>Ga0209161_10001566_pt1 | contig 18963 bp, 17 predicted proteins | sample GraSoiAngelo_155_FD_186169 | JGI IMG/M metagenome (GOLD analysis project Ga0209161, IMG submission 186169) | Grasslands soil microbial communities from the Angelo Coastal Reserve, California, USA - 14_1009_13_30cm (SPAdes) (version 2) | ecosystem: Environmental > Terrestrial > Soil > Grasslands... | reverse complement strand
CGGCACGAACGTCAGGCGCGCATTGCAGTTCTCGCCGCCGTCGTCGTTGCGCGCCAGCGAATTGCCGGACGCGTCGGCGATTAGGAGGTTCGCGTCGAAGTCGTCCGACGTGAGGTCCACCGCGACGGTATCTCCTTTGTTGCCGACGAACGCGTACATCTTGTAGCGCGAGCCGTCGGAGAACTTCTGATCGGTCAGCGTGAGCCGGCCGGTGACGACTTGGCCCACGCGAATAGGGATTTGCGATGAGAGCGCCATCGGAGCGGCGGCGGCGAGCGCTGTCAGCATGAGAACTGAGCGCACAGAAGGCTCCTTACGCAACGGGACACGGGCGGGGGCGCGGGGCGAGGCTAATTTATGGAGTGACGCTGGCGCGCACAATTTCTGCGACCGCCGCCGCCAAATCCGCGACCACTTTCGCTCCTATCGCCCGCGCCTGTCCTTGATCGAGATTGCCCTCTCCCGCCGCGACCAGAATCGCTTTGCCGCCTAACGCCCGGGCGGGCTGCACGTCCGACAACCGGTCGCCCACCCACCAGGAACGTTTCAGGTCGATGTCGAGCGCCGCGGCCGCGTCGCGGAACAACTTGAGACCCGGTTTGCGACACTCGCAGGGACCGGTGAACCGCGGGTGGTGCGGGCAGAAGTACGCGCCGTCGAGATGGGCGCCCCCCCCGCCCCCCTGCGCCTCGAGCAGCTCGGCGAGCCGGCGCTGGACGGCGGCGTAGTCGGCGACGGTGTACAGCCCGCGCGCGATGCCCGACTGGTTGCTGACTGTAACCGCGAGAAACCCACGTTCGTTGAGCTGCTTGATCGCCTGGGCAGCACCGGGGAGCAGCTTGACCTTCCCGGGCTCGTGCAGATAACCGGTCTCCTCGATGACCGTCCCGTCGCGATCGAGGAAGACCGCCGGACTAGCCACGGAGTGCCGCGATCAGCGTCTCGACTTGCTCGGGGAAGATCGTGCGCGCATCGAACAACACGCGACTGCCCGCGACGCGCGCGATGATGGGGGGATCGAACGAGCGCAGCCGCTCCGCGAGACGCTCCTCGGGCAACCCCACGAGCCACGTCCGCAACTTGGCTCCCGGGAACGAGCCGCCACCCACCTCAGAATCGCCTTCGATCAGCTCGCCCTTCGCACCGACGCCCTGGAGTATCGCCGTGGCACGCCGTTTCACTTCGTCCAGATCCTCCGTCAGCATCCGCAGGATCGGGATTTCCCGGCGCGCCGTGGCGTGGTCGCGGTAGAGCGCCAGCGTCGCTTCCAGCGCAGCCAGGGTCAGCTTGTCGGCGCGCACCGCGCGCGCGATTGGATCGGCGCGGCACGCCGCGATCGCCTGCTCCGTGCCCACCAGAATGCCGGCTTGCGGGCCGCCGAGCAGCTTGTCGCCGCTGAAGACGACGAGATCGGCGCCCGCGGCGACCGCTTCGGGAACCGTCGGTTCCCCGCTCAGTCCCCACTCCGAAAGGTTCAGTAGCAGCCCGCTGCCGAGATCGTAAATGCACGCGAGCCCTCGCGCATGGGCCATCTCCGCCAGCTCGACGACGGCAACGTCGGCCGTAAACCCGGTGACCTGGAAGTTCGAGCGGTGGACCTTGAGCAGGATCTTGGAGTCGGGAGTCAGGGCGCGATCGTAGTCTTGGGGATGCGTGCGATTCGTGGTGCCGACTTCAACAAGCCGGGCGCCCGAGCGGGCCATGATATCGGGGATCCGGAACGAGCCGCCGATCTCGACCAGCTCGCCTCGCGACACGACGGCCTCACCACCACGCACGAGCGCGCTGAGCGCCAAGAGCAACGCGCCGGCCGCGTTGTTCACGACGAGCGCGTCCGCCGCGTGCGTCAGCTCGACCAGCAGATCGCGGCAATGGGCATGGCGGGAGCCGCGCGTCCCGCGGCCCAGGTCGTACTCAAGCGCGGCATATCCGCTCGCGACGCGCGTCATCGCGGCGATCGCCGCCCGAGCCAGCGGCGCTCGCCCCAGATTGGTGTGCAACACGACGCCCGTGGCGTTGATGACGGGCGCGAGCGACGGCTCGGCGAGTCGCCGGACCGCGACGCGGACTGCTTCATCCCACCCTTCCGACGGCGCCCCGCCGCCGGAGAGCCGCGCAGCGTCGACCGCGGCGCGGGCCGCCTTCACGACGAGCGCGCGCGGATGCTCGGCGAGGAGCGCCGCGACTCCCGGGCCGGCCAGGAGCGCGTCGATCGAGGGCAGCTGCCGCCGGGGATCGGTCATGGAGGGGGAGGCGGGGGAGGCTTGGGCATCGCGCGCGGTGCGCGGCGCGTGGTGTCTACCGGAACGGGCTTCGGCACCGTGAAGCCGATATCGCCGCCACCCTTCCTCCCGACGAGGTTCGTCGCGCCCTGTACGCGCACGACATACCGCGTCTCGGGCTTCAACGGGTGCACCAGCCGAATCACGATCTTATCCGACGGAACGGGTCGCTGCGCGAGCAGCTTGCGCACGAGCGCCGTGTCCACCGCCGGCCGCGTCGGCCCCGCAGCGCCGCGGCCGCGTCCTGCCCGCTGCGCGCGGGGCGGGGGGGCGGGAGGAGGCGCCGCTTGCGCCGGAGGTCCCGGCGGTACCGTCGGATGAATGTTCGGCGCGGCCGCGGTGTCGTGCTTGATGGCGGCGGCGCCGGCAGACTCGGCTTTCTGGCGCAGCGTGTTCGCCAGCGAATCGTACTGGCGTTGCGTGAGAATCTGGGCCACGGCGATCGGCGTCGAGTCGGGGAGCTGCAGCACGTGGACCTGAGCCGTGTCGAGCGGAGCGGTGGGATCGAGCGCCTCGCTGAAGTCGCCGCGCACCGTAATCGAATCGACATATGTCGCGCCGCGGGGCCGCGGTGCAATCGTGCCGTGCGGGAACGCAAAGAGGGCCACGTTGCTGCTCGAGTCGAGGGTCACCAGCGTCGAGTCGTAGGCTTCGCGTGGGCTGCGGCGCCGATCGCCGTTGTCGTCCGACGTCGCGTACACGATGTAGCGTCCAGGTGCGAGGTTTTGGAGGTTGAACTGGCCGCCCGAGTCGGCCAGGGTCAAGTACCCGATGGTATCGGGCAGCGGCACCGCCTCGATCAGCGCGCGCGCGAGAATCGTTTGCTCGATCCACTTGAGGACGATGCCGCCGATGCGCCCGTGGCCGATCTCCGGACCCGTCGTGAACAGCACCGTCTTGCCCGAGTCGCTGCGGTTGCGGCGCAGATCGACAAAGCCGGGCAGAATCTCGAGCCGGTAAACGCGGGGCTTCCACCCTTCTTTGGGCTTCACGGCGACGCTGCTGCGGTGCCAGCTCACCTTGACCGGACCCGCGACCGGCGACAGCAACACCTGCCCCGACAACCCTCCGATGCCTCCGGCGCTCGGCATCTCGTCCACCGTTTCATCGAACTGAATCACCACGTCGCCGCCGTAGTTGGGGACGACGGCGCCGGATTCGGGCTGCACGTGCAGAATGCGCGGCGGCGTGCTGTCGGGCGGCCCGCCCGGTGGCGTGCCGACGCTCGCGCAGCCGCCCGAGGCCTGCCACGCCCCGGCCAGCAGCAGGGCTAGGAGCAGCCCAGGGACTTGAGCTTGGCGGCCAGGACGTCGCGCTGATCGCGCCATGCTTTTTCCTTTTCGCGCTCCTTGGCTACGACTTCCTGCGGCGCGCGCGAGACGAAACTTTCGCTGCTGAGTCGAGTCGCTAAGCTCCCCAGCTGCTTCTCAAGCCGATTGAGCTCACCAGAAAGTCTTTCACATTCGATTCTGACGTCTACGGCGCCCTCGAGCGCGACGACGACTTCGCTGCCGTCGCCGAACACGGCGTGCGCGCCGACACCTTGGGGTACCCCGTCGAGCGCGAGACTCTCGAGCTGCGCCAGCCGCACGATCGTGTCGCGCTCGCCGTCGAACGTCGTGGCCTTGTCGTTGCCGCGCGCCACGATCGTGGCTTTGAGCCTGGTCTTCGGCGCGACGCGGTACTCCGCGCGGATCGAGCGAATGTGCTCGATCGCCGTCTTCACGCGGCCGAATTCCTGATCGGCGCGCGGATCGTCGAGCTGGGGCCGCGGCGCCGGCCACGCCGCGGTCACGAGCAGATCGGTGGCTGTGCGGCCGGGCAGCTTCTGCCACAGCTCCTCAGAAATGAACGGGACGATCGGCTGAAGCAGGCGTAGCGAAAGATCGAGGCAGTACGCCAGGACCGCTTTGGCAGCCGGATCGTCGAGCCTGGGTTTCACGGCCTCGACATACCAGTCAGCCAGCTCATTCCACACGAACTCGAAGCACCGCTTGGCGGCTTCATCGAGCCGGAACTGCTCGAGCGACGCCGTTGCTTCGCGGATCACGGCCTGCGCGCGCGACAGAATCCAGCGGTCGGCCAGCGTGAGCGAGCGCCGATCGATCGCATCGATTGCGGGCACGCTGTTCGGCAGCTGGCCCAGGACGAACTGCGCGATGTTCCACAGCTTGTTCGCGAAATTGCGGCCCGGCGCGAACGCCGTCTCGAGATCGTTGGGATCGAGGATGACATCGGCGCCGAGTGAGCTGCCGGCGATCAGGGTCCAGCGCAGTGCGTCGGCGCCGAACAACTTCACGACGTCGAGCGGGTCGATCCCGTTGCCGAGCGACTTCGACATCTTGCGGTGTTTCGTGTCGCGCACCGTGCCGTGCAGGTACACGGTGCGAAACGGCAGCCGCTGACCCATGTAGTGGTAGCCCGACATCAGCATGCGGGCGACCCAGAAGAACAGGATCTCCGGCGCGGTGACCAGCGTGTGGCCCGGATAAAAGCGGCGCAGGTCCGGCGTGTCGTGCGGCCACCCGAACGTAGCGAACGGCCACAGCCAGGACGAAAACCATGTGTCGAGCACGTCGGGATCCTGCTGCACGCTCGCGCCGCACGTGGGGCACTGCTTCGGATCCTCGCGGTCGGCCCACTGATGGCCGTTGGCGCAGGTGAATACCGGCACCCGGTGTCCCCACCACAGCTGCCGCGAGATGTTCCAATCGCGGATGTGCTCCATCCAATTCTCGAACGTGGCCCGCCAGCGCTCGGGAATGATCGCGAACGAGCCCTTGCGATATTCGGCGAGCACCGGCTCGGCGAGCGGCTGCATTTTCACGAACCATTGGTCGGAGAGTCGCGGCTCGACGACCGTGTCGCAGCGATAGCAGCGCCGCACCGCGTGCTGGTGCTGCTCGACCTTTACGAGCAAGCCTTCCTTCTCCAACTGCTTCACGATCTTCTTGCGCGCGTCGAAGCGGTCGAGCCCTGGGAGATCGGCTGGCACGCGCGGCGATTTCTCCATCCGCGCGTCCTCGGTCATGATCAGCGGCTTCGCTTCCTTTGGCCACACCCGGTTGGCAATCTCAAAATCGTTGGCGTCGTGCGCCGGCGTGATCTTGAGCATGCCCGTGCCAAACGCCTGATCGACCGCGTCATCGACGGCGATCGGAATCTCGACGCCGGACAGCGGGATCTTCACGCGCTTGCCCTTGAGGCTCTTGTAGCGGCTGTCCTTCGGATTGAACACGAGGCCGATATCGCCGAACATCGTTTCGGGGCGCGTCGTCGCGACTGTGACTGAACCCGAACCGTCTAGCAACAAATACCTGATGTAGTACAGGTTTCCCTGCGTCTCGTGGTGCTCGGCCTCTTCGTCCGACAGCGCAGTCAAACAATGCGGGCACCAGTGGATCACGCGGTGACCGCGGTAGATGAGCCCTTCGTCCCACAGGCGCACGAATACTTCGCGCACGGCGGCGGCGTATTCGGGATCGAACGTAAAGCGCTGCCGGCTCCAGTCGCAGGAGCAGCCGATGATCTTGAGCTGCTCGATGATGGTGCTGCCGGTCTTCCGGACGTACTCCCACGTGCGCGCGACGAACGCGTCGCGGCCCAGGTCGAAGCGCGTCTTGCCTTCAGCGGCGAGCCGTTTCTCGACGACATTCTGCGTCGCGATGCCGGCGTGGTCCGTCCCCGGCAGCCACTCGGCGGCGCGGCCGCGCATCCGCTCGAAGCGGATCAGCACGTCCTGGATCACGTTGTTCAGCGCGTGCCCGACGTGCAGGACGTCGGTCACGTTGGGCGGGGGAATGACGATGACGTACGGCTCGCCATCGGGCCGCGGCTGGAAGACGCCGGCGTCGAGCCAGCGCTTGTAAATGACTGGTTCTACGGGCCGCGGATCGTATGCCATTCCTTAATATAGAAGCGCCGACTAGAATATCGTCCAATGACGCATCCCAAATCGTCGTCGTCCGATGACAGACTGCCGCCGGGTCGCATCGTCCGCTGGGTAATGATCGCGGGCGTGATTCTGCTTTCGGTGGGACTCTACTTCCGGTTCGGCTTGCGCACGCCGCCGATGGGCGCCGCGCCCGCCGCCGGCGCAACGACTACCGCTACTCCTTAGACATGGCCCCTTCCGAGATTCAGGTCGTCCTGCCGGATGGGAGCACGAAGACCCTGCCGGCGGGCGCGACGGGCGCGGACCTCGCCAAGGCGATCGGACCCGGCCTGGCCAAGGCCGCGCTCGCCATTCGCGTCAACGGCGACGTGCGCGATCTGCAGCGGCCGCTCCCGGATGGCGTGAAGGTCTCGATCCTGACGGACAAAGATCCCCAGGCGCTCGACGTGCTGCGCCACTCCTCGGCGCACGTGCTGGCGACCGCCGTGCGGCAGCTCTTTCCCAAAGCGCAGATCGGGTTCGGCCCGCCCATCGAAGACGGGTTTTACTACGACTTCGACATCGGCCGGCCGTTTACGCCGGAGGATCTCGAAGCCATCGAGCAGAAAATGGCCGAGGTCACCAAGCAGGATTATCCGTTCGTGCGCGAGGAAGTGTCGCGGGCTGAGGCCAAGAAGCGCTTCACCGATGACCCGCTCAAGCTCGAACGCATCGGCGACTTGGGGCCGAACGAAGTCATCTCGGTCTATACCGACGGCCCGTTCGTCGATCTGTGCCGGGGGCCGCACGTGCCGAGCACGGGGCGGATCAAGCATTTCAAGCTGCTGCACGCTGCGGGGGCGTACTGGCGCGGCGATGAGCGCCGCCAGATGCTGCAGCGCATTTACGGGACCGCATGGTTCTCCAAACAGGACCTCGATCAGTACATCACGCGGCTCGAGGAAGCGCGCAAGCGCGATCACCGCGTCATCGGCAAGCAGCTCGATCTCTACTCGATTCAGGAAGACGTCGGACCGGGGCTGATTCTGTGGCATCCGAACGGCGCGATCCTGAATTTCGAGCTGCGGCGCTTCATCGAGGACATCATTCTGCAGCGCGGCTACCAGCTCGTGTACACGCCGCACGTGACTCGCGAGCAGCTGTTCCTGCGCTCGGGGCACCTGCCGCTGTATGCCGCGAACCAGTTCCCGGCGATGGCAGCGGGTGAGGGTGAGTCGGAAGAAGTGCACTATCGCGTCAAGCCGATGAACTGCCCCATGCACATCCTCGTGTACGCGAGCCAGCAGCGCAGCTATCGCGATCTGCCGATTCGCCTGGCGGAGATTGCGAACGTGTATCGCAACGAGCGCTCGGGGACGCTGCACGGGATGCTGCGAGTGCGCGGGTTGTCGATGGACGATGCGCACATCTTCCTGCGTCAAGACCAGATCGAGGAGGAAATCTTCAACCTGCTCGACATCGTCGAGCTGGTGATGGGGAAGACGTTTGGGCTGCAGTACCGGCTCGATCTGGCGACTCGCCCCGACAAGAAGCTCGGCGACGACCGCATGTGGGACGTCGCCGAGCAGGCGCTGGAAAGCGCGTTGAAGCGCAGAGGGTTGACGTACCGGATGGACATCGGCGGGGGTGCGTTTTACGGTCCCAAGATCGACATCAAGTTCAACGACGCGATCGGCCGGGAGTGGCAGGGCGCTACGATCCAGCTCGACTACGAGTTGCCGGAGCGCTTCAAGCTCGAGTACACCGGGGCGGACAACAAGCCGCACCGCACGGTGATGATTCACCGCGCGATCTTCGGCACACTCGAGCGCTTCGTCGGCTTTTTGATCGAGCACTTCGCGGGAGCGTTCCCGCTGTGGCTATCGCCACAACAGGTGCGGGTGCTGCCGATCGCGGACGGGCAACTCGACGCGGCGCGCAAGGTGCACGAGACGCTGCGCCAGGCCGGTGTTCGCTCACATCTCGACGAGCGCTCCGAGACACTGAACTACAAGATCCGCGACGCCGAGACTCACAAGATTCCTTACATGGCCGTGGTCGGACAGCGGGAAGCAGAGGCTAAGTCGGTCGCGGTGCGGGTGAGGGGGTCGGGAAACAAGCAGGTGGTGATGCCGGTTCAGGAGTTTGTGGAGAAGCTGAAGGAAGAGGTACACACCAGAAGTCTCAAGCCATTAATTTGAGAAATTCACAGGCTAAAGCCACACCCTTCTGGGTGTGAAAACACCACCAGGACGCAGCTATCATTGACTGATGACTGACTCTGCCACGCCCGTAATCCTCTCCGCCTGCCGGACGCCGATCGGGAAATACCTCGGCGGTCTAGCGTCGTTGCCAGGCCCGCGTTTGGGCGCGCTCGTCATTCGCGAAGCCATGCGCCGCGTCGGCGTGCCCGACAGCACGGTCGACGAAGTCATCATGGGCAACGTGCTCCAGGGTGGTGAAGGGCAGGCGCCCGCGCGCCAGGCGGCGATCCACGCGGGGCTGCCGGGCACGATCCCGGCGATGACGATCAACAAAGTCTGCGGCTCGGGGCTCAAGGCGGTGATGCTCGCGGCGCAGGCGATCAAGGCGGGCGACGAACAGTGCGTCGTGGCCGGCGGGTTCGAGTCGATGTCGAACGCGCCGCACTACGTCTACGGCATGCGCAGCGGCATCAAGGCGGGCAACAGCGAGCTCGTCGACGGCATGATTCGCGACGGGCTGTGGGATTCGTTCTCCAACACGCACATGGGCAACCTCGCCGAGTACACCGCGAAAAAGGCCGGGATCTCCCGAAAAGAACAAGACGAATTCGCGTTGCAGAGCCATCAGAAAGCCGTGAAGGCGATGGAGGCGTGTTTCTTCAAGGCGGAAATCGTGCCGGTCGACAAGATCGAGAAGGATGAGGGGCCGCGGCCAGATACGTCGCTCGAGAAACTCGCCTCGCTGAAGCCGTCGTTCGAGAAAGACGGCACCGTGACACCCGGCAACGCGCCAGGTCTGAACGACGGCGCGAGCGCGCTTGTCGTGACTTCGCTCGCGTTTGCCAAAGCGCACGGCGTCAAGCCGATCGCCAATATCACCGGCTATGCGACCGGCGGCGGCGAGCCCAAGGACCTGTTCTTTGCGCCGATCGTCGCGGTGCAGAACCTGATGAAGAAAACCGGCGCCAAGATCTCCGATTACGACTTGATCGAAGCGAACGAAGCGTTCGCCGTGCAGGCGCTCGCCGATGGCAAGGCCCTCGGCTGGGACTGGTCGCGCGTGAACGTGCACGGCGGCGCCATCGCGCTCGGCCATCCCATCGGCGCGTCCGGCGCGCGCGTGTTGACGACGCTGCTGTATGCGCTCAAGCAGTATGGGAAACGCACTGGTCTTGCCACACTCTGTTTGGGTGGCGGCAACGCGGTAGCACTCTCAGTGGAGATGCTCTCATGACAGATCTGGCGTTGGGCGTGCGGCGACAGGCGTGGGGCATTCGTGCGTGCGGCGTTGTGATTGGCGCCGTTCTCGTCGCTCTCGCGGCTCAGGTGGCTGTTCCTCTACCTGGAACGCCAGTGCCCATGACGCTGCAGCCGATGGCTGTGCTGCTCGTCGGCGGGCTGCTCGGCCCACGGCTCGGCGCCCTCAGCATGATTCTCTATCTCGCGGTGGGCGCGGCGGGGTTGCCGGTGTTCACACCGACGGTGCCGCTGGTTGGGTTCGCGCGGTTGTTCGGACCGACGGGAGGGTACCTGCTGGCCTATCCGGTGGCCGCGTGGGCCGTGGGAGCCGTTGTGGCCGAAAAATCGAGCGTGGGGCGTGTTGCGTGCGGCGTGCTCGCCGGGCTGGTCCTGATCCACCTCGGCGGGCTCGCCCAGCTCGCGATTCTCACGGGCAACCTCTCAGCGGCCGCCCGGTTCGGTACGTGGCCGTTCCTGCTGGGAGACCTGCTGAAGCTGGCCCTACTCGTGCCAGTCCTGACGCAGCTCACCCCAACGATTCGCGCGCGCCTCTGATGGCGCGCGTTTCGTTTGCGGATGCGAAACGCGTCGGGATCGCGCTCGGCTGGATCGTGCTCTATGCCGCGATCGGGCTCGCGATCACGATTGGCATCTCGGAGGTCGTCCCGGGGTGGGGTGGCAACCAGTGGTTCGTGTTTCGCAATGGCGCGTACGAGGTGGTCGGGTTCATCATCGCGACGGTCGTCGTTGGCAAGCTGCTCAATAAGTACTCGTGGGACCGCATGGGCTGGCACACGCAGCCAGGTGGACTGATGCCACGGCTGCTCCGTGGCATTGGACTCGGTGCGCTCATGGCGATGCTGGCGATCGGCCTGGCCTTCGTCATCGACCGCGCGACGGTGCGGCTCACCGGCGACTGGAGCGCCTGGCCGCGCGTGGCGGTGCCGCTCGCACTCGGACTGGTGCTCGCGGCGCTCGGCGAGGAGCTGATGTTTCGCGGCTACCCGCTGCGCCGCCTCGCCGACGCGATCGGCGCGTTGCCGGCGATGCTGATCCTCGCGCTGCTGTTCGGGATCGCGCACGCGCGGAATCCCAACGCCACCATCTTCAGCACCCTGAACGTGGCGCTCGCCGCGGTCTGGCTGTCGTTCGCGTTCTTCTCGGCGGGCGGCATGGCGCTCGCCTGGGGCCTGCACTTCGGCTGGAACGCAGGCCTCGCGATTCTGTTCGACGCGCCGGTCAGCGGCTACACGTTTCAGGTCCCCGCGGTCGAGTACACCCCCGGACGGCACGCCTGGATCGACGGCGGCCCGTTCGGCCCCGAGGGCGGCATCGTCACCACGATCGTCTTGATCGCCGGCACGCTGGCCGTGATCGGCGCGCGCGTGAAGCAGCCGCGCACCTGGCTCGCCGGATGAGCAAAGTCGCGGTCGTGGGCGCCGGCACAATGGGCAACGGGATCGCGCATGTCTTCGGGCAGCATGGGTGGGATGTTGTCTTGATCGATGTCTCCGAGGCAGCTCTAGCAGCCGGGCTCGCGACGATCAGGAAATCCGTGGAGCGCCTGGAAAAGAAAGGCGCCATCAGCCATCAGCTGGCTGCCGACACGCTGGGACGGATCAAGACGAGCAAATCGCTCGACACCGCGAAGGGATCACAGATTGTCGTCGAGGCCGCGACCGAGAACCCAGGGATCAAGTTCGAAATCTTTACCGCCCTTTCCCGCCTGTTACCGCCCGATACCGTCCTGGCCAGCAACACGTCCTCCATCTCCATCTCCGAAATTGCCAAGCACACCAACGGGCCGGACAAAGTCATCGGCATGCATTTCATGAATCCGGTGCCCGTGATGAAACTCGTCGAGGTAATACGAGGACAAGAGACGTCGAGCGACACCGTCAAGCAAACCGTGGAAATCGTACGGGACCTGGGGAAGACTCCAGTCGAAGTGAATGACGCGCCGGGCTTCGTCTCGAATCGTGTGCTCATGCCCATGATCAACGAGGCGATCTTCTGCGTGCAGGATGGAATCGCAACTGCCGCAGGGGTCGATGAGGTGATGAAGCTCGGCATGAACCATCCCCTCGGGCCGCTGGCGCTCGCCGACTTGATCGGGCTCGACGTGTGCCTCGCGATCCTGAAGGTGCTGCAGGACGGGCTCGACGCGCACAAGTACCAGCCGGCGCCGCTGCTCGAGAAAATGGTCGCCCAAGGACAGCTCGGCAGAAAATCGGGGCAGGGGTTCTATGCCTACCGCGACTGACGTCCGCGAGCAGGTCGTCGAGCTGGCGCGCGAATTCGCGCGCGACAAGATCGAGCCGTTCGCCGCCGAGTGGGATCGCACCAGCCACTTCCCGCGCGACGTGATCGACGAGCTCGGCAAACTCGGCTTTCTGGGGATGTGCACGCCGGAGGAGTACGACGGCATGGGCCTCGACACCGTCACGTATTTGATGGTGCTCGAGGAAATCTCCGCCGCCGATTCCGCTCTTGCCGTCTCCATCGGCATTCACAACGCCATCCCCACTACGATGCTCGTGCGGCACGGCACGCGAGAGCAGAAGGAGCGCTGGCTAAAGCCAATGGCGCGCGGCGAATTGCTCGCGGGCTTCGCGTTGTCCGAGGCCGAGGCGGGCTCCGACGCGGCGTCGCTGCGGTCGCAGGCGATAAAGGACGGCAAGCACTGGGTGCTGAACGGCGCCAAGGCGTGGGCGACGAACGCCGGCACGGCCGATCTCATGATGATCATGGTGCGCACCGATACGCCCAACGCGCGCCGCGGCGCTAAAGGCATTTCGACGTTCATCGTGCCCACCGATTCCAAGGGCTACAAGGCCGCGAAGCCCGAAGACAAGATGGGCCTCAGGGCGTCGAACACAGCGGGGATCGAGCTGAACGATCTGCGTCTCCCCGCCGACCAGATGCTGGGCGAGGAGGGCATGGGGTTCGTCTACGCGATGGAGGGGCTCGATTCCGGGCGACTCGGCATCGGGGCGCAGGGGGTGGGGATCGCGCGCAAGGCGCTCGAACTGTCGCTCATGTATTGCGCCGAGCGCAAGCAGTTCGGCAAAGCGATCGCGGACTTCCAGGCGGTGCAGTTCAAGCTCGCCGATATGGCGACGCGCATCGAGGCGGCGCGGGCGCTGGCGCAGCGGGCGGCGGCGCGCAAAGATGCGGGTGAGGACATCACCCTCTACGCCAGCATGGCGAAGCTGTTCGCGTCCGAGACGGCGATGTGGGTCACGACCCAGGCGATTCAGCTCTTCGGGGGGTATGGTTACATGCGAGATTTCCCCGTCGAGAAACTTTTCCGGGATGCAAAGGTCACCGAGATCTATGAAGGCACGAGTGAAATCCAGCGGATCGTTATCTCTCGGTCGCTCAGTAAGGGCTGAGCAATCGAGCGCGTTGTTCGCGCTGCTCGAGGAGCACGACCACGAGCAGGTGTCGCTCGTGTACGAGCCCTCCTCGGGCTACCGCGGCATAATCGCCATCCACGACACGACGCTCGGCCCAGCGCTTGGGGGCACGCGGTTCTGGCATTACGCCAACGATCGCGACGCGTTGATCGACTGTTTGCGGCTGGCGCGCGGCATGACCTACAAGGCCGCGGTCGCCGGTCTGAATCTGGGCGGCGGCAAGAGCGTCATCATCGGCGACAACAAGATTCGCAATCGCGAGCCGATCTTTCGCGCGCACGGCCGCCATGTGAAGGCGCTCGGCGGGCGGTACATCACCGCCGAGGACGTCGGCACGTCGGTCGGCGACATGGAGTTCATCAAGGCGGAGACCGATCACGTCACGGGGTTGATCGGCAAGTCGGGCGATCCGTCGCCGGTGACGGCGTTCGGCGTCTATCGCGGGATCAAGGCGTGCGCCAAGCACCGCTACGGCGACGACGCGCTCAAAGGCAAGACGGTGGCGATCCAGGGCTGCGGCCACGTCGGCTACTACCTGGCCGATCTCCTATATAAGGAAGGGGCGCAGCTGTTCGCGACCGATATCGACGCCGCCAAGCTCAAGGCGGTGGTCGACGACTTTCGCGCGAAGCCGGTGGGTCTCGATGAGATTTACGGCGTCGAGGCCAACATCTTCGCGCCGTGCGCGTTGGGCGGGATCATCAACGATGAGACGATTCCGCAGCTCCAGGTCGAGATCATTGCGGGTGGGGCGAACAATCAGCTCGCCGAGGAGCGGCATGGCGATCTGCTGGAGGAGAAGGGGCTCACGTACGCGCCCGACTACGTGATCAACGCCGGCGGGTTAGTGAATGTGAATGCCGAGCTCGAGGGGTGGACGATGGAGCGGGCGCGCAACAAGGCGGGCGAGATTTATGACACGCTGCTGATGCTGTTCGAGCTTGCGGGCGAGGAGGGGATTCCGAGCTATCGGGCGGCGGATCGGCTCGCGGAGAAACGGATTGCGGCGATAGCGAAGGTGAGGCAGAACTTTGTATGAACTGCGGTGTCGGGTGCCAGGTGTCTGGGGTCAGGGGATTATGACCGAGAAGATCTTTATTGGTGCTGACCATGTTGGATTCAATCTCAAGAACCGGCTCGTTGACGAGCTGAAGAAGCTCGGCTACGAGCCGATCGACGTGGGGCCGAAGAAGCTCGATCCGGCGGACGACTATCCCGACTATGCCAAGCCGGTCGCCAGTGCGGTGAGCACGGGCAAAGTGCAGCGCGGGGTGCTCACGTGTGGTACAGGTTTGGGCATGTCGTATGCCGCGAACCGCTTCCCCCACGTGCGCGCCGCGCTGGCATGGAATGAGCAGATAGCGGCGCTATCCCGAGAGCACGGGGACTCGAATCTGCTCGTGTTGCCGGCGCAGTTCGTGAGCGAAGAGCAGGGCATCAGTATCCTGCACAAGTGGTTGGAGACGGGGTTCGACGGTGGTCGCCATGAGCGGAGGATCGAAAAAATTGATCAACCATAGGTGTCTGGTGTCAGGTGTCAGATGACTGATCGTCAAGCGCCGCTTTCCGACGTCGATTCAAAGATCGCCGAGCTCATTCGCCGTGAGGTGGCGCGGCAGGAGCACGGGCTCGAGCTGATCGCGAGTGAGAACTTCGTCTCGGTCGCGGTGCTCGAGGCGATGGGCACGGCGCTCACGAACAAGTACGCCGAGGGGTTGCCGGGGAAGCGGTACTACGGCGGCTGCGAGATCGTGGATCAGGTCGAGCAGCTCGCCATCGATCGGGCGAAGGCGCTGTTCGGCGCCGAGCATGCGAATGTGCAGCCGCACTCGGGGGCGCAGGCGAACATGGCGGCGTACCTCGCCGTCGCCAAGTTCGGCGACACGCTGCTCGGCCTGGCACTGCCGCATGGCGGCCATCTCACGCACGGCTCGCCGGTCAATTTCTCCGGCACGCTGTTCAAGCCGACCGCGTATCACGTCCGCGAAGACACGGGGCGGATTGATTACGATGAAGTGCGCGAGGTCGCGAAGAAGGAGAAGCCAAAGATCTTGATCGGCGGCGGCAGCGCGTATGCGCGCATCGTCGACTTCCCGGCGCTCCGGTCGATCGCGGACGAAGTCGGCGCGGTGCTGGTCGTGGACATGGCGCATTTCGCCGGGCTCGTGGCTGGCGGTGTGTACCCGTCCCCCGTCCCCCATGCGCAAATTGTCACGACGACCACACATAAGACGCTGCGCGGCCCGCGTGGCGGGATGATTCTCTGCAAGGCCGAGCACGCGAAAGCCGTTGATAAGCAGGTTTTCCCGGGCACCCAAGGTGGACCGCTCGAGCATGTGATTGCGGCCAAGGCTGTCGCACTACTTGAAGCGTCGCAGCCGGACTTCAAGCAGTACGCGAAGGACGTGGTGGTGAACGCGCAGGCGCTCGCGAACGCGCTGATCGCGCGCGGCTATGCGATCGTGTCGGGCGGGACGGACAGCCATCTGATGCTCGTCGATCTGCGCAAGAAGAGCATCACCGGGAAGGACGCCGAGCAGCTGCTCGATCGTGCGGCGATCACGGTGAACAAGAACACGATACCGGGCGATCCCCAGAGTCCGTTTGTGACGAGCGGCATTCGGTTGGGGACGCCAGCAGTCACTACGCGGGGGTTCGGCGTCGCAGAGATGGAGCGGGTGGCGGAGTTGATCGACGAGGTGTTGGTGAAGCGTGATGAGGCGACGGTGCAGAAGGTGAAGGGGGAGGTGCGCGCGATGGTGGAGGAGTTTCCGCTGTATGACAGGGTTAGCGTGGGAGGGTAAACGTTAACATCGCCTAACGCGTTGTGGCGAGTCGTCCAAAGCATTGGGACACGACTCGACCTCCTCCCCAGAGTATAAAGGGAACGCTGTTCGGGCAGTCGGTGGAAGTGGTGAGCAAGTCGAGCAAGTCTCGGAAGGGCTAGCCAATACCGTAGCCGAGTTAGAAAGACGTATCAAGCGCCTAGTGGCGGATCGGCTACGCGGAATATTGAAGGAACTCGGTGCACAAGCGGACGCGGTCATCAGCGTCGAGCCCGGTGCCGGTCATCTCAAGATCTGGATCCGCGGCGATCAGGAGTTCGTCGGCTACTTCATGTCCCCCAGCACAAACACGCACCTCACACCCGGGACCTACCAGGCGCAGAAATATCCCTACAGCGACGCGACCACTGGCGGCCTCGCGTGGGTAACGGGACAGGCCTCGCAATGCACGACGGTTCGCGGATCTTTCACGATCGACAGCGTCTCCTACCGAGACACCACGCTGACCCAGATCGACGCGCGGTTCGATGAGTACTGCGAAAACCTCACGCCCGGCCTCCACGGCCGGATCCACTGGGCCGCGGCCGATACCACTCGCCCCCCGGGACCGGTCCTCCCGGTCCCGCTCCCCCTCTGGGCCCCGCCGTCCGGCGCGACACCCGCGACCCGCAACTACGTGTATCTAACGAGCGATCCGGGCGACTACATCGGTGGCGGCCAGACCTATATGTACTCCGATAGCATCGGCGTGACCGGCACCCACAACGGGCTGTCCGTGACGCGGGGCTCATGGTTGGGAGAATTCCAGGTGATGAGCTCGATCGCCAAACCACAGGTCGGCTACTACGCTGGTCTGATGCGTTATCCGTACAACAACCCTGCCAAGGGCGAGTTTGGCTGGGACGGCAACGGTCACGCTTGTCCGAACGTGGTCGCCTGGGTCGCTATTGATCGCATCGGATACGACGCCAACGGCATCACGACACTCGACATGCGGTTCGAGCAGCACTGCTCCGGCGCCGCTCCTGCGCTCCACGGGGCGATTCGCTGGGTGCGCTGACGGCACGGGGCGGACGTTTCAGGGCTCCCGTCTTCGCCGAGCCGGCGCTTCAGCGCACGGATAACATCGCGGTCGCGCCGGGCGACAATATGAGCTAACTCTCGGACTTCCTGAGTCCTGAGAGCTCGATGAAATCGCTGACGAACGTCATCAATCTTGGTGGCATCTGCCTCGCCGGCGGCGCGCTCGCCTTCCTCGTGGTCTTCAGCTACCTCGCGGCAAACTTCAACTATCCCGACGTGCTCGATGGACCGCCGAGACCGTGCTCCCGAGCCTGCTCGGCACCGGCAGCCGCGGCCGGCTCGTCTGGACGATCTACGCATTTCTGCCGCTCATCTGGATTCCCGCCGGCGTCGGGGCGTTCGAAGCCCTCGCGCCGGTCCGCCGCGGCGCGATGCGCCTCGCGCTCTGCTTCGCCCTCGTGGCGTCTATCGCGATGATGCTGGACCTGATGCGGTGGCCGAGCATTCACTGGCATCTCGCCGGTGCATTCGCCCAGGCGGCGCCGCCCGAGCAGGCCGTCCTCTCCGCGACGTTCGACGGCCTGAACACCTACCTCGGCAACTTCATCGGCGAGTTTCTCGGCGAGCTGGCGGTCAGCATGTTCTTCCTGCTGACGTCATTCGTCTGGCTGGGCTCGCCCAGCCGCGCGCGCTGGATCGGCTGGATCGGCATCGCCACCGCCGTCGCAGGGTTGATCGGGAGTTCCGCAACGTCAGCACGATCGTCGCGCCGGTGGCGGCGGTGAACAATTACCTGCTGCCGGTGTTCATGATCGTTCTTGGCGTGGCCTTTATCCGGTGGCGCACCATCGCCCCGCCCGCAGAGCAACCGTCCTACGTCCGGAGCACGCCATGAAATGGCTCGCGGCGTCCATCAAGTGGATCATGCTGATCACCGGGCTGTTCACGGCGACGATCTTCTATTACGCGATCGCCCCAAACGCCGCCCTCACGGCGGACTTCGGCCACGGCCTCGAGGGACCCCTCGCCGAACTCCTGGTCCGCAACTGGGGCATCCTCGTCGGGCTCGTGGGATTGATGCTGATCTACGGGGCGGTCGTGCCCCCGGCGCGCCGGCTCGTGCTCAGCGTCGCGACCCTGAGCAAAGCGGCGTTCGTGCTCCTCGTCCTGACCGTCGGCAGCGTCTACCTCAGCCAGCGGATCCGCTTCGCCGTCATCGTGGATGGATTCGAAGTGCTGCTGTTCACCGCGTACCTGCTCAGCACCCGGCATGCCGTCCGTCCCCAGCCGACGAACGTGGGCGCGTAAGGCCGACACCGTTCAGGGCTCGCACCATGCCTCGTACGCTTCTCGCCGTGGCCGCCATCGCGATCGTGTCCTGTAGCGATCCGCTCGGGCCGCTTATCGATGGCAAGCCCTACGCGCTCACGCGCATCAATGGACAACCCGTGCCCTGGACGTCGCCGCTCGGCGGATCGATCACTGACGGATCGATTAAACTCGACAATGATTCTCTCGCCGAGCGCCAGGAGGGATTCACCAACGGCGGGTGGACACTCAGCGGCAGGTACACACTGCGATTCGGCATACTCATCATTGATTATCGCCCCGGGTGGCAGTCCGGATTCGGTCCGTTGCATCCCGTAGACACGTTTTTCGTTTCGGGCAACGGACTCGTCCTGAGGGAGACAGGCTTCTTGGCACCTGTTGATTCCATAGTCCGCTACTACGCGCGTCCGTAGGGGAGCCTGAGCGCCCGCGGCGTGTCGAAGCTCACCAGCACGCCTCGCGATCTGAGGCGATATTTCCTGATGTAGACGAACCGGTCGCCCTAGCCGACAGGGGGCACCGTCATGCGCACACTGCGAATCTCAATCGCCACGCTGCTGCTTGCATCATCCGCGTCCGCGCAACGGGCGACACGTCCGGCGTCGACGGACCCCTGGGAAGTCACAGAGCTGACCAACCGGCCATCGCTGACATTGGAGCTTCCGGCGCTCAACACCGTGCGGGCCGCGGGGGGGGCGCGCGCGGCGGCCTTTGAGGTGCGCCCAGTCCTCCTCGTGCGCTGCCAGGACGGGCAGCTCGACGTGTTCGTGGCGGCGGGATCGGTCCTGGACTCGGACGACAACGTCC
>Ga0209161_10001565_pt1 | contig 18964 bp, 20 predicted proteins | sample GraSoiAngelo_155_FD_186169 | JGI IMG/M metagenome (GOLD analysis project Ga0209161, IMG submission 186169) | Grasslands soil microbial communities from the Angelo Coastal Reserve, California, USA - 14_1009_13_30cm (SPAdes) (version 2) | ecosystem: Environmental > Terrestrial > Soil > Grasslands... | reverse complement strand
CCGTTGACCCGTCGTTCACGACGATCAATTCGCTGTCGGGCGCGTTGGTCGCGAGATAATCGAGTGTAACGCGAAGCGTTTGCCCAATGCGAGCCTCCTCGTTGAAACACGGAATCACGATCGAAAACGGCGGCAGCATGAGAGTCGTTAAACCGTTGAAGCGGGAAAAAAATGTCATCTTGAGCGAAGCGAACAACCGGTGGAGTATTTTTCGGGCAAGGCTAGGGCGAAACCGAAATGTTTCGCTCACTCAAAATGATAATGCCAGGCTTTCCCGCTTGAATGCTGTGAGGCTTCAACGAATTACGACCTCATCTGTAGATCTCGACTACAAACTTTCCATTCGGATCGACGTAGCCGCGGTACATACCGTTTGTATTAAACGGCAGAGCAATGTCGCCATTCCTATCGATTGCGATCAAACCGCCCGTGCCGCCGAGCTGTTTCACAGAGTCCAGAGCGGTCTGCGCCGCGTCCTGTAATGTCATACCGCGGTATTTCATCAGCGCTGAGACTTCATGCGCCGCTGCAGCACGAATAAAATATTCGCCGTCGCCGGTACAGGACACCGCGCAAGTTTGATTGTTCGCGTACGTGCCGGCGCCGATTACCGGCGTGTCGCCTATTCGCCCGGGCAGTTTGTTTGTCGTCCCGCCGGTCGAAGTCGCCGCGGCCATATTGCCGCCCTTATCCAAGGCGACGGCGCCGACCGTGCCGTGTCGATCTTGATCGGTAATCACAAGGATCTTGCCCACGCCGCTGGTGCGGTGTTTTTCCGCAGCTTTAATCCTCTGCAAAGCGTCCCAGCGTTCCTTCGTAAAAAAATATTTCTGGTCCACTAGGTCGATCCCATTTGCCTTTGCAAACGCTTCGGCACCCGCGCAATCAAGCATGACGTGCGGTGACTTTTCCATGACCAAACGCGCGAGACCTATGGGATTTTTGATGTGTTTGACGCTACCAACTGCACCGGCTCTGACTGTCTTTCCATCCATGATAGATGCGTCCATTTCATTTGTGCCGGCGCTGGTGAAAACAGAACCGCGCCCGGCATTGAAGTGGGGATCGTCTTCGAGCACGCGAACCGCCGCCTCCGTCGCGTCGAGACTTGATCCACCGCGATTGAGAATTTCGTAACCCGCATTCAACGCCCGCTCAAGTCCGCCGCGATATTCCCGCTCTTTATCCCGGGTCATCTTGCTGCGGTCGATCGTTCCGGCGCCACCGTGGATCGCGAGTCCAATCTTTTTTGTTTCCATATTTCTGTTGTTCTCTGCGCGTTTCTCTGCTGGCGGTGTGGCAGACCGATCCACTTCTTCCGCAAACTGGAACGCCGCAGCAGTAATGAACATCAAAGCAAAGAAGCAATCGGGTGCGCAAGCTCTGGCAATTCCCACCAACCCAAATCTAGTGCGGTGCAATGCGATATGTCGAAATGTTTGATCGAGGCATCGAAGCGTTGGAACCGTCGAATCGTCTGTAAGTTTGCGCTTTTCCGTAGGACGAAGTGAGGCAATGTCTCATCCATGGCTAACGCCGAAGCACGTCCCACGATGCGGGGACCGCTGGAAGTCGTTGAGATCGAGCGCACTTTTCTACGCGAGGTCGGCAGCGTTTTCTGGTTCATTGTAAACACGTTCCAGGAGACTTTGGAACGCGTGCAGCAGGGGCGCGCGCCATTCCGCGCAGCCAGCTTTTTCCGGGAGAGCGTACGGGCTGGTGTGAATTCGGTGCCGCTGGTAGGGCTGGTCTGCTTCTTTCTCGGGCTGACAATGGCTTTATTAACGGGCTATCAGCTGCAACGCTTCGGAACGGAGCGACTGATTCCGGGCCTGGTGGCCATTGCGTTTACGCGTGAACTTGGTCCGCTGATCACCGGGATTATGGTCGCTGCGCGCATCGGCGCCGCGTTTACGGCGGAACTGGGCACAATGCAGGTCAACGAGGAAGTGGAAGCGATTGAAGCCATGGGTATCGGCCCGCTGCGATTTCTCGCCGCGCCTCGAATGCTAGCGCTGTTTCTCCTGACTCCGTGTCTCTCCACGGTTTCAAACCTTGCAGCCGTATTTGCGAGCAGCCTCGTTTGTAAAGCGTATTTCAGCATCGCGTTTCCGTATTTTCTCGATCTGGTAAAAGATTCATTGCTCATTCGCGATATCATCACCGGGATTTTGAAGAGCTTCATGTTCGGCCTGCTCATCGCCTCGATCGCATGCTACCGGGGACTCACTGTGAAGGGCGGCGCGGCTGGAGTCGGCACTAACACGACTTCCAGCGTGGTCACCGCTATCACAACCGTGATCGGCTTCGACACGGTTTACAATGTCATTTACACCAACTTCTACCCGGTGTGAGAACGCCGTCGCGCATGGTTCAGCTTCGCGAGGTGCAGATGCAGTTCGAGGAAAAAATAGTGCTCGAAGGCGTCTCACTTGACGTGCAGCCGCAAGAGCGCCTGGTCATCATGGGCCAGAGCGGAAGTGGCAAAAGCACAATTTTGCGCTTGATCCTTGGCATACTTCGACCCAATGCCGGCTCGATTTTTTTTAAACAGTTTGAAATCAACCGCCTTAACCGCAGAAAGCTTCAACAGGTGCGACAGCACGTCGGGATGGTTTATCAATATTCGGCGCTGTTAAGTTCGCTCAGTGTTCACGAGAATGTGGCACTGCCACTAGAAGAGCTTACTGACAAGTCTCAGAGTGAGATTGACAGGATTGTTGACGAAAAACTCGAGCTTGTAGGAATGCAGGACGCAAAGGACCTGCTGCCCGACGAACTCAGCGGTGGTATGCGCAAACGCGTAGCACTTGCGCGCGGGCTCGTGCTCGATCCCGAGCTGATTCTGCTGGACGAGCCTTCAGCAGGACTCGACCCGGTCATTGCCACGGTTGTTGACGAGTTGATTATCAGCCTCACCGAAAAATCGAAGGTCACGTCCATCACGGTTACCCACGAAATGGAAAGCGCCTTTCGCATCGCTACGCGAATGGCTATGCTGTATGAAGGAAAGATTATTGAAGAAGGCGAACCCGAAAAATTCAAACAATCCAAAAACCCGGTGGTCGCACAGTTCTTGAGCGGCAGCACTGAAGGCCCGATTCTGGAAGGCACACTCGATGCAATTAGAAAGAAATGAAATCCTGACCGGGCTGCTCGTCATCGGCACGATCGGAGTAATCGCGTTCCTTCTGGTTTTGCTCGGCGCACCGGGATTATTCCGGCCACTGGTGACTTACCGGGTGTATTTCGACAATGCCGCCGGAATTAAACCAGGCGCGGTGGTAATGTTGGCAGGTCGCAAGATTGGCCAGGTCGGGAAGTTGTATTCACCAGTAACACCTGCCGAAGAAAAACAGGCGCAGCAAGCCGCGGCGGCGATTCACCCGCCCGAATCTGGCGCGAGCCCTTCGCCATCGCCGCGGTTCGAAGTACGCGTGGACGTGCAAGTGGACAAGAACGCCAAAGTTTACCGCGATGCCAAGGTCCAAATGATGCAGCTCGGCTTGTTAGGCGATATGGCAATCGATTTCACCCAAGGAACTAAAGAGTCGGGCCGCGCGAGAGATGGTGAGACGTTTTCAGGCGAGCGCACACCAGACCTCGGCGAGGCCGCGGCGAAAATGCTTGAGGTCATCAAACCGGTTGCCAACGAAGCAACCAACACCATGAAAGATCTCCAGAACACCGCCCAGAATCTCAATAAACTCACCGACGAAAACTCCGAACTCAATCTCGCTCTCACCCAGTTCAAGACATTCGGCGAACACCTCTCCGGTCTGACCGCGCCTGACAGCGCACTCTCGCATTCGCTCACTAACATCGAAAAAATCAGCACCAGCCTGACAGACAACGACAACATCGAGGTGACACTGCGAAACCTGCGGAATTCGTCGGAGAAATTGAAGCTCGCGGTAACCGATCTCGAGCCCGCCGGCGAGAACATCAAGCAATTCAGCGAAACAGTAAAAACTCAGCCATGGCGGTTGATCTGGCCCACGACCAAGAAATATCCCGAAGCCTCACCCACGCCGGCTATCGCCCGGGAGGGACCAATCACCATGCGCAAGACCGTAAAGACGAAGCCGCATCCACGCGCTACTCCCGGCACACGCACGAGCAGCAGATAGCCTAGCAGCGCCCTCAGGCGATTGACGAAGTCCTTGCCGGGCGCTCTAGGGGTTATAGGCCAGCTTGTGACTCGGCTCGTACAGCTGGATATCATCCGCGCCCGGCACAGCCATCATGACGACGCGGCCATATTCGCGTTGCTCAATAGCCCCTCTGAACTCCGCTCCTTTTGCCTGTAAATCGGCAACCGTGGCCTCGATGTTATCGCACATCACGGCAATCAAGTGGTGCCGCGGGTGATCGTAGGTTTGGCCTTCCCATTCGCTGTGCGTCGGATGCACGCCCATCTCGCTCGGCCCCGATTTAAAAATGAGCCAATCATGATCAAAATCCTCGGTAACGTACTCCCAGCCGAACACGTCGCGGAAAAACGCCCGTGTTGCGTTCGCATCGTCGGAGTAGATCAACGTGTGGATGGAGGTAATCATGACGTAATCTGTTATAACACAGCACCAAGAACATCAAGACGCTCGGCTTGTAAACCTGCCAAATGTGCAGAAATCGATGACACGAATAATTTCTGCCAAGCAAATCGAGCTACGGGCCATAGCTTTTGCTGAATTTCTTTCGCGATTCTGGCTCGGGCTCGCTCGAGGTAATTGGTGGCGATTGCTGTGCGGCGTCTTGGGGCGGTTGTTCCATCGGTTGTGACGGGGTGGCCTGAGGCGATCCGGGATGTGCGGCGGTGTCTGTGCCGGCCGGGCCCGCCGTACCAGAGGCTTCGACAAACGCCATCTGTAAATTGGACAGGGTATTGCGCAGGACCATCGTTTCTTCATTCGTCAGGTTGCCGCGCGTTTTTTCCTGAATCATCTCGAGTTGATCGATAAACATCCGCGCGAGGTCCAAATTGATTTCGGGTTGGCCGGTTTTTGGATTTGGAATCTGGCCAAGAAAAAGCGCGGCATTTTGCGCATGCATCATCACGAACTCGATGAAGCGCTGGGTCATCTCGCCGGTCTGGACGGTTTTTTGGACTTCAGGCATACGGTAGAGTGATGATTGATGAGTTCACCCAGCATATCATGAACCGAGCGCCTCGTCACTCATCACTCGTCACTTGTCACTTCTTCTTAGTCACTTTTTCTCAGGCGGCCGTACGGTGGCCAGAACGTACGGTTGATCGCGAAAATATTTCGCGGCCACCTTCTTGACATCGTCGAGGGTCACCGCGTTTACATGGTATTCGAGCTGATTGTAATAATTAAACCCGAGACCATAGAGCTCGTCGAGCGCGCAATGGTAACCGAACGCGTCGTTGCTTTGATTGGCGATCTCCTGTTGTCCGATCAATTTCTTCTTCGCACGCTGTAATTCCTCGGGCGTGAGACCGTCATTCGCTAGGTTGTGAATTTCGTCGAGCAACTCGGTTCTCACCCGTTCGAGCTTCTGCGGATCAGTGCCGAGATAAAATGCGAACAGCCCCGGCACCAGGCCTTGCATTTGACTCGCTCCCACGTAATAGGCGAGGCCCATTTGCTGGCGAATGCGAATGAAGAAACGGGATCCGAGATCGCTGCTTGCTTCATCGATCAATTCCAGCGCGTACCGGTCGGGGCTGGACAGGCTCGCGCCGCGAAAACCGACCATGATCACGCCCTGCGCCTTGTCCTTGCGGCTCTCCACCATCGTCGTTTTCGCCAGTGGCATGGACGCCTTTGCGTCAATTAAAGTGAGAGCGCCGGCTTTCATGTTGCCGAGGGCTTGCTCCACGAGTTGCTTTATTTCGTCCGCTTTAACGTCACCAAAGACATAGATCACGCCGTTCCTTGCGACCACGTAACGATCACGAAAATCGAGTAAATCCTTTTGAGTCAGGTGCTGGACGGCGCCGACAGAACCGTTCGAACGCAAAGCATACGGGTGCTGCGGAAACAAGGCTTCTCGCATGATGTTACGCGCGACGCTCGTGAGTTGTTCTTCCTCTTGCTGGATGGCTGCTATCTGAATTTCCTTTTCGCGCGCAATCGCTTTTTCAGGGAACGTGGAGTTGAGTAAGACGTCCGAGAGCAGACTGAAGCCGCGTTTCACGTCCGGCTTCATGACGTCGACCGACACGCTGAAGCTGTTATTTCCGGCCTCGCTGGAAATTGAGGCGCCCACGGATTCAAGCTCGTTGGCGATCTGCTCGGCGGTGCGCGTCTTGGTTCCCTTCAAAAGCACTTTCGTCATCAAACGCGTGATGCCGTTGTCCTGCGGAGTTTCAGCCAGCAAGCCACCACGAAAAACCGCGCCCATTCCCACGAGCGGTAATCGATGATCTTCCCGCACCAGCAATCGCAATCCATTCGAAAGTTCGAATTTTTGAATCTCACCAGCGGCAACCGGTTTGACCAGCTCAGCTTTGCCGCTAAGCGAGCCCTTTGGATTCAACGAGACGACCGTCAGATTATTCTCGGTCAGATAAGTTTTGGCGACACGCTTCACGTCATCGAGCGTCACTTGCTGGACCGCATCCAGGTAATGGCGACTGAAGTTGAGATCCCGCGTGAGTAACCAATTCGAGCCGATATCCGATGCCTGACCGCGCATCGTAGTCAGCGCGCCGAGATGCTGACTCAGCGTGATCTTCTTCGCTTTGTCCAATTCGTCTGCGGTTACGCCGCTTTGTTTTACTTCGTCAACGATTTGCAGTGCCAATTGTTCCGCGGCTTCGCGTTTCTTCGGGTCAAGTGTGGCATCGATGCCAAAAAGGCCCGGATCGCCCGGCGTGTAGGAAAATGCTGATATGCCAAACGCGAGGCCGGCTTCTTCGCGCACGCGCTGGTAAAGCCGCGAGCTGCGGCCATCGCCAAGAATCGTCGAGAGCAGATCAAGCGCGGGAACATCCGGACTCGTTACCTCTGGAATGTGCCACGCCATCGAGAAATGAGTTAACTCGGTCGCAAATTCCTTGTGCACTTCGCGACGGCCAAGTTGCGGCGGTTCGGACGGAATGAATACCGGCTTGAGCGATTTCTCCGGATAGGCATTGAACAAGTCGCTCAGCTGTTGCTGCACCTTTTCTCCATTGACGTCGCCGACAACAACGAAGGTGAGATTATTCGGCACGTACCGAGTTTTGTAATATTGCATCACCTGCTCCTGCGTAAGCTGGTTGTAAATCTCCAGTTCGCCGATGACCGGAAACCGGTACGGGTGCCGTTGATAAGCCGTTGCAAAAAGCAGCAGGCTGGCCATGCGATCGGGATCGTCCATGCCCATCGCGAATTCGCGCCGGATGACCTCCTGTTCTTTTTTGTACTCGTCTGGTGGGAGGTTGGAATTCATCATCGCGTCGGTCAAAACCTCGAGCGCTGTACTGACGCCATCTTTTGGGACGTCGATCCAAAAAACCGTTCGATCGAACGAAGTGTAGGCGTTGATGTATCCGCCAACGTCCTGAATGCTTTGAGCAATCTGATTGGCAGACCGCGTTTTGGTCCCCTTGAAAAGCATGTGCTCGAGAATGTGGGATAACCCCGCGCCGAGGTGCTGGTCTTCATCGACGCTTCCCGTGGAGCACCACGCCTGCACACTCGCTACCGGCGCGCTGTGATCCTCCTGAACGATGATAGTCAGACCGTTGGGCAAAATCCATTTTTGCGCCGTGCTCGGCGGAAACGCGATCATGGGCAACGGTTCAGGCGGCGCAGCCTTCAAATTAGCCATGGCGAACAATAGAGCGGATGCGACAAGTTTCGATACTTGGATGCGATGCATTACTGAAACATTTAAACTGGAGAGCGTTACTAAAGCTCAGTAATCGGTGGTCAGATAGCTGATGAGCGACAGCCAAAGCGAAATTTTCGTTCAATTCACCCTGGCAGAATTCAATTGGTCGACGTGGCGGGTCTAGCCGCGGACAATTGGGCCGGCGGTTTATCCGGTTCCTGCTTTGCAGGTGCAAACGGCTGCACGAACGCCTGCTGGAAATCGTAAACGTTCTTGAAATCTTCGATCGAATCCTCGTCGGTTTTTCCGAAAACGCCGGCGCCGATCAGATTAAAAACCATGTGTCCGATATCTTCGCAGGAATGAATACCCCAGCTATCGAACACTGTCATTACCATCGGGCCAAACTCCTTCAACGCGTACTGACGGACGCCGTCGAGCAATTCCGGCCCGGTCACATGACGCACGCTGACGCCCTTGATCTTCTTTTGTTGCTTGGTTGTGAAGTCGAGCGCGTCGCGCAAAAAGATGTAGCCGTCCCGGTGATAACGCGGGTCATTGGTGATAACCGCCTCGAGCGCTTCGGCGAATCCAATCTTTTGCATCAACAGAAAACGTGCCTTTCAACACGACTGCTTAAGATAATCGGCAATGCTAAACCGGCAACTGCGAGCGACTCAAACCCGAAATCGTAGATTTTGCGTCGTCGCAGCGGTTCTGCCACTAAGGACAGCTTCGTAGACCACGATTCCTCGATTGATCTAGCGACCTAGTTGTCAAACTGATCCGCCACGACATCCACGTAGAGGGAGAGTGGATCGCGCCGCCTTGGCGGTTGGAGCTGCGACTGATCCACCGCTTTGAGGTAGCCAGTGAAGTTGCCGCTGACACTTTTCATTTGGGTGGCTTCGAACCAATTCATGTAATCATCAATTTCCCTCATCCGTGAGACCAGTCGTTGACAAGTGGCCTCGAGCCGCAGCAGACGCTTGGCCATGCCCCGTCGTTTTCCGCGAGAAAGGAGTCCTGCGATAGCCTCGTATTCACGCGCGATCGGACGCAAAACCGGATTGGCCTGGGGAACAAAGAACAGTAAATCGCGCCTCAACTGTTCCAAGGCCATCTTCTCACCGGCAGAAAGTTTATGTTGCGTGAATTCGTCGAGGCTTACTGTTTTCATCGGCTTGTTCAGTTCCGAGATTTTCAAGCTCAACAATTCGTCAAGGTGCCGCTCACTTTCAGCGAAGGTGAGTAACGAAAATGTCTGAGCGCTCTTCAATTGCTTCAAGGCGAGTTGCCAGGTCCGCTCTGCGTCGTCCGCCAGGAGCCCAAACTGCGCCTCCAAGTCCGCCAACGGGTCATTTGAAGACGCGGATAGATGATCAATGTATTGCGTCAATCGGGCAGCGCCATCCTTTTCACTGAGTAACATTTGCACAAGCGCAAACGAATAAGCGCGATAAAGCGTGCGGCCCGAAGAGTCGAAAATGCTCGGGCGCTGGTGAAGAAATTTCTTCAGTGCCAGAGGTGTGCCCGTGTTGGCAAGTGCTTCGACCAGCGGCCCGGGGTCGCGCCCCGGCGCAAGCGCGAGGACGCCGTCAATCAACCAATCGGGTGGCTCAACCAGCACTGCGCCCGCACTGATGTTCGTTTGTTTTCGGTACATCATTTCGAGCAAAAGCGCGCGGACCAGTTCACGTTCGACAACCGAAACGTCGAGGTTCTTGGAGATGGTGAGGTCCAGCTGAAGCTTGATACCAAAGCCCGTCTGACTGAACCGCAGGTCAGCTGGCGGAACCTCGGGAAGATTTGCCTGTTGCGACTGCAAGTTCACCACCACGGGCGTCTTCCAGTCATCGCGCTGCCGGAGCAGGGCAAGAAGATTGGCTTTCGTCTGCTCTGCAAGGCTGGAGACGGCTCCTCGGATCTTCGGGTCAGCGCCGTAAATCACGAATTGGCGCGAGGGACTTGTGCTGCGTTCCGACTGTGCCGCGTAATCGCCTTGCAAGCCGATACCGACAAATAGAACTATCGCGACCCGCTTCATCATTGTTGCTCCGTGCATGATACTGGGAATGGGCGTGCGCTGACCAGAAGCAAATCTATGCGGAGAATGCTGGTGATCACCACTCTTACCAGCTGGTTCACAACGCGTCCGCCAGGCCCTGCCGCTACGAATCAGAGGTACGGCGAGTCCTAAGATCGAAGTCGGCCAGGCGTTCCCGTCGCGGCCTGCGAATACTTGGGGCAGCGCTTTGTGAAATCGGAATAGAAAGGCAGGACAATATCATGAAAACCAAAGGTTCAATCTTCATAAGCTGCCTGGCTGCAGGCGCATTGATGGCCTCGCCTGCGCTGGGAAAACCTGAAAAGAAATCGGGAGATGCGTCCACGTCGAAGCCAAAACGCATGGCTCCGCACACGACCCAGGTGACGCCGAGCTATCGCTATCATCAACATCGGATGAGCTCGCGCACGGCCAACACCCGTTACTACGCTGCGCCGCGCTACAATGGCACGCGCTCTTACGCCAGCCGCCAATACAGCGGCACACGTTACTATGGCGCGACACCTTACTACGGCGGTAAGGCTTATTACGGTGGTACCGGCTACTATTATGGCGGCGGATCGGCTTATCCGTATTACAGCTACTACTCAGGCTGGCCGTACTCCAATTGGGGTTACGGAACATCCTGGGGATATTACCCATACTCGTATTCGGGCGGTTATCCGTACAGCTACTACAACAACAACTCCTACTCGTACTACACACCAACTTACGGCTATAACGTATCGCTGGTTGCCGCCGTCCAGAAGCGCCTTGGCCAACTTGGTTATTATCATGGCGGGGTCGATGGAGCTATGGGACCGCGAACGCGATCGGCCATCGCAGCTTTTGAGAGCAGGCATGGCCTGACCGTGGACGGGAGGATTAGCCGGCCGCTGCTCGGCACATTGGGGCTAGGCTAATTGGAACGAACCGTCAGCTCCGGTCAAATCGGTGCCCGGCGGCCTCGCGGCGCGAGCCGCGAGCCGCCGGCTTCATTTTAATTCTTTTGCAACCGTAAATAAAGTGAGACTTTGCGCCTCGCGCGGTGTCTAATGATGTAGAAAAATCGACCTATTATGAATTATTCAAAACTTTTCCTTTTCTTGAGTTGCCTTTTTGCGGCCATACTGACTGCTCCAATTCTCACAGCTGCTCCACGCGGTGGAGGTGGCTTCAGTGGCGGCCGCCCTGGCTTCAGTGGGGGCCGCCCTGGCTTCAGTGGTAATCAATTCGCTGGGCGCGGCGCGATGGGCAACCGGCACGCGGGTAACTTTAACGGTCACAATCATTTTCACAATGGCCACCCTAATCATGTTCACAATCGTGTCGTCTTCATCGGAGGCTTCGGCTTCCCATGGTGGTGGGGTTGGGGCTGGGGTTGGGGTCCGTGGTGGGGCTGGGACGGCTACCCCTACGGCTACGGCTATGGTTATGGCTACGGCGCGTACGGGTACAGCAATGGCTATGGTCAAGGTGGCTATGGTCAAGATCAAAATGGCTATGGTCAGTATGGCGAGGCCAGCCAATCCAGAGTTGCCGAATTACAGCGCCGGCTGCAACGCGCTGGTTATTACCACGGATCGATCGACGGAGTCTTGGGGCCACAAACCCGGAGCGCAATCCGGGCATACGAACAGAACCACGGCGACGTGAGTTAAGCTGGATACTTCCAGCCGAGCTGGATTGACCAACAGCTGTAATCGTCTTTCGGTTGATTGACCGGCGGTGGTCGCAGGGGGAATGGGAGCGAGCCGCCGGTCGCCTTTTCCAATGGGTCGGTCAGAAAGAGTGTATGTCGGCAGTTCCTGTCCTCGCAACCGCGAATTTTTTCCGCTTCGAGTTCTGAAGCTCCAAGGTCATTTTGCTAGGATTTGCCGGTCGAACCCAGTAATTCAAAAGTAATCAAAGGAAAAGAGGGACCTTTATGCTAGGCGAGAAGATTGGCGAAATATCAGGCAAAATCATTATGCAGCGCGTCTTGCCGAACCTTGGCGGAGATCCAAAGATAGAAACCTCGTTCCAGGCAACTGGATCTGTGCTGGACACAAATGTAAGCGATACGGGCACCTATTGGACCGTTCTCCGTACAGACGGGACCCAATACGGCGAAGACCAGGGTGTGATGATAATCAGGGACGGCGAAATGGCGACATGGACGGGCCATGGTGTCGGCGTAAGGAACAAAGACGGGACCGCGACTTATCCGCGGCGCGCTTTATTTCCAAACCATGCCCCCACGATGGTCACGTCTTAACAGAGTGGCGGTGCTATTCGAATACGCAGTAGACGCAGAGGGCAATACACACTCCGAATACTGGGAATGGAAGTAGCCCCTTGGCGACCGGCGCGAAAATTTGGCCGGTGCACCGTCGCACGCTGCTGCGTCGATAGATTCAGATTCATGATCTGATCAAATACTCGTGACAAATCCCGAAGCGAATGTTGGCGATGCTTATAGCACGCCGATTGAGACCTCCTTTGCATGGACGAGAACGCTAATGGCAATCGACGTTGCCCTGGAGGCGTGTGCAAGGTAAAGGCCTAACAATGTGGTCCCGAAACAAACAGAGATCTCTCCACCGCGCTCGGCTGACAACAAGACTATTCGACGCACTTGACGCTTACCACGACGCGACCCCGCATTCGGCGGCCGTGAACATGGCCATCGATGAAGCGCTGCTGGAGTCGGCAACGGTTCCATCCATCCGCTTCTATCGCTGGCGATCCCCTGCTCTGTCATTTGGCTATTTCGGGAAATTTGCCGACGTAGCGATTTACGCCAGCGAGCGCGACCTCGTCCGGCGTTGGACCGGCGGTGGCATCGTTCTGCACGGAGAGGATCTCACCTATGCAATTGTAATTCCGGCACGCGATCAGGCGTTCGCTGAATCATCGATCGTCACCTACGAAACCATTCATCGCGCTTTATGCGCAGCGCTAAACGGGATTGGTGAACGCGCTATCGTAGCCGGGGGTGTTGACCCCGGTCGGATTACGGTTGTGAAGCAGGCAACCGTCAGCGCAAGCGCCGACCATTGTTTCGCGAACCCCGTTCGTGCCGACGTAATGGTCAATGGCCGCAAGGTTGCAGGTGCAGCGCAACGCCGGACCCGCCACGGAGTGTTACAGCAGGGCAGTATTCAAAGCATCAAGATCGACAAAGACCTAGCCCAAAGATTTGCCGGAACTCTATCGGCTGATTGCCAACGGCGCGAGATCACTGAAATGCTTTTGCAGCGGGCGCGCGAATTAGCTCGGCAAAAGTACGGAGCTGATTCCTGGCTCCGTAGAATGTAGCGCCGGCATTCGGTCACAAAGTTGCGCAGAAAGCGAGCTCCAAGCTTGCTCTACTATTGTCGCCCCGTTATTCTCGCCTGGTGGAACTCTTCGCCCGCACGCAATCCAGCGCGAAACGCAGCGCGATTGCGAGCGCGGGCGGCTCACCGGCGTTTTCGCTCGCTGAAGTGGCGAAATTAGTTCAACCGCATCTCGAACAAGTGGATAAGCGCATCGCGCAGCAGGCTGCGGCATTCGATCCCGCAATCGAAGGGTACGTCGTTTATACGGTCGGCAGCCGCGGCAAACGTCTTCGGCCGCTTCTGACTCTGCTCGTGGGCGGCGCGACAGGCATGATCGATTCCCGCCACATTGATCTCGCCGTGATCGTGGAACTCATTCACATCGCAACACTTGTGCACGACGACGTGATGGACGAAGCAGAAAAACGCCGGTCACAGCCCACGCCAAACGCGCGCTGGGGAAATTCGTTGAGCGTTTTGCTGGGCGACTGTCTTTTCGCGCACGCACTGACGTTATCGACAAATTTCAAAAACTCCGACATCAGTCGAGCAATCGCGCGCACCGCCGCGACGGTTTGCTCGGGCGAAATGATTCAGACGCAGCGCCGGTTCGATCTCAATCTCAAGGTTGAGGATTATTTGCGCATCGTGCAAATGAAAACCGGATCGCTTTTCTCGGCCGCAGCCGAGTTGGCCGCCATGATTAGCGAAGCCGACCCGAACGCGATCGAAACATTCAAGAATTACGGATTTCAAGTGGGCACCGCGTATCAGATTTATGATGATTGCGTCGATCTTGCCGGCACTGAGAGCGTGACTGGAAAGACGCTCGGCACCGATCTGCGCAAGGGAAAATTTACACTGCCGGTTTTGATTTTTCTCCGGTCCGCCTCGGAATTTGAACGCGAACGTTGTTGCCAGCTGGTGCTGGACGAAAAAATCGAAGAAATGATTGAGCTTCTCAAGAATGGCGCGAATAATGGTGCATTAAACGAATCAATCGCTGTGGGCAGCGAATTGATTCGCAAAGCGCAATGCGCGTTCGATGGTATTAAGCCAAATCGTTATACCGACGCCCTGTTTTCGCTCGGCGAGGCATTGTGCGATATGTTCGGTCAACTCCGTGTGTGATAAAATGTGGGACGGGCTTTGAGGTGCCAGTCTGAATCCCATTCGACCGCGGCGATAGGGTCCCCCACATTTATGCCGCAGCTCAAAATCCGCGAAATGCCGCAAGACGAGCGGCCGCGGGAAAAATTACTTGCACGAGGTGTTGATGCTCTCAGCAACGCGGAATTGATCGCAATCCTCCTGCGCACCGGCCGGCGGGGCATGAACGTGGTGGATGTCGCCCGCGAGTTGTTCGACAAATACCAATCGTTCGCGGAGCTGAGCCGTTGCTCAGTCAAAGAACTGAGTGAAATCAAAGGGATTGGCCCCGCAAAAGCATTGGAACTTGTGGCGGCGTTCAATTTGGGAAAACGGTTCGCGCAGGAGCGGTTGTCACAGCGAAAACTCGATTCACCAGAATTGGTCTACAAGCTATTGGGTGACGAAATGCGTATGTTGCGCACCGAATCATTGCGCGTCGTTTTGCTCGACACTCGCTACCGATTGCTACGAGTGGAATCGGTCTCGCTGGGGAGTATGAACGAGAGCATCGCGCATCCGCGCGAAATTTTTCGGCCGGCAATTACTTATTCCGCCTACGCTGTGATCGTGGTGCACAATCATCCCTCCGGCGATGCCTCGCCGAGCCAGACTGACCACAGTCTGACGCGTCGCCTAGCTGAAGCGGCTGAGCTTTTGCAAATCAAATTGCTCGATCACATCATTGTCGGCGCGCCATTGGAAGGAAGTCCCGGATATTTCAGCTTTAAGGAAGCTGGCGTGTTGTAGGCAGGGAAATCTGAAATTCGAATGGGCAAATCCGAAATATGACGGACGCGAAGATCCATCCCACGGCTGTCGTCGATCCGAATGCAAGAATCGGCCACGATGTGCAGATCGGGCCGTTTTCGATCATTGGGCCGCGGGTAACAATTGGCGATAAGACCGTCGTGCAATCGCACGTGGTGATCGAAGGCGAGGTCATAATCGGACACGGAAATTTTATCGGACACGGCGCTATCATCGGGGCGCCGCCGCAGGATCTTTCGTTCTCGCCAGAACGAAACACCAAAGTTGAAATTGGAAATGACAACATCGTCCGCGAGTACTGCACCATTCACCGGGGCAGTCCCAATGGGAGCGCCACAAAAATCGCCGACGAGAATTTCCTCATGGCTGGAGTGCACATTGGTCACAATTGCGCGATTGGAAATGACGTGATCATCGCGAACAATTGCTTACTTGCTGGTCATGTTCGCATCGACGACGGCGCATTCCTAGGGGGCGGATCAACTTTTCACCAGTTCATGCGGATTGGCCGGCTCGTGATGGTGCAAGGCAGCTCCGCATTCGGCAAGGATCTGCCACCATTCGTCATCGCAGCAGAGCGCAATTACGTTTTCGGCTTGAACACAGTCGGACTGCGCCGCGCTGGACTTACCGCAGGCGATCGAAACGAGATCAAGGAAGCATTCAAGCTTGTTTATCTATGCGGACTCAACACATCGCAGGCGCTCGAAAAAGCAGCGACGATGACCTTCAACGCACCAGCGCGCGAATTCCTGGACTTCATCAGCAGTTCCAATAAACGCGGTATTTGTCCCCTGAAACCCGGCATTGCTGGCGATTCTTCGGCCTAAGGCGGGTTGCTTTTCAGCAAGACGCCGGGAACAGCAGACGCGCTTTTCAATGTCACCCGCCTTGCACTGGCGGCATGAGTGCGATTTCCTCGCTTGTGTGCAGGATGTAATTGCGATCAACAAATTCAAAGCCTGCGCCGATCAAGATGCTTTTGTCATACGCGCGAAGCGCTGGTTGCTGCGCATAAATCTGCTCAAGCAATTCCCGAACGGTCGCGCGCTGCGGAAGCTCGAACTCCAACTCGCGAATTCCAATCAGATCGCGCAACTGCGCGTAAAATTGCACCCGCACTTTAATCCCGTTCATTCTCAAACAATTCACATAAAGAATACATGGGCCACGAGGTTTCCAAATCTTAAGGAAGCCTTTATGGCCTGTATGGCCGCTGGGCGACAAAAAACTGCGATGCACCAGCACGATTACCGTGCCGCGGCAATTTCATCCAGGTGCTTGCCAAACAAGGAACGTCGTCTCTAATGCGCCAAGACTCTAGGACTGACGGCTTCCCAACCGTTGGTTCGAAGTAGACGGCTGTTTAAAGCCATCGCTCCTTGTTTGCCGGCTACAACCTTTGGAAAAGGGGGGTTTTGCCCTTCCCGCCACCGTGAATAGCATTGCCTGAAATGCGCATCCACCACGACCGACTTGAAGTCCGCACCCGCGGCAAAGGTCTTTACGAGATCACCGATGAAGTGCAGTCGAAGCTCGACCAGCGCGGTGTGCAAAATGGAATCGTTACGGTTTTTGTTCAGCACACCAGTTGCAGCGTTGTCATCATGGAAAACGCCGATCCGACTGCGCGATCTGACTTGGAAAAATTTTTCGAGCGACTCGTGCCCGAAGACGCCGATTACTTCACGCACGATTCAGAAGGCCGCGACGACATGCCATCACACATTCGCATGGTCCTGACGCGCACCAGCGAAACCATTCCGATCATGGACGGAAAAATTCAGCTCGGAACATGGCAAGGCATTTTCCTGTTCGAACATCGTCGTGATCCGCATTCGCGAAAGGTTTTCGTCACGACGATTGATGAATGATTGTCGCGGTGGCCTCTGATCGTTGTCCCGCGTTTCGGCGCCCTGAGAGCGCCGCTACAGAAGGTCGTAAACCGCGTCCACCAGTCGCAATGATTTCTCGTTGGGCAGAACTGATTGCTCCATTTGGTTCATTACGTACGCGAAAGCGATTTTGTTTTCCGGGTCGGCAAAGGCGTGGATGCCGCCTGCGCCGGGATGCCCAAACGATGCTGGGGATGGTCCGAACATCATGCGCGCTGCATCTCGTGAGTCTTTCATAAACCCGGCCGAGAGTGCCGTCGGAATCTGAAAAACGCGATCGATGTCGTCCGATAAAGTGTTCATCATCCAGTCGATCGTCGTTTGTAAAAAGAACGTTCTGCCATTCAAAGTTCCGCCATTGGCGAGCATGGAATAAAATTTTGCAAGCGCCGAGGCGCTGCCGATGCCGCCGAAAGAAACAATGGGGTACGCGCGAATCTGCGGATCATTCATCTTGCTGATCACATTCAAGCCATATGGCGAGGTAAACGCCCTTCTCGCCAGCGTGCCGGGCGTGACAAGATCGCGATAGAATTTTGCTGGCTCGGGCGGCTTGCCTCTTTTCGCCGCGTAAATCGTTGCCACTCGCGGATTCTCCTTTTCTGGCAAGCCGATCCAAAAGTCAAGGTGGAGTGGACGGGCAAAATTTTCCTGCCAATAACCGGACAAAGTCTTGCCGGCGATCCGGCGGATTAGTTCATCCAGTAGAAATCCGAACGTGCGCGCATGATAACCATGTGCCGTTCCCGGCCGCCACAACGGCGTCTGCGTCTCCAGCGCCCGAATCACTGCATCGTAATCGAGCATATCGACTCGCTGGTCCAAAGCGCTAAGGCCAGCCTGATGTGAGAGCAACTGCGCGAGCGTAATTTTGTCCTTACCGGCCTGAGCGAATTCCGGCCAGAACTCCGCCACCCGTCGATCGAGCTCGATCTTGTGTTGCTGTAACACGTGCAACAAAGACGCGCTGCCGATTCCTTTCGTTGCAGACCAGACCAGCACAATCGTGTCGGTCGTCCACGGTTTTTCGCGATCGGCGTCGCAAAATCCGCCATAAAGATCGACCACCTGCTTGCCGTTTTGCCAAACCGAAAGCGCCGCGCCGAGTTCGCCAAGCTTCTCGAAATTCTCCCGAAACAATGCTTTCAATCGCCCGCGAAGTTTTTCCAGACCGAGCCGCATGTTGGAAGTTGTAGAGGCGTTTCTCTGAAACACCAAGGCAAACGCAATGCCTGATAGATTCGATAATTAAAATAGGAGCGAGAAATACTATGAGCGTCCGAACTATGGCAATACTGACGATCTTCTGTCTCAGTACGTGGCTGACAGCGAGCGCTGAGTCAGGGAAGGAGACAAATATGAATACGGCGCAATCTCAGACGCACACGCGGAAACGAGCTAAAGCGAAGATTACCGTGCAGAATTCTGAAGCCAAGCCCTACGACCAAACCGTGAGCCCGGCATTAGTGGAGATCCGTCTATCAGAAACGTTCACTGGAGGTATCGATGGCGAATCACCAGTTCGGGCTTTGCAGGTCCTGCGCGACGATAAATCTGCCTGCCTCGTCAGCGCGCAACGATTCAGCGGAAAACTGGGCGGACGCCAGGGCACCTTTGTGCTTCAAGGTTCAGAAACCGTCGAGAACGGCAAGATCAAGGCGACATGGTTTGTCATTCCCGGCTCGGGGACAAGTGATCTTTCCGGCCTGCGCGGCGAGGGCGGTTTTGACGGCGACTTTGGGAAAGGGTCCGACGGATGGCTGGATTATTGGTTCGAATGATGTAGGAAGCTGCAAAACGTTCAGTTGCTCACAAAAAAGCTGTTGCCGATTTGCACTCGAGTGACGGCCGACTGGAGACCGCCGCTGCTTGTTCACACCAACAGCTCTTCTAATTCTTCGAGGCGACGTTCGAACAACTGCAGTGTGCTTTCGATCGGCGCCGGCGTTGTCATGTCCACGCCTGCGGCTGTTAATGTTTCGAGCGGAAATTTGGAGCCGCCGGAACGCAAGTAC
>Ga0209161_10001564_pt1 | contig 18967 bp, 19 predicted proteins | sample GraSoiAngelo_155_FD_186169 | JGI IMG/M metagenome (GOLD analysis project Ga0209161, IMG submission 186169) | Grasslands soil microbial communities from the Angelo Coastal Reserve, California, USA - 14_1009_13_30cm (SPAdes) (version 2) | ecosystem: Environmental > Terrestrial > Soil > Grasslands... | reverse complement strand
CCACCGGCCTGGCTAGCTGACTTTGGCGGCCGCCGCGGGGCTCTGGATCCCGGCGTTCATATACATCCGGCGGATCGATACCTCGTTGCGCAGCTGCAGGCGCGCGTCGTCGTCGTTCAGGTTCCGCGTGAAGCAGCAGAACTCGAGCTGAAGGCCGTTGGGATCCTTGAAGTAGATCGACTTGGCCCAGTCGTGGTCGACGACGTCCGTCACCTCGACGCCGCGGGCGATCAGCTCGTTGCGCTTCTCGACCAGCGCCGCCTCCGATCCCGCCTCGAACGCGAAGTGGTAGAACGCGCTCGGCACGCCGAGCCCGCGGTTGATCCCGGCCTCGTAGTGCGCCGGCACGTCCGGCACCCCGCGCGCTTCCATGAACGCCAGCAGCTGATCGCGCCCGGTGTCGAAGAAGATGTGGCGGATCTGTCCCCCCTCCTTGACCTTGAGGATGTCGCAACGCACCGCCTTGAACTTCAGGACGTTCTCGTAGAAGTCGCGGGTCTTGTCCAGATCCAGCGTCGACAGGCCGATGTGGGAGAAGCCTCTATTCGTCATCACGTGTCTCCTGTGTTTACCGCCGCTCGAGCAGCTCGATCCTGACGTTGTCGGGCGCCTGGACGAAGGCGATCTTGACACCGGGACGGATCGTGCGCGGCTCCATCATGAAGCTGGCGCCGCGACGCTTGAGCTCGGCCACCGCGATGTCCATGTCGTCCACACGGAGCCCGAAGTGGTCGAGGCCCACGTAGGGCTCCGCCGGAGCCGCCGGCACGGGGGCGTCGACCGCCACCGGAGCGATGAAGATCGTCAGCCCGTTCAGGTCCAGGTCGGTGCGGGGGCGGCCGTCAGACTGGATCGACTCGACGATCTTCGCGTCGAACATCTGGTGGTAGTAGTCGGCGGTCTTCTTCACGTCCCGGCTGCGCAGGTGCATGTGGTCGTACCGATAAGTAGGCGGCATCGCCGATCTCCTCTGTTTGTCGCCGCGCACCGCGGTTGGCCGTTCACTTGAGCCCCATCGAGCCGCGAAGATTGTGCCACAGTCCGACGAGCTCGTCCGCTGTCACCGGCCGCTGGGCCGCGAGCGCGTCGACCCGCGCGTAGAGCTTGCGCCGCACGTACGCGCGATAGGGCGCGGGCAGCCCCATCAAGAGCTCGATGAACGCGTCTTGAAGAGCCGCCGGCCAGCGGCGCTCGTGCTCGCGGCGCACCGGCCCGAAGTCGAACGGCGCGTCGGCGGCGGCGCCGGTCCCCGACCGTCTCAGCGCGGCCGTCGCCTCCGCATCGACCCGATCGCCCCGGAGGACCACGCCGTACGCGTCGCGCGCGTGCTCGCGGGAGATGAGCCCGGCCACGACGTCGTCGAGTACGCGCGCCGGCGGGCGCTGGAAGCGGTCGCCGTGGCCGCCGCCGCCGGGAGTGCGGACGCTCAGCACGTCGCCGGGCTCGAGCGAGAGCACGTCGATCTTCGAGAGGGGCCGCTCGTCGGCGGTGTCCGGATTCAGCACCACGCTGCCGGTCGCCGCCGCCGAGCCGCCGGACACGCCCCAGGGCGCGAAGCGCAGCCGCTCCATCCCGCGCGCGGTCACGATCCCCTCGGGGCGGAACACCTGAAAGTCGAGGCGAACACCGAACCCGCCACGGAACCGTCCCGGACCGGCCGAGTTCGGTACCAGGTGGTAGCGCCGCACGACGATCGGCACTTCGGCCTCGAGCGTCTCGGCCGGCGTCGTTTTTAGAAATCCGAGCGAGGCGTCGCAGCCGTCGACACCGTCACGGCCCGGGCGGCCACCGCCCCCGCCGATCATCGGCTCGATCACGGTCACGTGGCGCCGGCCCGCCTCAGGGTCCGGGAGCGAGAGCGCGACCATGCAGCCTTGACCGCCGCTGGCCGCCGGGATGTGGGCGGGCACCGCGCGCGCGAGGGCGCCGAGCACCGCGTCGTAGATCCGGAGCACGGTCGCGTAGCGCACGCCGCACGCCGCCGGGAACTTCGGATTGACCACCGAGCCCTCGGGCAGCGTCATGCGCACGCGCCGGAGCACGCCGGCGTTGAGCGGGATCGTGCGGTCGCGCGTGGCGAAGTAGTTCACCAGCGCGATGGACATGAACGGATGCACGCGCCCGGCGGTCGGCACGTTGAGGGCCGAGCCCACCTGCACGTCGCTGCCCGTGAAATCGAGATGGATCTCGCCGTCGCCGATCGTCATCGCGACCTTCAAGCGGATCGGAATGTTCGTCGCGACGTCATCCTCTATGTAGTCCACGAACTCGTAGCGGCCGGCCGGCATGCGGCGGATGAGCGCCTCCACCTTGCGCGCCGCGTAGTCGATCAGGTCGTCCATGGCCTTGTCGACGGTGTCGGGGCCGAAGCGCCGGATCAGCTCGTGCATCCGGCGCTCGCCGGTCGTGAGCCCGGCCACCAGCGCTTGCAGGTCGCCCCAGTTCTGCTCGGGGATCCGGCAGTTGGCCAGGATCACGTCGAGCAGGTCGCGGTTGACCGCGCCACGCACGAAGAGCTTCTTGGGCGGCAGCCGCAGCCCTTCCTGGAAGATCTCGGACGCGCGCGGCGAGATGCTGGCCGGCACCATGCCGCCCACGTCGGAGCTGTGCAGGAAGCCGGCGCCATACGCCACGAGCCGGCCGTCCCAGAAGATCGGGCGGATCAGGTGGATGTCGGGCAGGTGAGTGGCCGCCGCCGCAGAGCTGTACGGGTCGTTGGTGATCACGACGTCGCCAGGCTCGAGCGGTCCCACCGCCTCGAGCGTCGCCGCGTAGCTGATGCCACCGAAGCTCGCTACACCGAGCTCGATCGGGTACGCGAAGAACTCGCCGTTGGGATTGAGCAGGCCGCAGGTGAAGTCGGCGGTCTCCTTCACGAACGTCGTGTACGCCGTCCGCTCGACGACGTACGCCATCTCTTCCACGGCGCCCTGCAGATAGTTCCGGAGGATCTCCACGGTCAGCGCGTCGAGACGCATCAGTTCTCCCTCCGGAGCAACAGGTTGCCGTAGCGGTCGACCTCGCCGTTGTGCTCGGCCGGCACCAGCACCGTCGTGTCGGGCTGCTCGACGATGGCCGGGCCGGTCAGGCGCGCGCCGCGCCCGAGCGCGTCGCGGTCGAAGACGCGCGCCTCCATGGGGCGCCCGTCGAGCCAGACCCGGCGCGTCGCCCGCGGCGCCGGCGGCGACGATCTCGCGTCCACCTCGGCGAGCGGCACGCGCGGGCGTCCGGCACGCAGCTGAACGCGGAGGTTCACGATCTCCGCCGGCGCTTCTCGATCCGCGTGGCCGTAGGCGCGCTCGTGGGCGCGGTGAAATGCCGAGCGAATCGGCGCGTCGCCGCCGGGCGCCAGCCAGGCGGGATCCACGTCCACCTCGATCTCGTACGACTGGCCGACGTAGCGCATGTCCGCCGCGTGACGGAAGGTGGCCGGCCCTGAGCCGGCGCCGTGCCGCCCGAGCCAGTCGGTGAGCTCGGACCGGAGGCCGTCGTACTGCTCTCGCAGCGTGGAGGTCTCGAGCAGCCGGGCATCGAGGTGCGCGTGCACGGTGCGGACCGCGTCGCTCACGATGTCGGCGCTGATCGCGCCGAGCGCACAGAGCGTTCCGGGGGCGCGCGGCACGAAGACGGCGGGGATACCGACCTCGCGGGCCAGCAGCGCGCCCACGACCGGGCCGGCGCCGCCGAAGGCCACCAGCGTGAAGTCGCGCGGGTCCACCGCGGCGCGCGACAGGATCTTGGTGAACTCCGCGTACATGTTCGAGACCGCGACGCGGACCACGCTCTCGGCCGCCTCGCTCGGGCTCATCGCGAGCGAGCCGGCGAATCGCGCGATCGCCTCCTCGGCCAGCGACCGGTTCAGGCGCATCCGCCCCCCGAGAAACCGCTCGGGGTCGAGGAAGCCCGAGACCAGGAACGCGTCGGTGAGCGTGGCGTCCTTGCCGCCCCGGCCGTAGCACGCGGGGCCGGGGTTGGCGCCGGTGCTCTGCGGTCCGACTTTTGGCAGGCCGACGTCGTCGACCCAGGCGACCGAGCCGCCGCCAGCGCCGATCGCCGTCACCCCGACCACCGGCATCATCACCGGTACACCGCCGATGTGCTCGCTCGTGCTGGAGCGTGGGCGCCCGCCCTCGACCACCGCGATGTCGGCGCTGGTGCCGCCGACGTCCAGCGTGATCACGTTCGGCAGGCCGGCCTCGCCGGCCACGTACGCGGCGCCGATCACTCCCGATGCCGGCCCGGACAAGAGTGTGGCGACCGTCTGGCGGCGCGCCGCGGCCACGGGCATGATGCCGCCGTTCGACTTCGTGACGTGCGGCGTCGCCGGCACCCCGCGCGCGGCGAGCGCCGCCTCGAACCCCTCGAGGTAGCGCCGCACCTGGGGTTGCACGTAGGCGTCGAGCACGGCCAGCGCGGTGCGCTCGTACTCGCGCGACTGCGGCCAGATCTCCGACGACGTGCTCACCGGGAGCCCAGCGGCGATGGTCTCGGCGATCGCGCGCGCCTGCCGCTCGTGCGCCCCATTGCGATACGAATGGATCAAGGAGATCACGAGCCCCTCGACGTTCTGGCCGGTCAGCCGTTGCACGGCCTCGCGCACGCTGCCCTCGTCGAGCGGGGTGTCGACGCTGCCGTCGGCGCGGAGCCGCTCGGTCACCTCGGCCACACGCGCGCGCGGGATCAGGGGTAGCGGGCGCGCGCCGTCGAGATCGAACGGGTTCGGCAGGCGGAGGCGCTGGAGCTCGAGGACGTCGCGGAACCCCGCGGTCACCAGCAGGCCGAGCCGGGCGCCCGCGCGCTGGATGAGCGTGTTCACCGCGATCGTGGTCCCGTGCACGACGGTCCCGATCTCGCGCAGGTCGATGCCGTGCTCGTCGGTGAGCCGCTCGAGCCCGACGCGCACCGCCTCGGCGAACGCGTGGGGTGTCGACGGGACCTTGAGACCGATCAGCCCGCCGGTCTCGGTGTCGAAGAGGGCGAAGTCGGTGAAGGTGCCCCCGATGTCGATCCCGAGCCACAACCGAGGCGCGCGCTGAGGAGGCGCCACGGCTCAGATGCCACGGCGAAGGCCGCCGTCGACGTGGATGCGCTCGCCGGAGATGTAGCGCGCCTTCGGCGAGCAGAGGAACGTGACGAGGTTGGCCATGTCGCTGGGATCGCCGAAATAGCCGAGCGGGATCTGGCGGGCGAACTGCTCGCGGCTCTCGGGTGTCGGGTGCAGGCGCGTGTCGATTTGTTCGCTGTGGATGCGCCCAGGCGCGAGGCAGTTCACGGTGATCCCGTGCCGGCCCACGTCGCGCGAGAGCCCCTTGGCCCACGCATGGACGGCGGCCTTGGCCGGCCCGGCCGCGTTCGTGCCGGCCGGCTCCGACGTGCCGGTGATGTTGATGATCCGCCCCCACTTGCGCTCGATCATGCCGGGCAGGAGCGCCTGGGTGAGCCTGCGGACCGCGATGAAGTTGATCGCGAACGACTCGTCCCACACGGTGTCGGGCGCGTCCATCGCCGTCGGGCGGGAGCCGCCGGCGTTGTTCACGAGGATGTCGACTTGGCCGCCGAGCCGCGCCAAGGCCTCGTCGCGCACGCGCGCGGCCGACCCGCGGGCGGCCAGATCGACCGCCAGCGCGTGCGGGCGCGGCCAGCCCGCGCCCTCGATCTCGTCCTGCAAGGTCTTCAAGAGCTCTCCGCGGCGCGCGACGACCAGGGCCGACACGCCTTCGGCGGCGAGCACGCGGGCGATCTCCCGCCCGATGCCCACGCTGCATCCGGTCACGACAGCGGTGCGGCCGCGAAGCTCGAGGTCCATCAATCCCTCCGGAGGAACAGCTCGTCGATCTCGACCTGGTAGCCGTCGGCCAGCCGGTTCGTCTCGTTCGCCATGCCGACCACGGCCATCAGCTCGCCCAGCATCGCGTCTGTCATACCCTGCTTCCGTGCGGACGCGGTGTGGGAGGCGATGCAGTAGTCGCAGCCGTTGGTGGCGCTCACCGCCAGATAGACCATCTCTTTGGTCAGCGGGTCGAGCGCGCCCGGCGCCATCACCGACTTCAAGGTCTCCCAGGTGCGCCGGAGCGTCGGCGGATGGCTGGCGAGCGCTTTCCAGAAGTTGTTGATGGCGTCGATCTTCCGCGTGGCCATGATGTCGTCGTAGACCGCGCGCACCTCGGGGCTCGCCTGCGCGTACTCGATCAGCTTGACGGTTGCCATGCGAGAGACGCTAGCCCGAGTGCTCAGCGCGGTCAAGGAATCGCGATCCGGTATAGTCTGCGGCGTGCCGAGCGCCGTCGAGGAGACCCACCGGTCGGACCGAGGAGGAGGAAAGGCATGAGGTCGCCGACATCGCAGAGTCGTCGTGACGTGCTGAAGGGGGCCGCGGCCGTGGCCGTCGCCGCGTCCACCGCCGTAGCAACGCGCGGCCGCGCCGCGGCGCAAGGCGGAGGCCAGCCGCGCGCCCGGCTCGACGGCGTGCTCCGCCAGGCGGTCGACGCCAAGGAAGTGCCCGGCGTCGTCGCGATGGCGGCGAACGACAAGGGCGTGCTCTACGAGGGCGCGTTCGGCCTGCGCGCGCTCGACGGCACGGCAGCCATGACGCCCGACACCGTCTTCCGCATCGCCTCGATGACGAAGGCTATTGCCACCGTCGCGGCCATGCAGCTCGTCGAGCAGGGCAAGCTCTCGCTCGAGGGCCCAGTGCCCAACATCGACCCCACGCTCGGCTCGCCCACGGTCCTCGAAGGCTTCGACGCCGCCGGCGCGCCGAAGGTGCGCCCCGCGAAGGGGCCGATCACACTACGCCATCTGCTGACCCATACCGCCGGGTTCAGCTACGACATCTGGGACCCGGACACCGGGCGCTACATCAAGGCCACGGGGATGCCGGGCCGGGCCACCGGCAAGGTGGCGTCACTTCGCCAGCCGCTGGTGTTCGATCCGGGCGCCCGCTGGCTGTACGGGATCAACATCGAGTGGACGGGCCGCCTCATCGAGACGGTCGGCGGCCTGGCGCTCGAGGACCACTTCCGCGAGAAGATCTTCGGGCCGCTCGGCATGAAGGACAGCGGCTACGTCACGAGCCAGGAGCAGCGTGCGCGCCAGGCGCGGGTGCACGCACGCCAGCCCGACGGCTCGCTCGCGGTGCAGCCGCTGGAGCCGGTGCCGGCGAAGGCCGAGTTCTGGTCGGCGGGCGGCCCGCTCTACTCGACGGCGCGCGACTACATGGTGTTCTTGCAAATGCTGCTGAACGGCGGGAGCTTCAACGGCGCGCGGATCCTCAAGCCGGAGACCGTCGCGTTGATGAACAAGAACCACACGGGCAACATCCCGTGCGGTGTGCTCAAGACCGCGATGCCCGCCCTGTCGAACGACGTCAACTTCTTCCCCGGCGCGGACATTCGCTGGGGCCTCGGCTATATGATGAATTTGCAACCCGGGCCCAACGGCCGCAGCGCCGGCACGTTCAGCTGGGGAGGCCTCTACAACACGTACTACTGGCTCGATCCGGCCAAGAAGGTCGCCGGCCTGATCATGACTCAGATCCTGCCGTTCGCCGATCCGCGGGCGGTGAGTCTCTACGGAAGATTCGAGAACGGCGTCTACGAGTCGTTGAAGGCGATGTGATCCGCGAGCCGGGTCAGGGCGACGGCTTGCTCGTCGGCTTGACCCGGCCTCCGCTGGTCTCGAACGCCTGCACGGCCTTCTTCAAGTCGGAGTATTCCGAGCACGGGAGGAAGAATGGATCTCCCTGGTCACGGAACAGACTAGCCGATGAAGGGGTTCCCGACGCGGGATTGCAATGTGGCGGAGGCTCTGATAGTGCAAGGGCAGCAGTCCGGGCCCAGGGGAGGGTACGCCATGGCGAAGGGCACGCTGATCGCGGCGATGAGCATTGGCAGGGCCTCCGAGGACGAGTTCCACGACTGGTACGACACCGAGCACCTGCCGGAGCGGCAGCGCGTGCCCGGCTTCCTGGTGTGTCAACGCTGGATCGGAGCCGACGACCGCAAGGTCTCGGTCGCGACCTACGACCTGCACGACCTCTCCGTGTTGAAGAGCCCGGCGTACCAGGCGATCGGCGGGGAGAACCTGTCCCCGTGGTCGAAGCGGGTGACCGCGCGCGTCGACCGGTTGATGCGATTCGAGGGCGATCAGATCTTACCCGGGGACCAGCTCCCACCGACCAACGCGGGCGGCCTGCTGCTGAACGCGATGAACGTCGTGCCCGAGCTCGAGGCGGAGTTCAACGAGTGGTACGACAAGGAGCACATCCCCGCGCTCGGCGCCGTGCCGGGCGTGCTGGCCGCGCGACGCTTCCGCGGCACCAGCGGCAACCGCAAGTACGTCGCGCTCTATCACCTCGCCCGGCCCGAGGTCCAGGAGTCGGCCGAGTGGAAGCAGGCGCGCCAGAGCGACTGGACCAGCCGGCTCCAGCCCCATTTTCGCGATCACCTGCGTCTCGTGTGTCGTCGCTACGTCCGCGGCGGCTAGCCCGAGGAAAAGGAGCCCATCATGCCCAGAGTCTCCCCGATCACCGGAAAGGCCGACGTGCCGGCCGAGCATCACGCCGTCGTCGACGGCGTGCTGAAGACGTTCGGGCAGGTGCGCGGTCCGTTCAGCATGCTGCTGCACAGCCCGAAGCTCGCGGAGCGGCTGCTGCCGCTGGTCCACTTCTTCCGCGACGAGAGCGCGGTCGACGCCAAGCTTCGCTCGGTCGCGATCCTGGCGGCCGTGCGCGAGCGCGAGGCGGCGTACGTGTGGGCGGCCCAGGTCGGGGCGGCGCGCCGCAACGGCCTCAGCGACGAGATCATCGACGTGCTTCGGGCGAAGGGCGACCCCGGCAAGCTGCCCGCCGAAGAGCGGGACATCGTGGTCTACGTCCGCCAACTCATGCGCACGAACCGCGTCGATCAAGGCGCGTTCGACGCGCTTGCCAAGCGGCACGATCCGAAGTGGCTGGTCGAGCTGACCGCGGCCGCGAACTACTTCGCGCTCCTGTCCGGCGTCGTCAACGCGTTCGAGGTGGCCGCCCCACCGGACGGGGACAAGCTGCCGGTGTAGACTGAGGGTCGCTCGCGGCCCGATTTGCGGAAGGTACGACTACCAAGGGGTGAGACCACCACACATGCGATACGAGGCGCCGAAATCGTTGCAGGGGGCGGTTGCGCTGCTCGCGGGCGCGACGGGAGAGACGAGGGTGCTGGCCGGCGGCACCGACCTCCTGGTGCAGATGCGAGCGGACGTCGTCGACCCCGACCTGATCGTCGACATCAAGAAAATCCCGGAGACGCGCGCGATCACCGAGGATCGGGCCGGCTGGCGGATCGGCGCGGCCGTGACGGGGGCCGAGCTCAAGGAGCACCCCAGGCTCAAGCAGGCCTGGCCGGGCGTGGTCGAGGCCGCGAACCTCATCGGCTCGACACAGGTCCAGGGGCGAGCGACCCTCGGCGGCAACCTCTGCAACGGCTCGCCGGCCGCCGATAGCGTGCCGGCGCTGATCGCCGCGGGGGCCCTGGCGACCCTGGCCGGCCCCGACGGCGCCCGAGACCTCCCGGTCGAGGACGTCATGCTCGGTCCCCGCAAGCTGGCTCTGCGACGAGGCGAGATTGTCGTCTCTTTCTGGCTCCCGCCGCGTCCGCCGCGCTCGAGCGATGCCTACCTGCGCTTCATCCCGCGCACCGAGATGGACATCGCGGTGGTCGGGGCGGGGGTGAGCCTGACGCTCGACAACGCAGGAACGATCAGTGCCGCGCGCGTGTCGCTGGGGGCGGTGGCGCCGAAAGTGCTGCTGGTTCCGGAAGCGGCGCAAGCCATCGTCGGGACCCGGCTCGACGTGGCCGCGCAGCAGCGCCTGGAAGCTGCGGCACGTGCGGCCTGCCGGCCGATCGACGACAAACGGGGTACGACGGAGTTCCGGGTGGACGTTGCGGCGGTGCTGACTCGCCGGGCGGCCCTCATCGCGCTGGACCGAGCGAGGACGAGCTGATGGCCAAGCACCACATCGAAGCGACCGTGAACGGCGACGACGTCGAGTTCCTCTGCGAGACAGAAGAGACGCTGCTCGACGTGCTCCGCGACACCCTCCACCTGACCGGCAGCAAGGAAGGCTGTGCGTCCGGCGATTGCGGCGCCTGCAGTGTCATGCTGGACGGCCGGCTCGTCTGCTCGTGCCTCGTGCTGGGGTGCGAGGTCTCGGGGCGCCGGGTCGAGACGATCGAGGGCATGGCCAAGGGCGAGTCGCTGCATCCCTTGCAGCAGAAGTTCCTGGAACACGCCGCGCTCCAGTGCGGGATCTGCACGCCCGGCTTCATCGTCGCCGGCAAGGCATTGCTGGAAAGAAATCCGAACCCGACCGAGACCGAGATACGCTACTGGCTGGCCGGTAACCTCTGCCGCTGCACCGGATACGACAAGATCGTGAGCGCGGTGAAGGATGCGGCGGTCGCGCTGAGAAAGGGATAGCCATGGCTGAGAACGGGACGAACGGCCCCAACGGGACCAACGGCGGCTACGTCGGCACGCGCACCATCCGCCCGGACGGCCTGGACAAGGTGACCGGGCGGGCGCGCTTCGGCGCCGACTACAACCTGCCCGGCCAGCTCATCGGGCGGGTCCTGCGCAGCCCGCACCCCCACGCGCGCATCGTCCGGATCGACACCTCGAAGGCCGAGGCGCTGCCCGGCGTGAAGGCCGTCATCACGCGCGACGATTTCGCCGACCAGTCGTCGGAGTTCATCCCGGCCGGCGAGATGTTGATGAACTACAAGGACGTCGTGCGGAACGTCATGGCCCGCGAGAAGGCGCTCTACGAGGGCCACGCGGTGGCTGCCGTCGCCGCCACCAGCGCCGCCATCGCCCGCCGCGCGCTCAAGCTCATCGACGTAACGTACGAGGTGCTACCGCACGTGATCGACGTGGTCGAGGCCATGCGGCCCGACGCCCCGCTGCTGCACGACGACCTGTTCACGGCCGGCGTCGAGCCGAAGCCCGAGAAGCCCTCCAACATCGCCAAGCGGATCGAGATCGTCCTGGGGGATATCGAGGCCGGTTTCCAGAAGGCCGACGTCATCGTCGAGCGGGAGTTCAAGACGGCGGCGGTGCACCAGGGCTACATCGAGCCGCACGCGGCGCTGGCCAGCGTGTCGGAGGACGGCTCGACCGAGCTGTGGTGCTGCACCCAGGGCCACTTCATCGTGCGCGCCCACTGCGCACGGCTGCTGGGTTTGGACATCGCCAAGATCCGCGTGACCGCCTCTGAGATCGGCGGCGGCTTCGGCGGCAAGACGGTCGTGTATCTCGAGCCGCTGGCCATCGCGCTCTCGCGGAAGGCCAAGCGGCCGGTGAAGATGGTCATGTCCCGCGAGGAGGTCTTCAAGTCCTCGGGCCCGACCTCCGGCGCCACCGTGAAGGTGAAGATGGGCGCCACCAAGGACGGCAAGTTCGTGGCCGGATTCGCCGAGCTGAAGTACCAGGCTGGCGCTTTCCAGGGCTCGCCGGTCCAGCCCGGCGTCATGTGCGCCTACGCACCCTACGACATGGAGAACGTCAAGGTCATCGGCTACGACGTCGTCTCCAACCGGCCCAAGGTCGCCGCCTACCGGGCGCCCGGTGCCCCGATCTCCGAGTACGCCGTGGAGAGCGTGGTCGATGAGATCGCCAAGAAGCTCGGTCTCGACCCGATCGATCTGCGCATGATGAACGCGGCGCGGGAAGGGACGAAGGCGGCGTACGGACCGAAGTTCGGGCCCATCGGTCTGGAGGAGACGCTCAACTCGATCAAGAAAACCGAGCACTGGAACACGCCGCTGCGCAAGTGGCAGGGGCGCGGCGTGGCCTCCGGGTTCTGGTTCAACATCGGCGGCGAGACGTGTGCGTCGCTGACGGTGAACGAGGACGGGACCGTGTCGCTGATGGTCGGCACGCCGGACATTGGCGGCCTGCGCGCCGCGCTCACCAATATGGCGGCCGACGAGCTGGGCATCCCTTACGAGAAGGTACGGCCGATCATCGGCGACACCGGCTCGCTCGGCTTCACGTTCCTCACCGGCGGCAGCCGCTCGGCCTTCTCGGGGTCGATGGCCATCGTCGAGGCGGCCAAGCAGATCAAGGCCGAGCTGTGCGCCCGGGCCTGCAAGCTGTGGGACCTCAAGTCCGATCAGGTCGCGTTCGAGGGCGGCCACGTGAAGGCGCTCGGAGAGGCCGCCAGCAAGTTCAAGCCGATGTCGATCGCCGACTTCGCCAAGGTCGCCGGCAAGACCGGCGGCCCGATCGGCGGCTACGGGCGCATCAACGCCCAGGGTGCCGGTCCGAGCCTCGGCACGCACTTGGTCGATCTCGAAGTTGACCCCGAGACCGGGCGCGTGACGATCTTGCGGTATACCGTCGCGCAGGACGCGGGCAAGGCGCTGCATCCCGCGTACGTCGAGGGCCAGTTCCAGGGCGGCGCGGTGCAGGGGATCGGCTGGGCACTGAACGAGGAATACATCTACGGCGCCGACGGCAAGCTGCAGAACGCGGGATTCCTCGACTACCGGATGCCCGTGGCCTCCGACGTACCGATGATCGACGCCATCGTGGTCGAGGTGGCGAACCCGAAGCACCCGTACGGCGTGCGCGGCGTCGGCGAGACGCCGATCGTGCCGCCGCTCGGCGCGATCGCCAACGCGATGGAAGCGGCGACGGGCATCCGCTTCACCGAGCTGCCGATGTCGCCGCCCAAGGTCCTCAAAGCCCTCAAGGAACGCGGCCTCCGGGGCGTGACGAGCGGGGGGGGTGTGGGGGCCATTTCGAGGCCCCCACTATGAACGAATGCGCGTAGTACTGATCGGTAACCTCGCGCAGCTGACGGGGGGCGTCGCCGAGTTCCGTCTCTCGGCGACGTCCGTGAAGCAGCTCTTCCAGCAGCTCGCCGAGCTCCACCCGGAGCTCGAGCGCCACCTCGCCGAAGGCGTGGCGGTGGCGATCGACGGCCAGATCTACCAGGACGCGCTGCTGGAGCCGATCGCCCCCGACAGCGAGGTGTTCATCCTCCCGCAGATCGCCGGAGGCTAGCGCCCGAACCTTCCACGATGTCGCGGACGCGCCGGCCGGTATCGACGGCCGCCGCGTGCATCCGGTCGGCCGCCTGCATGACGACCCGCGCACCCGCGCCCGCGAACGAGATCGTGCGCTGGGTGGACGCGACCAGCTCCGCGAACGCCGTCTGGTGCCAGCGCAGCGGGTCCATCAGCGCCTCCGGCCACATCGCCTGCCAGCGCAGGACGGCGGCCTGCGATTCGTGCAGCGCGTCGATCGTGGCCATCTGTAGCTCGGCCACGAGCCGCGCGTTCTCCTTGGCGGTGCCGACCGACAGCTCGGTCAGGTCACCGATCAGGCGCTGGTTGATCTCGAGATAGGTGGCCGTCGTGTCACCCAGCATCGCCGACTGCTCGAACGCCCGCGCCGCCCGCTCCTGCGTCGCCGTATGCTCCATTGGAGTTTCCCCCCCTCGCTCGATCGATTGTCGGTTCGGTTTCCTGCGGCTCACCGGGAGTTGCCGTCGAGGAGCTCCCCATCGACCTCGATGAAGACGATGGGCACGGCCCCGTGGTCGCGGTGGACCCAGATGGCCGAGGCCACGATTCCGGTCCGGCTGTCGAGGCCCTGCCAGACGCCGCCCGTCGGAGGACGGTCGCGACGGCTGCGCGCCACCTCGCGCTTGTATTCGGCGAATCCTTCGTGGGCGAGCGCTTCGACGACGTCGACGGGCTCCCCCGCCCACACGTGCTCGATCTCTGACCACTGCATCTTGCCGTGATGGCGCAGCTCTTTCAGGCGCTCGCGAATTCCTGCGGTGTCGCTCATCGGCGCCTCCCGTGTAGTCGCGCCTCGGCCGGCGGGGCCTGTTCGCATCGCTCGCCTCGGGCCTGGGGGCCCCAGCTCCCGGGCGGCGCTGCGGCCCCGCGACCGCTGGCGGCGCGCACTGTGTCCGCTTCTCAGATACCGCGTGCTCGGTTACCGCGCGGTGACGACTCGATCAACATGCGATGACGTCGCGCCCGCATTCCGCCGAAAGCACAGCAATGGGCCTGCCAGATGTCGCCAGCCCGCCACGGGCACGCCCCAAGTGCGCGCGGAAACACGCGCTGGCCGGGCGCGTTCACGACCGGTCGTGCGGGTCCGTCGGGGGAGGCGTGTGGCTACCGAGCGCACGAGTGAGACGGTTTGCCACACTCCGCACCGCCGACGCCGGGCAAATTCTTGACATCCTCTCGCGGCAGAAATACGCTGAGCCACGTTATCGACATGAATTCCTCACCGCTCCTGAAACATTCTCGGCTCGGCCCGTCCGCGTTCCGACTCCTCGGCCGCGGCGTGTTCTGATCGCCGAGCTCCGCCACGCCGCGCGGCGTCGCGCTCGAGTGCCGCCGCGCTCGTTCGTCCCGATCAAACGCGAGTCGCACGTGGACACGTTTATCCGTGGCGTCTAGGAACCCGAGAGGAGAACAGGGCATGACCCAATCGATGCGCGCGCGGTGGCACGCCCATCGCGCGGAGCCCGCGCACACGAGGGCCCCCGTGGACACGAGCCGCGTCAAGGAGATCGTGGGCGCGTCACCGGCGATACGCGCAGTGCTCGAGATGGTCGCGCGGGTGGGTCGCACCCGGAGCACCGTGCTCATCCAGGGGGAGACGGGAACCGGCAAGGAGCTGATCGCGCGCGCGATCCACGCCGCGAGCCCGCGGGCCGGTCGTCCGTTCGTGCCCGTGGATTGCAGCGCGCTGGCTGAGGGCGTGCTGGAATCCGAGCTCTTCGGCCACGTGAAGGGCGCGTTCACCGGCGCGATGATCGACAAGCGCGGACTCTTCGAGGCCGCGCACGGCGGCACGTGTTTCCTCGACGAGGTCGGGGAGGTGAGCCCGTGCGTCCAGGCGAAGCTGCTCCGGGTCCTGCAGGAGCACGAGATCAAGCGAGTCGGCGGCACCGGCACCCTCGGCGTGGACGTGCGGGTCATCGCGGCGACCAACCGAGACCTGGGGCAGCAGGTCACGAGCGGAAAATTCCGGGAGGATCTCTTCTACCGCCTGAGCGTCGTGACGCTCAGCGTGCCGCCGCTGCGCGAGCGGCGCGACGACATCGTGCTGCTCGCCACCCACTTCCTGAGGAAGTACGCGGCGGCCAACGCTCGGGCCGTCTCCGGTATCGCCCCCGAGACCATGGCGCTGCTGGCCGCCTACGACTGGCCCGGCAACGTCCGCGAGCTCGAGCACGCCATCGAGCGGGCCATCGCCCTGACCACGAACCCGGTGCTCCAGCCCGAGGATCTGCCGCCCAAGTGTGCCGAGACGGCGATCCCGTCAGACGGTACGGCCCCGGCGTCGCCCCTGAGCCTCCGCGGCGTCGTCTCGGGCCACGTGCGCCGCGTTCTGCAAGAGGCGCGCTGGAACAAGAAGCTCGCCGCCCAGCTCCTGGGCATCCACCGGCGCACGCTCTACCGCCTCACCAAGCGCTACGGGATCACGCTGAAAGAGCGTGAGCGGCGGAGTGAGACCGAATGACCCCGTCAGCGCTTCTCGGCCGGCGTGGACGTGGCGGGCCCCATGCCCCACACCTGGATGATGGTCTCCTCGGTCTTGGCGCCGTCGTAATGGACCTTGCCGCCGTAGTGGATGACATAGCTTCCCGCGGGCGCGGGCACGGTGCTCTCCGGGTCGAACTTCTCGCCGGTTCCCATCCACCAGGTGCCGGAGAGGACCGCGAAGAAGCGGTCGTTGGGATGGAAGTGCGGGCGGCTCATGTTCCCCGGGAGCCACTTGACGCGCACGACGTACGGGCCAGGCTTGCTGGGGTCGCCGAACAGCACGGCCGACTCGTTCGTCCCCGCCGCGTTCCTCACCCACTTGATCTCTTCGGGGGTCTTGAAATCGACCGCGGCGCGGTCGATGTCGCCGGCGCCGTAGCCCGAGGGCACGGCCAGCGCGAGGAGCAGAACGGTGAGGAAGATCGTGCGGGTCATGAGGTCTCCTTAGTATAGCGAGTATAGCGCCGGTTGACTTGCCCCTCGGCAGCCGCTACGGTCTCGCGGATGGACCGAGTGCGTCTCGCGATCGTCGGCTGCGGCAACATCTCTCAGCTCAACGCGCCCGGGTATCTCCAGCACCCGCGCTGCGACGTGGTCGCCCTGTGCGACATCGACTCCGAGCGCGCCAAGCGGCGCGCCCGCGAGTGGTCGATCACGCCGCGCATCTACACGGACCTGGCGCAGGTGCTGGACGACCGCGCGGTCGACGCCGTCGAGCTGCTCACGCCCACCTGGCTGCACGCGGAGCAGATCGTGGCGGCGCTGGAGGCGGGCAAGCACGTGTCGTGTCAGAAGCCACTGGCCGTTTCCGTCGCCGAGGCCGACCGGATCGCCGCCGCGGTGACCCGCGCGCGGACCACGTTCCGCGTCACCGAAAACTTCCTCTACTACCCGCCGATCGTGAAGGCCAAGGAGCTGCTCGACGCCGGCGTCATCGGTGAGCCGTCACTGGTGCGGATTCACACCACGCGCGTCCAGCACATCTCGGGGCAGGTGATGGACCTCGACCCCGACGCGATGGTCTGGCGCCGCGATCGCGGGCGAAATCCGGGCGGGCCGCTCTACGACGACGGCGTGCACAAGTACGCGACGGCCGCGTACTGGATCGGCGAGATCGGTGAGATCTCGGCCATCGTGACCCACGGCGCCGACATCATCACGGAGACGCCGGCGGCGGCGATGTGGCGCTTCAAGGGGCGCGATTGCCTGGGGATCATCGACTACACCTACGCTCCCGAGATGACGATTCGCTCGCGCTACTACCGCGCCGACGAGTTCTTCGAGATCCACGGCAGCCGCGGGATCATCTGGGTCACCCGGTGCACCGGCGAGATGCTCGACTTGCCGGCGGTGGTGGTGATCCGCGGCGCCGAGACGGTGAGCCACCAGGTGGGGACCGACTGGCGCCTCGGGTTCGACGGCGCGGCGGTGGACTTCGTCGACAGCCTGCTCGCCGGCCGGCAGCCGCGGCAGGACGTGCAGGAAGCGAAGCGGATCCTCCAGGTGCCGCTGGCGATCTACGAAGCCGCGCGCACCGGACGCGCCGTCGCGCCGGGGTCGGTCACGTAGACCGCGCAGTGCGCGCCACAGGCCGTCGCGGGGCTGGGGCGGCTTGCCGGCGGCGCCGCGAGGAAGAAACTACGCGGGAGGATTTACACGGCCGTTGGTAGGCGCCGTAGCCCCTCGCGTCCGTTTTCTCGTGAGCAGCGCGAGCAGCGCTCGCTCCTCGGGACGCAGCGTCGGGCCCGCCGCACTCGGCGTGTGCTGGCGCGGACCGCGCAGCGCGGATCCCAGGTACGCCTCTACGACGGCCGGGTGGATGTAGCAGTTCCGGCTGACGGTCGGCGTGTTCCGGAGGCGCTCGGCCACGGCGGCCACCGCGAGATTGACGTTCTTCTTGGTCGGCGGCGCGCTATCGGCGCCGGCGATGCGCAGGGCGGCCAGGGCCAGCACCGTCCCAGCCCAGGTTCGGAAATCCTTCGCGGTGAATTCGCTCCCGGTGATCTGGCGGACGTACTCGTTGACGTCGGCCGAATCGATCGTCTGCCGCTCGCCGGCTTCGTCGACGTACTGGAAGAGCTCGTGGCCCGGCAGCTCCTGACAGCGCCGCACGACGGCGGCCACGCGCCCGTCGTTGACGTCGACGGTGTGGAGCTTGCCGCCCTTCCCGCGGAACTCGAAGCGCAGGCGCTGGCCGCGAATACGGACGTGGCGGCTCCGGAGCGTCGTCAGCCCGTAGGAGCCGTTGTGCCGCGCGTACTCCGGGTTCCCGACCCGGACGAGCGTGGTCTCCAGGAGGTGAACGACGGTCGCGAGCACCTTCTCGCGCTCGTGGCCGGCGCGCCGCATGTCCAGACTGACCCGGCGCCGAATGCGGGGCAACGCGCGGCCGAACTCGGCGAGCCTGGCATACTTTGTCTCATCACGGACTTCACGCCAGCGCGGATGGTACCGGTACTGCTTTCGCCCGCGAGCATCGCGGCCCACGGCCTGGATGTGACCGGTGGCCGTGGGACAGATCCACACGTCCATCCACGCCGGAGGAATGGCGATCGAGCGGATTCGCTGAAGCGTCTGCGGATCGGTCACCTCCGTGCCATCGGCGCTCGAGTACTTGAAGCCGCGCCCGACACGGATGCGCTGGATGCCGGGCCTCGCGTCGCTCACGTAGCGCAGTCGCGCCGCCGCGGCGGCCTCGACCGAGCCGTTGGCGGGCGTCTCCTGCGTCTGAGGTGGCGTCGATGACAGGCCCATCCCCCCTGGCTAGAGCAACTTCGATACCACTTTTATGGCCGTGCCTCGTCCGGTGGGGCCCGAGCCCCGCCACGGCCTGCGGCGCGCACTGCCATGGCTGATCGGCTGGCGATCGCCCGGGCCATGCGCGAGATGGCCACGCTCCTCGAGGTCGCCGGCCAGGAGCCGTTCAGGGCCCGCGCTTACGCGCGGGGCGCCGAAGCTCTGGAACGTCTCGACGCCGACCTGGGACGCCTGGTGGAGGACCGCCGTCTCACCGAGATCTCCGGCATCGGCCCGGGGCTCGCCGGGATGATCGCGGAGCTCTATCGCACCGGACGCTCGGAAGTGCTCGAGGAGCAGCGCCGACGCGTGCCGCCGCTCGCGCAGGCACTTCACGGCATTCCTCGCCTCGGGCTCGCGAAGATCGCCGCGCTGCAGGACGCGCTCGGCGTCGAGACGGTCGAGGACCTCGAGGCGGCGTGTAAAGCCGGCCGCGTGCGCGCGGTGAAGGGCATGGGCGAGAAAACCGAGCGTGTGATCCTCGAGCACATTCGCCGGCGACGCGAGCCAGAGGCGCGACGCGCGCTCCTGCCCGAAGCGCTCGCCGCGGCCCAGACCATGCGCGCCCACTTGCGCGGGGCACCAGGTGCGGAGGCGGTCGAGGTCGCCGGGGATCT
>Ga0209161_10001555_pt1 | contig 19023 bp, 19 predicted proteins | sample GraSoiAngelo_155_FD_186169 | JGI IMG/M metagenome (GOLD analysis project Ga0209161, IMG submission 186169) | Grasslands soil microbial communities from the Angelo Coastal Reserve, California, USA - 14_1009_13_30cm (SPAdes) (version 2) | ecosystem: Environmental > Terrestrial > Soil > Grasslands... | reverse complement strand
AGGACCGCTTCGGCCGGCTGTTCAACACCGACGGTCTGGGCGGCTCGCTCGTCTATCGCTTCTGGCCGGGGCTGCGGATCTTCGTCGACGACCGCACCGCCGTCTACGGCGACGACTTCATGCTGCGTCGGTACTATCGGGTCCTCTACGGGCAGAGGGGCTGGTGGAAGGTGCTCGAGAAGTACGGCGTGACGGCGGCCGTGGTCGACCTCGGTACGCAGTGCGCGGCGCTGCTGCGCACCTCGCCCGAGTGGGAGCTCGCGTACGAGGACCGGCTGAACGCGATCTTTCTCCGGCGCGGCGCGTCGGGGGCCCGGCGAAGGCGGACCGGTAGCTACCCGCCCCAGTTGCTCACGTCCACCCCGAGCGCCTTGATGCCGGCGATGATGCGCTCGGGGCGCACGCGCGCTGGCGGCCAGTCGTAGCGCCACATGCGGTTCGCCGCCGTGTCGGCGACGAACCGCCGCGCCTGCTCGAGCGTGAAGAGGACGCCGCGGCGGCAGATCTGCCGCTCGTAGCGGAGCGCGTGCTCGGCGTCCGCGACGTAGTTCATGCTGTCGCACATGGAGACGATGTTGGTCGTGTTCCACTCGCGCGGGCTCGTGCTCACGTGGACGAGGACCGATTCGGGCGTGCGGGAGAGCACCTCGCCGTCGCGTGTGACCAGCGTGACCGGCTCGAGGCAGCAGGCGCAGTAGGACTCGAGGCGCACCTCCTTGCCGGCGAAGGGCGGCATGCGGGAGAGGGCGACCGACTCCATGGCGCAGCCGGCCCAGCTGTGGAACTTGCCGTCGACGAACACCTCCACCTGGCTCGGGTAGCTCGAGAAGGGCTGGAGCTTCAAGAGATTGCAGTTCTGGGTCGCCTGATCGACGGTGCAGATGAGCCCGAGGTCCAGCTCGCGGTAACCCTCGATCAGCCGCTCGCGCGAGAGGCCCGTCGCCTGGTGCGCGGCGCGCAGGTTCGGGCCGCGGCCGTGCGCGCACCAGTGCTCGTAGAGGAACTGGCGGAGCCGGAGCGCATCGTCGCTGAAGCGGAACTCGGGGACGTTCTGCGGCATGGGATCGCCTCCCTTCAGGAGAGCCGCGCCAGCACCTCGTCGCCGAAGCCCGCGATACGCTCCACGTGCTCGGCGCGCGAGGCGGCGGGGAGGTTGACGGTCAGGTAGGTGACGCCGGCGGCGCGCAGCTCGGCCACGTCGGCGAGGAACGTCTCCCGGTCGAAGCGCGGCGTGCCGAAGGCGCCGAGGCCGCGAGCCGTGATGGCGACCTCCAGCGGCCGCGTGCGGCCGGCCGCGCGCGCGACCTCGGCCGCGTAGGCGAGCCGCGCGCGCACGTCGGCCGCCGACTCGATCGCCGGCGTGCGCCGCCGGCTCGCGTGCGCGGCGGGGTTGAAGATCGGCATCCACCCGTCGCCCAGAAGGACGGCGCGCCGGATGGCCCGCTTGCTGTTGCCCCCGACCCAGATGGGCGGATGGGGCTGCTGCAGCGGGCGGGGCAGGGCCGTGTGGCCCCGGGCGACGAAGTGCCTCCCCTCGAAGTGGACGTGCTCGTCCGTCCACGCAGCCTTCATGGCGCGGATCGCCTCGTCGGCGAGGGCGTCGCGCTCCACGAAGGGCACGCCGAGCGCCGCGAACTCGGGCTCCAGGTAGCCCGCCGCCACCCCGAAGACGAAGCGGCCGCCGGAGAGGACGTCGAGGCTCGCGGCCGCCTTCGCGGAGAGGAAGGGGTTCCGGTAGGGCAGCACGTAGATGAAGGTGAGGAGCCGGATGCGCGCCGTCGCGGCCGCGGCGAAGGAGAGGGCGACGAAGGGATCGAGCGCGTGGTGGCCGCCCGAGCGCATCCACTCGTCGTGCGGGAAGGGGTGGTCGGTCACGGCGACCGCGTCGAAGCCGGCACGCTCGGCGGCGCGCGCGGTCTCCGCCACCGCCGGGGCGCTCGCGAACTCGGCGCCCAGGTCGACGCGCTGGGTGTGGAGGAGGAGAGCGCACCTCATGCGGCGGGGTCCAGGATCGAGGTGAAGCCCGAGGGCAGGTGCGGGCCGAGCACGAGCTGCTCGAGGACTCCGATCCCCTCGCGCTTTCCCAGGCGCGCCCGGCAGACCTGCTGCACGTGGAGGTGGCGGGGCTCCATCGGGTCCAGGTCGGCGAGCGTCCAGCTCTCGCCGCCCACCGCCAGCTCGCCCTTCCACCGGCCGTGGCCCCACTCGGGGTGGAGGTAGCCGAGGCCGCACATCTGCGCGCTCAAGAGCGGCTCGAGCGAGATCTCGAGGCGCTCGCCGCGGTGAGGCGTCAAGATGATCTCCGCCGCGGCCGCCCGCCGCGTGCCCGGCTGCCAGCGCACGTGGTGCGCGACGGCGGCCACCGGCAGGGCGGCGCCGTCGGCGAGGTGGAGGACGCTGCCGGCGGCGTGCCACGGCCGCCCCTCCCCGTCCTCGTTGATGCCGCAGTGCGTGCACAGGTCGTCGAAGTGGAGCGGGGCCCAGAGCCAGAAGAACTGCGGCGGGAGCCCGGGCGCGCCGCCCTCGGGCTCGCCCACCGGGCGCACGCCCCACGAGCGGTCGCGCACGCCGAGGGCGCGGAGCGGCGCGAGCGCCAGGCGCGCGCCGCCGGCGGTGATCGTCCCCTCCCAGAGGCCGAACTGCGTGAGGCGCGTCGTGTCCATGAAGAGCCGGTTCTCGACCCGCGCGGTGAAGCGCGGCTCCTCGAGCGCGGGGCCGCGCGCACGGAAGAGCAGGTCCGCCTCGAGCCCGAAGTCGTTCGGCTCGACCCGCACGCGGAGCGTGCGGAGCGCCTCGACCACCTCGACCGCGATCGGCCCGACGCGCGTCTCGCCGCGCTCGGCGGGCGCGAGCCGCGAGGCGTGCACCGAGTGCTGGCGGCCGTCGCGGACCACGGTGAAGGCCGCATCCATCACGCGCCGGTTCGGGTAGAGGCCGAGGGCGGCGCCGAAGAAGAGGTCGCCCTCGCGGCTGAAGCCGTTGAAGAAGTGGCGGTCGTAGAAGTTCCGGTCCCCGGTTCCGGGGTGGGCGACCGGCTCGGGCGTCTGGTGGACGAGATAGTCGTCGAAGGCGGTCAGCATGGGCGTCAGCCTTTCGAGATCTCGCCGAAGAGCGAGGGTTTCAGCACCGCGAGGTCGCGCATCGTCTGCGCGGCCAGGTGCTCGGCGATGGCGGCGCGCGCGGCACCTCCCGCCTCGGGCGGCAGGGCGTCGATCGCCTCGAGCGCCGTGACCAGCGCGGCGCGGAGCGCGGCGGCGCGCTCGGCGGGCGGGCCGGCGGGCGCGGCGGCGAGCGCTCCGGCGATGCGTGCCGCCGCGGCGTCCCGTCCGAGCGCGGCCGCGGCCCGCTCGAGCGCCGCCGTCGCCGAGGCCGCCTCGGCCTCGTGCAGCGCCGCCTTCACCTCGAGGCGGTCGCGCAGGTTGCGCAGCACGTCGACGACGGCGAAGAGCTGGCCGCGCGCGAAGCGGCTGGTCACGTCGGGCAGGACGGCGTCGGTCAGCGTCCTCGCCAGGCCGTCGATGAGCGCCTCGACCGGGATGGTCATGCCGGCGCTCCCGCGAGCCAGCCGCGCGTCATGCCGAGGAGGAGGTGCAGGAAGGGAAGCTGGTGGTCGAAGATCGCCATGCGGAGGTCGGTGGTGCGGCCGCTCCGGAAGGCGTCGAGGCCGCTCAGCATGATGGCGATCATCTTGACGAAGGCGAGCACCTCGTAGAAACGCAGGCGCTCGGGGTCGGCCGCGCGGCCCGAGGCCTCCGCCCAGCGCGCAGCGAACTCCTCGGGCGGGAGGAGCGCCGAGGCGTACGGCGTCCCCGCGCGCCAGAGCGGCGACGCGCACCAGGCGACGTCCTCGAGCGGATCGCCCAGGTGGACGAGCTCCCAGTCGAGGATGCCGGTGAGACGCGGGCCGCCTGCCTCGTGCACGACGAGGAAGTTGCCGAGCCGGTAGTCGCCGTGCACGAGCGTGATCGCATCGGTCGCGGGCGCGTGGCGGCGGCACCAGAGGAGCGCCTCGGCGAGCGGGGGAGAGACGGGGAGCCCGCTGCGGCGGATGCGCTCCTCCCAGCGCGCGAGCTCGCGCTCGGCGGCCTCGCGGCCGGGGCGGGGCGCGCCCAGGAACTGGAAGCCGCGCGCGCGCCAGTCGATGGCGTGCAGGCGCGCCAGCGCACGGGCCACCTGGGGCCCGAGCGCCGCGCGCTCCGCGTCGTCGAACGGTCCCGAGCCGTCGGCGCGCGCGGCGGGGATCGGCACCTCGCCCGGGAGGCGCTCCATCACGTAGAAGGGGCGCTCGAGCACGGCCGGGTCGCGCGTGAACCACGGCGTGGGCGGGGACGGCAGCGGGTCGTCGGAGAGCGCGTGGAGGACGCGGAACTCGGGCTCGAGGTCGTAGGGCTCGAGGAGCCCGGCCACGGGCTCGCGCTTGGCCACGTAGCCGCGCCGCTCGCGTCCCGCCTCGACGTCGAAGACGAACGTCTCCTGCGAGAAGCCCTCGGTCGAGCGCTCGAGGTGCGTCACGCGCACGGGCGCGCCGAGCCGCTCCCCGACGAAGCGCGCGAGCCGCGCGCCGAGGTCGTCGTCGGCCATGCCGCGCTCAGGCCGGCAGCCGGTAGAACGCGGCCGCGTTCTCGCCCATGATTTGCGCCTTCACCTCGGGTGCCAGGTCGGTGCGCTCGCGGAGCCCCCGGGTGGAGTTCGGGAAGTCGCTGTCCCAATGGGGGTAGTCGCTCGCGTACATCACGAAGTGCGCCCCGAGCCCCCGGGCGACGAAGGGCAGCGCGCTCTCCTCGGGCTCGCAGCTCACGTAGAGCTGGCCGCGCGCCAGGTACTCGCGCGGCTCGCGCTTGCATTCGGGCGTGAGGCGGCCGCGCTTCTCCACGTGCTCGTCGAGCCGGTCGAAGAAGTAGGGCACCCAGCCCACGCCCGACTCGAGGAGCGCGACGCGCAGCCGCGGGTGCCGCTCGAAGACGCCCCCCAGGACGAGGGCCGTGGTCCCGACCATCATGTCGAAGGGGAAGCTCACCACGTGCACCTGGAGGTAGTTGTCGAAGCGCTCGGCGCCGAGCGGCGGGAGGTGGATGCCGGGCGCGCCGTGGATGCCGAGCGGCATCTCCAGCTCCTCCGCGGCGGCGTAGAAGGGCTCCAGGTCGCGATGGTCCAGGTTGCGCGTGCGGAGGACGGCCGGGACCATGATGGCGACCAGGCCGAGCTCCCGGGCCTCGCGCATGATGCGGATGGAGGTCGCCACGTCCTCGATCGGCACCAGGCCGACGCCGAACATGCGCTGCGGGAACTGCCGGCAGTAGCCGGCGAGCCAGCGGTTGTAGAGGCGCGCGCACTCGGCCGCGAAGGCGAGGTCGGTGAAGGCGGGGAGGCCGAGGGCGGCGCTCGGGAAGAAGACCATGGCGTCGATCCCTTCGCGGTCGGCGTCGCGCATCACGCCCTCGGCGGTGAAGGGGCTCGCGCCCCGGTCGAGGCACAAGCCGTGCTTCGCATGGCAGCCCGCCCCGGGGCCGGAGGCGTTGGGGTAGCGCCGGCCCTCGATGACGAGCGCCGCGCCCTCCTCGTCCGGCCGCGCCATGCGGATCTTGTCGGGGAAGCGGGCGAGGAGCTCGGCCATCAGCTCCTGGCCCTCGATCACGTGCGCGTCGCTGTCGACGACTCGCGTTGCCATGGAACGCCTCCTTCAGCCGGCGCGCGGCAGGCCGAGGGCCTGCTGCGCGAGCAGGTTGCGCAGCACCTCCGAGGTGCCTGACGAGATGGTGACCGAGCGCGAGTAGAGGTATGCCTCCGCCCACCCCCCGCCGTCGAGGGCGCGCGCGTCGCGCCCGAGCTGCGCGTAGGGGCCCGCGATCGCCATCGCCAGCTCGAGCGTGCGCTGCTGGATCTCGCTCCCGAAGAGCTTCTGGAGCGCGGCCTCGGGCGGCGCGTCCGCCGCAGCGTGGAGCCGCGGCAGGATGCGCAGCGTGTGCGCGCCGAACACCTCCGCCTCGATCCAGGCCTGCGCCACCCGCGGGCGGAAGGCGGCCAGGTCGGCGCGCCCCCGCTCGCGGCAGCGCCGGTAGAGGTCGGCGAGCGCGCGCGAGCCGTTCTGCAGCCGCACCTTGAAGTCGAAGGCCCAGAGCGTGCCCCGCTCGTGCGCGAGCGCGGCGCGGATGATGGGCCAGCCGCCGTTCACCGCGCCGACCACGTTCTCGGCGGGCACGCGCACGTCCTCGAAGAAGAGCTGGTTGAACTCCGAGCGGCCGCTCAGCTGCACGAGCGGCCGCCAGGTGATGCCCGGCGTGCGCATGTCGACGACCAGGCAGCTGATGCCCTCGTGCTTCGGCGCCTCGGGGCCGGTGCGCACGAGCAGCAGGCACCAGTCCGCGAAGTGCGCCTTGCTCGACCACACCTTCTGCCCGCTGACCACCCAGTGGTCGCCGTCGCGCCGCGCCCGGCAGCGGAGCGAGGCCAGGTCGGAGCCCGCGTTCGGCTCCGAGAAGCCGAGGCACCAGACCTGGTCGGCGGGACGGATGGGCGGCAGCCAGCGCGCCTGCTGCGCCGGCGTGCCGAAGCGGATGAGCGTCGGGCCGACGATGTTGACGCTCACCGGGTCCAGGATCTCGGGTGCCCGCGCGCGCGCCATCTCCTCGGTGAAGATGATCTGCTCGCGGAGGCTCGCACCCCGCCCGCCGTGCGCGCGCGGCCACTGGATGCCGACCCAGCCGCCCTCGGCCAGCGCGCGCTGCCAGGCGTGCCGGAAGCGGCGCTGCTCGGCCTCGTCCTCGGGGGCCGATGCGCGCGGCAGGTTGGCCTCGAGCCAGGCGCGCAGCTCGGCGCGGAAGCCCTCCTCCGCCGGGGTGTAGGTGACGCCGAACATTCGTTCGCCCCGAGCGGAGTTACTCCAAACCCGGCGCGGACGGCAAGGAACGCCGCCGGCCCGCGGGCAGCCGATTCAGGCCGGGTGGGGAGCGGGCGCCGCGGCCGGCGAAGGCGCGGCGAGCAGATCGACCGCCTCGCAGAGGAGCCAGATCGCGATCAGCGGGCCGGCCCAGCTGATGCCCTCCTGCGTGACGAAGATGCCGAGGTACCCGACGGCGAAGATCCCGAGCAGGCAGGCTCCGATGAGCCCGTGGCACCAGAGCGAGCGGTATTCGTCGCGCATGACCCACCAGACGACGCCGGGCACGAGGAGGAGCAGGCCGTCGTAGAAGTAGACGTACAGGTTGGCGCTGATGGCGAGCAGCACCGTCAGTCCGAAGAGGCGCGGAAGGGCCGTCTCCGAGTCGCTCCGCCGCCACCACGCCGCCATGGTCACCGCCCCGAGCAGCGCGACGCTCGCGAGCCAGGGGGCGGTGACCGACACGCCCTGCGAGGCCAGGGCACCGCTGACCGTGTACCAGAAGGCGTACAGGGTGAGCTGCTTCCACATCGGCACCGCATTCTGAAGCAGGTTCACGTAGCTGTGCGTGGCAAACGCATACTCGTGCCAGCGCTCGAGACCGAGCGGCAACGAGGCGAGCAGCAGGAGCGCACTCCCGACGCCGATCCCCGCGAGCACCCGCCACTGTCGTGCCAGCAGGCACACTGGCGGGAAGAAGATGGCGAGGTTCGGCTTGATGAACAGGAGCGAGAGGAGCAGGCCGGTCGTGACCGGCCGGCGGCGACGCCAGGCCCACAGGCTCGCCGCAAGGATGAGGGACAGCACGCCGCTGATCTGGCCGATGACGATGGCCGTGTTGAACGGCATGCTGGCGAGGACGGCGATCGCTGCGTTCGTGTGGTCCGCCCCGCGGCCGGGGACTGCGGCGCGGAGCACCGCCAGGGCGCCGCCAACGGCCGCCACCTCGACGAGGACGCAAAGGGCATAGGCGTACCACTCCGGGAGGACACCCAGCGGCGCGGCGAGGTAGATGCAGTACGGCGGGTACAACCAGAAGTACCGGCTGTCGCTCGCCATCCGGTAGATCGCAGTCAGGTCCCCGGCCAGGAGCTGCCGTCCGGTTTGATAGAACCGGTACCAGTCGCGCCGCGCGTTGGCGTGCGGGTCGGTGGCCAGGGCGAGGTTCCCGAACCAGCTGATCTGCATGAACCCGGTCACGGTGAGCGGCGCGAGACGCAGCAAGGCCCGCGCGATCCCGCGCCTTCTATCCATCAGCCGGCCGTTCCTCGGCTCCACAGCCGCGCTGATATCGCAAGGCCCAGGCGTCGTTCCAGGGCGCCCTGACGGACGCGCCAGGTCTGGAAGCCGAGCGCGCTGCCCGCCGGGCGCGACGTCGTGACCGGCGGTGCTGCGGACAGGAGGTCATACGCCTCGCCCAGGAGCCAGAGCGCGACGAGGGGGCCGATCCAGGCCACGCCGCCGTAGGTGAGCGCGACGTAGCCGAAGACGAAGACCAGCAACACGCAGCCGCCGATGAGTCGACGGCAGGTGCGCGAGCGGTACTGGTCTCCCTGAACGTGCCAGACGATGGCGGGTAGCAGGAGGAGCAGACCATCATAGGAGTAGACGTAGAGGTTCCCGGCGATCGTCAGCAGCACCGTCAGGCCGAAGAGCCGTGGAAGCGGAGGGGTCGGCTCCGACCACCGCCGTCGCCAGGCAGCCACCGTCACGGCGAGCAGCGGCAGCACGCTGGCGAGCCAGAGCGCGGTGATGGCCCCGCCGTGCGAGTGCGGCAGTCCGGGAAGGGTGCGCCAGAAGGCGTACATGGTGAGCTGTTTCGACATCGGGGTCAGCTGCTCGACGAAGTCGACGTAGGCGTGGGTGGTGCGGGCGAAATCGTGCCAGCGTTCGAGGCCGAGCGGCAGCGAGCTGAGCAGCATGACGCCGAACCCGACGGCGATCCCGCCCAGGACGCGCCATTGACGCGTGAGCAGGCACATCGCGGGGAAGACGACGCCCCAGTTCGGCTTGGCGAGCATCAAGGCGAGCAGCAGGCCGGTGACGAAGGCGCGCCGACCGTGCCAGCTCCAGAGGCTCGCCGCCAGGATGAGCGCCCAGAAGCCACTCGCCTGGCCGATGATGACCGCGCTGTTGAAGAACGAGCTGGCGATGACGGCGCTCACGTCGAGGACGTATCGTTCCGCGGACAGGGTGGCTCGCAGGAAGGTCAGCGCGCCGGCGACCGAGGCCACCTGCACCGCGCAGCAGACGATGTACGCCCATTGCTCCGAAAGGAGGCCGAGCGGCGCCGTGACGTAGGCGCAGTAGGGCGGATACAGCCAGAGAAACTCCTCCCGCAACTCGCGCGGGTACAGCGCCTGGAGATCGCCCGCCAGCAGGCGGTGTCCGGCCTGGAAGAATGCATACCAGTCGAGGTGCCTGAGTCTGCCGAGCGGGTCGGAGGAGTGCAGGAGGAGCCCGACCCAGCTGGCCTGCCAGACCACCGACACGAGGATGGGCGCGAGCTGCAGCGCGGCGAGGCCCGTACGGGCAGCAGTCCGACGCTCGGGGAGCATCCGTTCGCGCCGGGTGCTACTCGGGAGCCTTCTGGCTCGCCGGCCGCTCGGCAACCAGCATGATCGAGAGGCCGAACGGCAGGCGCACCATGCGGATGACCCCTCGCTCCGCCCGGCTCACCAGGTGGAGCAGGCGGTTCACTCCGGGACTGACGAAGCTCGCCTCCTCGGCGGAACCGCGCATGAGACGCGCGAGTGGCGTCTTGCGCACGAGGAACGCGAGCGGCACCAGCCAGGAATGAAAGTAGGTGCAGCGCCGGACGATGAATCCCGCCGCCCGAACGCGCCGGCGCAGCGTGCGCGCCGTGTAGCGCCGGTGATGGCCGAGCGTCACGTCGTGATCGCTCCAGGCCCAGCCGTAGGCGGGTACGGTCAAGAGCAGCGTGGAGCCCGGCCGCACCACGCGCCCGAGCTCGCCGAGCGCGGCGACGTCGTCCGCCATGTGCTCGAGGACGTCCATGCACAGGACGCAGCCGGAGGAGCCGGTCTTGAGCGGCAACGCCTCTGCCCGCGCGACCACGAAGGGCGTGTCGCCGTCGCCCTTGCGGGCCAGGCCGATCGCGTAGGAGCTGGGGTCGATCCCGATCAGGGGATGGAAGCCGAGCGCCCGCAGCGCGGCGGCGCTGGCCCCCGTGCCGCAGCCGACGTCCGCGGCGGCGCCGTCCCGGGTCCCGGCCCGCCGGAGCTCCTGGACCGCCAGCTCGCGCTTGGCGCGGAACCACCAGTGCTCGCGCTCGAGCTTCGCCATGACGGCGAAGGTCTCGTCGCGCATGCTGGTGGGACGCGGGCCGCGGCGGCGCACGCGCGGAGCGAGGCGCAGGCGGAGCGCATCGCGCAGCATGGCGACGCCGTCGCGCAGGGGGCGCACGCGGCTCTCCTCCACGTGCCGCCACTCGACGGGCACCTCCTCGACGCGCAGGCCGAGACGGTCGGCGAAGAGGAGCAGCTCGACATCGAAGGCGAAGCCGGTGACCGAAAGCTGCTCGAAGAGGAGGAGCGCCGCCTCGCGCGCGAACACCTTGAGGCCGCACTGCGTGTCGTGCAGGCGCGTGAGACCGAGCAGCCGCAGCGCCAGGTTGAACGTCCGCCCCGAGAGCTCGCGCAGCCTGGGCTGGCGCACGGGAATGACACTCCCCGCGGCGGCCCGCGACGAGCACACCACGTCGGCGTTCCCGCTCTCGACGGGCGCGAAGCAGCGCTCGATGTCGGCGACTCCGACCGAGAGGTCGGCATCCGAGAACGCGACCGCTCGGCCGCTGGAAGCCAGGACCCCAGCGCGGACCGCTCCGCCCTTGCCCAGGTTGCGCTCCAGGCGAACGATCGAGGCGGTGAGCGACGTAGCTCCGAGTGCGGCCCGTGCGACCGCGACCGTGTCGTCGTCGCTGCCGTCGTCGACGAGGATGATCTCCGTCCGGGGATCGTTGAGCGAGGAAGTGGCGAGGGTGTGGATGGTTCGGGCGATCCGTGGCGCCTCGCGGTACATCGGGACGACCAACGTCCGCGCGTACGATGCGCGCTCCCTCTCCGCCACGGGTGACGACACCTCCCGCCAGTGTTTGGCAGGTTCGCCTCCGGAAGAGAAGCAGCGCCCGCGCACGGCGCCTTGGCCGTTGACTCCTGCCGGCCTCCGGTAGAGCTTCCAGCCATGGCCGTGGGCGCGCTCGCGGGGCTCCGGCTGGTGAGCTTCGAGGCGCGCCGCGCCGAGGAGCTCGCCACCATGCTCGTCCGGCACGGGGCCGAAGTGGTGCGTGCGCCCGCGTTACGCGAGGAGCCGCTCGGCCCGAGCGCCGCGACGCTCGAGCTCGCGCGCCGGCTCGAGGCGGGCGAGGTCGACCTCGTCGTCCTGCTGACCGGTGTCGGCACCCGGGCACTCGCAGCGGCGCTGGCGGACGCCTGCCCGTACCTGGGCGCGCTGCTCGCCCGCACCCGGATCGTGGCGCGGGGCCCGAAGCCGCTCGCCGCGCTGCGCGAGCTGGGCGTGGCGGGCGCGCACCCGGTGCCCGAGCCCTTCACGTGGCGGCAGGTCCTGGAGGTGGTGGACGGCCTCGGCGTGCCGCGGGGCGGGCTCGCCGCGGTGCAGGAGTACGGCGCGCCCGTGCCCGGGCTGGTGGACGGCCTCGTCCGGCGCGGCCTGCGCGTCCTCAGCGTGCCGGTCTACCGCTGGGCGCTCCCCGAGGACGTGCGCCCGCTCGCGACCGCGGCGGCCGCGCTCGCGCGCGGCGAGGCGGAGGTTGCGGTGTTCACGAACGCGGCGCAGGTGGAGCACCTCTTCCGCGCCGCCGCCGACCCCGAAGCCCTGCGCCGCGGTCTGGCGCACGCGGTGGTCGCGTCGGTCGGACCGGTCTGCACGGAGGCGCTCGAGGCGCACGGCATCGCCCCGGACCTGGAGGCGTCGCCGCCCAAAATGGGGCCGCTGGTGGCGCTCGTCGCGGCCCGCACGCGTGCTCTCCTCGCCGCCAAGCGGGGCGCCCGGGCGCGCTGAAGCGGCGGGTGCCGGTCCCCGACTGCGCGAGCGAAGGGGGAGGGGTACGCAGGCTCCATAATCGTGCGGCGGAGAGCCTTCGCGAGCGTCGTGCCTGCGACGGTCGCGCACCGCTTTGTTCCGCTCCGCATGGCGAATACGTGGGCGGAGGCGATGCGTCCGAGGGAGGAGCCGCACGGGCGGGCTTGGGGGCGGTCCTGCCAGGCGCGGCCATGCGGGGCGGTGTCGCGCGAGAGTGTGCCAGGCCGGCACAGTCCTGACGCGCCCCCGCCCGTCGCCGTGCTCGGTTGGCCCGGCGGAGAGCGCGTCGGAACTCCCGTGCAGGCCGCGCCTGCCACGGCATCGTCTGAAGCGTTAGTCGTAAAACCACCGGCTGCGCACGCCGTCCGCCGTCCCCGATGACACGGGGGGTTCCTTGCGGGTCTGAGGGCTGGAGGGCGGTCTGCGCCGAGGGATAGCGCGGTAAGAAAAAGAGGATACCCCCCCGAAAAGGCCCCGAATCGACCCCGTATGGCAGATATAACCCGTTGTCATTCAAGGTAAATTGCTGAAAGTAACCCCGAGGTGGAGCGGGGTTGCCGGGGCCCGTGCGGTGACCCTTGAAATTCTTTCAAGTGGATCGCTTCCATGCGATGATGCAACTAAAGAAGGAGATACGACGCTTTTGCAACGAACGTCGGGGAGAGAACTCCACCTTTTGAAGGGTGACGCCAGGCATCGAAGTTGCTGTTACGTGCGCTCACATCAAGTGGTGCCGATGGAGTTCCGCATGTGGAAATTTGAGCGGTCAGCTCGATTTGGAGGGGTTGAACCCGTCCGGTCGGCCCAAGGCGCGGTAAGAGGGGGAAACATGTGGGAGCTTCTCGAGACGCTGCTTCACCAGGAAACCGCCCAGGATCTCGCGGAGTACGGGATTGCCTTGGCGACCATCAGCATCGTCGCGGTGGTCGTAGCCGTCATCATCGCCAAGGATGTCGGCACGCTCTGGAGTAGGGCGCAGAACGTGATCGATTCCGCGGCATCGTAGCGACAACGGCACTGGTTGGGTTTGGTCGTGATTTACACCCTCGTGTGTGCTCGAACGGGCCGGGAACGCAGCGACGCCCCGGCAGCGAACTCGGGGCGGGACCCCGGAAAGGAGGAGACCATGTCAATGCTACTGAAGAAGTTGGTCGCCGATGACGCGGGTCAGGATCTGGCCGAATACGGCATCGCGCTCGCGGTGATCGGCACGATCGCGGCCGCGGCTGCGATCGTCATCGCCAAGGACGTCGGCACGCTCTGGAGCAAGGCTCAGAACGTGATCGACAGCGCCGCGTCCTGACTCGAGACCCGACCATGTGTCGGGTGGAACCGGCTGAAAGAGGGGGGCGGACCGCCGCCCCCCTCATGTCCGGCTGTATATGTACCGAGAAGCGACATTGACATTGACGTCATCCCTCATTGCGGCCACGGTGGTGGTCTTCGTCGCGGTCTGCGTCGTCACCGACTTGCGGACTCGGCGAATTCCAAACGCGATCTCGGGCCCGGCCATGCTCATCGGGATCGCGCTCAACACGGCCCACATGGGGACGGCCGGCCTGCTCGACAGCCTGAGCGGGCTGGGGGTCACGATTGGCGTGCTCCTCTGGCCGTTTGCGATGGGCGGGATCGGGGGCGGGGACGTCAAGATGATGGGCGCCATCGGGGCCCTGCTGGGTCCCCGGCTTTCCCTTATGGGTTTGGCGGCGGGTGTGATATTGGGCGGGGCCGCAATGATCTGGCACCTCGCGCGCCAGGGGCGCCTTCGCGAGAAGGTGATGGCGACCGCCACCATGTTCCAGGCGGCCGCCCTGACCCGCTCGCTGGGCCCCCTGCGGGTCTCGGCCGCCGACCAAGGTGCCGTCGCGCTCCCTTACAGCGTCCCCCTGGGTCTGGGGACGCTCGCCGCGCTCATCGGCGCGGCGCGCCTGGGGCTCTGATGTTCGGTCGGCTCGGCTTCCGGCGCGCGGTAACGTTTTGCAACGGCGGGCGGTCGATAGGCCCGAAGATGGAAGGGTGGTGGGAGAATGAAGCCTGGTAACGTCTTTCTGGTGGCGATTCTCGTCGGGGCGCTGGCGGCTGCCATGGGCGTCCGGTACGTGCACAACCTGCAGCAGCAGATCGCCGAGATCCGCAACTCGGGGAACCGTCCAACGGTCGACGTGGTGGTCGCCGCCGACCAGATCCCGATCGGCGCGCGCGTCGAGGCCAATCAGGTGAAGCTGGTGGCGTGGCCGGTCGAGGCGCAGCCCGAGGGCACGGCGCGTGCGACGAAGGACGTAGTCGGCAGCATCGCCCGCGTCACGATCGAGAGGAACCAGCCGATCCTCCAGCAGGCCCTGGTCGCGCAGGGCGCCGGCCTCCTCCCGCTGATGATCCCCGAGGGGATGCGCGGCATGTCGGTCCGGGTCGACAGCGTGACCGGCGTCAGCGGCTTCATCACGCCGCTCAGCCACGTCGACGTCATCATCGCCGGGCAGCCCGAGGGCGATTCGGACCAGAAGAGCAAGGTGGTCCTGCAGAACGTGAAGGTGCTCGCGACGGGCAAGAGCATCGAGCAGAAGGACGAGAAGCCGGTCGAGGTGCCGACGGTCACGCTGCTGGTCTCCCCCGAGGACGCCGAGCGGCTGACGCTCGCCGCGCGCTTCGAGCCGGTTCGCCTCGCACTCAGAAACTATCGAGATGAGGAGGTGGTCAAGACGTCGGGCATCGCCACGAGGGTACTCTTCGAGGGGGATGGCCGTCCGACCCCGGGCGTGACCAAGGTCGCCCGGGCGAGGGGGCCCGCACCCTATTCGGTGGAGATCCTTCTGGGAGAGAAGGTGACCCGGCAGCCGCTGTTCTGACCGGTTCTGTGACTCGAACCGGCACCAGGGGAAGAAGGGAGGAGCTCATGGGGGGTTGGCGTCCGGGTCGCGCGCTCAGCGCGGTTGCGGCCTCGATAGTCGTGCTCTCGTCGTGCAGTGTGAACAGGAACGCGCCCGTCGCAAAGGAATTCGACGAGGCGTCAGGCCGGCCCGGTGCCACCAGCGCCGTGTCGGAAGGTATGGACAAGGAGAAAATTCCGCTGGAAGCAGTGCCCGCGCCGAGCCGGGCCGGGGCCATGCTCGAGGCCGGCGAGGCGATCTGGGTGCGCAGCGGCAAGAGCCGCGTGCTCCAGCTGAAGACCGCCATCAAGCGGGTGTCGCTCGGCGATCCGTCGCTGGCCGGCATCGTCGTGCTTGGGCCGCGCACCATCATGGTCAACGCCAAGGAGGTGCCCCCACCCCCCGGCGGCGCCGAGGGAGGCGGGGCGCGGACCTCCGGGGTCGTGACCGGCAAGACGCTCACGCCCGAGCCGAGGGTGGCGGAGACGACCCTCATCCTGTGGGACGGGAGCCAGACACCGGACATCCACTCGCTCTTCGTCGCCGACTTCGTCGATCAGCAGATCCTGCTCGAGGTCACCGTGGCCGAGCTCGATCGGACGGCGATGGAGGAGCACGGCATCGACTTCCGGGCTGCCGCCAACTCGTTCGTGAACGCCTACTTCATGGGGGGCGGCGCCGGCCCGAGGCCCGGTGGGCAGAACGTGCTCGTCCCGCCGCAGGGTAGCCCTCTGCTCCCGCTCGGCACGACGACCAACGCGCCGACCTATGCGTTCAACGTGCCGAACAGCGACATCACCGCGCTCATCCAGATCCTCCAGAGCGAGCAGCTCGCCACCGTCCTCGCGCAGCCGAAGCTGATGGCGATGAGCGGGCAGAACGCGGTCTTCCAGGTGGGCGGCGAGATCCCGATCCGGATCGCCACCGGCTTCGCGACCGACATCGTGTTCAAGCCCTTCGGCACCATCGTCAACTTCATTGCGCGTATCTCGGACGAGGGTGACATCCTCCTCACCGTCAATCCCGAGGTGAGCCAGCCCGACTTCTCGAGCCCGGTGGAGGGCATCCCGACCTTCCGCACCCGGCGGGCGTCGACCGCCACCCGGCTCCGCAACGGCGAGACCCTGGTGATCGGCGGCCTCCTGCAGCGTGCGCGTAACGAGCTGGCGAGCGGCGTGCCGTACCTCCAGGACATCCCCGTCGTCGGCTACATCTTCCGTCACACCGTGTACTCGGATTCCGTGACGGAGCTCATGATCGTCGTGACGCCGCGCCTGGTGGCACCGATGAGGCCCGGGACGGAGGTGGCGTTCCCGTCCGACCGACCGCCGCTCTCGAACGAAGACATCCGAACCAAGGCAGACCCGGCCGAGGTGACCCGGCCGCGCGTTCCGGGGCTGCCCTAGAAACCCCAAGGAGCTCCACACCGGGACCGAGCACATGGTTGCAAACGGGACGAACACGGAAGGCATGCTCATCTGGGCGGCGCCGGGCCCCTCCGCCAGCCGCCAGCTGGTGGAGACGGCCGCCCGCGAGCTCAGGCTCGCGGTGCGCTTCTGCACCTACAAAGAGCTCCTCGACCTGCTCCACACCGAGCGCTGCCACGTGGCGTGCATCGAGTTCGGCTTCGACGCGCACCCCGGCCTCACGCTGCTGAAGAACGTCTCCGAGCGGATGCCCCGTCTCACCTCGGTGGTCGCCTCCAACGACGCCAGCGTCTCCATGATCCGCACCGTGCTCGAGGCGGGCGCCGCCGACTTCCTCTCCCTGCCGCTCAATCCCCAGGAGCTCAACAAGGCGCTCATCAAGCTCTCCCAGACCGCCCTCAAGGGCCCATCGGCACGGGGGCAGGCGGTCGGCAACATCATCACCGTGTGCGGCGCGCGCGGCGGCCTCGGCGCCACCACGCTGGCCGTCAACCTGGCCTTCTCGCTCACCACCCTGACCAGGGCGGACGTCGCGCTCGTCGACCTCGACCTGCAGCGCGGCGACGTGGCGGCGTTCTTGAACCTGACGCCGCTCAATTCGATCGCCACCATCGCCGAGGCGAAGGGACCGGTCGACGACATCTTCCTCGCCGGCACGCTGACGCGCCACCCGCGGGGCGTCTTCGTGCTGCCCGCGCCGACGCAGGCCGAGGAGGCGGACGCGGTTGGCCACGACCACGTCGAGCTGACCCTTCAGCTCCTGCGCACCCAGTTCCCCCACACGGTGGTCGACACCCCGCGCACGCTGACCGGGGCCATGCTGGCCGCGCTCGAGCAGTCGGACCACATCTTGATCCTGACCGATCTCTCGGTGCCGGGGGTGCGGGCGGCCCGGCGCATGATCGAGCTGCTGCTGCGCCTCAACGTGTCGGCCCCGCTGATCGAGCCCGTGTTCTCGCACGTGATCCCCGGTCCCGTGACCCCGCAGGACGCGGTGCGCGCGATCGGCAAGGAGCCGTTCCTCGTCATACCCCGCGACGATGCCGCCGCGAGCGGTGCGATGAACGATGGTACCCCACTCAACGGTAAGCAGTCGGCCCTCTCCTACGCGATCGCCGAGCTGGCAGCGAAGCTCGCGGGCGTCGCTCCGCCGCCCAAGCCGAAAGGGCTCCTGCAGCGCGTGTTCAGCAAGGAGGCGCGAAGATGAAACTGAGAGACCGCATTGGTCTCAACAACCGGCCGGTGCCCGCCGCCGGCCGCGAGGCGGCGCCCCGCCTCTCGCCCCACGGCCGGCTCACGCCCGTCGACCGGGCCTACCAGGACCTGAAGCTCCGCATCCATCGCGAGCTGCTCGACCGGGTGGACCTGACCAACCTGGCGCGCGTCGAGATGGACCAGGCCACCTCGGAGCTGAAGAGCGCGGTCGCCATGCTCATCGAGGAGCAGGCGGTCCCGCTCAGCGCGCGTGACCGCGAGCGGCTCGCCGAGGAGATCCTGCACGAGGTCTACGGCCTCGGGCCGATCGAGCCGCTCATGCGCGACCCGGACATCTCCGACATCCTGGTCAACACCTCGCGCCAGGTCTACATCGAACGGCTCGGCAAGATCGAGCCGACGCCGGTCATCTTCCGCGACGACCAGCACCTGCTGCAGATCATCGACCGCATCGTGTCGCGGGTGGGCCGGCGCATCGACGAGAGCTCGCCCATGGTGGACGCCCGCCTGCCCGACGGCTCGCGCGTGAATGCCATCATCCCGCCGCTCGCCCTCGACGGGCCGCTGCTCTCCATCCGGCGCTTCGGCCGGACCGCGCTCACGGTCGAGGATATGCTGCGCCTGGGCACGCTCGCGCCCGAGATGGTGGCGGTGCTGCGCGCCATGGTGCGCGCGCGGCTCAACATCCTCATCTCCGGCGGCACCGGCTCGGGGAAGACGACCTTTCTCAACTGCCTGTCCTCGTTCATCCCGGACCAGGAGCGCATCGTCACCATCGAGGACTCGGCCGAGCTCCAGCTCCAGCAGCCCCACGTGTGCCGGCTGGAGACCCGCCCGCCCAACATCGAGGGGCGCGGCGAGGTCACGCAGCGCGACCTGGTGCGCAACAGCCTGCGCATGCGCCCCGACCGCATCATCGTCGGCGAGGTGCGCGGAGCGGAATCGCTCGACATGCTGCAGGCCATGAACACGGGCCACGACGGGTCGATCTCGACCATCCACGCCAATACCCCGCGCGACTCGCTCTCCCGGCTCGAGATGATGATGCAGATGACGGGCTTCAATCTGCCGAACCGCGCGATGCGGCAGCAGATCAGCTCGGCGCTGGACCTGATCATCAGCACCGCGCGCCTGCCCGACGGCTCGCGCAAGGTGACCAGCGTCTCCGAGGTGGCGGGGATGGAGGGGGATACCATCATGCTGCAAGAGCTGTTCGCCTATCAGCGCGAGGGGGTGGACGAGCAGGGCAACATCATCGGGCGCTTCGTCGCGACCGGCATCCGCCCGCGTTTCGCCGAGAAGGTCAAGGCGTCGAGCCACGACATCGATCCGCGCATCTTCGAGTACCTCGGCTGAGGTGAGGTGAGCTGATGACGGGCATCGTTGCGTTGCTCCTGTTCGCCTTCTTCGCGCTGGTCGGCTACGCGGTGTCGGGATGGGCGCAGGATCGGGAGGAAGCCAAGGAGGCACTCGGCCGCCGCCTCACCACCATGACCGGCGCGTCGGTCGGCGCCGCGTCCGCGGCGCTCATGAAGGACCGGCGCCTCTCGCGCATCGGCCTCTTCAACGCGATCCT
>Ga0209161_10001551_pt1 | contig 19044 bp, 15 predicted proteins | sample GraSoiAngelo_155_FD_186169 | JGI IMG/M metagenome (GOLD analysis project Ga0209161, IMG submission 186169) | Grasslands soil microbial communities from the Angelo Coastal Reserve, California, USA - 14_1009_13_30cm (SPAdes) (version 2) | ecosystem: Environmental > Terrestrial > Soil > Grasslands... | reverse complement strand
TGCTGGGGGGCCTGGCCCTCCAGGCGGTCGCGGTGAGCCTCTACGTGTTCACGCGCGATCTGGCGAGTTTCTACGCGGTCGCGGTCGTGTTCGGTTTCGCCTACGGCGGCGCGATGCCGCTCTACGCGATCCTCGTGCGCGAGTACTTCGGTGGCCGTGTCATGGGGACCGTCTTCGGCGCGGTCGGCTCCGTGGCCACGCTGGGTATGGCACTCGGGCCGTGGGCCGGCGGCTGGCTCTACGACACGTTCGGCAGCTACTTCTGGCTCTACATGGGCTCGTTCGGCATCGGCCTGGGTGCCGTGGCCATCGCGCTCACGTTCCGCCCGCCACGGCCGCTTCCGGCCGCGGTGCCGAGTCCGGTCGCGGCCGGCTGATCAGAAGTTCAGCGCCTCCGGCAGCGGGCCGGTGATCGGCACCTCGAAGAATGGGCCCGCCGAGGTGTCCGGGTCGATGACGACGGCGCCGTCGGTCTCGAAGAAGACGGCGATCTGTTGCTGCGCCGCCACCGCCAGCGCCGCGACCGACGCCACGCCGATGTTGGTCAGGAACGTGTGGGGGTTCGCCGGCGCCGTCGGTATCGCCGCCCTCACCAGGTCATAGCGGTAGTAGGTCGAGCGATCGACGAGATCGCCGGCGCGGAAGATGGCGGTGGCGGTCGGGTTGGGCACGGTCTGATCGCCCGTGGCGAACTGGATGATGACCGGCGGCGGGTCGGTCGGCCGCAGCGGGCTCTTCCGCAGATGCGGCGCGTACGCGACCGGGTTGCCCGACTGCGAGACCCACTCGCTGTTGTCGATGACTTCCTGGATCTCCATCGCCCCCGGCACCGTGTTGGTCACGGGCGGCAGGTCCCGCAGCGGGATGTTTTCGTTGAAGCCCCAGGCCGGTGGCGCCAGCGGGCCCGCGTTCAACAGTGACGGAATCCGACTGGCGAGCGCGATGCCGACCAGGACTCGGAAGGAAGGGCTCAGGCGGGCGATCTCGATGATCGCGCCGCCGGGGACGTTCGGCACACCAGCGCGCAGCGAGTCCTCGAGCGCCAGGAGCTTGATGCCGTAGATGCCGCCGAAGGACTGGCCCGCGTAGTAGATCCGCGTGCGACTGAGGCCGGGAATCCCGCCGGTCTCGATGACCCGCACGAGCTGCATGAGGTCGGCGACCGTCTGCCGCAGGCCGTCGCGGCTGCTGATGATCGCGCGCGGCGGAACGGCGCTCACGCCTTCGGTGGAGTCGATCCTCCCGTCGTTGTTCTGATCGATACCGCGCCCGCCGTCGGGAATCACGACGGGCGTGCCCCCGGCGGGCAGCACCGTCAGGACGCCGGCCGGGCCACCGCCGTGGCCGACGACGTTGATCGCGATCGTCGCGATCCCGTGGGCGGCGAACGTCGAGGCGACCGCGAACGGCGCGCCCTGCTTGCTGTCCGTGAAGCCGTGCCCGAAGATCGCGACCGGCCAGCCGTCGGCCGGCGCGGTCCCGGAGGGGATGAACAGATTGAAAAAGAGCTCGTTGATCCGTTGCACCACTGGCACGCCGGTGCGTGTCCCGATCGGCGGAATGAACTTCTCGGGCGTCTCCCAGTCGGGTGACGCGAAGCTGCCGAAGGCAATCGCGCTCACCGAGCCAGGGAAGACCGAGAGCGCCGGAAGCGGTAGGAACGACACCGTGAAGCTCGGCGCCGTTCCCGTCTGGCGCGACCACTGGATCGCCGTGAGGCTGGCGAGCGGGAACGTGCCCCCCATAGTCGCGGGCAGGGGCTCCCAGGACTTGATCTCCCGGCGGATCTTCTCGAGCACCGCGGTGGCGCTCTGTGTGGTGAACACGCTCGCCGCCGCGATCCGGCCACGCACGTGGGCGCGCTCGAGCGCGTTCCAGAGCTCTCGCCGGTAGTCGGCCAGTTCGTGGTCGTGGTGGCGTCCGCTCTCCAGGAAGTCCTCGAACGCCCCGGGCTCGATGGGGTCGCCCTCGGCGTCCCGTACCCCCGTGGTCACGACCAGGAGATAGCTGGTGTGCTGATCGAGGAGCTCGTCGGACTCCGCGTGCAGCGTGTTGGTCGCCGGATCCCACACCACCTGGTTGATCCCGACCACCTCGAGGCCGGGGCCGTGGCCCAGTCGGACCAGGAACACCGTGCTGCTGTTCACCGTCGAGACGTCGATCGGCCCCGAGAACGGGATGGACAGGCGTGGCTGCATGTTGAAGCCGTCGAGCGTGTTGATGACGTCGAGATCGTCGCAGTCCGACGGCCGGACGCTGCAATCGGGCTTGGGCAGATCTACGCGCATCCCGGTCTCCTGGGCGTGGTCGTCGACCGTGAAGCGGTTGTTGGGGTACGGGCTTCCCGCCGTCGAGGAGAAATCGAAGCGCACGCTGACGCCGCCGGCGGACGCGAGCCCCGGGAGGAAGACCAGCACGGTGACGGCGATGGCGATGAGGCGCTTGCCATTCATGGGCAGCCCCTTTCGGCGGCGAGGCTCAGGCGTTTGGGATCCACGGCCAGTACTTGGCGATCGCGCCGCCGTCCACGCGCAGATCGAAGCCGGTGATCATCTCCGCGTCGTCGGAGGCGAGGAAGACGGCGGCTTTGGCGTAGTGGCGCGGGCTCGGGAGCCGGCCGGCCGGTAGCATCTTCTCGAAGTCGAGCATCCGGCCGCTACCGCGGTCGGGTCGCGGACGGCCCCACGCCGCCGCGCGCTCGAGCGACTCTTCGCGATCGGTCGCGGTCGGGGTGAGGCTGTTCACGCGGATCCCGTGCTTGGCCAGGTCCATGGCCGCGGCGCGCGCGAAGTTCAGCAGGCCGCTCTTGCTCGTGCAGTACGCGATGTTGCCGGCCTGCCCCTGGTGGCCGGCCGTGGACACGATCACGATGATGCTGCCCCGGCGCCCCTGCTCGACCATGAGGCGCCCGACGTGCTTGGTGCACAGGAACGTCCCGGTGAGGTTCACGGCAATCTGACGGGTCCAGCGCTCGAGCGGCATGTCGAGCACGCTCAGGCCGCCGAGGATGCCGGCGTTGTTGACGAGGATGTCGACGCCGCGGTAGGTCTCGCGCACGCGCGCGACCATGGCCGCCACCTGGGTCTCGTCGGTGACGTCGCAGGTGATGCCGAGCGCGTCGCCGCCGCGGCCCTTGATCCAGTCGGCGCACTGCTGGGCATTCTCGGGAGCCAGATCGACGCAGGCGACGGCGGCGCCCTCGTCGGCCAGCCCCTGCGCGATGCCGCCGCCGATGTTGGGACTGGTCCCGGTGACGATGGCGACCTTGCCGGCGAGCTTCATCGGCGCGCCCTGTCGAAGCGGACGACTAGGACTTCGCCCGCGACTGCGCCTGTAGGTACCGCACAGAGACGCGGCTCAGCGGCACCTGATCCGGCGCCATCCCGTCGGGGTTCCGGTACTCGAACTCCGCGTCGCGCCCGCCGAAGTGCTTGGTGACCACGAGACGGCGCCACTGGATGACCTCGGCGTCGGTCCCCGAGAGCTTCTCCGGCGTGTCGTAACGCTGGCCGAGCATGACGGCCTCGTCCTGGCGCGAGAAGTTGTACTCGATGATCCACCGGTGCAGCGCGCCGTACAGGAACTGCTGCCAGAGCCGCTGGAGCGCGCCCTTCGGGCGCAGGTAGTGGTAGTACCAGACCCGCGTGAGATTCTCCTCCACCGGCACGCACACCCGCGTGTAGAGGTCCCAGGCGAATTCGGCGCGGAACATGCCGGGCAGGTGATGGCCACCGCACCAGCGCGCCGTGCGGGGCGGCGGGATGTTGCGCCGCCCGCGCTCGGCGAACGGCCGGAAGAGCCACGTCCAGAGGCGACGGTAGTTGGTCTTCGGCCACCGGCGCCCGTCGGGGTAGATGTCGAACTGTGGGCCCTTCCGCAAATAGGTGCTCTCGCTCACGTCGCCGCCGAAGCCGTTGCCGACGAAGATCGGGTGCTCGCCCTGCGCGCCGCGCGCGATGAAGCCGGCGCGCGCGACCACCAGCGCGTCGCGATGGACGTAGTTGACGTGCGAGTCCATCGAGTTCTCGAGCGCGACCTCCCAGTTGCATCGCCAGTAGACCAGGCCGGTGAGGACGAGCGCGTCGTCATCGAAGAACTCTTCGGGCACGTCCTCCTCGATCGGCGCGGGATCGCCGTCGCCGATCCACACGAACACCAACCCCTTGAGCGTGCGCGTCGAGTAGACCTTCGCCTCGGTGCCCGGCTTGCCGCAGACGCCGGAGGTCGGCCCCTCGGAGAGCACCATCACGTTCTTGCCGGACTCGTCGAACACCCAGCCGTGGTACGGGCAGGCCACCGTGCCTCGATAGTGGCAACGGCCCTGGCTCACGCGAGCGCCCCGGTGCGGGCAGATGTCCTGGATAGCCGCGACGGTGCCGGTCGCGCCGCGGAAGAGACAGATGTCCTCGCCGAGTAGAGAGACCTTCAAGGGCTTGCGCCGGCCCACGGCGCGGTCGCGCACGGCCGGGTACCAGTAGTTGCGGAGGCCGAGCTTCGGGATGAGTGGCCGGATGTCGCCGCTCAACTTCGGGATCACCTCATGTCCTCCCAACGGATCGCGTCCGTCCCTCGTGTGCGCGAACTTAGGCCCGGGCGAGGGGCGTTGTCAACGATCGGGCTCACCGCCCCTTGGACGCCCCGATCTTCTCGAGGATCTGGTCGACGTAGGGTCGATCGCGCTGGCTCAGAAACGCCTCGTCGAACGTGATCACCTTGAACTGCGCGCGCGGCTGGGCCGACGCTTTCAGCGGGAACCGGCACACCTGGTCCTCGACGCTGGGGTCGATACACCCATCGTAGATGACGGAGAAGCGACTGCCGCCGAAGAGCCGGGTGTTGTCCATGTACGGCGTCGAGAAGTAGGAGACCTCGAACTCGATCGGCCTCACCTGCGCGACCGACTCTTCGGGCACGAGCCGCTTCTTCTTGTACACGTCTTCGTAGAGGAAGACCGTGACCTTGGCCGCCGATTCCAAGATCTGATTGACGCGGATGATGATCGAGTAGCGTTTGCGCCCGTCCTCCTGGCTTCGGCCCGTGTCGCGATCCTTGCCGGCGTCCGCACCCGGGCCCGGCGGAGCGGCCCAGCCGTCCTCCGCCGGAACGAAGAGCCCGTTCAAACCGGTGAGCCCGCGTGTCGAATAGAGGGCGATGCGCTGACTCACCGACGGCTGTGAGGGTGTGGCGTTGTCGGCGGGAGTCATCGGGACCACGATGTCCTCGGTGAGGTGGCCTGAGCGGACGAGGAGCGCCACCTGCCGCGAGGTGGTGTCCCTGGCGATCTCGAAGAGCTGCTGCTTGAGCGCCCCCCACGCCGGCCGGTCGCCGCCGAGCGTGCGTCTCTCCTGATCCCGGATCTGCTCGTACAGGCGCGTGAACAGCGGCCGGGCGTTGAAGTACTCCTCGAAGTTGGCCTGGACCAGATCGAGGAACATGACGCGGTCACGGAAGCCGTCGAGGGTCGCGCCGCCGGACGTGACCAGATAGCGGTCGAGGAGACGACTGAACATCTGGGCGCGCACGTCGCTGTCCGCCTTTTCGCGCCCGGTCATGATGTTGGCGTAGAGCTGCGCGCGCTGATTCGATTCGGTCTGCTGGTGCAGCGCCAGCGTGACGAACAGCCCGGCGATCGGGATGCTCACGCCGCCGAGGATCTTGCTGATCGTTTCGAGATAGTCGAGGAAGCGCTTGATCCGGCCGCTCGGCTGTTCGTCAGCCATGGCTCTACTTGAGTCGCACGTCCTGGCGGCTGCCGTTGGGCGAGACCTGGACGTCGACCGGCTGTCCCTTCACGGTCAGCGTGTGCTTGCCCGCGGGGAGATTGAGCAGGTACGCCCCGGCGCCGTCGGTGCGCCCGATCTCTTTGTCCTTGAGCTGGATCGCCTCGTTGGCCGCGGGTTGGCCGCTCGCCAGGGTCATCCGGCCGCGAAGCTCCGCGCCCCAGGCCGTGCCGAGTGAGAGCGCGACACAGGCAGCGGCGCCGAGTGTGACGAGGTGTCGATGCTGGATCATTGGCGTTGCCTCCTTCGTGACGGAACGTGGGCGAGGGTAGCACGGCGGTGTGGTACCCTCACGCCCTAACCACGGAGCCCTAACCACGGAGGGACGCCATGACCCGCAGAGAATTCCTCGGAGACACGACCGCCGGCGCGGTGGCCGGCATCGCGTTCGTCGAGTGCGGCCTGGCGGGCGGATCGGGATCGGCGCAGGCGCAGACGCGACGCCGCGAAGTCGTCGTGAGCGGCCGGCGCGTGAAGACCGTCGACGTGCACGCGCACTGCTCCGTCCCGGAGGCAATGGCGCTGATGGGCCGGAAGGTCCAGCCGCCGACCTTGCTGATGTCGCAGCCCGCCGATCGGATCCGCGCGATGGACGAGCAGGGCATCGACGTCGAAGCGCTCAGCATCAACCCCTACTGGTACAAGGCCGACCGCGACGTCGCGCGCGACCTCATCCGGATCCAGAACGAGAAACTCGCCGAGGTCTGCGCGGCGCAGCCGGATCGCTTCGTCGCGTTCGCGTCGGTGGCGTTGCAGCACCCTGACCTCGCCGCCGAGCAGCTCGAGGAGGGCGTGAAGAAGTACGGGCTGCGGGGCGCCGGTGTCGGCGGCAGCGTCAACGGTGAGGATCTGTCCGATCCGAAGTTCCACCCGTTCTGGGCGAAGGCCGAGCAGCTCGGCGTGCTGGTCTTCATGCATCCACAGGCCGAGGGCGCCGCGGCCGACTTGAAGCCGCGGCTCAAGGGCAGCGGCGGGCTCGAGAACGCGATCGGCAATCCGCTGGAGACGACGATCGCGCTGTCGCACCTGATCTTCGAGGGGACGCTCGACCGCTTCCCCGGTCTGAAGATCTGCGCGGCCCACGGTGGCGGCTACCTGCCGTCGTACGCGGCGCGCTCCGACGCGATCTGCGTGACCTTCCCCGACCGGTGCCCCGTCAAGCTCAACAAGAAGCCGACGGAGTATCTGCGCCAGCTCTACTTCGACTCGCTCGTGTTCACGCCCGAAGCCCTGCGGCATCTGGTCGCGGAGGCCGGCTCGAGCCAGATCGTGATGGGCACCGACTATCCGTTCCCGTGGACGCACACCTCGGTCGACCACATCCTCGGCACGCCCGGCTTGAGCGACGCCGAGCGCATCGCGATCCTGGGCGGGACCGCCGCCAAGCTCCTGAACATCAAGTTGTAGACCGCATCTGGCCTTCGGGCGCTCAAAACAGGTCCAGATGCTAGGCGGCGCCCGACGGCTGGCGCGAGCCGTACTTCGAGTACGGTGAGCGCACAGCCGCGGGCGCCAACGACGCAGATGGGCCTGTTTCAGCGCCCTACTTGGCCACGAAACCGTAGCGGGCGTTGGTGCGCGCGCCGCCCGCGGCGAGATACTCCGCCTTGATCGCGGCGATCTTGTCCGTGGTGATGCCATGCTGGGCGATCTTGGGCCGCAGCCCGTACAGACGCGACGAGTTGCCGGCGAAGATGGCCCTCTTCACTGGCCCGTCGGCCGCGCCGAGGGGCTTGAAGCCGTGCTTCTTCTGCATGTCCTCGGGAATCTCGAGCCGCCGCATCGCCTCGATCTGCCACTGGGGCGAGCCGTACCAGAGCGAGTCGGTGCCCCAGATGACGTGGTCCGAGCCGAGTCCTTTGACGAGCGTGCCGATGAAGGCGGCGGCGAAGCGCGGGTTCGCGACCGCGCACGTGGCGAACGCCGTGCCGATCTCCCCGTACACGTTCTTCACGCCGTGCTTGCTCGGAATCTCGGCCAGATCGGTCGCCCACTTGATGCGGCCGGTCTGCTCGAACTCGGCGAGCACTGCGTCGGGCTTCTCCATGAATGGACGGAGCGCGCCGTGATACATGACGAAGTTGATCTTGGGCCAGTCCTTGGCCGCCTTGCCCAGGTCCTTGACCGTCGCGTACTCCCACACACCGGGCCACGACGTCTCGTAGTCGGCCGGCAGGAGTCCTTTGTGGATGCAGACGGTCGTGATGCCGGACTTCACGGCCTTCTCGTAGAACGGATACACGAGCTTGTCGTCGTCGAGCCACCAGTACGACTGCAGCTTCGACGGAAACAGCGGATCGCCGATCGTGTAGCCCTTCCAGCTGTCGGGCTTGAGCGTCGCGATCGCCCGGTCGACCTCCTCCATCCAGCCCTGCTTCTTCGGCGTGAATACGGCGTGGCCGAGGAGACGGCGGGAGCCCGCGAACTTGTTGATGGATAGCCGCGCGGCGGCGATCTGGTCGTTGGTCAGGAGATCCCAGGTCGGATCGTCGAACGGCGCGCCCGAGAGCAGCGCGACCTTGGTGTCGCTGTCGACGAAGATCTCCTTCAGGTAGTTCTCGAATTTGTACCGGGCCAGGTTGTTCGCGCCCCAGAGCTTCGGGTTCCAGTTCTCCTTTGCGTACTTGGCGAGATCGAGCAGCCCCTCCTGCTTGAAGTCGTCGCGCACGAAGTGCGTCTGCGCGTCGACGATGAACTGGCCGGAGAGCGCCTGGGCCCGCAGGTCGGCGACGCCCGGCGTGGCCGCCTCCGCCCGGGTCACCTCGAAGACCTGGCCGAACACGTCGTTCATGGCCAGGAACGCAGCGGCCATGCCGGCGCTCGAGGCCAGGAACTGGCGACGGCTCACGCCGTGCTTGGGGGCCAGATCGCCGGCGAGCTCTTTCACCCGCGCCTCGACCCGGCGTTGCTCGCGGGTCTGGGGCATCGGGTTGTACTCGCCGTTGGACACGATCTGGGTTGGCACCGGGCCGCGGTACGCGGCGATCTCGGCCGGCGCCGTGCGCTTCAGCTCGTCGTCACTGAGGTAGTGCGGCATCGCTCTCCTCCTGGGGGTTCGACGCGCCCCTGGATCAGCACCATTGCGTTCTCCAGAACCGGCGGCGCCCGGGCGCGGCGGGGACAGCCGAGGGACTAACTCCGTTGCGGCGGAGAGTCAAGCCGCGACGCGACGTCTGGGGTAGAATCTCGTCCTCGACGAAGGGCTGCACGTACCGAGAGAGACGGAGGGCGCGCAATGGACCTGGGGCTCCGAGGCAAGCACGCGATCGTGACCGGAGGCAGCCTTGGCATCGGCAAGGCCATCGCGCGGGAGCTGGCCCGCGAAGGGGCGGACGTGGCGATCGTCGCCCGCACCAAGGAGCAGCTGGAGGCGACGGCGCGCGAGCTCGCCACCGAGACCGGTCGGCGGGTCATTCCGTTGGCGGCCGACGTCACCAGCCGGGCCCAGGTGGACGCGATGGTGGCCCAGGCCGCGAACCAGCTGGGTGGCCTGCATATCCTCGTGAACAGTGGCTCGCCCCCGGGCGGGTCGGCCTCCGCGACGGGCCCGATCGAGTCGGTCGTCGACGAGGATCTGCTCCACGACTTCAACGTGAAGTACGTGGGGGCGCTGCGCTGCGCCCGCGCCGTGATTCCGTACCTGAAAGAGCAGAAGTGGGGCCGCATCATCAACATCAGCGGCACCAACGCGCGCAACGCCGGCAACCTCAGCGGCGGCGCGCGCAACACCTCGCTCGTGCACATGACCAAGACCCTGGCGGTGCAGCTCGGCCGCTTCGGGATCACGGTCAACTGCGTCCACCCCGGCACCACGCGCACCGAGCGCACGCCGCGCCTGCTGGCGGCGCGGGCGTCCGAGCTGGGGATCACGCCGGAAGAAGCCGAGAAGCGCGACTTCACGCCTGACTCTCCGCGCGGCAACGCCATCTGCCGGATGGTGGACGCGTCGGAGATCGCCTCCGTCGCGGTCTTCCTCGCGTCGGACAGGTCCTGGGCCATCAGCGGCGAGCTCGTCGTGGCGACGGGCGGCGCCGGACGCTCGGTGTACTACTAGGGCACGCTCAACGGAGGTGGGTCATGGCGCACAAGAGCTTCAAGGTCCTCGACAGCGACATCCACATCATCGAGCCGCCCGATCTCTGGCAGCGGTACATCGATCCGGCGTTCCGCGACCGAGCGCCGCTCGGGCTCACTGAAGACGTCGGCGACCTGCGCCTGGCCCACGCCGGCCAGCCGTGGGGTCGCGTGGCCATCGACGCCGACCGCAGCCGGCGCCGTCAGGGGCACAACTACACGCTCAATCAGGAGCGCTGGAAGCCCTACGAAGAGCGCGGCTGGACCTCCAAGGTGCAGCTCGAGGCCATGGACATCGAGGGGATCGACGTCGCCGTGGTCTATCCCTCGCGTGGGCTCTTCGCGCTAACGGTCCCGGACATGGACCGGCCGCTCGCCGCGGCAATGGCGCGCGCCTACAACGACTGGCTCTACGAGTTCTGCCAGGAGAACCCCGAGCGGCTGATCGGCGCGGGCATGATCTCGCCGTTCGACGTCGCCGACGCGGTGGCGGAGTCGCGGCGGTGCGTGCGCGAGCTCGGCTTCCGCGGCGTGTTCCTGCGGCCGAACGAGGTCAACGGACGGAACTGGCACGATCCTTACTACGAGCCACTGTGGGCGGAGCTCGAGGAGCTGCAGATTCCGCTCGGGTTCCACGAGGGCTCAGGCTCGCAGCTTCGCCAGGTCGGCGAGCAGTTCGGCGCCAACACGCTGCTGAAGCACGTGTACTCGCACCCGGTCGAGCAGATGCTCGCGGTCGGAGCCTTCTGCGCTGGCGGCATCCTCGAGCGGCACCCGCGGCTGCGCGTGGCCTTCCTCGAGGGCAACTGCAGCTGGGTGCCGTTCCTGCTCTGGCGCATGGACGAGCACTGGGAGTGGCTCGGCGACGTCTACGCGCGCGACCTCACGATGGCCCCGAGCGGGTACTTCAAGCGCCAGTGCTTCGTGTCGGTGGAGTGCGACGAGGAGCCGGTGCGCCACGTCATCGACGCCATCGGCGACGACCGTATCGTGTTCTCGACGGACTTCCCGCACGGCGACTCGAAGTTCCCGAAGGCGGTCGAGTCGTTCTTGCAATTGCCGATCTCGGAGGAGAGCAAGCGCAAGATCCTCTGGGACAACTGCGCGGCCTACTACGGGCTGCAGGCCTGAGGAGAGAGCCCATGGCCACGATTCGGCCTCTGGGCGGAAAGATCGGCGTCGAGGTGTCCGAAGTCGACGTCAAGAAGCTCGACGACGCGGGCTTCGCCGAGATCTATCGCGCGTGGCTCGGCGCGAACGTGCTCGTGGTGACGGGCCAGGAGCTCGAGATCGACGACTTCCTGCGCTACAGCCGCCGCTTCGGCGTCGTGCTCCCGCACCCGTCGAAGATGACGCGGCACCCCGACTATCCCGAGATCACGCTGCTCGGCGTCAACAAGTTCGGGGCGGACGGCACGCTCGACATGGCGATCTACCGGCGGGGCGCCGAGGGCTGGCACACCGACGGCGCCTACGATCAGGAGCCGTTCAAGGCGACCCAGCTCTACGCGCTGGCCGTCCCGAGCCGAGGCGGCGACACGCATTTCGCCAGCATGTACGCGGCGTACGACGCGCTGCCGCCGCGATTGAAGGAACGGCTCGACGGCCTCAACGGCGCCTTCACCTACGGCGGGCGTCGGAAGAAGACCGCGTTGCTCAACGAGGAGGACCGCGACTGGAAGCCGGTGTTCCATCGCATCGTCCGCACGCATCCCGAGACTGGCCGCAAGGCGCTCTACTTCGACCCGGGCAAGATCTTGAGGATCGAGAGCGTGGACGAGCAGGAGAGCGACGCGATCATCGCGGAGCTGACCGAACTGATGATCCAGCCCGACGCCCAGTACCGCCATCACTGGCGCAAGGGCGACATCGTCATCTGGGACAACCGCTGCTCCTACCACCGGGCGGCGGGCGATTACCCGCCGGAAGAGGACCGCATCCACTGGCGGGTCTCGATCAAGGAGCGCGCGGCGTAGCGACGCAACCTTCTCGGCGTTCGAGCGCAAGGACGGGCATGAGCCCTCAGCGTCCTTTCAGGCAGGTCAATGTCTTCTCGGCTGATCCACTGGGCGGCAACCCGCTGGCGGTCGTGCATAGCGCCGAGGGATTGAGCGAAGCGCAGATGGGCGCGCTCGCGCGCTGGACCAACCTCTCGGAGACGACGTTCTTACTGCCGCCAACGGATCCGGACGCCGACTACTACGTGCGCATCTTTACACCCGGGGGCGAGTTGCCTTTTGCCGGCCACCCGACGCTCGGCTCCTGCCACGCGTGGCTCGCCGCGGGCGGAAAGTCGCGCAAACCGGGCTTGGTCGTGCAGCAGTGCGGCGTGGGCCTGGTCCGGGTGCGCTGCGACGGTCCGCGCCTCGAGTTCGCCGCGCCTCCGGTGCGTCGTAGTGGCCCGCTCGAACAGGACCTCCTGGCGAAGATCGCCAAGGCGCTCGCCCTGTCGTCATCGGACATCGTTCACCACCAGTGGGTCGACAACGGCCCGGGCTGGTGCGCAGTGATGCTTCGCTCCGCGCGCCAAGTGCTATCGCTCAAGCCCGACTGGGCCGCACTCGTTCCCCTCAAGTTGGGCGTGGTCGGTCCGCATGAGGCTGGCCACGACGCGGCGTTCGAGGTGCGGGCGTTCGTCAGCCCCGGCGGATACGAAGATCCGGTCACCGGCAGCCTCAACGCCAGCCTCGCGCAGTGGCTCATCGGCGCAGGCCTCGCGGAGTCTTCTTATGTCGCAGCCCAGGGCACCGCGTTGCGGCGTGCCGGCCGCGTCCATCTCCGCAAGGACGGCGAAGGAGTCTGGGTCGGCGGCGCCGTGGTCGACGTTATTCGCGGCGAGTTCAGTCTCTAGATGACGGCTGACCGCAAAGACACCTGGGCGGCGGGCAACCTCTATGAACCCTACGTCGGGCGGTGGAGCCGTCTGGTGGCGAGGGAATTCTTCGCATGGGTGCAGGCGCCGCCGAACCTGGACTGGCTCGATGTCGGATGCGGCACCGGCGCGCTGACCGAAACGATTCTAAGACAAGCCGAGCCGCGCTCCGTGAAGGGCATCGATCCTTCGGTCGGGTTCATCGAGCACGCCAGAGCCCACATCACGGATCCGCGCGCGACCTTCGAGGTGGCCGACGCTCAGTCGCTTCCGGTGGAGTCGGCGCGGTTTGGCGCCGCGGTTTCAGGCTTGGTCTTGAACTTTGTGCCGAAGCCGTTGCTCGCGGGGCTCGAGATGGCGCGCGCGGTGCGGCCAGGTGGAGTCGTGGCCGCCTACGTGTGGGACTACGCCGGCAAAATGGAGCTGATGCGCCATTTCTGGGACGCGGCGGTGGCGCTCGATCCGGCAGCGGTCGAGGCCGACGAAGGAAGCCGTTTCCCCCTCTGTAAGCCCGATGCGCTGACCGAGTTGTTCACGGAGGCCGGGCTTCGCGAGGTCGAGGCGCGGTCGATCGATGCCCGCACGAAGTTCCGCGACTTCGACGACTACTGGACGCCGTTTCTCGGTGGCCAGGCGCCCGCGCCGGCATATGCAATGTCGCTCAGCGAGGAGCGGCGCGCTGCGCTGCGGGGACGAATCCGCGCTGCACTTCCGGTTGCACGTGACGGATCAATCGACCTGATCGCGCGGGCCTGGGCGGTTCGCGGCCGAACCGGCAACACCTAGGAGCAGCGAACCGAAGGCTCAGAACAGCGGGCTGTTCGACTCCAAGCCCATCATCGTCCGGCCCACCGCCTCGTAGTTCACGAACTGCAGCTGGTTGTGGCGGGTGACGACCTCGGCGTCGCGCGCGTAGCGCTCGAGCGGGCTCTTCTCGAAGATCGACGTGGTGCCGGCGGCCGAGCACACCATGTGGGTGGCCTTGGCCGCGTTCTGGGCGGCGTGAGTCATGGCCAGGCGCAGATCCGAGCGCTGGCGCTCGGTGACCCCGTCGCCGGCGAGCACGGTCTCCCACATCCCGCCGATGACGTCGAACAGCAGCGCGCGCCCCGAGCGCAGCATCGCCTCGGCTTCACCCACCAGGGCCTGCACCATCACCCGCTCGCGCAGCAGGTCCGACGACGAGCGCGGGATCTTGGTGGTCGCGAGCTCGATGAACGCGTCGATCGCCGCGCGCGCCACGCCGAGCCCCACGCAGCAGAAGCCGCAGCCGGCCAGGTCGAAGCCGTGCAGGCGGTTCATCGTGCCGGTCACGCGCGCGCGTCGGTCTTGCATCGAGAAGGTGCGCTCCTCGGGCACGAACAGATCCTCGACCGCGATGTCGTGGCTACCGGTGCCGCGCAGGCCGCTGACGTGCCAGGTGTCGATGATGCGGACCAGCGACCTCGGGTGGAAGAACGCGATGCGGATCTCCTGGTCGCCGTTGGGGCGTAGCCGCGGCGCGTCGCCGTCGTAGACCTTGCACGCGCCGTGAAGCAGGTGCGAATGCATGCAGCCGCTGGCGAAGAACCAGTGCCCGCTGACGCGATAGCCGCCGGGCGCGACGACCGCGCGACCGCGCTCGCGGGCCGAGCCCGCGGAGATGCCGATGGGCTCGCTGAAGAACAGCTCGCGGCGGATCTCGGGCGCCAGCTGGGCGCTCTGGCGAAAGGTGTTGATCCCCATCGCCACGCACCAGCCGGTGGAGCCGTCGGCGCGCGCGACCTCCTCGATCACGCGTAGCGAGGTCACGACGTCGGCGCCGAGGCCTCCCTCGTTCTCGGGGAGCGCCACCTTGAACAGGCGTGCCTCGACCAGCTCGGCAAGGAGGTCCTTTGGGAGCTCGCGGGCGGCCTCGATCTCGGCGGCCCGCGCCCTGATGCGCGGCGCCAGGGCGCGCGCGACGTCGAGCGGAGAGGGCGATGCGGCGACGGAGCGAGTGGTTGTGGCCATGGCCCGCCATCCTAGTACAATTGAGGCGAGGAGAACACCATGGACACACGAATGGCGACCTCGGTCCAGGCAGCAGAGCGGGTTTCGGCCTTTCTCTGGAAGGTTTACGGCTGGATGGCCGTGGGCCTTGGCCTCACGGCGGTGGTGGCCTTTGCCGTGGCCGGCTCGCCCGACATTCTTCGGGCGCTGGTCGGCAATCGCCTCGTGTTCTTCGGTCTGGTGATCGCCGAGTTGGGGCTGGTCTTCTATCTGTCCGCGCGGGCCGATCGCCTGGCGCCGGGCACCGCGGCCGGTCTCTTCACGCTCTACTCGGCGCTGAACGGCGTCACGCTGTCCGTGATCTTGCTCGCCTACACCGGCGAGTCCGTGACGACGACCTTCGTGGTCACTGCCGGGATGTTCGGCGCGCTGGCCCTCTTCGGCTCGACCACCCAGCGCAGTCTGGCCGGCGCCGGGCAGTTCTTCATGATGGGTCTGGTCGGGGTGATCCTGGCCTCGATCGTCGGCATGTTCTGGCAGAGCGATGCGCTGCAGTTCCTCATCTCCGTGGTCGGCGTGATCGTCTTCACCGGCCTCACGGCGTGGGACGCTCAGCGCCTGAAGCAGATGGCGTTGGCACTGCCGGACGGGCAGGTGGGCTCGTACGCGATCGTCGGCGCGCTCTCGCTCTACCTGGACTTCATCAACCTCTTCCTGATGCTCCTGCGCTTCACCGGTCGCCGCGACTAAGCGCCGCCCAACGTTGGACGCTGAGCGCGGGGCCAGCCCCCCGCGCTCGGCGCCTGGGAATCCCGCCGGCCCCGCCCGGTCCGCCGCCGGCCCCGTAATTCTCCCCCGCGTCGACTTCGGTTATGCTACCGCAGGCACAATCGCGCGATGACAACGCCTTGAGCCCGCTCGTCGAAGTTCTCGGCATCTCGACGCGTCTGGGCCTCACCTCGTTCGGCGGTCCGATCGCGCACCTCGGCTACTACCGCGAAGAGTACGTGGTGAGGCGGCGCTGGCTCGACGAGGCGCAATATGCCGATCTGGTCGCCTTGTGCCAGTTCCTGCCGGGGCCCGCGAGCAGTCAGGTGTCGATCGCCATCGGGATCATGCGGGCCGGCTTGCTCGGCGGCGTGGCGGCGTGGCTCGGGTTCACGTTGCCGTCGGCGGTGGCGATGCTCGCATTCGCGTACGGTGTGCAGTCGCTCGGGGTCGCCGACGCCGGGTGGCTGCACGGGCTGAAGGTCGTCGCGGTCGCGGTCGTCGCCCAGGCGGTGTGGGGGATGGCGCGCAGCCTCGCCCCGGACCGCCCGCGAGTCTCGCTCGCGATCGTCGCCGCGACCGTCGCGCTGGCGTCCCGGACCGCTGGCGCGCAGGTGGTCGTGATCGTCGTCGCGGGTCTCGTCGGGTGGCTCCTTCTGCCCGCCGCCGGCGCGTCGGCGACGACCGCGATGCGGATACCCATCGGCCGCGGCCTCGCCGTCGGATCGCTCGCGTTGTTCTTCGTCCTGCTGGTCGGCCTGCCCATCGCGCGGCAGGCGGCGTCCAGCCATGGCCTCGAGGTCTTCGACAGCTTCTATCGGGCGGGCTCGCTCGTCTTCGGCGGCGGACACGTCGTGCTCCCGCTGCTCCAGGCCGAGGTCGTGCCGACCGGCTGGGTGACGAACGCCGAGTTCATCGCCGGGTACGGCGCGGCCCAGGCGGTGCCGGGCCCGCTCTTCACGTTCGCCGCGTATCTCGGCGCCGTGATGCACGAGCCACCGAACGGAGTGGCCGGCGGCGTGTTAGCGCTCGTGGCGATCTTCCTGCCCGCGTTCCTCCTGGTCATCGGCGCGCTGCCGTTCTGGGGACTCTTGCGCGAGCGGACCGCGTTTCAGTCCGCGCTGCGCGGGATCAACGCCGCCGTCGTCGGCCTGCTCCTGGCCGCGCTCTACGACCCGGTGTGGAGTAGCGCCGTCAAGAGCCATGGCGACTTCGGTCTGGCCCTCGTCGCGTTCGCGCTGCTGATGTTCTGGCGGCTGCCGCCGTGGCTCGTGGTCGCGATCGCCGCCGCTGGCGGCTCGATCATCGCGGCCGTCGCCTGACCGCCTCGGCGAACCGGGGGGGCCTCGGCAAATCTGCCGGTCTCAGCGAATCTCGATTCGTCGCGCCCGCGCCCTGACGACCGCGATCCGACCGTCGACAGTCCAACCCGTCTCGCCCCGATCCAGGCTCGCCGCGTCCAGCCGTGGAAGCGCTCGTCCGTCGGCGGAGACCGCGGTAGTCGCGGGACCGTCGTGCACGCGCAGGACGAACGTGGCCGGCGCCGCGCTCGCCTCGAACGTGACCTCGCCGCCCCGTCGCCGGCACGTGAGATCGACGTCGCCGCCGTCGCCGTGCAAGGCGAACGCGGCCTCGGTCGTGACGAACGCTTCGACCGTGAGCGGATCGGCCGGGCGCTCGCCCACGTGGCTGCGCTCGGGCCCGAGCACGACGAGGCTGTTCTCTCTGACGTAGAGCGGTAGCTCGCGCAGCGGGACCTGGCGACGGATCGTCGTCGAGCCCTCGTGCAAGGCCCCGCTCCACCAGTCGGTCCATCGCCCGCGCGGCAGATACGTCGTGACCCAGCCGTCGGCGCGCACCACGGGAGAGACGAGCAGCTCGCGCCCGAGGCAGTACTGAAGATCGAACGCGTAGCCGGCCGGGTCGTCGGGGAACTCCATGACCATCGGCCGCATGAGCGGGACGCCGTCCTCCGACGCCTGCCACCCGTACGCCACCAGGTAGGGCACGAGCCGGCTCCGCAGCCGCGCGTACTGACGGAAGATCCGCAGCGCCTCGTCGCCGAAGCGCCACGGCTCGCGCGCCGTCGCGCCGTGATAGCGGCTGAGCCCAGAGAGAAAGCCGGCCTGGGCCCAGCGCACGAAGAGGTCCGGGGACGGATCGCCCCAGAAGCCGCCGATGTCGTGGCTCCAGTAGGCCAGGCCGCTCATCGCGGCGGCCAGCCCGCCCCGCAGCGTGTTCGCGAGATCGAGGAATGTGCACTCCGGATCGCCCGACCAGTGGCCGGGATAACGCTGGACGCCGGGCGCCGCGCTGCGCGACCACGCCACCACGCGGCTCGCGTGAGCGCGCGTCGCGTCGAAGACTTCCTTCTGGTAAAGCAGTGGATACGGGTTGTGCATCTCCGCACCGGTCAGCCCGTTGGCGAACACCGCGTCGTCGGGAATGTCCTCCGCGAAGTCCGGCTTGAACGAGTCGGCGCCGATGGCGAGCTGCGCCTCGAGCTTGCCGCGGTACCACGCCGCCGCGGCCGGATTCGTGAAGTCGACGATGGCGCAGAGACCCATGCCACGCTCGGTGCGCTGGCTCCAGACCACCGGGTGATAGACAGTGCCGTCGGGACGGCGCAGGAAATAGCCGTGCGAGGCGCCCTCGCGATAGAGCGCGCTCTGGAGCGACACGTAAGGGTTGATCCACAGACAGTTGTGGAACCCCTCGCGATGGAGCTCGGCCAGAAGGTGCTTGGGGTCCGGGATCCGCGCGCTGTCCCACTCGAAGTCGCACCACATGAGGGCGCGCTGCCAGAACGAATCCAGGTGGAAGACGTCGCAGGGGATTCCTTCGGCACGAAGGCGGCGCGCGATCTCGAGCACCGAGGCCGTCGTGAACTGGACGAAGCAGGTCGAAGCCCAGAGCCCGAACGCCCACTCCGGCGGGACCGCCGGCCGGCCCGTCAGCTCGGTGTACGCGGACACGATCTCCTTCGGCGTGCCCGCGATCAGGTAGTAGTCGAGCTCCTCGCCGGCGGCCTCCACGGTGTACGCGCGATTCGACGCGCTCCCGAGATGAAAGGTGACGGCGGTCGGCACGTCCACGAAGATGCCGTAGCCGCGGCTGCCGACGACGAGCGGTAGGTTCTTGTAGGCGAGCTCGGAGCGCGCGCCGTACGAGTTCCGGTTCCAGATCCGCACGGTTCGCCCGACCAGATCGAGCCGCGTGAACCGCTCGCCGCTGCCGTAGAAGTGGTCCTCCGGATCGAGGAGCAGCGTCTCGACGACGCCGAGGACGCGGCGCGCCGGATCGTTCGGCCCGCTCTCGACCTGGAAGCCCGGCCGCGGACCGAAGCGCTGCCCGGCGAAGTTGGCGTCGTCCGGCACCTCGTGCGTCAGGAGCCGGCCGTCGGTCGTGCGATAGGTGAGCTGCCAGGGATCGAGGCTCGCCTCGACGACCAGATGAGCCGTGCGCAGCGTGACGCGGTTCGCGGCGGCGTCGGCCGACCACGGCCCGGTGTCGGGGCGGCCGATCACGTAGCTGAACTTCTTGGCGGCGCCGAGCGGCCCGGCCGTCACCCGCACGCGG
>Ga0209161_10001547_pt1 | contig 19066 bp, 19 predicted proteins | sample GraSoiAngelo_155_FD_186169 | JGI IMG/M metagenome (GOLD analysis project Ga0209161, IMG submission 186169) | Grasslands soil microbial communities from the Angelo Coastal Reserve, California, USA - 14_1009_13_30cm (SPAdes) (version 2) | ecosystem: Environmental > Terrestrial > Soil > Grasslands... | reverse complement strand
GGCATCACATGGATCCAGCGGTCGGAGGCGGTGGGCAGCGGCAGGAACCCCCAAGCCAGCGTCATGCTGAGCTTGGTAAAGATCGCCTTGGCGAACCAGATGCCGACCGCGATGCGGAGAGCGGCGAGCCAACGCTCCGGCGAGCGCATCGAGACGGGCGGGACGACCGGATTCTCCATGGCGCGGTAACCTCACATACGGCCGGCGGCACGCGTTGGCGGATGCAGAGGCGGCGGTCCTCGCGCGAGCGACCGCCGCCAGGTGCGACAATCTACTGTACGGTATCAGGGGATGGCACCCACCGCGCGTGCCACGTTGACACGGCCGTGCCCGTAGAACAGGCTCTGGCCGGTCTTGTCGATATGGTCGGCGGTCTGCTCGATACGCGCCTTGATCCGGGCGGGATTCCTGCCGAGGATCGGGACGAGCAGTGCGGCGGTGCCGGTGACGTGTGGGGCCGCCATGCTGGTGCCCTGCGCGCCCACGATAAAGATGGGTAACGGGGCGCAGTTGATCAGTAAGCTCGTCTGGCTGCACGCCGCCCACACGAAGACGTCGCGCGTCGCGGGGGGCGCGAGCGGGGGACCGAACGAGCTGTTCCCGCCGGGCGCGGCGACATCGATAGCGGATCCGAAGTTGGAGTAGTAGGCGAAGGCATCGGAGGCGGTGAAGGGACCATCCGTCGCGGTGGCGCTCTGGGTCGGGCCCGTCGCCGCTACGCAGATCACGGCCGGTGTGTCGCAAAACGTCTCATAGGTATTCCCGTTCCGGTTCAAGTCTGCCGCGGCGTTCCCGGCCGAGACGACGATCGTCACACCCTTGCTGCTCGCAAAGTTGAAGACCTTTTGCAGCAAGCCGACGAAGCGGCCGTTCCCCGCCTTCGGGAACCCGCCGCCCAGGCTCATGTTCACTACGTCGGCGCCGTTTTGCGCGGCGTAGATCACGCCGCTCAAGATGGAGCTGAAGGGGCAGGCGTTGATGTAGCCGCACACCTTCACGGCCACGAGCGTAGTGCCCGACGTGATCCCCGCGGCGCGGGCCGCGTTGCTGCTCACCGTGGCCGCCGTATGCGTTCCGTGGAAGAAGAGATCGGTGAACGGCTGCCGACCCGCGAAGTACTTGGCCACCGTATCGGCCTCGGTGAATGGCACGATCACGGTGTCCTGATTGACCACGGCCTGAGCGAGGAATGTGCCGAGCAGGTCGACGGAGCGAGTCAGGTCCACCCGGCCGAGCAGGTCGGCGTGGAGATAATCGATCCCCGAGTCGAGCATGAAGATCGACACGCTGGACGAACCGAGAAAGCCGTGCGCCCAGGCGGCGTCGGCCTGCACGGCGCGCATGTTCCACTGACGGGCACGGCGCCCGCCGGGTTCGCGTTGCTCGTCGCCCCACCATCACCGAGCGCATCGGGCGCGGAGACCTGCGGCACGTCGAGTGCAATCGCGGCGTCGGCGTCCACCGTCTGAATTCCTCGCGTGGCGGCGAGCCGCGTCGCGGCCGTTCCGCTGAGGCCGCTCACGGTCGCGAGCCCGCTGCCCGACGACACCCACAGCACCGTGCCGGCCAGGGCATGCACCCGCGCCGCGAAGTCTACCGGAACCGCGCCCGCAAACGACACAATGTGACGGCCGGTGCCGGCGGCGGTGCGGGTCGCCGGCGCCGCGCTGCTCACGGTCATCGCCGAGAGGGCGGGCGCGCGGCGCCCCGCCTGCTCGGTGGGAACGCGCGCGTGGTCGAGACAGGCGGTTGTCGCTACCAGCCCAAGGACGGCGCATCGGGAAAGTGAAGTCACGAGCGACACGGGGCGCCTCGTGGAAAAAGGGGGACGGGAAAAATGATCCCGATCTGGATGGTCGGCAAGCCGAAACGTCAGGACAACGTCAGGCCGCTGCCGCCCTCACTTGCCCACGCAGAAGCTCGCGAACACACGATCGAGCACGTCGTCGGGGGTTACCACGCCGATCAGGTCGTCGAGCGCCCCCAGCGCGGCGCGCAGGTGGGTCGCGGCAGCCGCGGCGTCCACACCGCCCTGCCGTGCGGTCTGAAACGCCTCGACCTCCGCGAGCGCCCGCTCTAGCGCCTCGCGGTGGCGCGCCCGGGTGACGACCGGCTCCACGTCGCCGAGCGCGAGCAGGCGGCCAAACGCCACTTCGGCGAGCTTGCGACGCAGTTCGGCGAGGCCCTCGCCGGTCACGACCGAAACGACGGGGACGGGGGACGAGGGACGGGGGACGGGTAACAGGTCCGCCTTGGTCCGCACGGCCACGACCGGTGCGCGACACGCGGCGAGGAAGGCAGCGCGATCAGCCCCGTCCCCCGTCCCCCGTCCCTCGTCCCCCCCCCCGTCCTCGCAGAAGAGGATCAGGTCCGCTGCGTCGAGGTAGCGTCGCGCGACGTCGATCCCCATGCGCTCGACCCGATCGTCGCTCTCCCGCAGTCCGGCCGTATCCACGAGCCGGAACGGAAAGCCTTCGAGCACGGCGTACGCCTCGATCGCATCCCGAGTCGTGCCCGGGACCTCCGTCACGATGGCGCGCTCCCGTCCGAGCAGCGTGTTGAACAGGGATGACTTGCCGGCGTTCGGACGTCCGGCGATGACGAGCAGCGCCCCTTCGCGCAGCCGTTCGCCCTCGGGGGCCGTCGCGATGAGCTGCGTGATCCGCTGGCGCGCCGCGCCCCAGGCGCGCTCGATGCGCTCGGGCGCCACGGGGCCCTCGTCCTCCTCCGGGAAATCGATCTCGTAGGCGATCAGGGCCTCGAGCTCGATCAGCTCGGCGCGCAGCTGCTCGAGGCGCCGGGACAACCCGCGGTCGAGCTGCTGCAGCGCGCGCCGCGCCTGCGCGGGCGAGCCGGCGTCGATCAGATCGGCCGTCGCCTCCGCCTGCAGCAGGTCGAGCTTGCCGTTGAGCACAGCGCGGCGGCTGAACTCGCCCGGCGCCGCGGCTCGCGCCCCGCCGGCGACCAGCGCCGCCAGGGCGGCGGCCGGTACCAGCAGGCCGCCGTGTGTGGACAGCTCGACCAGATCGTCGCCGGTGTAGGAGCGCGGCGCGGGAAAGCAGGCGACCAGCGCGTCGTCCACGACCTCTCCCGAGGCCGGATGCACCACCCGGACGCGGCGCACGGCACGGGGGGGGTCGGGCCGGAAGGGATGGAGCACGCGCGCCGCGACGTCGAACGCGCCCTTCCCCGAGAGCCGGATCAGCGCGAGGGCTGAGCGGCCGGGCGGCGTCGCGAGCGCCACGATGGGATCAGACAGCACGGCCTTTGCTCCTAACCCCTAGTCCCTACTCCCGAGCCCCTAGGTTTTCTTCCCCTGCTCGCGCAGGCGGCGCCGCGCGATCATGTACTGCTGCGGGATGCTGAAGATGTTGCTCACGGCATAATAGAGGTTCAGCCCCGATGCGAAGCGGAGGAACAAGAGCGTCATGAACGCCGGCATGAAGTACAGCATGGTCTTTGCCTGAGGATTCGGCGGCACGCCGATCTGGCCGACCTTGGACAGCACGAACATCGACAACCCCATGACGATCGGGATGATGTAATACGGGTCGGCGCGCGCCAGGTCGGGCAGCCACAGGAACGGGACGCCCCTGAACTCGATGGTGTTCGCGAATACAAAGAACAGCGCGAACAGCACCGGCATCGGCAAAAGCATCGGGAGGCAGCCGCCGAACGGGTTGACGTTGTGGTCCTTGTAGAGCTTCATCATCTCGCGCTGCAGCCGCTCGGGCTCGTTCTTGTAGCGATCCTGCATCTGCTTCAGGAGCGGCGCGACCGCCTGCATCCGGATGCTCGATTCCATCGCCTTCTGGTTCAGGGGCCAAAGCAGGGCGCGCACCAGCACGCCGAAGATGATGAGGACCCAGCCGTACGCGAGCTTGAGCCGGTCGTGCATCCAGATCAGGATATTCACCACCAGCGCCGATACGGGTTGGATGATCGGTCGCAGGAACCCGCCGTATGGATTGGCGTCGTCCAAGTCGTGACCGAGCTGCGCCAGGCGGCGATACTCGAGCGGACCGACATACAGCTGGTAGCGGAAATCCCCTGTCGGCGGCACGGGGAGGGTGAGCGTGACCGGCGCCCGCGTCGCCACGGCCGAGCGGCCGAGCAGCGACGTGGCGGTCGCGGTGCGCGGCCCACCCTCCACGACGGCGGCACCGAAGCGCGGCTGATTCTCCTCCAGGGCGAGCCCCGCCAGAAAGAAATACTTGGACTTGACGCCGGCCCACTCGAACGGCCCGTCAAGGATCCTGCGGTCGCCCGGCTTGAGCGACTGGAAGTCCGTGCTCTGCGTCTTCGCCGCCTTGGTGACGACCGCGTAGTGGCGGAAGTCGTCAATCGAGTCGGCCTCGACCGAACGCAGCCCGTCCCCCATTCCCACCAGCAGGGTGGCGCCACCCGAGCCGAAGCCGGCGAAGCGGCCCTGCACCCCGAAACGATATTGCGCGGCGTAGAAGTGGTATTCGAGCGCGATCCGGGCTCCCCCCCGCTCCGCCGTGAAGCTCAGCAGAGCGGTGTCGCGCCCCTCCCCGACGTGGACGCGGGCGGCGCCCGGCGTGAAGATCCAGTCGGCGAGCGCCGCGGTGTCGCCGCCGGCGGTGAGCGCGTAGAGCAGCCACGGTCGGCCGGCCGGCACGAGCTGCACGGGACGCTCCGAGTCCCCGGCGGCGAACGAGCGGTATTCCAACAACTCCGCGCTCACGAGCGCCGCGCCTCGCGTACTGAAGCCCAGGCGGTAGGTCGGGGACGTGACCCAGACGGTTTCCGCGGGGGCCGAAACGGGGCCGGACGGGAGGACGGGCGGACGGGCGGACAGAGACTCGGCGGCGGGCGCAGCCGGCGGCCTGCCCGCTGCGGTGTCCCCGACCGCCCGTCCGCCCGTCCGGCTGACCGGCTTTTTCGGTGGAAACAGGATGCTCGGCAATACCGCCACGATGAGCATCAGGAAGATGGCCAGAATTATGCGTTTTTCCACGGGGCCCCTGGGCGTCTGTGCGTCTACGTGTCTCAGCGTCGACTAGTTACGGCACCGGATCGTAGCCGCCGGGATGCAGCGGGTGGCACCGCAGGATCCGCCGCACGCCGAGCCACGTGCCGCGCGCCACGCCATAGCGCTCCACCGCTTCGTACGTGTAGCGCGAGCACGACGGCTCGAAGCGGCACCGCGTGAACACCAGGTGCGATAGCGTCAGCTGGTAGGCGCGAATCAACGCCAACAGCGCGCGTCGCGGCCAGCGACCCATGCTCACGTGACCCGACTCACCAGGTCCATCACGTCGGCGCGCAATACCGCAAAGGAGACCGCGTAGGCCGCGCGCTTCGCCCGTACCACGAGGTCCACGGCAGGCAGTGCCGGCAGCGCGTCGCGTCGCAGGATTTCTTTCACGCGACGGCGCAGGCGATTGCGGGCCACCGCGGTGAACTGGAAGCGGGGAACGACGACGGCGAGGCGCGGGTGGCCCAACGGATTGGGACGCCACGCCAGGTCGAGATGGGAGGTGCGCAAGCGGCGACCCTCTTCCCAGCAGGCAGTGAGCTCCGAGCCGCGCGCCAGACGCACGCGACGCGGATACCGCTCTCCCGTTAGCGACTCCGGTGCTTGGAGGGCAGGCGGACGGTGAGGCGCTTGCGCCCCTTCTTCCGCCGGCGGGACAGGACCGCGCGGCCCCACACATCCTTCATCCGCGCGCGGAATCCATGCTTGTTGATGCGCCGCCGATTGCGCGGGCGATACGTCGGACCCATACATTCCTCTCGTGAGGCGGGGAAAGTACACTGTCGCGAGCGCGGCGGTCAAGGTTGACTTTTCCACATGCGAGCCGTACTTTCGGGCCGCCCTTGCTGGACGTCCCACCTTTCGTCGATCGCGGATGGAGCAGTCTACTAAAGAAGCCTGGAAACGCCTCCTCGACGAAGCACGGCGGGAACTCCCCGACGCCACCGTGCGCACGTGGCTCGAGCCGGCCGAGCCGATCGCGCTGGACGACGGTCGCTTGATCGTCGGGGCCCCCGATCAATTCGCGGTGGAGTGGAACGAGTCCAAGCACGCCAGCGTGCTGGCGCGCGCCGCGGAGCGCGTGTTCGGCCGTCCGACGGCCGTGGTGTTCCGCGTGCAGGAGGATCGTCAGCAGCGCCCCCAGATGGATTTTTTCGTGGCGCCACGCGAGGCGGTCGCGCTCGATAAGACCGGCGTCCCCACGACGCCGCTCAACGAGCGCTACACGTTCCAGACCTTCGTCATCGGCAAGTCGAACGAGCTGGCGGCGGCCGCCGCGCATGCCGTCGCGGAAGCGCCCGGCAAGACGTACAACCCGCTCTTCATCTACGGCGCCACCGGCCTCGGCAAGACGCATCTGATGCAGGCCGTCGCCCATGCCGTGCTGACCAAGTACCCCGGGACGCGGGTCCACTACTTCGGGGCCGAGCAGTTCATCAACGAGGTGATCGAATCGATTCACGCGCGCACGATGTCCGAGTTCCGGCGTCGCTACCGCAACGATGTGGACCTCTTCCTCGTCGACGACGTGCATTTCCTCGAGGGCAAGGAAATGACGCAGGAAGAGTTCTTCCACACCTTCAACGCGCTGTTCGAAGGGCACAAGCAGATCGTGCTCACCTCGGACCGCCCGCCCAAGGAGATCCCGGGCCTCGAGGACCGGCTGATCTCGCGGTTCGAGTGGGGGCTCGTGGCCGACATCGGGCACCCCGATCTCGAGCACCGGATCGCCATCCTGCGCAAGAAGGCGGAGCAGGACCACCTCGAGCTCACCATTCCCGACGACGTGCTGCGCTTCATCGCCGAGCACATCCGTTCGAGCGTGCGCGAGCTCGAAGGCTGCATCATCAAGCTGCTGCTATTCGCGTCGCTCAAGAATCGCGAGGTCACCATCGAGCTCGCGCGCGAAGCGCTCTCGGACAAGATCCGCCAGGGCGAGGAGGCGGGCGGCTTCGCCAGCCAGGCGACGCCGAGCATCGATCGCGTGCAGGAGGTCGTGGCGCGCCGCTGGGGCGTCACGCCGGAGGGCCTGCGGTCCAAGGCGCGCACCAAGACGCTCACCATCCCGCGTCAGGTGGCGATGTACCTCGCGCGCAACATGCTGGCCATGCAGCTCGTCGAAATCGGGCAGGCGTTCGGAGGGCGGGACCACTCGACGGTGATTCACTCGGTAGACAAGGTGGAGCGGCAGATGGTGCGCGACCGGACGTTCAAGGAGCGCGTCGAAATGGCGCGTCAAGAGTTGTCCGCACTGTAGCCAACATGTGGGCGGGGATATGTGGGCCGGTGTGGACGCGCCGCGGCACCGTGGGAAAGTGGGCCGGATTGCCAACAGTCCCAACAGCGCGCCCACAAGGCGGCGAACGGGCAGCGCGGTGCGCCACACGGACGTTAGCCCGCATCACCCACATTTCCCCGCTCTCTACTACTACTACTAGTAGTTCTATTAGGTATAGGTAGTAGATTCTTAAGTTCACAATCTCCACACCGATGAGGCGGCGCGGCGGATGAAGTTCACGATCACTCGAGAGCAGCTGCAGGAAGGGCTGAGCGCAGTCGCGGCGGCGATCCCCGCGAAGACCACGTTGCCGGTCCTCGCCAACGTCCTGGTGGAAGTCACCAAGCAGGGCCTGCGTCTGTCGGGCACCGATCTCGACATCGCGGTCACGACCACGGTGCCCGCGGACGTGGACGCCGAGGGTGCGGTGACCCTCCCCGCCAAGAAGCTGGTGGACATCGCGCGCGAGCTGCCGTCGGGTCCGGTGCGCATCACCGCGGCCGGCGAGTCCCGTGTGGGCATCGAGTGCGGTCGGTCCAAGTTCAAGCTGCTGGGGCTGCCGCGCGAGGAATTCCCATCGTTCCCCGCGGTCAAGTTCGACGGCGCCTGGAAAGCCGCGGCGGGCGTGGTGCACAAGCTGGTGGGGCATGTCGCGTTTGCGGCGTCGACGGAGGAGAGCCGCCCGATCCTGAACGGCGTGCTGTGGGAGCTCCGGCCCGACCACATGCGCATGGTGGCGACCAACGGGCACCGCCTCGCCAAGATGGACGTGCCGGCCAAGGGCGGATCAACGGCGGACTTGATCGTGCCGCCCAAGGCGCTGGAGCAGATCCGTCGCCTGTTCGCGGCCGACGAGGCGCTCGAGATTGCTCGCAGCGACAACCACATCGGATTCCGCGCGGGCGGCACCTTGGTCTTCTCGCGGCTGATCGAAGGGCCGTATCCCAACTACGAGCAGGTGATCCCACGCGAGAACGACAAGGTCGCCACCGTGGACAAAGCGGCCATGGCGGCCGCGCTGCGCCGCATGAGCGTGGTCGCGAGCGACCAGACGCACCGCATCCGCCTGGCGTTCGCCGGCGGAGCCGTCAAGTTCTCGGTGCAGACGCCCGACCTGGGCGAAGCGCAGGACGAGCTCGCCGTCACCTACGAGGGCGAGCCGCTCGAAATCGGGTTCAACGCGACGTACCTGCTCGAGATCCTCAAGTACATGCCGACCGACGAAGTGCGGATCACCTTCAAGGCTCCCGAGCGCGCGGCCACGGTCGAGCCGGTGGGCTGGGACGATCCGGCGAGTTACATGGCGCTCGTCATGCCCCTAAGGCTGGTAGACTGACAGCCGGACAGACGCACCGGACAGGCAACGACTAGACGCACAGACGCACAGCGGTGAACAGGTGGCAGTGATCAGGGCAAGCTGTCCCGACTACTGTCCGCTGTTCTCCCCTGTGCGTCTGGTGCGTCTGTGCGTCTAGTCGTTTGTGCGTCTGTGCGTCTGTCAGTAAGACTGTCCTGCCCCGTGTCCACTGCGGGTACGTCCATCGTCAGCGAGTCCAACGCCGGAGAGATCACCGGCGGCACGGCCGGTATCGGCACCGTGTCTGTTTCCTCTTCCGGTGGAATGTACACCTCCACCCCGTGGTACCTCGCGAGGATCAGGTTGCGCCGCTCGAGCGTGCGCTCCGGACGAAACGTCGGGTTCGAGGTGCGGGGGTGCGGCAGCGTCGCCACCAGCTCGGCCGCCTGCTCTTCGGAGAGTCGCGACGCCGGCACACCAAAGTAGGCGCGGCTCGCCGCATCCGCTCCCCAGATCCCCGGACCCCACTCCGCGACGTCCAGATACAGCTCGAGGATCCGATCCTTCGGCAGCGCCAGCTCGAGCTGCAGGGCGGTCACGGCCTCCTTCAGCTTGCGGAGCGGATTGCGCGACGACGAGAGATACAAGTTCTTCACGAGCTGTTGGGTGATCGTGCTCGCGCCCCGCAGCCTGTCGCGCTGTCGCCACGCCGCGATCAGCGCGCGCGGGAAGCCGCGACCGCCTTCCCGATCCGCCCTGAGCGCGTCGGCGATTTCGCTCGGATCGATGCCGTGATGGGTGCGAAAGCGCGAGTCCTCGCCGATGATGACCATGCGCTGGAGCACCGGCGAGATGTCTTTCAGAGGCGTGAGATGCCACACCGGCGCGGGGCCCCGCTCCCGCATCATCGCAGAGGCCCGGGGCCAGTGATCGCGCCACCACAGCGGTGGGGGCCACACGCCGAGCAGCCACGCCAGAGCGACGCCGGCGGTCCCTAGCGCCCAGCGACGTGCGTTCCTAGGTTTCGCGTCCGCCATGTCGCTCGATCTCGCCACGCTGCGTCGCCGCCTCCAAAAAGCACTCGGCAAGGAATTTACCGTCGGGGATCTGCTGGGCGAAGGCGGTTTCGCCGCCGTGTTCCGCGTGCGCGACCATGCGCAGAACCGCGACGTCGCCGTGAAGGTGCTCGACCTGGGCCTGACCCCGTCGCCCGGGCTGGCGGAGCGCTTCGTGCGCGAGGCGCGCACCAGCGGGCAGCTCGAGCACCCGCACATCGTGCCGATCTACAAGGTCGGCGGCTACAAGAACGAAGTCCTCTACATCGTCATGCGCTGCGTCGACGGCCCGTCGGTGCGGCAGCTGCTCGAGCGGGATCGGCGCCTCTCCGTGGTCGACGCGGCCCGGATCGCGCGCCAGGTCGCGGACGCGCTCGGCTACGCACACGGCCAGGGCATCGTACACCGCGACGTCAAGCCCGACAATGTCCTGCTCGACGGCTCCGGCCACGTGCTCGTCACCGACTTCGGAATCGCCAAGGCCGCACAGGAAGCGTCGGCCAGCCAGCTCACGACCGAGGGCATGGTCGTCGGTACGCCGCACTACATGAGCCCTGAGCAGGCGACGGGCGAGCGGGTGGACGGCCGCTCCGACATCTACGCCCTCGGCGTCGTGCTGTACCAGATGCTCGCCGGCACGCCGCCGTTCGAGGGCGAGTCGGCCCAGTCGGTGCTCATGAAGCAGGCCACCGTCGACCCGGTGCCAATCCGCCAGCTGCGCGGCGACGTGCCGGCGGCCGTCGCCACCGTGATCGAGCGGATGCTCGCGAAGGATCCCGCTGACCGCTACCAGACTGCCGAGGAGGTGAGCCGGGCGCTGGTGGATGCGCTGCCCGGCGCCGCGCGCGACGGGCTGCACCCGGGACGCGGGCTAGCGGCCGCAATGCTCCGCGTGCTGCTAAGTCTGGGCGCCCTGGCCGTGCTCGGGCTCATCGGGTTCACCGTCCTCTCGCGGGGGCCCCGCGTCTCCGTGAGCGCCCCCGTCCCCGACAGCGTGCTACAGATCGTGCGGCGCCAGCGGGCGCTGCCGCCGGGCGACGTGGCCCTGTACGTGTTCGCGCCGCGCGGCGCGGAGGATACGACGCTGTTGCTGGTGGCGCGCCGGGTCGTAAGCGTCGTTACCCCGCACGGGGCGCGGGTGTATCCCCGGGACAGCGTGCGCGCGCGTTACCGGCTCAACCTGAGCGGCGGGCTCGTGCTGCGGATGATCCTCAGCGTACGGCGGGCGCGCGACGATACGGTGTTTCGCCGCCTGTCGGTCCGGGACGTGTACGAGATGACGCCGCGCCTGCGGCAGCTCCGCGTCAGTCCCTGACGCCCCGGGAGCGGGTGAAGTGGCGCGTGGAGACGCCGTACAAGTCCACGGCGTCGATGCGGCCGGCATCGCCGGGCGCCGTCGCCACGAGGCCCGCGAGGTCCTGGGAGCCGAAGGAGACACCCAACGCCAGACCGGCGCGTGCCAGGGTGCGGTCGGTGTCGAGGCGAGCGAGCACTCCGACCGGGACGTGGGTCCCCGCTCCCAGCGTGGCTCGCAGGCCGAACGCGTAGCCCAGCACGCCCCCCGACGTGAAGCGACCATCGGCCGAGAGCGCGGCGCGCGCATCCCACAGCCGTAGCGTCGCGCTCGGCACGTAGGTGATGGGGAGCGCGGTGCCCCGCACGCTTGGGCGCCCCACGTTCTCGATCACCCCGCCCAGGGTGAGCGAGGCCCGCGGGTCGTACACTACCCCGAGATCCCAGCCGCTGGCGGACGCACCGTCGCCGCGGTACAGTGCGGCGGCCACGCCGGCCGCGAGCCGCGCGCGTCCCGCGGCGTAGCCGATGCGATACGTATGGCCTCGCATCCTTGTGTCGAACACGTCGCGCTGATACCCGAACGACAACCCGCGCGAGCTGAGGCCGAGCGTGAGCTGGCGCAGCCGGCCGGCCCCGCCGGGGTCCCCCACTGTGAGGTCGAGATGGAGCGATGCCTCCTCGAACCGCCCGGACCCCGCGGGGTTTACCCACACCGCGCGCGCATCGGTCACGTCACTCGGGTGCAGGTAGAGCGTGGCCCGGTTCGGCACCACCTGGGCGCCCGCCACGGCAGGAACAACGAGCCACAGGAGCGACAGCCCGCCCATCCGCCGAGGGCTGCGCACTACGGCAGGGCCGAGACCGCGGTGTGGGCGACTTGGACCACCGGCACGGAGACCCCCTGCACCGGCAGACGGATAGTGAGGGCGGTCGAATCCCGCACCTCGCCGGCCAGGTAGCGGCCGTCGGCGGTGAGAAAGGCGGTCCCGGTCGCAGTCCCCTCGCCCGACAGCTCGTAGGGTTGACCCGCGTTCTTCCCGCTCCCGGTGACGTGGTAGGTCTGACTGGTCTCCACCCGCAGGCCGGACACGCCGGCGCGGTTTTCCCACGTCGACGCGCTCGCGTGAATGGTCGTGCGCCGAGAGCTGGTGGCGTCGCCGGCCCTTTGCGTGGTCTCCACCGTGTCGGTCCAGGTGGCGCCGGGCTTGACCGCGTCCGCCGGGAGGCGCGGCAGGAAATCCCGGAAGTTGCCGAGCAGCTGGGCCACGGACTGGGCGAGCGCGCTGTCGGACGGCACGGCGTTCACGAACTCGCCGCGCCGCGCCACGCGACCGGCAAACACGAGCTTACGCACCTTGACGATGTTGTCGGCGACCGGCGCCGGCGTACCGGAGTCGGCCACGATCGAATCGACGCTGAAGGTCGTCGGGTAGCCGACGCTGTCCGCGGGTCCGGTGATCGCCATCGTGACGAAGATACGTGCGCCGAGGGTCTGCGCCTGCACCTGCTCGCCCAGGGTCTGCTGGATGTGGAGCTGCCGGTGCACGAGATAGCGCTGCGCGCCGGGCCCGTAGCGCACGCTCGCGGACGCGGAGGCAGGCGGGGGCGATGGCGGCGTGGGTTGGATCGGAGCCGCGGCCGAGGTCGCGGGAGCCGGTGCCGCCGCCGTTCCCGCCCTGCCCGAGGCGCAGGCGCCGGCAAGCACGCTCGCCACGAGCAATCGCCCAAGGGTCATGGGGAGGCGCGCTCGCCCTTCGTACGGCCAAACACGGCTACCATCTCGCTGCCGTCACTCGCGACGCGCAGCAGCTTCCAGCCGCGCTTGCGCATGTCGGCGCGCCATCCGATGAGCTTCTCCCACTCCTGGGCGGTGGTGCGGAACACCCGCAGGTCCGCGACCTGCTCCCACTGCGCCGGGTAGGGCTTCGAAGGCGAAGTCATAGGGAGGAGGGCGGTAGGGCCATAAGCCGAGTTCTGTTTGCCCGCCGTAGCGGGGCAGATGGTCATCTCTCTGGGGCGGCTGTCGCCAGCCACCTCACGCGGCCTACCCGCAGCTCAGGCGACCCGGGCCGGATCTCGCTGCTTACTTGGCCTTGCTCCGACTGGGGGTTACCGTGCCACGCCTGTTGCCAGGCGCGCGGTGGGCTCTTACCCCACCGTTTCACCCTTACCCTTGGATAAAAGGGCGGTCTGTTCTCTGTGGCCCTTTCCGTCGCCTCGCGGCGCCCAGGAGTTACCTGGCAGTCTGCCCTGTGGAGCTCGGACTTTCCTCGGCACGCCACTCCAACCGACGTGCCGCGACCATCACGCCCTACCGCCACCCAGTCATCAAAGCTACGGGCTCCGGAAGGGTCGGGGCAAGGCTAGCCCCGTTCCGACACCTAGTGTCCCCGCTCTTGAGGCCGGGGCGGGGACAAGGCGGAACGGGGCTAGCGCGCCAACCGCCGCAGCAGGCGGCCCAAGCTATCGAGCGACACGCGCTTCCCCAGCCCGGGTGCTTCGTCGGGGGCGAGCCAAAAGCCGTCGTTCTCCTCGAACACCAGGCCCTTCAGGCTGGTCCAGTCGCGGGCGGCCAGCGAGGCCGGCGGCAGGGCCACGGCGTGCGCGAGGTTGAGGCCAGCGCCGCGGTACAGCGCCAGCAGCTGGCGCGTGCGCAGCTCCGGCGTGAACAGGAGCAGCGGCCGGTCGGGGAGGGCGAACCCACGCAGCAGTCCCAGCGTAAACCAATCGGCCGGCGGCTGGGGAAGGCGGAACGCGAAATAGACGTCGCGCCGCTGCTTCAGGATCCGGTCGCGCAAGGCCGCGGCCCGGGCGGCGACCTCGTCTTCCAGGGCACGGTAATAGCGCGACAGCAGCCCGGCGTCCCGCAGCGCGGCGTAACGGGCCCCGGACGGCAGCGAGTCGAGCCCCGCTCGATTGCCGAAGCCCGCGATGCCGCGGCGCCACGCGGCGTCGCAGAACTCCTGGCCCATTGAGTAGCCGCGCGGGCCGTCGATGTCCAGGCCGAGGGCGATGACCAGGGTGCGCTGCTCCGCCGCCAGGCGCCCGAGCGCGGCGTACGCGCCCGAGAGTCCCTCGGCCCACAACGCTGAATCGAGCGCACATGGGGCGGCGAGCCCTTCGCCGCGTGCCCCGCGCGACGAGTCGGCGGGATTGCGGCGTGCGTGCCCGTAGTCGAGCACCGGAATCCACGCGACGCTGGTCGGCTCGAGCCGGCCCACCGCGGCCGCCCAGGCGCGCCGCACGGCGTCCCGCTCCTCCCAGCGCGCGTGCACCGAGTCCGCTCCCGCTGGGTCGGCATCGCCTCCGAGCAGATTGAACCCGCCGACGTCGAGCAGCGTGACGAGTGAATCGAGCGAGGCTCCGGGCCGCACGACGTGGCGCCCGTCCCGCGACGGCAGGAGCGGCGTCCAGAGGACGCGCATCCCCTGCTGCCGCAGCCATTCGGGAACGCTGGTCGCGCGGTCGAGCTTGGGATCGGGGACGAGCGGCAGCGCCATCGTGTCCACGCCGACCGGCGGGACGAGCGGCGGGGGAACGAGCTCCACCGGGACCGGCGCCTGTTGCAGCGCGACCGGCACGCCGCGCCCCGCAGGGGGCACGTGCGCCCACTCCGCGGGGCGGCGCGTCCAGCGGGCCAGCGCGGTGAGGAACCCTCGAGTGCGCTCGAGCGCGTCGGGCTGCTGCAGTGGAGCAGTGGTCGGCCGGAACTGCGGCCCGAGGGCGCCGAGCGCGTGGCGGCTGATGACGAGTACCAGTCCGTCCCCGACGCGCGCCGCCGCGACGACGCCAGCGGCCCCGCGGGGCGACGGTGTCCGGGGGGGGCGCGGCGCCCGCACGAACGCGTGGCGCGACGTCACCGCGAGCAGCGCCGAATGATCGCGCACGGTAATGACGTTGTTCCGGTCCAGCGGGAACGGCTCGTACACCTCACCCAGCGGCGAGCCGAGCGGTTCGTCGCCGACTGTGCGCGCCTCCGCCCACGGCTGCGGCCGGCCGGTGGTCGTCAGCGCACGGGTGGTCGTGTCTTCCAGCAGCCGGTCGCCGATCGAGATCCCGGTCCCCAGGAAGTCGAGCAAGCGATTGGTGGTCCAGCGGTCGAGGTACCCCTCGCCGTCGGCATCATAGCCCAGCACGGCCACGCCGCCGCGCAGCACCCACTCGGTGAGCAGCGCGAGGTCGCCGGCGGTGAGGGCATCGGACGGTGCCTCGGGCTCGCGACCGAGCAGGAACAGGAGCACTCGGTAGCGGTCGAGGTCGGCACGCGCCAAGTGCGGATAGAAGCGGCGGTATTCGACGTTGTATCCCTCGTCGCGCCATGGCTGGACCGTGCCGTTCAGCAACGCGGGCTCCGAGAGGGCGAGGTCGAGCACCAGCAGTCGCCGCGCCTGGGGTTGGCAGGCGGACAGGAGGAGGACGACGGTGAGTCCGACGGGTCGCATCCCGTCAGTGTAGCGGGCGCCGCGCGCCCGTGCCAGCCGTCACCCGACCGCGGCGAAGCGGGCGAGCGCGTCGCGCATGTCGCGGGCCCGCTGCCAGCGCTCGGCACGCGGCTTCACGAGCGCGCGCGCCAGCACCGCGGCGAGCTCCTTCGGCACGTCGCGTCGCACGCTGCGCACATCGGGCGCGGGCCGGTGCTGATGCATGTCGAGCACGGCTGCGGCGCTGACCGAAGAGAAGGGCGGCCGGCCCGCCAGGCACTCGAACAACACCACGCCGAGCGAGTACAGGTCGGTGCGCCCGTCCACGTCGGGCGCGCCCTCCGCCTGCTCCGGGCTCATGTATTCCTCCGTGCCGACCACGAAGCCGCTCCGCGTCACGCGGTCGTCACCCGAGCTCGCGATCGCGCGCGCGATCCCCAGGTCGACGAGGACCGCGCCCCCGGGGGACAGCACGATGTTGTCGGGCTTGATGTCACGGTGCGCGATACCGTGTGCATGCGCGTGCTCGAGCGCGTCCAGCGTCTCGACCGCCACGCGCGCGACGTCCGGGACGTTGAGCCGGGCGTCCCGGCGCAACGTCTGGCGCAGATTGTCGCCCGGCACGTAGGGCATCACATACCAGAGGAGATAGTCCGCCTCTCCGCTGTCGATCAGGCGGGCGATATGCGGGTGGTTGAGCTGCGACGCGTAGCGGATTTCACGCAGGAAGCGGTCGGCGGCGACCGAGACGGCCAGCTCCGGATGCAGCACCTTGATGGCCACGTCGGTGCCGCTCGAGTCCCGGCCCGAGAAGATACACGCGTTGCCGCCCCGGCCCACCGCTGCGATCACGCTGTAGCGATCGCGCAGCGCCTTGCGGACCCGCTCGATCAGGTCGCGTCCCGACATGGCGTACCGTCCCGTCTCCCCGACGCTGCACGCACCGGCTGTGGGTACGGGCTAACAATACGGGGCGGGCCGGCGGGCGCTAGATTGCTCCCGCGTGAGGCTCGAAGCGGTCCAGGGGGACATCACCCAGCAAGCCGTGGACGCGATCGTCAACGCCGCGAACACCACACTGTTGGGCGGCGGAGGCGTGGACGGAGCGATTCACCGCGCCGCGGGGTCCGAGCTCTTGGAGGAATGCCGCCGGATCGGCGGCTGCCCCACCGGAGAGGCCCGGATCACGCGGGGGTACCGACTGCTCGCGCGCCACGTGATCCATGCGGTGGGGCCCGTTTGGAGTGGCGGCAGGCGTGGCGAGCCCGAGTTGCTGCGCGGCTGCTATGAGAGCGCCCTCCGGCTCGCCCGCGAGCACGGGCTCGCGTCGGTCGCATTCCCGTCCATCAGCACGGGCGCGTATCGCTACCCGGTCGAGCAGGCCGCGACCCTCGCCGTCGAGACCGTGCGCCAACTGGTGCGCGAGCCGGGGCCGCTCGAGCTCGTGCGGTTCGTATGCTTCAGCGCGGGAGACCTGGAAGTGTATCGGCGGCTCCTAGACGCTTGAGCGCCGCGCGCGCCACCGCGCCGTAGGCCGCCCACTCCTTGCCCGTCGCCACCGCCGCGACGAATCGGTACGTCGCGATCGCGCTGGCCCGGTCGCCCGCCCGTTCCGCTTCGCTCGCCCGCTTGAGGAGGTTGTCGAGGGTCGTTGGATCGCGATATACCACGCCTGGATCGCGCCGCACCTGCTCGGCGAATCGAAAGAACCACGCCGCGCCCGCAGCGCCGAGTGCGACGGTCGCGCCAGCGAGCAACACCCCGAGACGCCGGGCCCGCCTCGGCGGCGTGACCGGGGCGTCAGGTGGCATCCGTCAGCCGGACGACGGCTCCCGCCGTCGCCTCAGTCACGAGCGCCATGAACTCGTAGTCGAGTGTCGCATCGGTGTCGCTTCTCTGGTGGTAGTGCGGGTTCCGCAGAAACGCCGTGTCGGTGAGCATGAGCGACGGGTAGCGTGCGTCCCAGAAGGACGCGTTGTCCGAGAGCCGCGTGAGCGGCAGGAGCCAGCCGCGCAGCCGGGTTCGGTAGGGGACGAGGGGCAGCTCGGGCACGGCGGCCCGGGCGGCCGCGACGAAACGGTCGAGCAGCTCGCGCGAGCCCGCGTCGCCCACGGCGGCGAGGAAGTCGCCCGTGCGCGGGACGTCGATCCCGAGGAGCGGTGGAACCGTCTGGGCGCCCGGCGTGGGGTCGCGGTAGCCGACCATCTCGAGGATCAAGGCGCCGGCCAGCTCGTCGCCACGCGCCCGCCGGGCGCGTGCGAACGCGTGACTCCCGACGCGGTACCGGCCGGTGACGGTCTGGAGCTCCTCCAGGTCGAGGGCCACGAACTCGACGCCGGCGCGCGGCGTCCGCCCGGCCAGGAGCCGGGCGCACTCGAGCAGCGCGGCGACGCCGCTCGCGTTGTCGTCGGCCCCGGGCGTGTGCGCCGTGGAGTCGAAATGCGCGCCCACGACCAGCCGGGGACGGTGCGGGTCGCTGCCGCGCACCACGCCGACCACATTGTGGTACGTGCGTCGTCGAAACGAGAACGGTGCGAGCTGCACGTCGAGGCCGAGGGCGGTGAGCTCGCGCGCGATATAATCGCGGGCCGCGCGGTGGCGCTCCGGTGCCGCGACCGGGTGGCGCACCCCTTCCAGCGCGAGCACGTGACGCCGCAGCCGTTCGGCGAGAGTTGCCCGTTGACCGAGGGTTGAGGCGAGGCGGCCCGCCTCGGGGCGCGCGGCGCCCTGCCCCGACTCCGCTTGAGCCGGCGTTGACCCCTCCATGTTAGCCTCGTACCCGCATGGTGACCGTGTGCACCGTCCTCCCGCCTCCCGAGCGGCCTCGCCTCGATGCCGCCGCGGATGGCTGCTTTGCGACGCTCCACGCCGCATCGTTGCGCGACGCGTTGCGTGCCGCGCGCCGCAAACGGGTCGACGCGCTGGTCCTGTCGGTCCATGCGTGCCGTGGGGAAGAGCTGCCGGCGGTCGCCCGTTTCGTGCGCGAGTTCCCGGCGATCCCTGCGGTGGCGCTCGTGTCGCGCCACGACCGCGATGCCTCCGAGACGCTGCTGCGCCTGGGCGCCACGGGAATCCGCGCCGCCGTGGACTGCTCCGAGCCGGCGGGGTGGCGACGGCTGCGCGACCTCGTCGGCCACCCGGCCTCGCCGGTGGCGGCACGCATCCTCGCCCGCGTCGTCCCGGCGCTCGCCGGCGCGACCGGCGACGTGCGCGCGTTTTTCGAGGCGATCGCGCGGCTCGCGCCGGTGCTCGGCACCGTGCGCCGGCTGGCGCGCCATCTGCGCATCTGCCCGAGCACGCTCATGTCGCGCTTCTACCGCGAGAGCCTCCCGTCCCCGAAAACCTACCTGGCCGGGATGCGGCTCGTGCACGCGGCGTATCTGTTCGGCAATCCCGGGTTGTCGGTGAGCGACGTGGCGTACCGTCTCGATTACTCGTCGCCCCAGAGCCTGGGGCGCCACCTGAAGGCCATGCTCGGTGTCACCGCCGGCGAGTTCCGCCGCCGCTTTCCCTTCGACGTGGCGCTCGAGCGTTACGTGGACCTCCTGATCACCCCGTACCGGGACACCCTGCGCGCGTTCTGCCCACTCAACGCGGGCCTGTGGGACCAAGGACTGAACGTGACTCGCGTGTCCCGGGCGGGGTGATCAGTCCGCGGCGGCGCGTCTCACCGGGCCCTGCTGGGCAGGCTGGTCGCGGCTGAGCACCGAGAAGCGG
>Ga0209161_10001546_pt1 | contig 19066 bp, 26 predicted proteins | sample GraSoiAngelo_155_FD_186169 | JGI IMG/M metagenome (GOLD analysis project Ga0209161, IMG submission 186169) | Grasslands soil microbial communities from the Angelo Coastal Reserve, California, USA - 14_1009_13_30cm (SPAdes) (version 2) | ecosystem: Environmental > Terrestrial > Soil > Grasslands... | reverse complement strand
TCAAGCGACCCGTATCAGATCGGTTGGAAAGCCATTTCGATCGGCCACTCGCTGAAAGTTCCCGTTGTCGGTTTTTATCATTCGCATTTCCCGGAAGCATATCTGCGTAGCAGCACGAAATTTTTGGGCAGAGGCGGGACGCGTCGGGCCATGAAGTGGACTCGCGCGTACGTCCGCAAACTTTATAATCGTTTTCAGGCTACGCTTGTGCCCTCAGAAATTTTGGCCGAGGTCCTTTCAGGTTGGGGCGTGCGCAATGTGCGTGCGGTGCGCCTCGGCGTGAACACCGAGGTTTTCAGGCCGAGGCCGGACGACGCAAAATCTACACGCGCATCGTTAGGCGTTGCCACTGATCAAAAGCTGCTGCTTTACGTTGGCCGGTTGGCGAGGGAAAAGAACACGCAGACATTGTTTCGCGCGTTCCAGCTTTTGCAGCAGCAGCGTCCGAACGAATTTCATCTGTTGATCATCGGAGACGGACCGCAGCGGAAAGAACTTCGAGGGCTGCAGTCCCGCAATTGCAGCAAACACGTCTCGTGGATTCAATATTGCACCGACTCCGCCGATCTGGCCAGTTGCTATCGCGCAGCCGATCTATTCGTTCATCCAGGCGTTCAGGAAACATTTGGGCTTGTAGCGCTGGAGAGTCAGGCGTGCGGCACGCCGGTGGTTGGAATTCGTGGCAGTTACATGGACCGGGTTATTTGCCACGACCAGGAATCGTGGGCGCGAGAGAACAGCGCTGAGGCACTGGCGGACGCAATCGAAGGAGCAAGCACAGCGAAGTTGTCCGTCCTGGGTGAGTGCGCCGCCCGTGCAGCGGAGAATTTGTATAGCTGGCGACGCATATTTGCAGAACTGTTTTGCATTTATCGCGAGGTGTGCGCAAACTACCGCCGTTTTAATGGAGAGGGACAACCACAAGCCGTTCATCATTCGCAGCTACCGCAAATCTGACCGCGAAGCAGTGAGAAAGCTCTGCTGCAACACCGGCTTTCTCGGCGATCCTATTGATCCGGTTTACGAAGATCGCGAGTTGTTCGCCGATTTTCTCACCACCTACTACACCGACCACGAACCGGAATCGTGTTTTCTCCTGGAGGTGGACGGCGAAATCCGCGGGTATCTTCTCGGTTCGCGCAAGCCGCTGCGCAATCAGCTTTACGCATTTTATCAAAACGTCTGGCTTTTTTTCCGCGCGCTGACCCGCTACTTCCGCTACAATGAACGTTCGCGCCGCTTTATTCGCTGGACGCTCGTGCACGGCTGGCGCGAAGTGCCGGCAGCGCCGCGGCGCACGCCGCATTTTCACATCAATCTGCTTCCCGAGGCTCGCAGGGTTTCCACAACGCGCGCCCTCATGAGCGCGTATCTGAGTTATCTCTATCGCTCCGGTGAAAAGCGTGTTTACGGGCAGATCGTCACGTTCGAAAGCCGGCGCGGGGAGAAGATGTTCGAACGTTACGGATTCAAAGTATTGAACCGCGCCGAGATCACCAAGTACAAGGCATTTTATCCCGAGTCGGTGTATCTCAGCACAGTGATCAAAAATCTGGAAACAGCCGAACCGCTCTCGGCTTACTCGCGCGCACGCGAATAAGTCAATGCTCGCATTCTAGCATAGGTCGGCGGAGTTCGGACACCTAATCCGGTCGCCGTCATAGCGAACTGTGTTCGGCGGCAGCTCTTTCAAGAGATTCAGGTAGTTGAAATATCAGACTTTTACCTACCCCCGAGTAGTGTATAATCTGGTGTGCCGTGGCAAACCGTCTCTCCGCGTGATGTGGTGTCTTCCGTGATCGGAAGCGCGGCGATTCTGGCTGTTCGTTGGCGGGGTTTCGCCGCGTCGCAGTGAGGACTTCGCGAGGTTCGGCAATATGAACTGGGTCACCGTCATCTGGTCTATGGGCGGCGGAGCGTGCTTGACCCTGGCGCTAATGCAGCTTGTCCTCTGGTGGAAGGACCGAACGGCGCGAGCGAACCTGATTTGCTCCGTGATGGCCGTATCCGTGGCGGCCATTGCGGCGTTTGAGTTAGCAATGATGCGAGCGGAGACACCGGATCGATTCGGCACGTTGATGCGGTGGACGCACGTGCCCGTGTTTGTAGTGGTCGTTTGTCTGGTGATTTTCGTGCGGCTCTATTTCGGCACGGGCCGGCCCTGGCTCGGCCACGCCGCGTGGGGTATGCGGTTGGTTAGTCTGATTCTCAACCTTATCTTGTTGTTGAATCTGAACTATTCCCCGATCACGAGGCTGGGGCATGTCGAGTTTCTCGGCGAACGCGTTTCTGTGGCAGAGGGCGTGCATAGTCGGTTGTTAGAGATTGAGATTGGTAACCTTAGTTCAGTATTGCTATTGGCGTTCGTTGTCGATGCTTCCATCGCGCTGTGGCGACGGCGCAGTCGCGACGGACGGAGGCGCGCCTTAGTGGTGGGAGGGAGCATAGTGGTTTTCATTGTGATCGCGGCGGGATGCGCCGCGCTTATTCGTGTGGGAGTCATCCACGCCCCGTATATCATAAGTCTGCCGTTTCTCGCCATCGTGGCGGCGATGGCTTACGAGTTGAACTGCGATGTGCTCCGCGTCCGGCGCGATCTCGACGAACGACTGCGCCTCGAAGGGCTTGTCGCCGCAGTGGGCGCGGCATTTGTGAACGTGACTCCGTACCGGGTGAATGAAGAGATCGAACGGTGGATGCAGCGCATGATTGTAACTTTGGATGTGGATCGAATCGTTTTGTTCGAGTTCACGACTGATCACACCCAGGCGCGCAATACTCACCAGGTCGCGCGCGAGGGAGTGCCGAGGCTGGCCCGGGAATTTTCTTATGACCAATTGCCCTGGTATCTGGGCGAACTTTGCGCAGGGCGATCTGTGGTGTTGTCGGATCTCACCAAAGAGCTGCCGGCGCAAGCGATCGCGGAACGGGAATTTGCCCGCGAACGCGGGACTCGGGCGGTGATGGGTTTTCCGTTGATGGTGAGCGGTGTCATTGTGCGCGGGATTAACTGTGTGAGGGTTCACAAAGCCCGTGTTTGGTCGGAAGCCGCACAGAACACCTTGCGCTTGATCGGCCAGATTTTCGCCCATGCATTGGCGGAACAACAGGCCGAAATGGCCTTGCGCGAAAGCGAGGAACGTTTCCGGGTGGTAGCTGACTCGGCGCCCGTCCTTATCTGGATGTCGGGCTTGGACAAACTCTGCACTTTCTTCAACAAGTCCTGGCTCGAGTTTACCGGCCGCACGATTGAGCAGGAAATGGGAAATGGCTGGTCCGAGGGCGTGCATCCGGACGATTTTCAGAGCTGCCTCAAAACCTACGCAGAAGCGTTTGACGCCCGGCAGCCGTTCGTCATGCGATACCGGCTGAGACGTCATGATGGCGAATATCGCTGGGTCTCTGACAGCGGGGTCCCGCGCTACGACGCTCAGAAAAACTTCGCTGGCTACATCGGTTCGTGTATGGACATCACTGAGTTGATAAAGAAGAAGCAGGATTTGAGCGAAAGCGAGGAGCGGATGAGTTTAGCGGCGGAGGCGGCCAATCTCGCATTGTGGGAGTGGAACCCGAACACCGATGAGCTCTGGGGCTCGAAAACGCGCCGTGCTCTTTTGGGGTTGCCTGCTTCTGGAAAGCTCACATTGCAAGACACTATTTCCCGAGTGGTGCATGTCGATGATCGCGATCGACTCCTGCAGACGCTGAAGGATGCGGCCGCGACCGGCAAAGATTACGAGTGCGAGTATCGGGTTATACTTCCGGACGGGAGGGTACGCTGGATGGAACAGCGTGGACGCTGCATGCCCGGGGCGGACGGCCAAACTGTCGTCACCCGGGGCGTTTCGATGGATGTGACGCAGCGGAAGCAGGCAGAAGATTTGTTTCGCCTGGCGACGGAAGCTTCGCCGAGCGGCATCGTCTTGGTGAATGATCGGGGCCGTATCGTCTTGGTGAACACTCATGCCGAAGAGCTTTTCGGCTATCGACGCGAGGAGCTTCTCGGAAAACTTGTGGAAATCCTCGTGCCGGAGCGGTTCGCTAGCCAGCATCCAGTTCATCGGGCGCAATTCCTCGCTGCGCCAACGGCTCGGCCGATGGGTGCCGGTCGGGAATTATTCGGGCGGCGAAAAGATGGCAGTGAATTTCCAATCGAGATCGGACTAAATCCGATTCAAACCCCGGATGGCATGCTCGTTTTGGCCGCGGTCGTGGACATCTCTGCTCGCAAGTTCGCTGAAGCGGAAGCGCTGCAGCACCAGGCACAACTCGGCCATCTCAGCCGAGTGGCAGTGTTGGGTGAATTGGCGGCATCCATTGCCCATGAACTCAATCAGCCGCTCTCGGGAATCGTTACCAACGCTAGCGCGGGACAGCGCTTTATTGATCGCGGCGATTGCAACATTAGCGAACTTCGCGACCTGCTCACTGATATCGTGGCGGATGGACGCCGAGCCGGCGATGTGATTAGGACCTTCCGGGGCATGATAAAAAAAGGCGACCCGACGTGGCAGCGGGTGAATCTGAACGATCTTGTAACGAATGTGGTGCGCATGTTAAACTCAGATGCAATGCTTCACTCCTGCGAGTTGAAGACTTTGCTGGACCCAAATTTGCCGGCGATTGGAGGCGATCCGGCTCAGATGCAGCAAGTCCTGCTCAATCTCGTGATCAATGCCTTCGATGCCATGCGCGATACGCCGCTGAGCCACCGCAAAGTCGTGATCGCCACGGAGCGGAATGGCGACGGAGCAATTTGCACGAGCGTGCGCGATTACGGGTGTGGTATTCCTGAGGAAGCGCGCAAGCGACTGTTCGACCACTTCTTCACGACGAAAGCGGAAGGTTTGGGGATGGGGCTCGGGATTGTGCGTTCGATCGTTGAGTCACATGGCGGCACAATCGCGGCCGAGAATGTTGAGGGCGGGGGCGCGCGGTTCTCCTTTTCTATTCCGGCAGAGAAAGGAGCTTCAAAATGATCCCTCCAAACAGCTTGGTCTTCGTGATCGACGACGACGCGTCCGTGCGAAAAAGTCTGGCGCGGCTACTCCGCTCCGCCGACTATAAAAGCGAAATCTTTGAATCGGCATCCGATTTTCTGGCGCGCGCACCACACGACGGCCCTTCGTGCGTAGTCGTCGATGTGCAGATGCCGGGTCTAACCGGGATCGAGCTCCAAAAAGATCTGATTCAGCGCCACCGCGAGGAACAACTGATATTTATTACCGGCCATGGCGACATCCCGATGTGCGCGGAGGCGATGAAAGCGGGCGCGGTCGATTTTCTTCGGAAGCCGTTTCGAGGTGACGAGTTGCTTCAATGCGTCCACAACGCATTGGTTCGATCCGCCGTGCAGCGGCGGCATAGCGCTGAGAAGAATGGGGCTCGGCGTCTTCTTGATTTGTTGACGCCGCGCGAGTTCGAAGTAATGCAGCTTGTCATTACGGGCATGTTGAACAAGCAGATTGCCGGAGAGATGGGTACGGCGGAGAAGACAGTGAAGGTCCACCGCGGTCGGGTGATGCAGAAGCTTGGTGTCACCTCGGTGGCCGGGTTGGTGCGATTGGTGCAAAGAGCCGGTATCAGGCAGACGCGGAAGCATAAGACCAAGGTCTAATAGACCAAGGTCCAATTGCCATCCGCTGAGCTGACACGCTAACTAGCAGCGTGTCACACATCTTCACTAGCTTCAGCGGAAGTTGCTTTGCAGCATTCCACTACTCGGCGCTAACGGTGCCCGGCATTTTGCTTCTCCTTGCCGGAGTCGCAGGGGCTGTGTTCCGCCGCGTTAAATTCAGCACGGCGGAACACGATCTGGTTGGAATCGTTTCCGGCCGACGATGGCTGCCTTTCGCCCTTTGCTTCCTGAATGCCTACGGAGATGCAGATGTGATTGCCGAATTGAAAACTCTCGCCGCTCCGGGCGGCCTCGCGTGGATTTGGTGGGGCGTTCGCACAAACTTCACCAAGCCCACAAGAGTAAGGCGACGGCTGACAAGGCTTCGGAATGCGATCACGCGCGGCTTACCCATTAACGGCAACGTCTCACACTCAGCACGCGTGCTGGATTATCCGGTCGGCGAAGCGATTTCGCCGCACCCGGCCCACAGACGCATCACAGCGAACAAGGCCCAGACCCTGTGTCTGGACCCATACGCACTCAACAATGCCTAATACAAGAGGGAGGACTCATCTATCAATGCATAAACGCACTCCTCATACTTTAAGGGGCCACTCGTCTGGACGAGGTGCCCATCTCCATTCACCCAAAAATAAGAGCCAAATAATAGCGAAGGAATTAAAACAGGGCCGGCCCGGAATTGGCCACACCGAAGTCATCGCTCTGGTTGATGACGACCCATCGGTGCGAAAATCCGTCAGTCGATTGCTCGAATCTGACGGATTCAGCGTGCGTGCCTTCAGCGAACCAGAAGCTTTTCTCAAGCACTTGGCGACAAACTCCGTCCCGCTCGCCGTTTTGGATATCTGGATGGAAAGCATGACTGGGATGGAACTGCTGGCGCATCTATGTGCGAGATCGCCCCAGACTCGTGTGATTTTCATCACCGGCCATGAGGACTCCGCCGCTGAGGCTACCGTGATGCAGGCTGGCATCGCCGCTTTTTTTATCAAGCCTTTCGACGACGATCAGTTTTTGAGCGCGGTGCATCGTGCGCTCGGCCATTCCATTCGGGAGAAAAGAGGAGAACCATGAACGAATCCACCTCGGTAGCCGAGCTTCTGCGGTTGGTGCAGAGAGCGTGCCTCACGCTTCCGGCAAGGCTGAGACCAAGGTCCCATAGCGTCCGCCAGCCGTCGACCGTAGTTTCCCCCGCCGTGCCAAGCTCCAATGCCTCCGTTATTTGCTTGCTCGACGACGATCCCTCCGTCCTTAAGGGGTTGGGCCGGCTTTTCTCGTCAGTCGATCTGCACGCAGAAAAGTTTAGCGATCCCGAGGAGTTCTTGCTGTATGCGCGGACTCATCGCCCGGCGGTTGCCTTACTTGATGTTTTTATGCCGCTGATGAACGGCCTGAAGGTCCAATCCCAGCTTCGCAAGATTTCACCTTCAACACGCGTCATCATGTTTACCGGAAAGGTTACGTACAATGGACTGGTTCGTTCCGCAGCATTGAACGGAGGAGCGTCGGCCTTCTTTAGCAAACCTTTTGACGACGAAGAACTCCTGACCGCCGTGCGGCTGGCGCTCACTTCTGCCAAATGAAAATCTCGTTCCCAAGCAGTTTAGACGCATTACTAACCAAAAAACAAGGCGCGTCATACATCATCTCGTCCATCATTGTCGGCTTCTTAGCTGGCTTCGGCGGAAGTTACCTCCTGGCAAATAATTCCCGGTCATTGACGATCATAGTGCTCGGCCTTGCCGGCATTTTGCTTTGTCTTGGCGGCGCCGTGAGTGCTTTGGTTACCCGGAGTAACTTCGACGAAGCGCGCCGCGCACCCAGAAAGAAAAACGTGCCACAAATTACATCGGCGTGGGATTATCGGCCGAGACAAGCGATTCGACGATACGCGGCTACCGACATTGCAAGAGCGGAAACTTCCGATGCCCTGAGTCTAACTCCTTTCGCGATAAATAACGCCTGACGCAATAATTCGAAATGCTGAAGTCACGCATGCAATTCATCCCCCTGTCACAGGCGCACCCTCCGCAAATACGAAGGCGCGATTCCCTCCCCTTACGTGAGGCGATCCCGTTCTGGTTCGCCATGTTCTCCCCGTTACTAGGCGCAATAGTCGGATTTCTCGGAGCGTGGTTTTTCACCTGTCTGACGAGGTAGGGATATGCGCTGTCAAAATACGTTATCGAAAAGCAAGATGAACAGGGTAGTCGAAGCAGACTTTTTTCCTCTGGAATCCCACCTTGATTGTTCTTGCGCAAGTAACTCCTACCTGTGACAGACACGACCGACGCTCTAGATCGCATGTGGCGTCCAGCGGGCTGCCAGCGTAGCTCAGATTACCAGTGCTTGGATATGACGGCAGCTTATTTTTCCCCGCTTAATGGGGACCATTAGAAAGGAGCAAAAACATGCAAACGAAACTACCGATAAACGGGACAATTCAACATCCCGACTTGGCAGAGGCGTTGCGCGGAGAAAGCGGCACATTCTTTTGCCAGCAAGGTGGCCAAGGCTACATTGTAACGGCAGCGGAAGGCTTCTCCATTAAATCGTTGCGACCAGTTGGTCGCAAGATCGTGGAAGCCAATGTGCTCCTGCAGACTACTCCGGAACCCTGGGCGATCACTAAGATCTCCGAGGATGTACTGGAGTTCGGCGCGATGCCACAATCCTCTCGGCAACACCGAGCCGCCTAAAGGCTGAATGAGTGCCTCGCGTGTTTAGTACACGCGGGGTAACTTGTTTTAAGGCAGACAAACTACCAACTATCCTCGCAGCCCATCTCAACGCGGGGATTGACGGGTGGCGTTATAAAGAGTCAAGAACCCTCGCCCTATAATTCTGTACTATCTTCATTTGTCCCGCGGGCATCGGTTCATTCCTGCGGCGGTTCGACGTACGACTAAGGTTGATTATAGGACGAAAGTCCAATAGACATGCTGGCCGCGGCCTTGCATTCTCGGGCTTACAACCCAGACAAAATATGAAATCAATATCCAAATCCTTCCGTTATCTGATCGTTTCCGTGGTCCTCGGCGGACTAGCCGCCTGCACGTCCGTCACCGTCAAGACCGACTACGATCATTCCGCATCATTCGGTAAGTATCACACCTACATGCTCGACACCGCCGCATCAGGGCTCGGCCCGACGAACAATGCAGTCTTGCAACAGGCGTTGCGTTCAAGTCTCGCCGCTCGCGGCCTCAAGGAGACGAGCGGCGCAAATGCCAGTCTCTACGTCGTTGCGGCTGTCATAACGCAACAGAAGCTCAACGTTCTGCCCGGTGGAGGTGTGGCAGTCACCCGCTTCGGAGCTTATCGCACGTGGGCGATGAATGCCGAGGTGCAACAATACACCGAGGGCACGCTGATAATCGACTTCGTAGACGCCAAAACGAAGAAGCTCGTTTTCCGCGGCCTCGGCCAAGCGGCCGTTGGCAGTCAGGGAGCAAACGCAAACGCCATCCAGGAAGGGGTCACCAAAATCGTCGCTCAATTTCCGGGGCCGGGCGCGAGCTAAGAAACTGTATCGCAAGCATCCAGACGAAGCGCGCAAAAGAACGTCACAAAAGTGATTGTGCAATACGTTGCGAGTTGCTATTTCTCGCGCGCACTAATACAACCGCTGGCGAAACCCGAAAGCTGTACCAATATGAATCAATCAACTTTAATGAGCCGAATCGTTAATCAATTGTTCATCGCGACCATTTTCCTCTTCGCGCCAGTTCTTCTCGCCGGACCGGAGACGTACGACACGTCGAAGGAAGCGCCGCCGCCAACGATTACACAGAGTGAGCCGTGGCATCTGACGATCGCAATACCCGGTTGGCTGGCGAGCACGAACGGCACGATTGGGGTGCGCGGAGTCGACGCAGATATTGATGTCCCCGTCACGGAAGTTCTGCAGCACCTTGACCTCATGTTGGCGGCGCGGGTGGAGGCCCAAAAAGGTCCGTTCGGAATATATAGTGAATTGATCTACATAGGTCTTTCCGACGTCGCCCAGATAAACGGACTGATCAACAACATCCATGAAACAATGGACCTATTCTACGTTGACGGCGGGTTAAGCTGGCGGCTCATCAACCAGCCGCGCTGGTCGCTCGACCTCGCTGCTGGCACCCACTACACGAACATATACGAACAGCTCGAACTACATTCCGGCCCGGTCGCGATTCAGCAAGCCAGCGAACGATTCGTCAACAACATCGCCGACGATTTGCGTAGCCGGTTGGATCAGGACATTTCCAACAGCGAATTTCTTGAAGCGCTCAAGAGCACCATCAAGGCAGATATTATCAACCGGATAGGCAACGCGTTAGACCGCCACGAAAGTAGGCCGGACATTCCAATCGGTCCGTTGGGCGGGCGCATACGTGAAGAGATTGCTCAACGAGTTGAGCATTTTATCGAGCTAAAAAAAGCTGAGCTGCGGGCACGCATAGATGCGCTCGTGGAAAGGGGCCTCGACCGCCGGGCCGCTGTCGACAGAGTAGTTAATGAGGCAAAGGCGCGGATCGCGAATCAACTTGCAGTTCGCCTGAACAAAAGGCTGAGTCAAACTATCGCGCGAGACGATTATTTTTTCGATCCCTATGTCGGGTTGCGTGGCCGCTACAACTTTAACAAAACGTTTTACACTGCTGTGCGCGGTGAAATCGGAGGCTTCGGAGTTGGTGCCGATCTGATGTGGCAGGTCGAAGCGGCCGTCGGTATCAATCTCACCCGCTCGATCTTCACCGAGGTCGGTTATCGGGCACTCGGCGTGGACTACGAGAATGACGGGCTCCTTTTCGACGCGATCATGCACGGACCGCAAATCACCACCGGGATCACCTTTTGAGCCATTCGTTAGAACGCTGAGTCGTACCGGCATGAATTTTTTAAGCAAGGATCGGCATATGGGACTAACGTCCTATTTGCGGTAATACCTGAATCAAAGTAATCTCGGGTATGAGAAAGTTTAGTTATCACTGTTATGCTCTGTTGATTGCTGCCCTGGTGTGCGTCGGCTTATCAGGATGCCAAACGAGCGGCACAGCGGCCCCCGGAGCCACGGCTTCCGTTGCTGCGCCGGCTGGTCAAAATGCTGCTCAACTAATCATTCGGAGAGCCCCTAACCTGGGGACTGCCTTGTTTGTCGACATAAAGATAGATGGCGTGAGTGTAGGTAGCATTGGCGTGGGGGAAACCTACAAGGGTCCCTTATCGCCCGGGCAGCACGTTGTATCCGCTGTCGCGCGACCGAACCAGTTGTTTCTGTCGCCAACGAAAAAGACTTTAACTGTAGTACAAGGACAGACCTATACATTCACTGCGGCGTGGCAGGGCGGGACTGTCGTTTTGCTTTGATCCAGCCGTCCTAAGCTGGAATTTTCGACGCGAGGCTCATCGTTGTGACCTTTTAACGGTGTAACGCGTGTCGCTGTATCTGCTTAGCGCCAAAGACGCTGTCTCATGCGAGCCTGGGGCATCGCCCCAGGAGTTCAAATCGCCGTGTTCAACAAAGCGCTGAAAGCGCGCTTCAATCCGGCGGGAGGTTCTCAATCCCAAACATACCGCTCGTCGAAATCAACGCCGTGCTTGCGCAACAGTTCGCAATATTCCTCTTGAAACGTGCGAGTGCGATGGTGCTCTTCTTGCGCCTCAACGTATTGCAGCACCGCCTCGATCTGATTCGGGCTCACCGAAAACGCACCATACCCACGCTGCCAGAAAAAACCGCGAGAGCGGGCATCAAGTGTTTTGATCCACTTCGAGGATACCTTCTTTATCCGCTCGACGAGCTCAGCTTGGGAAACAGTTCGAGGGAGCGTGGTGACAATGTGAACGTGATCACCAACACCGCCAACGCGCACAACTTCAGCACCGACGTCACGGCAAATTGTGGCCAGATAAGCATGCATGCGCGGCCGCACGTGTGAATCGAGCCAGGGTTCGCGATTCTTCGTACTAAAGACGATGTGAAGGATGACTTTACTTAACGATTGAGGCATAGCGCCGATGATGTATCGAACTTGGCCGGAAGTGAATCGCGCTTTCAGCGCTGGCGCTTTTTGGGTACGAAGAATTCTGGGGCCCTGCCCCAGGCTGGCGGTGAATGCTGCGCCTTTGGCGCTAAGTCACGTTGTAACCCTGTAACGCGCGTCGCCCGGAGCCTGTATAGCCCTAAAGTCCCATAGACAGATCACGGCAGACGCAGCGAAATTGCGCTTATGAAAACAAATAAGCTCATCCTGATGTGTGCTGCCCTTGTCGTGGGCAGCATGGCCAACCTATCCACGACCTATGCGCAATCTCCAGCCGAAACGACCGATAAAGATGCGCTGATAACCTGGACTGCCAGCGGGAAGCAGTCAGGCAACGTGGATGTCCTCTTTGTGCAAAACGCGAAGGAGGTAACGTTTAAGGAGGGAAAGCTCGTCCTGCAGGGAGTGAACCCGGTGACGGTGTGCTTCACTGATCGCCCTGCGCGCCTGGCCGGGCATATGCAGACCAGCAAGTTCATTCCGCTCTGGAGTAATGGAAAGGACAGTTTCCTTAAAGACAATCCTAATGCCACGCTCTCGGTGTTCAGTGGCGACAACGTATCGGACTTGGTGGTAGAACTCAGCAACCCGCAGCTTTCCGGAAACGATCTCACCTATGACGCGCGCATTCTCGAAGGCACTCCGCCGGCAAATGGAGGAGCTTGTGCATTGTTCATCGACGTCATCGGCATGCCCGCTACTCCCTTTTCGTACGCTGGCGCCGCGCGTCGTGCCTACCGTCGCGGCTACTAGGGCGTTGGCAAATGAAAACCGACTCGAGAAGATTATTGCCCCAAAGTCCTATAGCCATCTCACAAATCAGAGGTTTTTCACCGTCTCGCGATTCCTCGACCCATTTCGACTTCGCTCAGGGCAAGATTTTCGCTCGGAATGACACAACGCGGGCTAAGCGTTCAGCAGAGCGAGATGGCTTATAAATGACACGCAGAGGGGAGAGCTACAGCGTTAAACATTTAATTCGCTAATCGTTGTAGCCGCCTCGCTGTGTCGAGGCGCTTCGCATGCGTTGTTACCCAGCACGGCGACACAGCGCCGTGGCTACAACCCGAGCCCATCCGGGAGCGACTTTTGCTGCCGCCGGCAGGGCATTGCCCTAAAGTCCTATAGCCATCTCACAGCAGGCACGATAAGATTGCGCTTAGATCAGTGTCAACAAACGAGATTAACACCTATCCATCACATGAAAAAACTTCGTTCCATTCACGCATTGCTCCCGATCGCTCTCGCGGGCATCATGACATGCGGCAATTCACAGGTTAGCGCGGCCGATCCCGATCAGCAGCAGATCGCAGCCATCACCGACTCGGCAAAGGCGTTCGTCGAAGCTTTCCACAAGGGCGACGCCAAAGCGGTCGCAGCGTTTTGGACGCCGGACGGCGATTACGTGGACGAACACGGCCGTTTGGTCAAAGGCCGAAAAGCGATCGAGGATTCGTTCGCGGAACTCTTCGCGGAAAACAAAGGCTTGAAGCTGCGGATCGATGTCGCCTCGGTGCGGTTTCCGGCGCCCGATCTGGCTATTGAGGATGGAACCTCGACGGTTTTCGCGCCGGATGGTAGCGCGCCGAGTCGCGCCCGCTACAGCAATGTGCTCATCAAAAAGGACGGTCAATGGCTTCTCTCCAGTATGCGCGAGGCCGCCTACACGGATCCCAGTAATCATGAGTTCCTCCACGGGCTTGATTGGATGATTGGCGAGTGGATGGACGAAAGCGCCGAGCGACCCGTCGGTCACGTCTCCTTCGAGTGGGCGCCGGGCGAGAACCTTATCGTCGCAACCCGCACAGTGGACTACAAGGACGCTTCGCTCGACAACGGGATGCAAATGATCGGCTGGGATCCGGTGTCCAAGCAGATTCGCTCGTGGAGCTTTGAGGCTGATGGCGGTTTTGGCGAGTCCATATGGACGAAGGACGGCGCAAAATGGATGGTCAAAACCAAAGCGACCGCAGCGGACGGAAGCGCGGTGACCGCGACGAACATTATTACCCCCGTTGATGCGAAGACGGTGACCTGGCAATCCAAAGAGCGAACTGCCGGCGGCAAGCCGCTCCCTGATACTAAGGAAATAAAAATGAAGCGTGTCGAGGAATGACTCTGTTGAACCTTAACTCACCTTTAATCGACCTAACGAACTAATACCTAGAAACTAACTCTTATGAACTCCAAAACACTCTTATTCAGCATCATCGCTGGTACAGCGCTTATGGCGCTGCCATTACAAGCATTGGCGTGGCGCGGCGGCGGGTTTCATTACGGCGGCGGGTTCCACGGCGGTGGTGGCGGGTTTCACTACGGCGGCACGTATCACGCCGGCGGTGGAGGTTACCACTATGGCGGCACCTATCACTACGGCGGCTACAACGGCTATCACACCGGTGGCTACGGGGGCTACCATTATGGTGGCTGCTATGGCGGCGGATTCGCCGCGGGCGCTGTAACCGGCGCGGCTGCGGGAGCAGCCGCGACCAGTGCGGCCTATTACAATCCGTATGCCCCGGGCGTTTACTACCACCCGGTTTTGGCTGCTGCTGCGGGTTACTAAATCGAATTCGTTAAGCAAAGGCACGCTGGTCGCGCGCTTGCTGATCGGCGCCCAGGTCGCCGGCATCGCCTTAATCGCATTGGGTGTCGGCTGCTGGCCGGGCAGCACCGCGTCCACCGGTATGTTGACGTACAGCGCGCTCGCGAGCCTCTACATGGCTTTCCTCGGCGTGACCGGCGAATGGGTCGGACCCCTATTGTGGCCAGCAATGCTGGTGCACGCTCTCCTGACGTTTCTTCTCGCGCGAGCCTGGTTCAAGCCACAAGAGAACGGATCAGCCTAACAAATCCGTTCGCACGCGACACGCGTGCCACCACAGCTGTAGCGGCAGCCGTTTCGGCTGCGGGGTTCCACCGCGTATTGCCCTAAAGTCCAATATGGAGCTTCGGGCGAAAGCAGTTCAGGGCTGAGGTATTTCGAGCTGTCTGCAAATAGCGCGAACCGTCCCTTCCTTGATCTCTCGGTGACGCGGCACGCTGGCGATTTTGCGGCGTGCAGGGTTGAACCAGATGGCATGAGCGCCACCCTCGCGGTGGAGGACGCAGCGGTGCTGCCGGAGATGTCGCTCCAAATCCGCCAGCCTCATGTGCCGGCGAATTCGATCGTCTCGCGCAAGGCTTCCGGCGAAAGCTCCTTCTCGGCCAGCTCGCGCTGGCATTCGAGAACCAGCTTCAAGGCATCGAGGAGGTTTGCTTTGGCTTCTTCAAGGGTTTCCCCTTGTGAAATTGCCGCAGGAATCTCTTCCACGAAGCAGGTGTATCCGCCCTCTTTGGCCGGTTCGAAGACTGCCGTCAGTTTCATGCTAATAGACTATCACGCCAACGTTCTGTCCGGCAAGCGGCAACACCACTGTTGCAGAGGCAGTCGTGCTTGCCACGCCGAAGCGGCGAAGGCGGTTGTCGCCACGCTTAAGCGCGGGGAAGGCGAGTGCGCCCTCGAGAACGCGTGTCTCCCTATCCACCGCATCGCGGCAAAGGCGGGAGAAGATGGACCAATGCTGCTGTCCGGGTGCAATCAGGACACAATGAGGCTCATCCATCAACAATTCGCAAAAGCGGATGACTTCGTCGAGCCCGCTCGGCTGGGAGAAAACCCTGGGATGAGTTGCGACACGGATGACTCCGCTCAGCACCTGGGGAGACATCCCGTAACGGAAGTCACCATTAACGACGTTTTCCAGCCACCGGCGACACAGCGCGTGCTCGTCAGTATCGCGACGGAAAGCGTTTACGAGCACATTGACGTCGGGAAGGATCACGCAAAGTCCATTCGGTCCTCTAGGTCGGCGGACCGGTTGAGATCAACACCCGGCAATGTACCGCCCGAAGCCTTGGAAATCGGTAAGTGCACGCGTTTTCGTGTCGCCCGCTTGGGCTCAGCCAGCACGGCCTTCAGGCCCTCTTCAACGAGAGAAGTGAGGGTTCGCCCTTTTTCAGCCGCCCTTTTCTTGGCCCTGCGCAGGAGATCGCCGGAAAGTCGAATGGTAGTCCTCGTCATATGTCAAAGAATACTTTGCAAGCATCAATATGTCAGCGCGCGAAAACCGGCCATAAAAAGACTGTAAACCAATCCTGTTCGACAAAGACAGGGAAACTGCGGCGCATCGGAAGCTGATCAATCAAAATAAACAGAAAAACAGAGATGAACACTCAGTCTTTGTTATTTTGTTCTCTCCTGTTCCGCAGAACTGAAAAAGTTGCTTGCGATCGCCGCTTTCGGAAGTCGCTGCCTTTCATCCTTGTATTGCGGGCCCGTTGTAACGATCCAACGCCGGCGACGGTCATTGCCCTAAAGTCCTATAGATACAATCACCGCCAGACCGACAAAATTTTCAGTTAAATCTAACCAACGACTGGGGAGAAAGGCGACGTTGGATCAGGGACTGAAAAATTGAAAAACGCATTCATGAGTTGTTCGCGGGAAAAACTTGAGACGTTTCACAAACGTCGAGTTCGGAGTCGAACGCACGTATTGGCGAGGTAAGGAAAAAAGGATGCACAGTGGAATCCGAATCAGCAGGAGCAAACGGAGAACACGGCTGCGTCTTACAGCAGTTCAGGGCTGAGGTATTCCGAGCTGCCTGCAAATAGCGCGAACCGTCCCTTCCTTGATCCCTCGGTGACGCGGCACGCTGGCGATTTTGCGGCGTGCGGGGTTGAACCAGATGGCGAAACCCTTTAAGAATTCGTAACAATGCCATTGACCTTTGAATGGGATGCCAACAAGGCAAGAACGAATTTAGCGAAGCACGGGATCGGTTTCGAAGAAGCTTCGACTGTTTTCGGAGACAATCTGTCGTTAACCATTCTCGATCCGCTTCACTCGGAGGTGGAACTTCGCATCGTGGTAAATTGTTGGTTGTGGTTCACGCCGAGCGAGGCGAGAATATTCGCATCATCAGTGCGCGACCAGCGAGCAGGCGCGAACAAGAGAGTTATGAAGAAACGACGTCAGAAATACAATGAGATGCTGCCGGAATACGATTTTTCGCGCGGCGTCCGCGGGAAGTACGTGCGGCGCTACGCGCAGGGGAGCAACGTTGTAGTATTAGACCCCGACGTAGCCAAAGCGTTTCCGAACGCGGAGGCCGTAAACAGTTCTTTGCGCAGCCTGGCTGAGATCATTCGCAGTCAGAAATCGGCCGCAGCGAGCTGACTCTATTGTTGGACAGGATCGTGAACCATGACCGACCGAGAAATCCTTGAGCAACTGAAGAAGCTGCCAACACCTGAGCGGCTGAAGATTGTCGAATCCACCGTGCATCAATTGCGCGAGGAGTTGGAGGGCGCGGTAGAACACGGCGCCGATCGGCTGGCGCAGGCCGCCCAGGCGCTTCTTGCCGATTACGCCTCCGACGCGGAACTGACCGCGTTCACGGGGCTGGATAGCGAGCCATTCCATGCTTAGAGGCGAGATCTGGTTGATCAACCTCGATCTCACCATTGGCGCTGAAATCCGCACTTCGTATCTCTTGAGCGCCAAAGGCGCCTTCTCATACCAGCCTGGGGTATCACCCCAGGGGTGCGATCATATTTTCAACGAGCGCTGAAAGCGCGACTCAATGCGCGGTTCCGCCGTCAATCCCACACATAGCGCTCGTCGAACTCCATACCGTGTCTGCGCAGCAACTCTCGGTATTCCTCCTGAAAAGTGAGCGTGCGGTGATGCTCCTCTTGCGTTTCCACGTATTGCAACACCGCGTCGAGTTGGCTTGGACTCACCGAAAAGGCTCCATATCCGCGCTGCCAGAAAAGCCACGATAGCGAACCTCAAGGGCCTTGATCCACTTGGAGGATGGCTTCTTTATCCCCTCGATCATCTGGGCTTGAGAAAGCGTTCGTGGCAGTGTTGTTAGGATGTGAACGTGATCGGCGACACCGCCTACGCGCAAGGCCTCGCCATCCAGATCGCGACAAATCGTTGCCAGATAAGCGTGCATGCGAGGTCGTATGGTCGAATCAAGCCACGGCTCGCGATTCTTCGTGCTAAAGATGACATGAATGATGACTCTACTGAGCGATTGCGGCATGGTGGTGATAATAGAGCCACCAGGCTCCGGAAATGAGTCGCGCTTTCAGCGCTGCGCTTTGGGACGTAACTATTTTCCTGGGGCGTTGCCCCAGGCTTCTGATGAGTGCCGCGCCGTTGGCGCTAACCGGGTACAACCGTCCGCCGCGGATGCCTTCCAAGTGCGCTCCGTGGCACAACAGCGTTTCGTCAAACGCCTCGGCACCGTCTCGGGTGATCAACTTCGGCAAATTACTGCGGCGTTGGCGACTGTCCTGAAAATCCATTACTGATTGCGATGAAGTGCGATCGTGTTTCAGACGTATCAGTGCATCCCGGCAACGTCTTCCCATGCGAGTGCGAGGTTGGTTTTATCGGAACCACTGCTGCATTCCGTGGTTGCTGCTTCGCTGCTCCGTCGCGGCGGTAATTGCCCCGCTGGCGTGTGCGCGGGGAACTTGGATTTATCCTGGAATCCGCTCGAGACTGCATAAGCGAGCGTTCGAATCTCTCGGAAGGTCGTTTGCCTCTCATCGTTTTAATGTTGTAACGGTGTAACTTTTTAACCATGTAACCATGTAACGTTGTAACGATCTCTCGCTACAGGCTATTGCCCTAAAGTCCTATAGGCAGCTCACAAAAAACATGACAAAATTGCGCTTACTCAGATGAGTTAGACGAGCAACAACAAACCAGATTAACACCTATGAAATCAGCAACACAGATTCTCCTTGTCGGGATGCTAGCTGCCGCTGTCATGGCGGCTGCGCCTTCTGCAAGGGCAGAAATACAAACCACCGGCACGCCGGGTTCGCCGGGTGCCACGACAACCATTAGCGGAAAACAACTCCCGGCACCCGACCCGAAATTCGGTGGCGTGATCAAGAACGACGCCCTCCAATCAAAAGCATGGTGGGCGCCGCGCATCGTGCCGCCCAAGAAGGCGCCGAATATTCTCCTCATCATGACCGACGACTCCGGCTTCGGCGTGCCCAGCACGTTCGGCGGCGTCATCCCGACACCGACGATGGATCGCCTCGCGAAGAGCGGGTTGCGCTACAATAACATCCACTCCACCGCGCTCTGCTCGCCGACGCGCGCCGCATTGATTACCGGGCGCAATCATCACTCGGCCGGCTTCGGCGTGATCTCCGAGCAAGCCACGGGCTTCCCCGGCTACAACAGCATCATCGCGAAAGACAAGGCGACCATCGGCCGCGTCTTGTTGGATAATGGTTACGCCACCTCGTGGTTCGGCAAGGACCATAATACACCGGCCTTCGAGGCCAGCGCGATCGGACCTTTTGACCAATGGCCGAC
>Ga0209161_10001545_pt1 | contig 19067 bp, 20 predicted proteins | sample GraSoiAngelo_155_FD_186169 | JGI IMG/M metagenome (GOLD analysis project Ga0209161, IMG submission 186169) | Grasslands soil microbial communities from the Angelo Coastal Reserve, California, USA - 14_1009_13_30cm (SPAdes) (version 2) | ecosystem: Environmental > Terrestrial > Soil > Grasslands... | reverse complement strand
GACAGCGAGGGCCTCGAGCTCATGGATGGCTGGGACGGCCCGTTCTACGAATGGGCGAGCACCGAGAATGAGGGCAATGTTGCGAGCGACGGCTGATGAGCGGACCCCGCGCGCTCAGGGTGATGCTCGCCGGGCTCACGCTCGTGATGCTCGGCGCCGCTCTCGCCTTCGGGGAGGATGCCGCGCGCAAGGCGCCGCCCGACCCCGACCCGGGCCTGCTGGAGTTTCTCGGGAGCGTCGACGGTCTCGCCGAGGTAAGCCCCGACTATCTCGCGCAGGCGGAGCGCGCGCGCGTGGCGCGGCTCACCGTCAAGGGCCGGCCGCCGCGCGCACCATCGCCGGCGGCTCCGCCGCCGCCGACAGGCCCAACGGGGGTGAAAAATAATGAGTAACCCATGCCGTGCCCGGACTCTCGCGTGGCTGCTCCCGGCCGCGGCCTCGCTGCTGCTCGCCGCATCGCCCGCAAGGGCCGAGGAGCCGCCCGCACCGGCCGCCGGTCCCGCCGCGCCGATCGCCTGGTCGAGCCTCTCACCGATGCAGCAGAAAGTGCTGTCGCGACACGGAAGCCAGTGGAACAGCCTGCCGCCGGAGCGCCAGCAGGCTCTCGTACACGGGAGCGAGCGCTGGCTCGGCATGTCGGCCGAGCAGCGCGACCGGGCGCGCGAGCGATTCCAGCACTTTCAGTCGCTGCCGCCCGAGCAGCGCCACGCGCTCCGCAGCCGATGGGAGAAGTTCCAGTCGCTGCCGCCCGAGGAGCAGGCGAAGGTGCGGGAGAATTTTCATAAGTTCAAGCAGCTGCCGCCGGAGCGGCGCCAGATGCTGCGCGAGCAATGGCACAACGCGAGCCCCGCGCATCGCCAGGAGATGATCCAGCAGGCGCGCGAGCAGCGGCAGAAGCGCGAGGGGGAGCGAGCGCCGGTGGAGCGCCCGGCCAAGGCGCCGCATCCGCCGCACCGCTGATTATTTCTCGGCGCCGCTCGCTCGCGGGCGGGTCGGGATCGGCACATTGCACACGTCGATCCGCCCGGCGGGCACCTTGAACCATTCCTCGTGGCGGCTGCGCCGCGCCTCGGCGTAGGCGAGAAAGGTCGGCGTGTCGGTACGGAGCACCTCGAGGTCGCTCCGCTCTGCCGCCGGCACGTCCGCGGCGAGCCGCAGCGACCTGATCGGGGTGCGCTCTCCGGGGCGCTCGTAGAATCCGAGCGTCCCGGACCCGCGCGGCATGACCGACAGCCGCTCCATCCCTGAGACCACGCGCCCGAGAAGCGTGACGTTGCGGTCGAGGTGTCTCGGGGCCTGTCCGATCACCACGTACAGCTCGGTGCCGCCGCCGCTATCGACGTCGTTGTCGCGACCTGCGCCCACCATGCCGTAGCAGTGCACGAGCCAGGCGCGGCCCGTGACCGGCTCGGCGGCGACCGGAAAGCCGTCCACGAATCCAATCTCGGGGGCGTAGGTGTCGGGGTCGGGGAGCTTCGTGATCGCGAGCCCGCGCAGCGCCCGCTCGAACTCGGCGCCGACCGCGCGCTGCGCCGCGCCGACCGGCTTCTTCGCGTCCGGGTCGCCCCACTGTACGACGTAGTTGTCCTGGGCGCGCATCACGGCGAGTCCGTCGAAATAGTGCCCGCGTGCGAGCGCCTCGACGTTCGCGACGTGATGGGGGGCGAACTGCGGCGCGAGCTCGATGACGACCCGGCCGGCGGGTAGCTCGAGGTAGAGCGTGTTCTGCGGATCGAGCGCTCGCCAGTCGGAAGCGGTCGAGGAGCGCAGCACTTCCGCGGCGGTGAGCGACTTTTTCCCGGGCTCGTGCGCGAGCGGGGCGGCGTACAGCGTGGCGCTGGCCAGCAGCAGCGCCAGGGCCAGGCCCGCGCACGCCGCCGCCGGCCGGTTCGATGGCGCTCGAAGTGCACCGCTCATGGGTCGCGCTCGTCGCAATGAAACACATGCAGCATGCGGTGCAGAACCGGGGCCAGGATGATGGTTGCCGTTACAACGAACACCAAACCCGCATACAGGGCGTAGCAGCCCGCGAACAGCTTGCCCGCGGGCGTTACCGGATTGTTCACCGGCCCCATGCCGCCGAGCAACATGCAGGTGTTCTCGAACGCATCATGCCACTCTAGATGCTCGTAGTGCTCATAGCCGAGCATGCCGAGTCCCAAGGAGGCGGCGAGCAACAGCGCGGCGAGGGCGAAATGCCGCAGCAGGCGCCACACGAAGCGGCGGCGCGAAAGCGGCGCGTGGCGGCGATGCTCGTACACGGAAGAACCCTATCCTGACACCACATTTACGCGAGGCGGGTAAAGCCGTCCGCGCTCCAGTCTTCGCTCCCCACGCCGTTGTGCACGATGAAGAGCCCGTCCGGATCGTATTTTCGCTTGATCGTCTGCAACCTCGGGTAGTGCTCTCCCCAATAGGCCTGCTGCCACCTGGGGTTGAAGAAGTTGCTTTCGGAGACATACGAGCCCGCACCGGGCGCCACCCTGGAGAGCTCCGCGGTGGCGCGATCGATCGCGCGCGCGTCCCGCCGGGCGGCGTCGAGGTCGACGCCCGCGCGCGCCATCCCCGGATAAGCGGCGCCCTCTCCGTCGGCGATGATCGCGAGCGCGAAGGCCTCGGTGAGCGCGGGACTGGTGGCGGTGTCGAGCGCTGCAGCGATGACATCGGCCGGAGCGCCCGCCAGGCCCTTGTTGAAATGCAGACCGATCTGCTTGTAGCGGCTGCCCGCGAACAGCGCGTCTACGAGACGCTGCCGCTGCTCGCCCTGAAGGAGCGTGGCCGGCAGCCACAGCGAGTCATAGCCGTGCAGGAACGCGCCAACCTGTCCCTGGTCGCCTTTCCACCAACCGTGACCCGGGGCCGCTCCGGGGCGCTTGTCCTGGATCATCGAAGGGTTGCCCTCGATGTCCCACCAGTGACGCGCCGGGGTGGCGCGCGCGCCGAGCTCGTTCGTAGCGCTGAAGTCTGCGGGAGCCGCCTTGACCCACGCGAAGAACGGCGCCCAGATCTGCGGTGCCTGCCGCGGATCGAGGCCCTGGCACACCATCGAGATCTCGAGAGTGTTGTCGGATCCGATCTTCACCTGCTCGCCCCAATGCGGATTGAACAGATGGGTAGAGTAGAAATCGAAGAAGCGCGCGAGCAACCTCCGGAATGCCTCGTCCGATGAGGCCTTGATCTTGCCCCACGCGGCGCCGAAGAACTCCGGCAGATCATGCGTGCGCAGCGTGAGACGCGTGACGACGCCCCAGCTGCCGCCGCCGCCGCCCTTGATGGCCCAGAAGAGATCCGGATTCCTGCAGGCGTTGACGATGAGGGCGCGGCCGTCCGCCGTGACGACCTCGGCCTCGAGCAGTCCCGAGGCGGCCGTGCCGAAGCCCTTGGAGAAACTGCCGAAGCCGCCGCTATGGATGAGACCCGCGACGCCGACCGAGGCGCAGCCGCCGCCCTGCACGTAACGGCCCGCTTGGTTGGTGACGGCCTGATAGAGGTCGATCCACATGGCGCCCGCTTCGGCCGTTACCGCGGTCACGGGTTGCGCCTTGCCCTCGCAGCCGCTCGCGACGAAGGTCTCGTGCAGCTGCACCTGGTTCATCGCACGCGTCCAGATGAGGAGCGAGTCGGGCGCGTTGGAGGTGCCGAGATAGCTGTGGCCGGTGCCCTTCACGACGAGGCGGAGCTGCTTCTCGCGCGCGAAGTTGACTCCCGCGACGACATCCGCCGTGTTGCGTGCCCTGATCGCATAGACGCTCGGCGCCGGCGTCCAGGCGTCGAGCCAGCCGGAAACCTCCGTGCCCGAGGGCTGATCGCCGATATAGAAGGGGTTATGGAGGTTGGCGAGGACCTCGCGGCATGCCGCGCCATCGCCCTCCCGGCGGCAGGGGTCGAAGAGCGGCTGCACCCTGGTGAGATTCCCCCCGACCGCGTCGTTGAGCTTCTGCCAGCTCGCCGGCGACGGCCAGGCCGGATCGCCGGGGCGCACGCGCGCAAGGTGCACGCGCGGCCGCTCCGGGGGGCCGATTCGCGGAGCCCTGGGCGCGGCTTCCTGCGCCGCGGCGCCGCCTCGCGCCAGGGCTGGCAGCGCGAGCAGCGGCAGCGCCGCCGCACCCCGGAGCAGCTCTCTGCGATACATGCTCCTCCCTTCAGCCCACCGCCTTGATCGCCTGGATGAGCTGCGCGCCCGCCTTCTGCGCGTCCCCGTAGAGCATCCGGGTGTTGTCGAGATAGAAGAGCGCGTTCTCGATCCCGGAGAACCCGGCGCCCTGGCCGCGCTTGATGACGATGACGTTCTTCGCCTTGTCGGCGTTCAGGATCGGCATGCCGTAGATGGGGCTCGACTTGTCGGTGCGCGCGACCGGGTTCACCACGTCGTTCGCGCCGATGATGAGCGCTACGTCGGCGGTCTCGAACTCGGCGTTGATCTCGTCGAGGTCCGAGATCAGGTCGTAGGGCACGCCCGCCTCCGCCAGCAGCACGTTCATGTGCCCGGGCATGCGCCCGGCCACGGGGTGGATCGCGAAGCGCAGCTGCACGCCGCGCTCGATGAGCAGCTGGCACAGCTCCCAGATCTTGTGCTGCGCCTGCGCGACCGCCATGCCGTAGCCGGGCACCACGATGACTTTCTGCGCGAAGGCCAGCATCACGCCGACGTCGCTCGCCTCGATCGGCTTCAGGCTCCCGGTGACCGCGCCGGTGGCCGGTCCGCCGGTGTCGCCGAAGCCCGAGAACAGCACGTTGCCGAGCGAGCGGTTCATGGCCCTCGCCATCAGCTGCGTGAGCAGCGTGCCCGCCGAGCCCACCACCGTGCCGGCGATGATCATCGCGGCGTTCTCGAGCACGAAGCCCTCGAGCCCGACCGCGAGCCCCGTGAGCGCGTTGTAGAGCGAGATCACCACCGGCATGTCGGCGCCGCCGATCGGCAGCGTCATGCTGATCCCGAGCACGAGCGCCACCACGAAGAATCCGGTGAGGACCGCGAACGAGGAGTTGACGCCGGCGGCCACCAGCGCGCCGAGCGTGAGTGCGGCGGCGAGCAGCAGGAGATTCAGCAGCTGCTGCCCGCCGAAGCGGAGGCTGCGCGTGATGAGGCCCTGGAGCTTTCCGAAGGCGACGGCGCTGCCGCTGAAGGACACCGCGCCGATGATGCCGCCCGCCACGGCGAGCGTCGTCGTGACGTAGCCTGCGGTGCCGCCGCGATACAGCTCGACCGCGGCGATGGCGGCGGCGGCGCCGCCCCCCATGCCGTTGTAGAGCGCGATCATCTGCGGCATGTTGGTCATCGCCACGCGCTTGCCGCTCCACCACGCGAGCACCGAGCCGATGAGCATCGCCGGCACGATCAGTCCGTAGTTGGTCATCGACGGGTAGAGGAAGGTGATGGCGGTCGCGACCGCCATGCCGGCGCCGGCCCAGAGGATGCCGCTGCGCGCAGTCACCGGGGAGCTCATGCGCTTGAGCCCCATGATGAACAGCACCGCGGTGACGAAGTAGCTCGCCTGGATCGCCAGATCCGCGGACATCCATGCCGGCATCAGTGCGGCCCCTTGCCGGCGCGGCGCGTACCGCTCGCCTTGAACATCTCGAGCATGCGCTCGGTGACGACGTACCCGCCGACGGCGTTGCCGGCGGCGAGCAGCACGCCGACGAAGCCGATCGCCTTCTCGAGCGGCGTCTGTGCGCCGCCGAGCGCCACCATCGCGCCGACCAGAACGATGCCGTGCACGAAGTTCGAGCCCGACATGAGCGGCGTGTGCAGGATCACCGGCACGCGCGCGATGACCTCGTAACCGGTGAAGGCCGCGAGCATGAAGATATAGAGCGCCACCATCCCGGTCATTTCGCACCCCCGAGAGCCCCGGCCGTCGCTGCGTGCTTGATCTCGCCGCCGTGTGTCAGACACGACTGCGCGAATACCTCGTCGCTCCAGTCGATGGCGAGCTCGCCCTTCACGAGGGCCGGCTTGAGGAAATTGTAGAGATTGCGCGCGTACATCTCGCTCGCGTTGTAGGCGAGCTCGGCGGGGAGGTTGACGGGCCCCACCACCCTCACCCCGCGGTGCTCGATCACCTCGCCGGCTCTCGTGAGCTCGCAGTTGCCGCCCTGCTCGGCGGCGATGTCGACCACCACGGAGCCTGCGCGCATGCGCTCGACCACCGCGCGCGAGATGATTCTCGGCGCCGGGCGCCCGGGGACCGCCGCGGTGCTGATCACGGCATCGGCCGCGGCGATGCGCGCGTCGAGCACTTCCTGCTGCTTCGCCCTCTCCTCGGCGGTGAGCTCGCGCGCGTAGCCGCCGGAGCCTTCGGCGCTCACCCCGGTGTCGACGAACCTCGCGCCGAGCGACTTCACCTGCTCGCGCGTGGCGCCGCGCACGTCGTAGGCCTCGACCACCGCGCCGAGTCGCCGCGCGGTGGCGATCGCCTGCAATCCCGCAACGCCCGCGCCGATGATCAGCACCTGGGAGGGGCGGATGGTGCCGGCGGCCGTCGTGAGCATGGGCAGGAACTTCTGCAGGTGGCTCGCGGCGATCAGCACCGCCTTGTAGCCCGCGATGGAGGCCTGCGAGGACAGCGCATCCATCGACTGCGCGCGCGAGATGCGCGGCACGAGCTCCATGGCGAAGCTCGTGATGCCGCGCGCCACGAGCTCCCGCACCTCGGCGGCGCGCGCGTGCGGCTGCATGAAGCCGATGACCGCCGCGGAGGGCTTGAGCTCACCGATCTGCCCGACGGTGAGCGGCTGGACGGTGAGGATCACATCCGAGCCGGCGAGCACCGATTGGGCGCCATCGGCCCACACGACGCTCTTGAAAAGAGAGTCGGGGAAGCGGGCGCGCTCGCCCGCGCCGCGCTCCATCACGACCCGCGCACCGTCGCGGGCGAGCTTGTCGGCCACCTCGGGGACGAGGGCGACCCGCGTCTCGCCGGGGGCGCTCTCGCGCAGTACGCCGATGGTTACCGACATGCGCAGCCCAGACGCCCGAGGTCCGTGGCCGAGTGGCCACGTGCCCGGAAATCCCCAGTTGAATTAAGATCTTGTGTTGTTGAATTCATGCACACAACTGCCGTATCTTACGCCGCTATGCTGGGCATCGATCTCGAGCGTGCCGATCACGGCCTCTTGGACGACCTGCGCGTAGTCCCGACCGCCGCGGCACGCGGGCTGTCGCAGCTGGTGCTGCGCACCGACGTCGCCGGCATGCCGCTCGAGTGGATCGACTACAAGGAGGCGGCGCGACTCTACCATCAGGAGCAGGTCGCTTACACGTGCGGCTCGCTCCTCTACGAGCTGTACGGAGGCACCAACGCGCGCACCGGACGGCGCACGGTGCTCGAGGTCAACTCGATCGTCGCCACGGTCGGGCACACCGGCAACCCCGGCAACACGCGCCACGACTACGTGCCGCCGCTCAACAACCAGACCCTGTTCCGGCGCGACGCGTACCTGTGCATGTATTGCAGTCAGCGCTTTGCATCGCGCGAGCTGTCGCGCGATCACATCCGGCCCTTCAGCCAGGGGGGCACCGACAGCTGGACGAACGTGGTCGCGGCGTGCCGGCGCTGCAATAACCACAAGGCCTCGCGCACGCCCGAGCAGTCGCGCATGCAGCTGATCGCGGTGCCGTTCACTCCGACCTACGCGGAGTACATCTTCCTCAAGGGCCGCCGGGTGCTCGCCGATCAGATGGAATATCTCATCGCGCATTTCCCGCGCTCGAGCCCGCTGCACGACCGGATTCAGCGCTGGCTGTCGTGAGATCGGCCGCGCGCGGGGCGCGCCGCGCCGATACCCGCCGTGACGGTGAGGCCCGCGGGCTGCTAAGGTGGCGCGGCTTTCGGCTTTCGCGAGCGGCGCCTTGATCTTCCTAATCGACGCTTCGGTCTACGTCTTTCGCGCCTATCACTCCATGCTTCCGGACATGCGCGACCGGGACGGGAATCCGGCGCATGCGGTGTTCGGCTTCGCCCGCTTCCTCGGGGATCTCATCGAGCGGGTGCGGCCGGCCTACATGGCGGTGGCCTTCGACGAGCGCCGGGCGGGCTCCTACCGCAATCGCATCTACCCGCCCTACAAGGCCAACCGCGAGCGCGCGCCCGCCGACCTCGTGCTGCAGCTCGGGCACTGCCGGGAGCTCTGCCGCTGCCTCGGGCTCGCGGCGTTCGTGGATCCGGAGTACGAGGCCGACGACATCATCGGCACGCTGGCGCACCTCATGCGCGGGCAGGGCGTGCGCTCGGCCTTCATCACGCGCGACAAGGATCTCGCGCAGCTCGTGCGCGACGGCGACCTGTTCTGGGACTTCGGCGCGCGCGGGCAGTTCGGCTATCACGACATCGAGCGGCATTTCGGCGTGCGGCCGGAGCGCTTCGCGGACTACCTGGCGCTCACCGGCGACGAGGTGGACAACATTCCCGGTGTGCCGGGCATCGGGCACCGCACCGCCGCCTCGCTCATGAAAGCCTTCGACTCGCTCGACGAGATGTACGCCGACCTCTCGCGCGTCGCGAGGCTCAAGCTTCGCGGCGCGGGCAGCCTCGGCGTGCGCTTGAGCGCGCATCGCGACTCGGTGTTTCTCGCGCGGCAGCTGACGCGCATTGCCTGCGATCTGCGCCTAGGCGTCGCGGCCGGCGGACTCAGGCGCCGCCCGCCGGACCTGCCCGCGCTGTCGACGCTGTACGACCGGCTCGGCTTCGGACCCTTCCTCCGCCGCCAGGGCGAGCGCCTGGCGCAGCTGCCGGCGGGCTGAGAGCGCGCCGGGGCGCGGGCATGAGGGATGCAGCCGTTCGCGGCCATCGCCCGTGAGATCGGCGCGCTCACCGGAGCGCGCTGTGAGGGAGGTCCCGAGCAGCGGGTGACGGGCGGGAGCATCAACGAGTGTTACCGCTGGGTGAGCGCGGCGGGGGCCATGTTCGTGAAAGTGGCCACCGCGGAGGCGCTTGCCATGTTCGAGGCCGAGGCGGCCGGGCTCGCCGAGCTCGAGCGCTCGCGCGCGCTGCGCGTGCCGCGCCTTCTCGCGTGCGGCGCAGCCTCCGGCGCGGCATTCCTCGCGCTCGAGTGGATCGAAGCCGGCGAGAGCGGGCAAGCGTGCGAGGCCCGGCTCGGTGAAGGGCTCGCGGCGCTGCACGCGGTGACCGAGGCCCGTTTCGGGTGGGGACGCGACAACACCATCGGACGCACGCCGCAGGCGAACGCCTGGAGTGACGACTGGACGGAGTTCTTCCGCGAGCGGCGGCTGCGCCCGCAGCTCGAGCTCGCCCGCCGCCGCGGCTTGGCCCGAGCGCTCAGCGCCCCCGGCGAGCGGCTGCTCGGGTGCATGGATCGGCTCCTCGCCGGGCACCGCCCGGCGGCCTCGCTCCTGCACGGGGATCTCTGGGGCGGCAACTGGCTCGCGAGCTCGGGCGGTGAGCCGGTGCTCTTCGACCCGGCGGTCTACTACGGCGACCGGGAGACGGATCTGGCGATGACGCGCCTGTTCGGTGGCTTCGGCGAAGCCTTCTACCGCGCGTATGAGGCCGCGGCACCGCTTCCGCCGGGGTGGCCGGAGCGCTGTGAGCTCTACAACCTCTACCACGTCTTGAATCACGCCAACCTGTTCGGGGGCGCCTACGCCCGGCAGGCACAGTCGATCATCGAGCGGCTGCTGGCGCGGACGCAGGGTTGACAGCGGTCCGCACCGGACAGACCGGATGCGCGCGATGGGCTATGCTGCGGGGTGCGGCCTGTGTGTCGGATCAGGAGACATCCATGGCGGACAAGAACATCGAATCGGTTCTCCTGGAAGAGCGTACTTTCACTCCGGCGCCGGCATTCAGCGCGCGTGCGCACTTGAAGCCCGCGGACGCGGAGGCGCTGCGCAGACGCGCGCGCGAGGACCATGTCGGGTTCTGGACCGATCTGGCCGCCCAGGAGCTCACCTGGCACACGCCCTTCACCGTGGGGCTCGACGCGACGCGCGCGCCGAACTACCGCTGGTTCAGCGACGGGCGGCTGAATGCCTCCTACAACTGCCTCGACGTGCACCTCAACACGCGCGCCGAGAAGACCGCGGTCATCTTCGAAGGCGAGCCGGGCGACGTGCGGCGCCTCACCTATCGCGAGCTGCACGCGCAAGTGTGCCGCTTCGCCAATGCACTCAAGGCCCAGGGCGTCGAGCGCGGCGACCGCGTCATCATCTACATGCCGTTGGTGCCGGAGATCCTGGTCGCGATGCACGCCTGCAACCGCATCGGCGCCGTGCATTCGGTCGTGTTCGGCGGCTTCTCGGCGCCGGCGCTCAGGGACCGTATCGTCGATACCGAGGCGAAGGTGGTGATCACGGCCGATGGCGGCTGGCGCGGGGGCCACGTGGTCGAGCTCAAGGCGGCCGCCGACCAGGCGCTTACCAGCCACGGCAAGAGCGTCAAGCGTGTCATCGTGCTCAAGCGAACCGGCCAGCCGGTCGCCATGGACCCGAAGCGCGACCTCTGGTGGCACGACGCCATCGAGGGCCAGCCTGAGGCCTGCGAGCCGGAGTGGGTCGATGCGGAGCACCCGCTCTACCTGCTCTACACCTCGGGCTCCACCGGCAAGCCGAAGGGCATTCAGCACGCCACCGGCGGCTATCTGCTCGGAGCGAAGCTCACCACGCAGTGGGTGTTCGACCTGCGCAATGAGGACGTGTTCTGGTGCACCGCGGATGTCGGCTGGGTCACCGGACACACTTACGTCGCTTACGGGCCGCTCGCGCTCGGCGCCACCGTCGTGCTGTACGAAGGCGGGCCGACCCATCCCGATGGCGCGCGCTTCTGGAAGAACTGCGAGACGCACGGCGTCACCGTCTTCTACACCGCGCCGACTGCGATCCGCGCGCTCATGAAGCTCGGCGAGGCCCTGCCGGCCCGGCACGATCTCTCGCGGCTGCGCCTGCTCGGCACGGTCGGCGAGCCCATCAATCCCGAGGCGTGGATGTGGTATCACCGCGTGATCGGCCAGGGCCGCTGCCCGATCGTCGACACCTGGTGGCAGACCGAGACCGGCGCCATCCTGATCGCGCCGCTCCCGGGCGTGACGGCGACCAAGCCGGGCTCGTGCACGCAGCCGCTGCCGGGCATCGACGCCGACATCGTCGACGATCGCGGCAACTCCGTGAAGCGCCCCGACGCCGGCGGCTATCTCGTGATCAGGAAGCCCTGGCCGGCGATGCTGCGCACTATCTGGCGCGACAACGCCCGCTACATCGCCAACTACTGGGAGAAGTTCAACAACCGCTACTACATGGCCGGCGACAGCGCGCACCGCGACAAGGACGGCTATTTCTGGATCATGGGTCGCATCGACGACGTGCTGAAGGTGTCGGGACACCGCCTCGGCACCATGGAGATCGAGTCGGCGCTGGTGGCGCACCCGCGCGTCGCCGAGGCCGCCGTCGTCGGCAAGCCCCACGACATCAAGGGCGAGTCGGTGTTCGCCTACGTCGTGCTCCGTGGCGAGCGGCCCAGGGGCGATACCAGCGCTCTGACGAAGGAGCTGCGCGAGTGGGTAGGCGAGGAGCTCGGGCCGATCGCCAAGCCCGACGACATCCGCTTCGCCGACAATCTGCCGAAGACCCGCTCGGGCAAGATCATGCGGCGGCTCCTGAAAGCGATCGCGCGCGGCGAGGAGATCACGCAGGACGTCTCCACGCTCGAGAACCCGGCGATCCTCGAGCAGCTGCGCGGCACCGAAGGCGCCGCGGTCGCGCCGGCCGGCGCCGCACCCCGGCCCGCCACCGCTTCCGCTGCGCCGCAGCGCCGGCCCGCGCGCAGAAAGTCCGCGCCCGCGCGCCGCAAGGCGCGCGCCCCGCGCCGCGCAGGTGCAAGACGGCCCGCGCGCAAGCCCTCGAGGGCACCACGCCGCAAGGCGGCGGCACGCGCCACGCGGCGTCCCGCCCCGGCCCGGCGGGGCCGCGCGACGCGACGCGCCGGCGGCTCGTCCCGCAAACGCTGAAGGCGCTCGGCGACCCGGGGGAAAGCGCGGCCGAATCGGCCGTGCGGGGAAACTCGGGGAAACTCGGGGAAGCGGACGCCCGTCCTCCGGCGCCAGGGCCGGGGGACGCGTCGCTATTTCTCGCCCGATCAATAAGTTAAGCCCGCCGCGCGCCCCTGCGACGGGGACGGCCGGGCGATCTTGAAGTTGCGCTCAGCGACCCTACCGTAGGCAGCGGTCGAGTCTCTCAAAGCAGACTGAAAGGAGGTGCTGAGATGTTCGGCAGATTAACGAGTTTTCAGGATTCGCTCCTCGACGAATTCTGGCGCCTGCATCAGGAGATGGACGAGGTGCTCGGCGACGGACTGTCGAGCGCAGGCGGCATCCGGTCGGCCCCGGGCTGCTCACCGTGTCGGGCGAGCGAAATATACCGGTCCACGACGAGGCGACCTACTACCGCCAGGAGCGTTTCAGCGGCGAATTCCGGCGCGCGATCAGCCTCGGGGACGATGTGGACCCGGACAAGGTCGAAGCGAAGTACCGCGACGGGATCCTGCAGATCCAGGTACGGCGGCGCGAGTCGGCCAAGCCGCGTCAGATCGAGATTCATTGATCGGGAGGTGAAACGACATGGCCAGAAACGTCAGTGAGGTTGCCGCCCCCGAATCGAAGGGCGGAGCCGTCCAGCAGACGCGCGGACGCACGGAGGCGGGGATGCGGGCGCCCGTCGACATCTATGAGGACGGCGAGGGGATCACGCTTGAGGCGGATATGCCCGGAGTGTCCAGGGAGCGGCTCGACGTCCGCGTGGACGGCGACACGCTGCTGCTCGAAGGCAATGTGCAGTTCGAGCTGCCCAAGGACGCCGAGGCGATGTACGCCGACGTGCGCTCGACCGTCTATCGGCGCAGCTTCGTCCTGAGCCGGGAGCTGGAGACTTCCAACATCCAGGCCACGCTCAAGGACGGTGTGCTCACGGTGCGGATCCCGAAGCGCGCCGAGCTGCGACCGCGCAGGATCGAAGTCCGCACCGCCTGAAGCGGCGGGGATCGTGGCGCTGAATGCCGGCGCGGTGGCGGGAGAGTCCGCCCCGCGCCGGCGGATGTAACGCTGTCCGGAGCGCGGCCAGCCCTTCCCTAGACGGCTCCCGCATCGAGTCCGAGCACGACCAGTCGCTGCAGGAGCCGCTCCCGGAAATCCCGGGGCGTATCGAGCCCCATGCGCTTGAGCGCGGACGCGTGTCGCTCCGCGGGTCTCGCGCCGAGCGCCGCCGCGGCGGTCCCGAGGCGCGCGAGTGCGCTCCCGGTGCGCCTCTCGAGATACTTCAGCGCCCGCGCCAGCGCGATCTCATCCCCGGTCAGGTCGGTCCCGAAGGGGTACTCGCTGAAGTAGCCCTGCCGGCGGTGGCTCTCCAGGGCGAGCTCCAGGCGCCCGGGGAAGTTGTTGCGGAATGCCTCCGGGATGCGGTAGTCGGCGCGGATCTTGCCCGCCGCCCGGGCGCGCGACAGCAGCTCCTCCTGAAAGCGCGAGTCGGCCACGTTCAGGAGTGCTGCGATCGTCTCCTCGTCGGTGCGCCCGCGAATGTCCGCGATGCCGTACTCGGTGACGACGATATCGCGCAGGTGGCGCGGAATGGTGGCGTGCCCGTAGCTCCACAGGAGGTTCGAGGTGGTGCGGCCACCCCGGGTGCGCGTGGCGCGCACGCACAGTATCGAGCGCGCATCGGGGAGCGCGTGCGCCATGGCGACGAAGTTGTATTGTCCGCCGACGCCCGATACCACCTCGCCCGTCTCGAGCTGGTCGGAGACCGCGGCCCCGAGGAGCGTCACCATCATGGTGGTGTTGATGAACCGCGCGGCGCGCCGCTGCAGGATCCGCAGCTCCTGGTCGGCGCCGTAGAGCTGGTTGACGAAGGCCACTCCCCGCATGCCGAACAGCGCCCGCTCGGCCTCGGGCAGCTCGCGCAGCGCCGCATAGAATCCCCGCGGGCCGAGAAAGAACCCCGCGTGCAGCACCTGACCGTTCGAGAGAGCGCTACCGAGGCACTCGAGCGCGAGCCGTGCACGGCTCGCGGGATCGGCGAGATCGGCCGCGATCCACTCGCCGCCGCGGGCGCGTACGCGCCCGCCGCCAAACTCGACGTCCTCGCGGAACACGCCGTGAGCTTTGAGCTCCGCGAACTCCGCGCCGCCGAGCACCGGACCTGCGCCCGTGGCGGCCAGGGCGCCGAGAGTGCCCTCATCGAGCCGCTCGCCGGGGCTTCCCGAGCTCAGCAGCCTCTCGATCAGCAGCGAGTCGTACACGCGGCGGCGCAGGATCCCGGCGCGATGGAGCTCGAGCAGTTGATCGACGAACATCTCGGTGCAGGCGTACAGACCTGACGCGAACGGCGCCTCGCCGCCGGTTGCGGCGAGGAGGGCCGCGGCGTTCGGCGCGCCGAGCGCGGCGAGCGCGGAGCGCCAGGCGGCGTTCTGCTGATGCCGGAGCAGCAGTGCGTACACCAGCGAATCACCCATCTCGCCGATGCCGACCTGCAGCGTGCCGCCATCGCGCACCAGGGCGCTCGCGTAGACGCCGATGGCGTGATCCACCGTGCCGAGCGGGGGGTTGGGCGGGCCGAACAGGTCGTAGTCGTAGCGCGCACTGTCGATGAGGAAGTCGAAGCGACCTGGCGCGACCAGCGCCCGACCGGACATGAAGGGCATCTGCGCGTGCGTCTCGCCCACCATGACGATGTCGCGCTCGGGCGTGCGCTCACTCTCGATGAGCGGCAGCAGATCCACGGTGACGTCGGGATTGGAGCCGAAGCTCAGCTGCATCTCACTATTCACCGTGCGCCGCGCCACCAGGTGGGCGATGACGTTGACGCCGCGCGCGAGCACCTCGCGCGCCACGTGGGTGTAGTTGGCGCTGAGATAGTGGCGCTGCGCCTGGCGCGAGCCGAGAAAGGCGCCCGGCGCGAGGAAGAACTCGATGACGCGGACGTTTCCCGGCAGGGCATCGTCGTGCATGGCGCGGGCGTAATCGGGCTCCACATAGCTGCCGAAGACGCGCTCGATGAGCGGCGTGAGGAGGCGCCCCTCGAGCGGCGAGCGGGCTGCCGGCTTCAGCAGCGACAGCGCCGTGACGATGGTGAGGTCGATCGCGGGGTCCAGCCGCGCGCGGCGGTAGAATTCGTTGGCGAGCGGATTCGGCTTGCCGATGCCGAGCGGCATGGCGAGCACGACGCGCGTTCCCACGCGCTTCAGTACCGCGTCGACGCAGTGGCCGACGTCATCGAACACTTCGGGCATTCGGGTGTGGCATTCTCTTAGGCCCGACGCGAGAGTCAACCACACGAGCGATGAGTCAGAAGGAGCCCCCATGTCCGTGATCAAGCCCGCCCTGGACCCCAAGACCGTCGAAGTGGTCTCGCGCAGCGGTTATCCGGAGCCGTTCCGCGCGCGCGTCATGCCGCGGCACAAGCGTCCTCTCGGGGATGCGCTCGGACTGACCCGCATCGGCGTCAACCTGACGATGCTGCCCCCCGGCAAGGAATCCTCCATGCGCCACTGGCACACCCACGAGGACGAGTTCGTGTACGTGGTCGAGGGCGAGGTCGTGCTGCGAACCGAGGCCGGCGAGCAGGTGCTCACCGCGGGCATGTGCGCCGGCTTCCCTGCGGGCGCCACGGACGGCCATCAGCTCGTCAATCGCAGCGCTCGTCCGGCCGTCTACCTGGAAGTCAGCAACCGCGACCCCGCGGACGGTGCCCACTATTCGGACGTGGACCTCAGGTGGAATCCGCCGCACGCCCCGGGCTCTTTCACGCGCCGCGACGGCACGCCGTACTAGAGCGTATGAGGGGGCATCCGGTCTCATGAGTCGACCGCTCCGACGGCGAGAGTTCCTGGCTCGCACCGGCGCGGCCCTCCTCGGGGGCGCGCTCGCAGGCTGCAGCTTCGGTGGGCCAGGGCGGCGGGTCGCGGCGGCGCGGGTCTTGAGCCTTTTGCCCCCGCGGGCCAGCACCGACCGCATCACCGGCATCACGGTCTGCACGAGACCGTTCCGCGCTCAGGGCCCGCGGCTCGAGGTCGAGCAGGTCCTCGGCAAGACCGTCGTTCACAACTACGGGCACGGCGGCAGCGGCTGGTCGCTGTCCTGGGGCTCGAGCGCCATGGCCGCAGAGCGGGCACTCGCCGGCGGGGAGCGCCAGGTGGCCGTGATCGGCTGCGGCGCCATCGGACTCACCTCCGCGCTGCTGCTGCAGCGCGCGGGCGCGCGCGTCACGATCTATGCGAAAGAGCTGCCGCCGAACGTCCGCTCGTCCCTCGCCACCGGGCTGTGGACTCCCGACTCGCGGATCTGCTTCGAGCAGTACGCCACCCCCGAGTTCAGGCAACTCTGGGAACGCATGGCGCGCCGCTCCTTCGCGACCTATCAGACGCTGCTGGGCCTGCCCGGAGCGCCGGTCGAGTTCATCGACGTCTACTTCGTCGCGGACAGCGCGAACGGCGCGCGCGGTCTCCCGGCCGGTGATCCGCGGCCGAGATTCGCCGACCTGCAGCGCGAGCTCATCGACGATCTGATCCCGCGGAGCGACGAGTTCGCACCCGGCACCCATCCGCTCGGCGCCCGCTACCTGCGACGCAGCGCGCTGATGATGTTCAACCTCCCGGCCTATACCCGCATGCTGATGTCCGACTTTCTCGCCGCCGACGGGCGGATCGAGATCGACGAGTTTCACGCTCCGGCCGACCTGGTCCGGGTGCGGGAAAAGACGCTGATCAACGCGACCGGCTACGGTGCCCGGGCCCTGTTCGATGACGCATCGGTCATACCGATCCGCGGCCAGCTCGCCCGCATGATCCCCCAGCCGCAGGTCGACTACGGACTCATCTATAAGGGCGTCGCCTTCGTGCCCCGCCGTGACGGTCTCGTCTTCCAGGTCATCGGCGAGACCGACTACTACGGCTTCAACGACGAGACCACCGTCCCGGATCGCGCGGAGGCCGAGCTCGCCGTCAACACGATCGCGGGCCTGTTCAGACCGACGGCCTGAACGGCCGTGCGGCGCCATGGGCGCCGCCCGGGCCGGCTAATGAGCCGCGGCGGCGAGCCGCAGCGCGAAGGACACTCCGACATCGTTCCCGAGCTGGTCGGTGGCCTTCCAGTCGCCCTGGCCGACGCCGAAGTCGAGCCGCCGGAGCGTCGTCTTGCCGCTCATGTACCCCACGGTGACGCCGTTCTCGGTGGCGTTGCGGAACGTGAAGGGCACGCGCACGTCACGCGTCACGCCTCGGAGCGTGAGCTTGCCGACGGCCTCGTAGCCGGTCGCCGTCTTCGCGAACTGCGTGGCCGTGTAGTGCGACTGCGGGAACTTCGCCACCGCGAACAGGTCCGCGCCGCGCAAGGTGTCGTCGCGCTCCTGGTCGCCGGTGTCGGCCGAGCTCATCTCGACGGTGACTTCGAGCCGGCTGGCCGGTAGATTATCCGGTGAGAAGTCGAAGCTCACCGCGAAGCGGGTGAACTTGCCCTTGTTCTGGGCGCCCGCCTGATCGAAGGCGAACTCCAGCGAGCTCTTCGCGGGATCCAGCACATAGTGCGCGACCGGGGCGGTGCCTGCCGCGGAGGCGCCGAGCCACGCCCACGCGGCGATGCCCGCTGCCGCGGCTGCCAGCCCCCATCCCGCCGTCCTTGAAGCGCGTCTAGTCATCGCCTGGTCCCGGAAGTCGCGGGGGGGAGCGGGAGCATACGCCGCAGCACGTCGTCCTTGTGTATGAAGTGATGCTTGAGCGCACCGGCCACGTGCAGCGCCACGACCACAGCCAGCACCGCTGCGAGCGTGCCGTGGGTGGTCAGGAGCGCCTCGTACAGCGCCTTGTTCTTAGGCACCAGGTCCGGCAGCTGAAAGAGATGGAACCAGCTGACCGGAAAGCCGCGAGCCGAGGACATCGTCCAACCCGAGAGCGGCATCGCGAACAGCAGCACATAGAGCATGACGTGCGTGATGCGCGCCAGGGCGCGCTCGTAGGGCTTGAGCGTCCCCGGCAGCAGGGGTGTTGGATTGCGGAGCCGCCAGGCGAGTCGCAGCAGCGCCAGAGCCAGTATCGTGATGCCGAACGACTTGTGGCGCGCGAGGATCGTGAGCTTCTTCACTCCAACCGGCAGCTCGTCGGCCATCTCAGCGAGCGTCACCTGCACGATGAGCAGCCCGACGATCAGCCAGTGCAGCAGCTGCGAGACCGCGCCCCAGCGCTCCGTGGTGTTCCGTAGACCCATGAGGGCTAAGCTTATGCGGGTGAACGCCGCTTGCAAACTGCGCGCGCTCGGCGCGGCGCTCTCCGCGCTGCTGCTCGGCGGTTGTCCGCTGCCGACGCGCGCTCCCGCGCCGTCGCCGGCCGCTGCTGCACCGCGGGTTGAGGCCGAGACGCCCGCGCCGCACGAGGGAGCGCCCTACGACGTCATAGCGGACGAATCGCTGCTCGTGATCCGCGCCTACCGCGGCGGCGCGCTCGCAAGCGCCGGCCACAACCACGTGATCGCCTCGCACTCGCTCAGCGGCACGGTCTACGTGCCCGGCGATCTCAGGCGTGCGAGCTTCGAGATTCATGTTCCCGTGGCCGAGCTCAGCGTCGATGAGGCGGCACTGCGCGAGCGCGAGGGTAGCGCCGACTTCCCGCCCGAGGTGCCGGAGGCCGCGCGGCAGGGAACGCTGCGCAACATGCTGGGCGCGGCGCTCCTCGATGGCGAGCACCATCACGAGATCGTGCTGCGCACGCTGCGGCTCGAGCCGGCCGCAGCGGCCGCGGGAGATGCCGGCGCGGCCGGCGGGATGGTGCTCGCGCGCGTGCAGACCACGGTCCGCGGCGAGGTGCGCGCCATCACGATCCCGGTCAGTTACCGCCTGACCGATGGGACGGTCACCGCATCGGGCGAGGCGCGCCTCAGGCAGAGCGAGCTCGGGCTGACGCCGTTCAGCGCCATGTTGGGCGCGCTGCAGGTGCAGGACGAGATGCGAATCAGCTTCCGCGTTTGCGCGCGACGAGTGCGGTCAGTGCAGTCCGAGCTCCGAAAGTAAGCCGTCCGCCTTGTACACCTTGCGCAGCGCCTCGAGCATGACGGCAGGGTCCACCGCGACCGCG
>Ga0209161_10001544_pt1 | contig 19068 bp, 16 predicted proteins | sample GraSoiAngelo_155_FD_186169 | JGI IMG/M metagenome (GOLD analysis project Ga0209161, IMG submission 186169) | Grasslands soil microbial communities from the Angelo Coastal Reserve, California, USA - 14_1009_13_30cm (SPAdes) (version 2) | ecosystem: Environmental > Terrestrial > Soil > Grasslands... | reverse complement strand
GACGCCGAGGCCGCGGAGGATCTCGATCAGCGTCGAGACGTCGCGGATCTTGGGGACGTTCTCGATCACGACGGTGCCCGACGAGAGGACCGCCGCCGCGAGGAGCGGAAGCGCCTCGTTCTTGTTCCCGCTCGGCGTCACGGTTCCGCCGACCGGATGACCACCTTCGATGACGAAACGATCTGTCGCTGTCGAAACCACGGATCTGGTCACTCTATGACAAGCCGTCCAGGGCCTGCCGACATTTTCGGCAACCTGAGGTGCCTCAGAGCAAGAATTACCGTCATCGGAGAGTGATCCGGCGCCGCCAGGGCCGGCCCAAAATGGGCCACCGGGCGCATCAGCTTGAAATTCCTAGCCTCGCATCTCCGTGGGATCCCGGACATGGCATTGCGGTTTAAATTTTGCATAAGGGATGTGCTCCTCTATATTGAGAAAGGAAGGCGATGACGATTTTCGCCATGAGGCGGTGACGGATTACCTTCCGGACACCCCGTGTGTCGCCCGCGCCTATTGTCCTGGTTGTGAGCCCGACGCTGACCCGAGCCTGGAAATCCTCGATGTGCGCTGGTGCGAATCCCACTCTCCGACGCGCGAAGGCGCCGACGACGAAGTGGTGACCGCGTCCGCGTACCTCTCGGGGAGTGCCGAGGCCGGCGGCGAAGACAACCGGCGCTGGTGCGACATTTTGCACGGCCGCCACTAAGCGGCGGGCTCACCGCTCGAGCGGGATCAGCTCGTCGAGCGAGCGGATGATCCGATGAGGGCGCACGGTATTGCCCGACGGCAGCCCGTGCCCCTCGCGGTCCATCCACACGCCTCGTACCCCGAGCCGCTGCGGCGCGCTCACGTCCCACTCGAGGTGATCGCCGACCATCCACGCCGTCGTCGCTGAGGCGCCGAGCGCCTGCAGCGCGTGGCGGTACACGATCTCCTCGGGCTTCCCCGTCCCGAATTCCCCCTCGATCAGGATCGTATCGAAGAAGCGCGCGAGCCCGTGGCGCTCGATCTTGTCACGCTGCTGGCCGGCGTCGCCGTTGGTGATCAGGCCCAGCGGCACGCCTTGCTTCCGGAAGTGCTCCAGCGTGTCGAGCGCGTCGGGGAACAGCCGCATCACCTCGCGCCGGCGCGCGGCGAAGTCACGGGCGACGGCCGCCGCGAAGCCGTCCGGTGCCGCGCAGCCCAGACGCTCCAGCGCGAACTCCACGATGTGCTGCCAGGCGCCGAGCATGTTGACGCGCTCCCGGCGATGGCGCTCGGCATCGTCCCAGAACCACCGCCGGGTTTCGGCGAGCGCGCCCAGGAGTACCGAGGGATCGACGCCGGCGCGAGGGCAGCACGCGTGGCACGCTCCGGCCCAGCTTCCGTCGACGCCGCCGGAGTAGTCGAGCAGCGTGTCGTCGAGGTCGAACAGCAGCGCGGCGATCGGCGGGGCGTTCACGGGTCGGCGGCGATCACGCCCAGGATCGTCTCGACCGCGCGGAGCATGAGCGGGAAGTCCATGCTCGGCAGCTCCAATCCCGAGGCCGCGACCATCGCGGGGAGCAGCGGGAAGTGGACGAAGCCGACAGCGGGCCGCCGCGGCCGGCCGCTCACCGTGTGGAGTGTCCAGTAGAGCGTCTGGTTGCAGAGGTACGTCCCCGCGGTGCTCGAGACGTACGACGGGATACCCTCGGCCACGAGTGCCTTCAGCATCGTGGGGAGCGGAAGCGTCGCGAAGTAGGCCGCCGGTCCGCCCGGCACGCACGGCTGGCCGCTCGCCCGATAGCCCGCGTTGTCCGGCAGTGGGTAGTCCATGACGTTCACGGCGACACGCTCGAGCGCGACGCGGGCGCGTCCCTCCGCGAGACCGAGGTGTAGCACCGCCGCCGGGCTCGTCTCGTCGAGGATGGGCGCCAGGCGCTCGGCGGCGTCGGCGTGATGGACGGGCAGCACGACGCCGCGAACGGTGTGATCGCCGATGCGGCGCCCGTCGACGGCTTTGGCGAGCCCCTCCGACGGGTTGGCGCCGTGCGCGCCGAAGGGCTCGAATCCGGTCACGAGGATCGTGCTCACCGCCTCAGTCTGCCACAACCGCGTGTCAGCCACGCTGCACCAGCGGCGCCAGCCGCGGCAGCGTGAGGGCGACCGCCGCCGCGACGACGCTCAGCACGAGCCACGGGATGACATAGCTAGAGGTGGCGCCGAGGAGCGCGGCGAAGAGCAGCGGGCCCACGATGGTCCCGCTCCACGAGCAGGCGGTGGCGGCGCCGGTGAGCATCCCGGCGTGGCGAGCGCCGCCGATCTCGGCCACCAGCGCGAAGTAGAGCCCGACCCAGCCGAGCGCGCCGGCCCCCGCGACGAACGCGACGACCGCCACGAGCCACAGCGGCAGCGAGCTGCCGAGGGCCAGCGCCACGTACGCAACGGCCACGATCACCGCGCTGGCCACGACGCCGGGCCGGCGGCGGCCGCCGAACGAGCGGTCGGAGACCAGCCCCCAGAGCACGCGACCGGTCGTTCCGCCGAGCTGGGCCAGGGCGAGGAACCGCGCCGCGGTCACGGCGGAGACGGCGTAGGTCTCTTTCGTGTAGAGCACCAGGTACGCGAGCAGCGACGACTGGGCGATCGAGAGCGCCAGCCCGCAGCCGAAGACGACGAGGATCGGCGGACGGCGGAGAAACACCCCGAGCTCGGCGAGCTGCGGCGCCTCCACCACGCGCGGGATCGCCTCGCTCGGGCTCGGCCGGTAGAAGATCGAGACGAGCGCCGCGGAGGCGACCGAGAGCACGCCGGCCAGGGCCAGCGCGTGACGCCAGCTCCACAGGACGGCGATGGGCGGGAGCGCCAGCGCCGCCGCCAGGCCGCCGAGCGTGAGGCCGGTCTGCTTGAGGCCCATCGCGAGCCCGCGCTCGCGCGGCGGAAACCAGTCCACCACCGCCTTGCCCGTCGCCGGATTCAGCGCGCTGAAGCCGAAGCCGCCGAGGACCAGCAGCGCCAGGAGCGCGGGGAGCCCGTGAGTGGTCGCTGCGAGGACGACCATGGCGCCGATGATGAGCTGACCAACCCCGAGCGTCAGGCTCACCCCGAGACGGTCGGTCACCCAACCGGCGGGCAGCGCCATCAGCACGCCGCCCAGGTAGACCGCGGGCAGAAAGAGCCCGGCCTGCGCGCGGGAGAGCGCCAGCTCCTCGAGGAGAAACGGCGCGAGCGGGACGGCGGCCAGCGCGGTCAGGGCGCCCAGGCCGTGGGCGAGCGTGACGAGCGCGAGGATCCCCCAGCGCGGCGTCACGAGCGCTGCAGGAGCGCTTCGGCGGCCTCCATCAACGTCTCGGACAGGGTGGGGTGCGTGTGGATCGTCGCCGCGAGGTCCTCGACGGTGAGCGCGGTCTCGACCGCGAGCGCGGCTTCGGCGATCAGCTCTCCCGCGCCCGGCCCCACGATCCCGGCGCCGAGGAGGCGCCCCGTGTCCGGATCCGCGATGAGCTTCGTCACGCCGTCGCTGCGACCGAGGGTCGCCGCGCGGCCCGAGGCCGCCCACGCGAAGCGCGCGACCTGGACCCGGCGCCCGTCGCGCTGCGCTTGCGATTCGGTGAGCCCGCACCAGGCGACCTCGGGATCGGTGAAGACGACCGCGGGGACGACGACGTTGTCGAACGCCGCCGGGCGGCCCGCGATCACCTCGCCCGCCACCTTGCCCTGGCGCATCGCGCGGTGGGCGAGCATCGGCTCGCCGGTGACGTCGCCGACCGCGTAGATCGCCGGATCCGCGGTGCGACAGCGCTCGTCGACCGCGACGACGCCGCGCGCGTCGACGCTGGCGCGGGTCGTCTCGAGCCCCAGGCCGGCGCTGACCGGCGCGCGTCCGACCGCGACCAGCACGCGGTCGAACGCCTCGACCGCGTCGCCGCCGAAGCGGGCCTCGACCGCCGAGCCCCGCTCCGTGAGCGACGTCACCGTGGTGCCGAGCCGGATCTTCGCGAAGAGCTTCTCGCACCGCCGCGCGAGCGGCTGGACCAGGTCGCGGTCCGGGCCCGGCAGCAGGCCGTCGGTCATCTCGGCGACGGTGACCACGCTGCCGAGCGAGGCGTAGACCTGACCGAGCTCGAGACCGATATAGCCGCCGCCGATCACGAGCAACCGCTCCGGAATTTCCGGCAGCTCGAGCGCCGCGGTGGAATCCATGATGCGATCGGACTCGAGCGGGAGGCCGGGCACGCGCGACGGGAGCGAGCCGGTCGCCACGATCGCGTGCTTGAAGCGGATCTTCTGGGGCTCGTCGCCCTCGACGCGCAGCTCGCGCGAGCTCTCGAACACGGCGCGGCCGCCGATCACCTCGACGCCCTTGGTCTTCGCGACCGACGCGAGGCCGCGTGCCAGCCGGCCCACGACTCGCTCGGCCTTCCACTTGCGCAGCGGGTCGAGCGAGACGTGCGGCTCGCCGAACTCGACGCCGATCTCGCGGGCGCGCGTGGCGTCCTCGATCAGCGCGGCGACGTGCAGCAGCGCCTTGGACGGGATGCAGCCCTCCCAGAGGCAGGCGCCGCCGAGCCGCTTGCCGGCGTCCACGACTACCGTCTCGAGCCCCAGCTCGGCGCAGCGGAACGCCGCCGAATAGCCGCCGGGGCCGCCGCCGATCACGGCCACGTCCACCTCGATCACGAGGTCGCCCATCACCATCGCCGGATCACCAGTCGAGGAGCAATTGCTCCGGACGCTCGAGCCGGCGCACGATGGCCGCGGCGAAGCGCGCGCCGTCGGCGCCGTCGGCGACGCGGTGGTCGAACGTGAGCGAGATCGGCAGGAGCGTGCGCGGCACGATCCGGCCCTCGAGCACCACGGGCTCCTCGCGGGCGCGCGCCACGCCGAGAATGGCCGCTTCGGGGTAATTGATGATCGGGATCGCGCCGGTTCCACCCAGCGCGCCGATGTTGGTGATGGTGAAGGTCCCGCCCCGTAGATCGTCGAGCGTGGCCTTGCCCTCGCGGACACGCTGGGCGAGCGTCGCGAGCTCGCGCTGGAGCTCCACGAGCGGCTTCCGGTCCACGTCGCGGATCACCGGGACGATCAATCCTCGCTCGGTCGCCACCGCGACGCCCAGATGGTAGTAGCGCTTGAGGATCAGCTCGCCGGCCGCGCCGTCTAGGCTCGCGTTGAACTGCGGGTGCTCCTTGAGCGCCAGCGCGGCTGCCTTCAGCAGAAAACTCGTCAGCGTGAGCACGAGGCCGCGCTCTCGCGCGGGCTCCACCGAGCGGCGGATGATCGCGTCGAGCTCGGTGACGTCGGCGCGATCGAAATGCGTCACGTGCGGGATCAGCGTCGCCGAGAGCGCCATGCGCTCCGCGATCGTGCGCCGCAGATGCGACAGCGGCTGCCGCTGCACCGGCCCCCACTGCTCGAACCGCGGCAACGGCGGCGCCTCAGCGCCAATCGGCGCCAGCGGCTTCGCGACCTGCGCTCGCTCCGCGTCTGCGCCGCCGCGCGTCGGGGCGGCGGCGCCCGGCTCAGCGACAGCCTGTCCCCGCTGGGCCGGATTGACCCGTGCCGCAAGCGAGCTCGACCGAGACGCGGAACCAGACGCGGCAGCACGCACATCATCATCAGTCACGCGCCCCGCCGGGCCCGTCGCCCGAACCGCACGCAACTCAACCCCAAGCTCGCGCGCAAGCCGTCGAGTCGCCGGCGTAGCCGGCACCGGCCCCACGCCAATGCCGGTACCCGTCGCCATCGCCGGCGCGGATGCGCCGGCACGTCCAGCGCCGCCAGCCGCATGCTCGACCGGCTGCTCGCTCACGTTCGCAACCGTCGCGGGCTGCCGGCGGGGCAGGGGCGAGGGGGCGGGGGGAGGGGTCCGGGGCGAGTGGGGTTCCGAAGCCCCGCGCCCCTGCCCCGCCGACGCCACGGAAGAGTCGTCGAAAGTAACGAGCACCTCACCGACCTTGACCGTCTGGCCGGGCTGGATGTGAACGCGAGCGACGCGACCAGCGAACGGGGAAGGAATCTCAACGGTGGCTTTGTCGGTCTCGACCTCGAGCAACGGCGCGTCCTCGGCGACGACGTCGCCCTCGCCGACCAGCACCTTGACGATCTCGGCCTCGGTCAGTCCCTCGCCGAGATCGGGCAGCGCGAACGGGCGAGGCATGGGCGGGCGCGCCTCAGAACGCGAGGGTTTCGCGGACGGCGGCGACGACGCGCGGGACGTCGGGCACGTTCGCCTTCTCGCGGGCGAAGCCGACGAACGGGACGTCGTGGGCGGTCACGCGGCGGATCGGCGCTTCGAGCGAGAGGAACGCGCCGTCCATGATCGAGGCCGCGATCTCGGCGCCCGGCCCGAAGCTCCGCGGCGCCTCGTGTACGACAACCGCGCGTCCGGTCTTCTTGACCGACGTCACGAGCGCGTCGCGGTCGAGTGGCGAGATCGTGAGCAGGTCGATCACCTCGACGCCCGCGCCGTCCTCGGTCCGTAGGATATCGGCGGCCTCGAGCGCCACCCGGAGCATGGCGCCGTAGGCGACCAGCGTGAGGGCGTCGCCCTCGCGCGCGATCTGCGCACGGCCGATCGGCAGCGCCTCGCTCTCGTCCGGCACGTCTTCCTTGGCGGCGTGGTAGAGCGCCTTGGCCTCGAAGAAGATCACCGGGTCGGGGTCGCGGATCGCGGCGGCGAGGAGGCCGCGCGCGGTGCGCGGTCCTGAGGGGATGACCATCTTCAGCCCGGGGATGTGGGCGTAAAACTGCTCCTCCGACTCCGAGTGGTGCTCGAGGGCCCGCACGCCGCCCCCGTACGGCATGCGAATCACCATCGGGATGTGGAACCGTCCCTGGGAGCGCATGCGGTAGCGGGCGCAGTGGTTCTCGATCTGGTGGAAGCACTGGAACGCGAAGCCGGAGAACTGGATCTCGCAAACCGGCTTGAGACCGTAGAGCGCCATCCCGACGGCGGTCCCGATGATGGCCGCCTCCGCGAGCGGGCTGTCGATCACGCGCTGCGAGCCGAACTTCCGCTGCAGGTCGTCGGTCACGCGGAAGACCCCGCCGTCGACGCCCACGTCCTCGCCGAGGACGAGCACGTCGTTGTCGCGCTCCATCTCCTCCAGGAGCGCCAGGTTGAGGGCCTTGACCATGTTCAGCTTGGCCATGGTCAGCGCCGTGTCCGTCGCTGGCCCCGCATCGGCGTTGCGTCCACCGGCGCCGGCGGCGGCTGGCCGTCGCGCGCCGGGGCGGCGTGCTCGCGCGCGGCCATCTCGTCACGCTGCGCCAGCAGCCCGGGCGGCGGGGTCGCGTAGGCGTGCTCGAACATCGTGAGCGGATCGGCCGGCGGCGCGGCCTCGAAGCGGCGCACCGCCTGCGCGATCTCGTCGTCGACGCGCTGCTCGAGCCCCGCCTCGAGGAGATCGCGCTTCTCGAGGTAGATCCGGAAGCGCGTCAGCGGGTCCTTCTGCTCCCACATCCGCACTTCTTCCTCGGCGCGGTACTTGGTCGGGTCGTCGGCGGTCGTGTGGACGCCCAGCCGATAGGTGACGCACTCGATCAGCGTCGGGCCGTCGCCGGCGCGCGCCCGGTCCACCGCCTCCCGCGCGGCCGCGTAGACGGCGAGCACGTCGTTGCCGTCCACCTGGAGGCCCGGCAGGCCGTAGGCGAGGGCTTTCTGGGCGATCGTGCGCGAGTGCGTCTGCTTCTTGAGGGGCACCGAGATCGCCCACTGGTTGTTCTGGCACACGAACACCACCGGGACGTGCCACACGCCGGCGAAGTTCATCGCCTCGTGGAAGTCGCCCTCGGAGGTCGCGCCGTCGCCGAAGTACGCCATGACCACCGCGTCGTCGCCGCGGTACTGGACCGCGTAGGCGAGGCCCACCGCGTGGGGCAGCTGGGTCGCGACGGGGATCGTGATCGGCAGGTCGTGCTGGTCGGGCGCCGGCTGGCCGCCTTCGAGCCGGCCCGCGAAGAAGTGCAGGAGCTTGTCGATCGGCCACCCGCGCCAGACCATCGCGGCGGTCTCCCGGAACGACGGCACCATCCAGTCGCTCGGCCGCAGGGTGAAGGCGCTGCCGATCTGGGACGCTTCCTGGCCCTTGATGGGCGCGAACGTGCCGACCCGTCCCTGCCGCTGCAGGCGCACCATCCGCTCGTCGAGCCGCCGGCCGAGCAGCATGGCGCGATAGAGCGCCTTCAGGTCATTTTCGGAGAGCTTGGGTTCGAGCGCGGTGTCGAGGTTGCCGTCGCTGTCGAGCACCGACAGGTACTCGACCTGAAACCGCGGCTCGAGTGTGATCCTGGGCATGCCAGCAGACTCGAATTCATTCTAACTCGCGCGGGGAGAAAAGGAGGGAGAGCTACTTCTTCGCGGCCTGGGCGCGCTTCGGGGCCGCCGGGGCCGGGGCGGCGTCGCGCTTGGCCTTCGCCAACGGCCGCTTCTCGCCGGAGGCGACGCGCTTGGCGAGACTCTCTTTCAGCGCGTCCATCAGATCGATGACCTGGGCGCGTTGAACTTGAGGGCCGACGGTGGTGACTTCCTTGCCCTCGACCTTCTGGTCGATCATGCCGAGCACGTGCTGGCGGTACTCGTCCTGGTACTGCTCGGGCTTGAACTCGTCGTTCGAGAGCCCGTCGATGAGCTGGAGCGCCAGCTCGAGCTCGCCGGGCTTGATCTTCGCCGACTGCCCGCGGTCGATCTCGCCGAAGTCGCGGACTTCGTCGGCGAAGTACATGGTGTGGAGCATGAGGCCGCTCTTCGCCGGCCGGATGAGGACGAGGCTCTCCTTGCCGCGCATGACGAACTTGGCGAGCGCCACGCGAGAGTTCTTCTCCATCGCGTCGGCCAGCAGCCGGTACGCCTTGTCGCCGCCCTTGTCGGGCCCGAGATAGTACGTCTTCTCGAAGTAGATCGGGTCCACCGACGCGAGCGGCACGAACTCGGCGATGTCGATGACCTTGGAGGTCTCGCCCTCGAGCGACTTGAGCTCGTCGTCGCTGACGCGCACGTATTGGTCCTTGGCGAACTCGTAGCCGCGCACGAGGCTCGCGCGGTCGACCACCTCGTTGCACGTCGGGCAGAACGTCTGCTGTCGGATGCGCGAGCCGCACTTGGCGTGCAGGAGGTTGAACGACACGTTCCCCGACGACGCGGCGGTGTACAGCCTGATCGGGATCGAGACCAGGCCGAAGGAGATCGTGCCCGTGCCGATCGAGTGCGGTGCCATGGTTTGCACGATAGCATGTTGCTCTCTATGATGCCCGCAGGCATGGACCCTCCCATGGATAGCGTCCCGACGCCGGTCGAGAGGCAACATGTCGGGGTTCTCACCATCCTGTCCGCCGTCGTGCTCGTCCTGTTCCTCGCGTTCATGGCGTGGCTCCAGTACGGCGGATCGCGCGTCGAGGAGATGGTGGAGCCCGAGCGCGCGCTCGCGCTGATCGTGGGACGGACCATGGACCTCGACGAGGGCATCGAGCGCGGGCCGGCGTGGGAGCGCGCCGTCTATCGGTTGCTGCTGAGCGACCACGCGAGCGACGTCGCCGAGGCGCTCGGCTGGTACGAAGAGCTGGCGGCCGCATCGTTCGATCCGGCCGTCGACCTGCACCTGGCGACCCTCGAAGGCGAATCCGGCCGGCCGGCGAGCGTGCGGCGCCGTGTCGACGAGTGGGCGCGCCGCCCCGATCCCATGCCGGCGCTCGCCCGGCTCGTCGCCGCCGCCTATCTTCCGGAATCGCTCGACACCGCGGACGCCGCGACCCTCGACGACGAGACGCTCGCGGAAGTGCTCGAGCCAGGCTGGTTCAGGGACCGCATCGCCGTGCGCCTCGCGGTGCGGACCGGCGACGCCGAACTGCTGGATCGCGCGAACGCGTCGCAGGCCGCCCGCTCGAGGCCGCTGCTGAACCGCTCGCGCGCGATGATCGTGGTGGAGCTGGTCCTGCTCGTGGCGGGGGGGCTGGTCCTGGTCCGGCTCGTGCTGCGGGGCGACAGGCTCGCGCGCATCGGCGCGGTCGTGCTCCCGCCGCCCTGGCGGGGACGGGTGGGCGCCGGGGTCCTGATTCGCGGCGGGGCGCTCGGCGCCATCACGCTCGTCGCGCTCTACTTCTTCACGTTCACCGGATCCGATCGACCGTTCGCGCGGGTGGCGCTCGGCGTGGCGACGAACGCCGCGTTCTTGCCGGTGCTGCTGCTCGCCCGCCGGCGGCTGCTCGAACCGTCCGGGGTGCCCTTCGCCGAGGGGCTCGGGCTGATGCCCGCGGCGGGCGGCATGCGCCGCCTCCTGTTCGTGTTCCTGGCCGTGCTGTCGCTCGGGCAGCTCGGCGGCGTCGCGATCGACCTGGCGGGGCGGCGGGTCGGGCTCACCGCGCACTGGACGGAGTGGTTCGATCGCGATCTGGCGTGGGGCCCGCCGCTCGTGGTCGGCCTGACGGTCCTCGACACGGTCGTCCTCACGCCGGTGTTCGAGGAGATCGTGTTTCGCGGGCTCGTGTTCGCGACCCTTCGCCGGCGCTTCGGCGTGCCCGGCGCGGCGCTGCTGAGCGCCGGGATCTTCGCGATCGCCCACGGCTACGGCGTGCTCGGCTTCGCCGCCGTCTTCTGGAGCGGTCTCCTGTGGGCGTGGGCATACGAGCGGACCGGCAGCCTCCTGCCGTCGATCGCGTCGCACGCGGCGGACAACCTGATGGCCTCGCTCTCCGTGGTGCTGGCGCTCCGTGTCTAGAGGCCGCGGCCTCGACGAGTACCGGCGCAAGCGCGATCCCGCGCAGACGCCGGAACCGTTCGGCGGCCCCAGCGCCGGCGCGGGCAACCGGTTCGTCGTCCACAAGCACTCGGCGCGCCGGCTCCACTACGACCTGCGTCTGGAGATCGACGGCGTGCTGAAGAGCTGGGCGGTGCCCAAGGGACCGTCGATGCGCTCCCACGAGAAGCGGCTGGCGGTGCACGTCGAGGATCACCCGCTCGAGTACGCCGACTTCGAAGGGGTGATCCCCGAGGGCAACTACGGCGCGGGGCCATCGATGGTGTGGGATGCCGGCCGCTTCCAGCTCACCAAGCCCGAGCCCGCGCGCGAGCAGATCGAGCGGGGGAAGCTCGAGTTCGAGCTGTTCGGGTTCAAGCTGCGCGGGCGGTGGACACTGGCGCGCATGAGCGGCAAGGACAAGGACTGGCTGCTGCTCAAGAAGTCGGACGCGTTCGTGAGCGAGACCGAGCCGGTCGAGCGATTCCCGGAGTCGGTGTTCTCGGGGCTGACGATCGAGGAGCTGCGCGACGGCGCGGGCCGCCTGGACACGCTGCGCAAGCGGCTGGTCGAGCTCGGGGCGCCCCGCGCCGAGGTGACGCCGCGCGGCGATCTCTTCATGCTGGCGACACTCAGCGAGGAGCCGTTCTCGAATCCCGGCTGGCTCTTCGAGATCAAGTACGACGGCGTCCGCGTGCTGGCCTGGCGCGAGAACGACCGCGTCGAGCTGCGTGGGCGGAGTGGCCAGGACTTCGCGGGACGCTATCCCGAGGTGACGGCGGCTCTCCGCGCGTTGCCGCTCGACCGATTCTGCCTCGACGCCGAGGTCGTGGCGCTCGATGAGACGGGCCGCGCGAGCTTCCAGCTCCTGCAGGCGCGCATGGGCCTGACGCGCCCCGCCGACGTCGAGCACGCGCGCGGCGCCGTGCCGGTCAGCGCCGTCGTGTTCGACGTGCTCGCGCTCGATGGGCGCGACGTGCGCCGGCTGCCGCTCGAGGCGCGCAAGGAGTGTCTGAAGCTCCTGCTGCCCCCACGGGGGTTCGTCCACTACGGCGATCACGTGGTCGGCCACGGCATCGAATTCCTCGACGCGGCGTGCGAGCAGCGTCTCGAGGGCATCGTCGCCAAGAAGCTCGGCAGCGCGTACGTGGCGAAGCGGTCGCGGGATTGGCTCAAGATCAAGTGCCAGCTCCGGCAGGAGTTCGTCATCGGTGGCTACACCGAGCCCCAGGGCTCGCGCGCTCACTTCGGCGCTCTGCACCTCGGTCTCTACGATCAGGGCCGGCTCGTCTACGTGTCGAAGGTCGGCACGGGCTTCGACGACGCGACGCTCGACCGCGTGTGGGAAAAGCTGGGTCCGCTGGATCGCGCGACGCCGCCGTTCGCCTCCGGAACGCCCGCCGGGCGCGGTCATCACTGGGTCGAGCCTCGGCTCGTCTGCGAAGTTCGCTTCACCGAGTGGACGCGCGATGGCGGGATCCGGCACCCTGCTTTTCTCGGGTTGCGTGAAGACAAGCGTCCTGAGGAGTGTGTGCGCGAGCTTCCGCTTGAGGCGCGAGGGGGCGAGGCGGAGGAGGCGGGGGCGGAGGGGATCGCGGGACCACGCGGCGCGCGTGCGCTGCCCGGTCGCGGCTGGGCTCCATCTGGGCGCGGGGGGTCCGACGACGGTTCACGGGAACGGGTCCCGTCGACCCCCTCCGCCCCCGCCTCCTCCGTCTCGCCCCCTCGCGGTCACCCGCGAGCTGACGATACGCCGTCCTCTGGCGATGCCGTCGCGCCGCGGCGGCGCGGGCGGGCCGGGAGTGGCGCGCGAGCATCGCGCAACTCGTCTCCTTCCTCTTCGGCGGTTCCGGTGGAAGAGAAGAGGGTGGTGATTACTAATCCGAAGAAGGTGTTTTGGCCGGACGAAGGCTATAGCAAGTTGGATTTGATCGAGTATTACGATGCGGTGGCGCCGTGGCTCTTGCCATATCTTCGGGATCGGCCGCTGGTGCTCACGCGGTATCCGGACGGGATCAAGGGGAAGTCGTTCTTCCAGAAGGACGCGCCCGAGTGGGTGCCGTCGTGGATCCGGACCGAGCGGATCCATGCCGACGACGCGGACCGCGACATCGACTACTTCATCGTGAACGATCGCGAGAGCCTGCGCTACGTCGCGAACATGGGGACGATCCCGCTCCACCTCTGGAGCTCGCATCTGCCCACGCTCGATCGGCCCGACTGGCTCGTGCTCGATCTCGATCCCAAGGGCGCGCCGTTCACCGACGTCGTCAAGGTGGCGTGCACGCTCCACGGCGTGCTCGACGAGCTGGAGCTGTCGAGCTACGTCAAGACGTCCGGCGCGACCGGGCTCCACATCGTGCTGCCGCTCGGTGCCCGCTACGACTACGAGGTGACGCGCACCTTCGCGCGGCTGCTCGCCACGATCGGCGTCGAGGAGGAGCCGGCGATCTCGACGGTCGCCCGCCCGCTGCGCGCGCGGGGCGGCAAGGTCTACATCGACTGGGGCCAGAACGGCCACGGCCAGACGATCGTCGCGCCGTTCTCGGTGCGCCCGCTGCCCGGCGCGCCGGTCGCGTGTCCGCTGCGCTGGGAGGAGGTCACCGCGCGCCTCGATCCCGCGCGCTTCACGATCAAGACCGCCCCCGCGCGCTTCGAAAAGGTCGGCGATCCGCTGGCGCCGGTCCTGTCCGGCGCGATCGACGTCACGGCAGCCTTGAAGCGTCTGGAGCGCCGCACGAAGAAGAGCCGCTGAGCGCCGTCAGCGCGCGGCGGTGCGGCGTCTTCGCGGATCGCCACGACCGTCAGCGCCCGGGAAGGCTCGCGCGGAGCAGCGCCATCATCTGATCGATCTCGTCGAGCGACACGTTCAGGGCCGGCATGAAGCGTAGCGAGTCGGGGCGCGGCGCGTTGATGAGCAGCCCGCGGTCGAGCGCAGTCGACGCGACCTTCTTCGCGTCCAGGCCGCGCAGCTCGAGCGCCAGCAACAGGCCACGGCCACGCACCTCGCCGTGACCGAGGTTCGCCGAGAGCGCCCGCAGCCGCTCGGCCAGATACGAGCCGTTCGCGGCCACGGTCGCGAGGAACTCCTTGCGACCCACCGCCTCCATGACCGCGCAGCCGACGGCCGCCATGAGCGGGTTGCCGTTGAAGGTGCCGCCCTGGTCGCCGTACTCGAAGCAGCTCGCGCCGGCGGAGGCCAAGAGCGCGGCGAGCGGGACGCCCGCGCCCAGCCCCTTGCCGAGCGTCATGATGTCGGGATCGATCCCCGCGTGCTCGTAGCCGAAGAGCCGCCCGGTGCGGCCGATGCCGGTCTGGATCTCGTCGAGGATCAGCAGCATGTCGTGGCGGCGCGTGAGCGCACGTAACTCGCGCAGGAAGTCGTCGCCGGCCTCGAAGACACCGGCCTCGCCCTGGATCGGCTCGAGCATCACCGCGACCGTCCGCTCGTCGATGGCGCGCGCGACCGCGTCGAGATCGCCGAGCGGGACCTTGCGGAACCCCGGGACTTTCGGCTCGAACAGCGTGCCCCAGCCTGGCTTGCCGGAGGCGGACATCGTCGCCAGCGTACGCCCGTGGAAGGCGTGCTCCATGGTGATGATCTCGAAGGCGCCGGTCCGGTGGCGTGCGCCCCACTTGCGCGCGAGCTTGATGGCGCCCTCGTTCGCCTCCGCGCCGCTGTTGCAGAGAAACACCTGGTCGAGCCCGGAGGCCTCCGCCAGGCGCGTCGCGAGCTTTGCCATGGGCTCGTTGTAGTAGGCGGGGCTGCAGTTCATCAGCTGTGCGCCCTGCGCGGCCAGCGCGTCGAGCACGACGCGCGGCGAGTGGCCGAGACAGTTCACCGCCCAGCCCTGGACGAAATCCAGATAGCGCGTGCCGTCGCGGTCCCAGAGCCACGACCCCGCGCCCTTCACCATCACGATCGGCGGCCGCTCCGCGATTTTCATGATCCGATCCAGAGTCTCAGTCGGCATTGGCGGTCCTCCCGCGAGCGTCGAGGCGACGCTGCATGATGGTCACGTCGTGCCAGCGGCCGAGCTTGAATGCCGTCTGGCGCTCGACACCGACCGTGCGGAACCCGTGCCGCCGGTGCAGCCGGAGCGACGCGGTGTTCCGCGATGTGATGCGCGCCATGATCGAGTGATGGCCGGCCACGACGGCGCGCCGAACAAGCTCGGCGAGGATCAGGCGGCCGAGGCCCGCGCCGCGGTGGCCGCCCTCGACGTAGACGGAGTCCTCCACCGTGTGCGCGAACGCGGGCCTCGGCCGGTAGGGCGACAGCGAGCCGTACGCGACGACGTGCTGGCCGGCGACCGCGACGACGACGGGGTAAGGCTCCGGATGACGCGCGAGCCACTCACGCTGCGCGGCCGCGTCCCGGGGCTCGGTGTCAGTCGTCGCGTCGGTCCAGAGAACTTCGTGATTCCAGATCGCGGCGATCTGGTCGAGGTCGGACGCGGACGCGTCGCGGAGAGTGACGTCTAGTGGTCGTGACGGGCGCCGGCGCCGACCGGAGCCACGAGCGCCGCTCCGACCCGAGTGTCCGGGCGTGTCGGAGCCACGAGCATCTGTCTCAGGCCACCCTCGGGCCAAGCCGGCCGGCGACGCACCCGCTACAACGAAGGCGGGCCGCGTCGGCGCGGGCCTCGGCGATCCGATCCCGCGCCATGGTCTCGAGCGCGTCGGGGTCGATGTCCATGGCGCGCATCATGCCCCGAGTCGGATCATCAGAGAAATCAATTGTTATGATCGTTACGATCAGATATTTTTTGGAGTCACCATGACCCTCCAGCTCGCCCACCTCGTCGCCCTCCAGGCGGTCGCGCGCCACGGCAGCTTCTCGCGTGCGGCGCGCGAGCTGCGGCTCACGCAGCCGGCCGTGAGCATGCAGGTACGCCAGCTCGAGCGGGTGCTCGGGCTGCCGCTGCTCGAGCGCGTGGGCAAGCGCGCCTACCCGACGAAGGCGGGCGAGGTCTTGCTGACCCACGCCGGGCGCGCGCTGCGGGAGCTGGAGAACGGCGTCCAGCTCGTCCAGCAGCTCCGGGGGATCGTCGCCGGGCGGATCCGCCTGGGCACCAGCGCCTCGATCAGCATCTACTTGCTCCCGTCGGCGCTTCACCGGTTCCGCGCGCGCTACCCGCAGACCGAGCTCGTCGTCGTCACCGGCAACGCGCCGGAGATCGCGCGGGCGGTCGTGGCGAACGAGCTCGACGTGGGAATCATCAGCCTGCCGGTCCGCGAGCGCGAGCTGGCGGTGACCTCGCTCTACCGCGACGAGCTGGTGGCGATCGGCCCGCCCGACCGCCGCTGGCCGCGCGGACGGCGCGTGAAGGCCGCCGAGCTGGCGCGCGAGACGTTGATCTTGTTCGAGGACGGCGCCACGCTCAGGGGCCTGATCGACGGCTGGTTCCAGCGCGGCGGCGCCGCACCGGCGCTGCCGATGGAGCTCGGCAACACCGAAGCGATCAAGAAGCTGGTGGAAGCGGGCCTCGGGCTGTCGGTGACCTCGTGGTTCGCGGCGAAGGCCGAGGTGCGCGCCCGCAAGCTCGCCGCGGTGCGCCTCGATCCGCCGCTGTTCCGCCAGATCGGGATCGTGCTCCGTCGCGACAAGCCACGGACGCCAGTGCTCGACGCGTTCCTGGCGACGCTAGACGACCTGCGCCGCTCGCTCGAGTAGCGCCCTCACCGCCGCCTCGCTCCCTTCCGGCCGGGCCGGTAGCCGATCGTCGGCTGCGTCCCCGCGTCTTCGGCGTGGACGTGGGTCGCCTCCGTGGCTTCCCGGCGCTTCGCCGCGACCGCCTCGGGCGGGGGCGTGGCGGCAATGAGGCAGTGCTTCGCGCTGCCGATGAGGTCGCGCCGGCCGGCGTCCACGAGCGCCTTGTGGACGACGAACCAATTACGGGGCTCGAAGAACTGCATCAGGGCGCGCTGCGTCTGCCGGTCACGCAGCTTCTTGACGGTGTCGACGGGCGCCATGGTCAGCGGATCGATCCCGGTGTGGTAGATGCACGTCGCGATGTCCATCGGCGCCGGGATGAAGTCCTGCACCTGCCGCGGGCGGTAGCCGTGCTTCTTCAGAAAGACGGCCAGCTCGATCATGTCCTGCACGCCACAGCCGGGATGGCTCGCGATGAAGTAGGGAACGAGGTATTGCTCCTTGCCCGCCCGTTCGCTCGCGCGGCGGAACTTCCCCGCGAACGTCTCGAACTCGCGGTGGCTCGGCTTCTTCATCAGCGCGAGGACACGGTCGGACTGGTGCTCGGGCGCGACCTTCAGATGACCGCCGACGTGATGGGTCGCCAGCTCGTCGACGTACGCGTCGTCGAGGTTGGCCAGGTCCATGCGGATGCCCGAGGCGATGTGGACGCGCTTGACCCCGGGGATGGCCCGGGCCCCGCGCATCAGCTCGATCGTCGGCGCGTGGCTCGTCCCGAGCAGCTTGCAGATCGTCGGGTGGATGCAGGAGAGCCGCTTGCACACCGCCTCGACCTCGGGTCGGGTACAGCGCATCTGGTACATGTTCCCGGTGGGACCGCCGAGGTCGCTGATCGTGCCCTTGAAGGCGGGGTCGGCGGCGATCGTCTTCACCTCGGCGAGGATCGAGCGGGGGCTCCGGCTCTGGATGACGCGGCCCTCGTGCATCGTGATGGAGCAGAAGGTGCAGCCTCCGAAGCAGCCGCGCATGATCTGCACGGAGTCCTTGATCATCGTGTGGGCGGGAATCGGCTCCGCGTAGCGCGGGTGCGGCCGGCGCGTGTACGGCAGGTCGTAGATCGCGTCCATCGCCGCCTCGCCGATCGGCAGGCACGGCGGGTTGAGCACGAGCGTGCGGTCGCCGTGGGCCTGCGTCAGCCGCTTGGCGTTGAACGGGTTCGTCTCGTGATGGAACGTGCGGGTCATCCGCGCGAAGGCCATCGGGTCACGCGTCACGTCGTCCAGGGACGGCAGCGCCAGCGTCTGGCCGGACCAGGCCGGCAACGCCTCCTGGGCGCCGAGCAGGTACGCCACGCCGCGCAGATCGCGCAGCGCCGTCACCGGCTGTCCGGCGGCGAGGCGGCGCGCGATGTCGACGATCGTCGCCTCGCCCTTGCCGAACGCGAGCAGGTCCGCCTTGCTCGCCGCCAGCATCGACGGCCGCACGCGCTCCGACCAGTAGTCGAAGTGCGCAATGCGCCGGAGCGAGGCCTCGATGCCGCCGATCACCACGGGCACGCCCGGGAACGCCTCGCGGCACCGTTGCGCGTAGGCGGGCGTCGGACGATCTGGACGCAGCCCGATCCTCCCGCCCGGCGAGTACGCGTCGTCGTTGCGGCGCTTCTTGTTCGCCGTGTAGTGGTTGATCATCGAGTCCATGTTGCCGGCCGAGACGGCATAGCAGAGCCGGGGCCGCCCGAGCGCGCGCCACGCCGCGGCGCTCCGCCAGTCGGGTTGCGGCAGGATGGCGACGCGGAACCCGTGCGACTCGAGGACGCGCGAGAGGACGGCCATCGCAAAGGAGGGATGGTCCACGTAGGCGTCGCCCGTCACGAATACCACATCGGGCGCGTCCCAGCCACGCGCGCGGATTTCGTCCGCCGTCGTGGGCAACCAGAGTGCGGGGTTGAGGCTCACGCGATCTCCAGGAACCGGCGAGCCAGCGCGGGTCCAGTGCCCGAATCCTCGTGCTTGAAGAACACGTACGCGTCGCGCCAGCCCGCGCCGATATCCCGGATCGTCTGGAGCCAGCGCTGGAGATCCTCGGCGCTGTACTCGACCTCGCGTAGCCGGAGGTAGCCGAAGTCGGCGGTGGCGACCGCGGGCGTGACGCCTTCCTCGGTGGCGGCGATACAGAGCGCGGCGTTGCGCGCGCGCAGCAGCGCGTACACCTCGTCGTCGAACCAGCTCTCGTGGCGGAACTCGAAGGCGACGCGCAGCGCGGGCGGCAGCTTCGCCAGCACGTCGGCGAGCCGGTCGGTGGCCTTCTTGAAATTGGGCGGGAGCTGGAAGAACAGCGGGCCGAGCTTGTCGCCGAGCGTCTGCGCCGTCTCGCAGAAGAAGCCGAGGGGCTGAGCGACGTCGCGGAGGCGGGAGAAGTGGGTGATCTTCTGCGGCGCCTTCAGGACGAAGGTGAACCCGGCGGGCGCCGCGGCGCCCCACCCGGTGACGGTCTTGGCGCTCGGCATCCGATAGAACGTGTTGTTGATCTCGACGGTGGTGAAGCGCTCGACGTAGTACGGGAGCATCTTCGACGTCGGGAGGTCCTTGGGATAGAACGTCCCCTTCCACTCCGGGTAGTTGTAGCCCGACGTTCCGACGTGGAACTTCACTGCAGGAGTGCCTCGAGCGGCGTGGCCCTCTCGCCGATCGCCGCGGCGACCGCCGGGTGCACGACCTT
>Ga0209161_10001542_pt1 | contig 19082 bp, 18 predicted proteins | sample GraSoiAngelo_155_FD_186169 | JGI IMG/M metagenome (GOLD analysis project Ga0209161, IMG submission 186169) | Grasslands soil microbial communities from the Angelo Coastal Reserve, California, USA - 14_1009_13_30cm (SPAdes) (version 2) | ecosystem: Environmental > Terrestrial > Soil > Grasslands... | reverse complement strand
AGCGTAACCGGCTCCCCCCCCTGCTTCGCGGTGAACAGCGTCTTACCCAGCCGGCGCGCGTTCTCCGCGATGACCCCGTTCGCCGCGTCGAGGATCACCTGGGTGGAGCGGTAGTTCTGCTCCAGCTTGATCAGGGTGGTACCGGGGAAGTCGTGCTGGAACGACAGCATGTGCCGCACGTCCGCCCCGCGCCAGCCGTAGATGGCCTGGTCGTCGTCGCCGACGACACACAGGTTCGTGTGCTGCGCCGCCAGCTGTCGCACCAGCCGGTACTGCGCCGCGTTGGTGTCCTGGAACTCGTCCACCAGGACGTGGTCGAAGCGTCGTTGCCAGTAGGCCAGGCGCTCCGGGTGCTCGGCGAAGAGCGTGAGCGGAAACAGCAGCAGATCGTCGAAATCCATCGCGTTGGCCTGCTTCAGGGCGGGGCCGAGCGCGGCGTAGATCTCCGCCGCCACGCGCTCCAGCGGGCTTTCGGCGCTGGCGCCGAGCTCCTCGGGGAGGAGCATGCGGTTCTTGGCCCCGGAAATGATGGCGTGGATCGCGCGGGGCGGATTGGCCTTGGGCGAATGGCCGCGCTGCTCCAGCAGCCGTTTGACCAGCGCTTGGGAGTCGTCCTGGTCGTAAATGGTGAAGTTGGGGCCAAACCCGAGGAGCGGGGCCTCACGCCGCAACAGCCGCGCGGAGAGGGAGTGGAACGTCCCAATCCACAGGCCGCGCGGATCGGCACCGAGCAGGGTCGCGACCCGGGCCCGCATCTCTCCCGCCGCCTTGTTGGTGAAGGTGACCGCGAAGATGCGCGAGGGCGCCACGCCGCGCTCCTGGATCAAGTGGGCAATGCGGGCCGTCAACACGCGCGTCTTGCCCGAGCCCGCCCCGGCGAGCACGAGCAACGGTCCACCAGGGTGGCGGACTGCGGCCTCTTGCGCGGGATTGAGCGGGAGGGTCACCCGTCCCCCCTTCCCCGTCCCCCGTCCCGCTCTTGGACCAGCGGAAACTCCAGCACGAACTCGGTCCCCTCTCCGCCCGGTGCGGGGCGATACAGCAGGCGCCCGCCATGCTGCTGCTCGACGATGCGGCGCGCGAGCGCCAGGCCGATGCCCCACCCACCGGGCTTGGTGGAGATCCCCGGCTCGAACAGATTGGCGCGCACCTCGGGGGCGACGCCGGGGCCGTCGTCGCGCACCGCGATGCGGGCCGTGCGGGGAGCCGCGTCGACCGTCACATCGATCTTGCCGCCGCGCCCGGACAGCGCATCGATGGCGTTCTTGATGACGGCCTCGAGCGCCCATTCCACGAGCACCGGATCCCCCAAGGCGGTCGGGCCCGGCCCGGTGGCGCGCAGCGCCAGTGCTACCGGGCTCGCGAGGGTGGGGAGGCGCGGCCGGAAGTAGCTCACGACCCGCTCCGCCACCGCCCCCAGGCCCACCGGCTCGCGCCGGGCCGGTCGGCCGATGCGCTCGAACCGCTTGGCCACGCGCTCCAGCCGCTCCGCATCCGCCTGAAGATGATCGGCCAGCTCGGCCCCTGTGGTATCGGGATTTTCCCGCAGGTAGGCAATCCATCCCGTGAGGCTCATGAGTGGCGTGCCGAGCTGGTGCGCCGACTCGCGTGCCATGGCCACCCACAGCCGGTCGCGGGCCGCCGCGACCTGCGAGCGGTACGCCCACGCCGCGAGCAACGCCAGGCACACGAGCACGGACCCTTCCAGCAGCGCGAGCCGTGTCAGCGTGCGCGCCGCCGGGCCCGCCCTGTAGTGGATAGTGCCGACGCCCGGCTGAACGACCGGCGCATTCACGGCGTCGAGCTGGGCGATCCAGGCGCGCAGCCGGGCCGTGTCGGCGCCCACCGTGGGCGGCGCGTTGTCCAGCGCCGTGATGCGTCCCGCCGTGTCGGTCACGACGATGGGGATGCCGAGCGAGCGCACCTGACGGGCGAGATCGAGCAGCGCATCCGTGGCGGCATCCGGGCCGGGGTCGTTCAATCCGGCGAACACGCGCCCCAGGAGCGCGCTGGTCTGGCGCGCGTCGTCGCGCAGGTGTCGCGCCACGATCCACCCGTATCCGACCGTGATCCCCCCGAGTATCAGCGCCAGTCCGACGACGACGGGAGGACCCGCGCGGCGCAGCGCGCCGTTACGCGCCACCGGATGGCACGAGGCGCTCCGACCCGAGGTACGGGACGAGCGCGCGCGGAACGGTCACGGACCCATCGGCCTCCTGATGCGTTTCGAGCAGGGCGGCGATGGTGCGCGGCAGCGCTACGCCCGAGGCGTTGAGCGTATGGACGAACTCCGGCTTCGCCCCCGCCCCGGAGCGGTGGCGGATGTTGGCGCGCCGCGCCTGAAAATCCGTGAAGCTGCTCGAGCTCGAGACTTCGAGCCATTGCCCCACGCCGGGAGCCCAGACCTCGAGGTCGTACTTCTTGGCCGCGGCGAAGCCCAGGTCCCCGATCGCCATGAGCACCACGCGGTACGGCAATTCGAGCCGCTGCAGCACGACCTCCGCGTGCGCGGTCAACCGCTCGTGCTCCGCCGGCGATTCGGCCGGCCGGCAAAAGCGCACCAGCTCGACCTTGTCGAACTGATGCACTCGCAAGAGCCCCCGGGTGTCCTTGCCGGCGGCGCCGGCCTCGCGCCGAAAGCACGGGGTGTAGGCCGTGTAGCCGAGCGGCAGCTTGGCCCCGTCGAGGATCTCGTCGCGATGCAGGTTCGTGACCGGGACCTCGGCCGTCGGCACCAGAAACAGATCGTCCGGCGCCGTCTTGTAGGCGTCGTCCTCGAACTTCGGCAGCTGGCCGGTGCCCACCATGCTCTCGCGGCGCACCAGGAAGGGCGGCTCGACCTCGACGTACCCGTGCTCACGGGTGTGCAGGTCGAGCATGAAGTTGATCAGGCCGCGCACCAGCTTCGACCCGGCGCCCACGAACACCGGGAAGCCCGATCCCGAGAGCTTCGCGCCCCGCGCGAGGTCCAGCAGGCCCAGCGTCTCGCCCAGCTCCCAGTGCGGCTTGCCGCCCCGCGGCGCGGGCTCGCCCCAGGTGCGGACCACTTTGTTGTGCGACTCGTCGCCGTCCGGGACGTCCGGGAGCGGGAGGTTCGGAACGTACAGCAGCTTTTCTTCGACCGCGGCTTCGATGCCGCGCAGCTCGGCTTCCAGGGTCTCGATGCGCTGACCCAGCGCGCGGCGGCCCTCCCGCACGGCCGCCGGCAGCTCGCCCTTCTCCTTCATCAGGCGTGCGTCGGCCTTCGCGGCCTCGTTGCGCTCCCCTTTGAGCTGATCGAGCTGGCCGGTGAGGGCGCGGCGGCGCATGTCGAGCGCCTCCAGCTCGTCGAGCAACCGGGTGAGGCTCGGATCGCCGCGCCGGGCGAGCGCAGCGCGCACCTGCTGAGGCGAGGCGCGAAGCAGCTTGAGATCGATCACGCAGCTACTGCGTGGGCAGTCCCAGGGCGAGGCCCCGGTAGCCGCAATTCTGATCGACGAGAATCTCGAACTTCAGACGGCGTGCCACGGTGTCAACCCTCAGGACGTGTAGCTTGGCGTACAACGGGACGGCGCCGACGAGGCAGGTCACGGGACGCGACACCACATAAAGGACCGTCCCGGTGTCGACCGTCACGGCCGAGTCGAGGTTGTAGCCGCCGGTGGGCGCCAGCGTGATGGCGGGGAACGCCGTGCTCGTCCGCTGCAGCCCGGACGCCGTGCCGAGATGGAGAGCCGCGGTGGGGAGCAGCGTGGGCTTGCTGACCGAGTCGAAGTCGAACGCGAAATCCAGGTTCACCGTCGTGTCGGTGCGTACAGTCGACCGGTCCTGGATCGAATAGGCGGATGGCAAGGTGATGGCGGTGCCGCGCAGCGCGTACAACGACACCGTGTCCACGCCATTCGGAAAAAACGCGGCCGGCAGGCCCGTCGAGTTGCTGCACGCGGCAGCGAGCAGCGCGAGACCGGTGACGACGGCGGTTACGGCGACGAGTCGGCGGCGCGGAGTCATGCGGTGCCGGAGAAGATACCGAGCCGCGTCCAAGTGGGTCAACCCGCGATCGCTGCTTGACTTCGCCAGACTCCATTCCTAGCTTGGCCGCCGTATGGCGACGATCCGCGAAGTGGTCGAGGCGCTGAGCCGGCGCACCGGTGTGGACGCGGTGGTCGTCGTCGGGCGCGACGGGCTGCCGATCGACTCCCGCACCGCCAACGGCGTGGACGCCGAGAGCGTCGCCGCGCTCCTCCCCTCGGTCATCAACGGCATGGCGCAGCTCGGGCAGGCGGGCGGACGCGGGGACTTCGGCGCCGGCGTGCTCGAGTTCGGCGCCGGCCTCGCGCTGGTCTCGGTCCTCCACGCCGACGCGCTGCTGGTGGTGCTGGTGCAACCGTCCACCAACGTGGGCGCGCTGCTCTACGACCTGCGCCGCCACCGCTCCGCGATCGCCGGCCTCCTCTGAGCGGGAGGCGGCCGCGTTGTCGCCCACCCGGCGGCACCTCCTCGTCATCGACGACGAGCCGCACATCGGGCTGCTGCTGCGCCCCCATCTCGAGCGGCTCGGCTATCGCGTGAGCCTGGCGCGCACGCTCGCCGAGGCGCGCGCGGCGCTGCAGGACCGCCACGCCCCCCTCGACGCCATGCTGCTCGATCTCCACCTCCCCGATGGCTCGGGGCTCGACCTGCTGCGGGAGCTGCGCGCCACCGCCGCCACCCGTCGTCTCCCCGTCATCGTGCTGACCGCCGAAGGCGACGAGCGCGTCCTCGGCGAAGTGGAAGAGCTGGGCGCCGCGCTCCTCACCAAGCCGTTCAGCCCCAGCAAGCTCACGGCCCGTATCACCGCCATGCTGGACGACGGGCCTGCCCCCGAGGAGCCCCGGTGAACGTCTGGGCCGCGATCCTCGCGGGGGGGTCGGGCACGCGGTTCTGGCCGCTCTCGACGCCCGAGCGCCCCAAGCAGCTCCTGCCGCTGGCCGGCGACCGCCCGCTGCTGCAGCAGGCCGTGGAGCGGCTCGAAGGGCTGGTGCCGCCCGAGCGCATCCTCATCCTCACCGGACCGTTCCTCGTGGACCAGGTGGCGCGCTCGGTCCCGCAGATCCCGCGGGCACAGGTGCTGGCGGAGCCGCGGGCGGCGTCCACCGCGCCCGCCCTGGTGTGGGCGGCGCACTGGATCTCCGAGCGCGACTCGGGCGCGCAGCTGCTGTCGCTGCACGCCGATTGGGCGGTCGAAGACGATCGCGCCTTTCGCGCGGCCGCCCGGCAGGCGCTCGCGGTGGCCGAGGAGTACGACGTGCTGGTAACGGTGGGCGTCAAGCCGACCCGCAACGAGACGGGGTACGGCTACATCGTCCCCGGCAAGCCGCTGGGCGGCGCGCGGGGGGTGCGGCGCTTCGTCGAGAAGCCATCGCCGGCGCGCGCCGCGCTGCTGCGGCAGCGCGGCGCGCTCTGGAACACCGGTCTGTTTGCGTGGGGCGTGGCGCGCTTTCTCGGCGAAGCAGGCGCCTACGCGCGCGAGCTCAAGCCGGGATGGCCGGCGCTCGCGGCGGGCGACATCGCCGGCTTCTTCGGTGCGGTGCGCCCGGTCGCGGTGGACGTCGCGGTGCTGGAGCGGACCAAGCGCCTCGCCGTGGTCGCCGGCACGTTTCGCTGGGACGACATCGGCTCGTGGGACGCGCTGCTGCGCATTCGCCGGCCCGACGCGCGCGGCAACGTCGTGGTCGGGAACGTCACCCTGGCGGACGACGTCCGCCGCTCGGTCGTCTGGTCCGACAGCGAGCACCTCGCGGTGATCGGCCTGGAAGACATGGTCGTGGTGCGGGCCAACGGCCACACCCTCGTCATGCCGACGGGGCGCGCCGAGCGGCTGAAGCAACTCGTGCAAGGCCTGTGACCCACGCGCTCTATCTGCTCGATCCCGAGCCGAGTGCCGCGTGGGCGCCGTTCCTCGGCGCGCGTCCGCTGTGTGAGCTGCGCGCCGGCGCCCACCTGATCCGCGAGCGCTGGGAGGCGTTCGTCGGCGCGGAAGCCGCGGGGATTCTCGCCTTGCCCCACCTCGCTGGCTTCGCCGAGCCGGGCGTCCCGGCCGTGACGCCCCGCCACCCGGTGGCGGGCCCCGCCATCATCGGGTCCTCGACCTTCGCGCCCCGCGGGCTCGCACCCGCGCTCCCCGACGGCGCCTTCCGGCTCACGTGCGGCGGCATCACGGTAGGCTGGGGCGTGGAGGCGGGGGCGACGTGGGACCGGCCCCAGCCGCACGCGCGAACGATCGAGGTGGAGGGCGCCGTGCTGCACGGTGTGTACGACCTGGTCGCCACGCTGGAGCGGCTGCTCCACGCCGACCTGCGCGCCCTGCTGGCCGACGCCGACCCGATTCCCGCGGGGAGCATCGTGCTCGGCGACCCCGCTGCGATCGCGTTGCACGATGCGGCGGTCGAGCCGGGCGTGATATTCGACGTCCGCGGCGGTCCCGTGGTGCTCGAAAGCGGGGCTGAGGTGCGCTCGGGGACGCGGCTCGAGGGACCGGTGTGGGTGGGCGCCAATGCCCACGTGCTGGGCGGCCCGGTGCGGGTGACGGCGATCGGTCCCCGTTGCAATGTGCGGGGCGAAGTGTCGAACTGCGTGTTTCTGGGGTATGCCAACAAGGCCCACGACGGCTTTGTGGGCCACTCGGTGATCGGCCGCTGGGCGAACCTCGGCGCCGGCACGATCACGTCGAACCTGAAGAACACGTACGGCCGCGTCCGGCTCGACGTCGCGGGTACGCCGCTCGAGACGGGACTCCAGTTGCTGGGCAGTCTCATCGGCGACCACGCCAAGACGGCGATCGGAACGCTGCTCGCGACCGGCACGGTGGTGGGCACCGGCGCCAACGTCTTCGACGCCGTGCGGCCCCCCAAGTATGTTCCGCCGTTCGCGTGGGGGGCGACGGGCGGGGCGCGCATGAGCCGCGACGGGTTTCTCAGCATCGCCGAGCGGGTCCTGCCGCGACGCGACGTCGCAGTGGACGCAGCGCTGCGGGATCTGCTGGGACGGATTTACGATTGGGCCACGGGGTGACGGCCGCGCGTTGCGGCCGGCACCGCCACTGCGCAAATTGCACACCTCCATCCCCACACGAGCGGCATGGCGCAGACCGAGCAATACCGGCGGGTCGGAAAGTTCGAGCTGCACGAGCGCATCGGCGAAGGGGCGATGGGCGAGGTCTGGCGGGCGTACGACTCCGTCATTCGCCGCTACGTCGCGCTCAAGCTGCTCTCGCGGGCGGGCCGGTCGGCGGACGCGCGCGAGCGACTGCTGCGCGAGGCCCGCGCCGCCGGCGCCCTGCAGCACCCCAACATCGTCACCATCTACGACCTGGGCGAAGCGGACGGGCAGCTGTTCATCGCCATGGAGCTGGTCGACGGACGTGACCTGAGCACGTTGATCGCGCTGAGCGAGCCCCTGCCGCTGGAGCGCAAACTGGACCTCGTGATCGAGGTGCTGCAGGGACTCTCCTACGCGCACGAGCGCGGCGTCATTCACCGCGACATCAAGCCGTCCAACGTCCGGATCGCCTCCGACGGCTCCGTCAAGATCATGGACTTCGGGATCGCACGCCTGCAATCGGCCGACGTCACCGGATCGGGCGCGATCGTCGGCACGCCGACCTACATGGCCCCCGAGCAGATTACCAACGGCGCGATTACGCCCGCCACCGACGTGTTCGCGGTCGGCTGCCTGCTGTACGAGCTCCTCGCCTATCGCAAGCCGTTCGAGGGCGAAACCGTGCACGGCGTCCTGTACCAGGTGCTCACGACCGACCCCAAGCCGCTCCGCACCACCGTGCCGTCGATCCCGGCCGCGCTGGAGCGCGTGGTGTCGAAGGCGCTGATCAAGGTGCCGGAGGAGCGCTACGAGACGGCGCGTCAGATGCAGTCGGCCCTGTTCGCCATCCGCGCCGCCCTGTCGGGTGCGTCCGACACGACGGAGCGACTCAGTCTGCGGTGGACGCCCATCCCGTCCGCGGTGCTGCGCCTGGTGACCCACGCGCCGCTGAAGTGGCGGGCGGCGGTCCTGACCACGTTGATGGTCACGGCGCTGGTGCTGTTGTACGTGTCGCGCTCGCCCTCACCCGTGGCCGCCCCGATTGGCGACGCGCAATTCGCGGGAGCGAGCCTCGATCAGGTCCTCGGCTATGCGCTGCCGGCGACGCTCAACGCCGCCCTCGTGGCGCAGCGGGATTCGACCCTCGCGGCGCGGGAGCGCGCCCGCCGTGCCGGCGCCATGAAGAACAACGTGCCCTCGCTCATCCTGGCCGAGACGGTCCTGCTGACCGCGGAAGGGGCCCTGCGCTCGGGCGACCTGGCCCGCGCGGCCAGCGGGTACGTGAGCGCCATCCCGCAGTACCGGAAGGCGCAAGAGGAAGCCGCAGCGCTGCGGCGCGAGGCCCAGCTGGCGCTGGCGCGCGCCACGCCGGTGGTGAACGCGCTCGGCTCGACCCGCCCCGAAGCGGGGCGCGCCGGGGCCTCCTTGGGGCGCGCCGAATCGCTCTACGCGGCCGGAGATTGGGCCGTCGCCCGGCTCGCGGCGCAAGACGCGGAACAAGTGGGCGTCGCCGCCGGTGTCGCACCGCCCTCGCTACAGCCCGCCGAGACCCGCGCCGCGGTCGGCGTGCTGCTGCAGGATCTCGAGCGCGCCATGGCGAGCGAGCGCGTGAGCAACCTCCAGGTGCTGATGCCCGGCATGGCGGTGAAAGACGTGACGGCGTGGGAGACGTTCTTCCAGCGCTACACCCGCCTCACGGCCCGGTACGCCGTTGAGCGCCTGAGCGCGCGCGGCGACACGGCGAACGCCGCGGTACGCACGTCGTACACCTTCGTGCCGGCCGGAGGCGGGGCCCAGCGCGAAACCCGCCTGCGCCAGGCGATCCGCTTCCTCAAGACGCCGGACGGCTGGCGCATCGCGAACATCCGCGACGCCCCGTGAGCTAATCCCAGGCGCGCTCCGTCGGCGGCGGTGCTGGCGGGATCGCCACCGAGTCGGCCCGCGCCGTGGCAGGACCCACGCGGTGCAGCGTCACTGGCTTCTCCAGGTCCCCGCCCGACAGCGTGAGCTTGTCCGCTGCGAGCTTCATCCCGTACACCTGCCACACGCCGTCCCCGAGCGCGAGCCACAGGCTGTCCCCGACGATGCGCCAGCGGGCGACCTGCTCGCCGAACTGGGCGGAGCTGTCGCCCCGAACCATGATGTTGCGGATCTCGTCTTCGGTCTTGGCCTGCCACTTGCCCTCGAGGTGGGAGCGGGGGGGGGCGGTCTGGGCGGCGAGCCCCGGACCGAGTCCGAGGAGCAGGACGAGCAGAGCGGCGCCGCGTGGCATCACCCGTGAAAGATACGTCCCCTGGAAGGGGCCGGGTCAGGTCTTCACGGTGCCGAGCGGCGCGCGCTCGTCGGTCATGACCGCCAGCTGCGGCTCCCACTGCTGCATCATGCGCACGAACGCGCCCGCCAGCTCGGGATCGAACTCGACCCCCGCCCGATCGCGCACGTAGGCCAGCGTCCGCTCCTGCGGCCAGGCCTCCCGATACGGGCGGTTGGTGCGCAGCGCGTCGTACACATCGCACACGTGAACGAGCTTGCTGGCGCGGTGGCAGTCGCGCCGGAAGCGCAGGGTCGGGTAACCCCCACCGTTCAACATGATGTGATGCTCGTACGCCACCACGGCGGGCAGCTCGAGCTGCTCCTCCGACTTGAGGATGATGCGTGCGCCTTCGACGGGATGCTGGTTCATGAGGGCGCGCTCGTCGTCGGTGAAGCGACCCGGCTTGGTGAGCACGTCGAGTGGGATCGTGACCTTGCCGATATCGTGCAGCAGCCCGGCGATACCGAAATTCCGCACGTCACGCGCGCTCAACCCGAGGTGCTCGGCGAGCGCCATCGTCAGCACCGCCACATTCATGGAGTGCGTGGTGGTGTATTGGTCGAACTCCTTGAGCTGCAGCAACGGGATCACGAGCTGGCGGTCGCTGTGCATCGCGATCGACAATGACCGCACGACCGCTTCGGCTTCGGTGAGCGGCACAACGCCCTGAGACCGGACGGCGTCCTGGAACCAGCGGACCGTTTCCGCCTCTTCGCCCAGCGAGTAGCCGATCGTGGCCGTGGCGACCGGCGCCTCGGCCGACCCCGCGTCGCCCTTCACGCCGACCGACCCGAAGCGGATGCTGGACTGACGCAGCTGATGCGCCTCCGTCGTGTCGATCGCCGAGAGCGTCAACCGCGCCAGCACTTCGTCGAGGAACCCCTCGAATTCGTCGCGGCTCACGCGGTCGGCGAACTCGAGTCGTTGGATGCCAGCCTGGGCGAGGCGCCGCGACCAGTCCCACGCCTTCAGCTCCCGGACGGGGAGGTTTCCAAACACGATCTCATCGCCCAGAAACGTGAACAACGCGTTGGGCGCGGTAGACTGGAGATCGTGCAGCTGCTGGAAGGCGTCGTCGATCGCGCGCTCGCGCGCCGGGTGCCCCGCGGCGTACAGCGTCATCGCGGCGAGCGCGTGCGCGAACGCGGAGAGGAACCCGGCGGGCCCGCTCACGACCCGCTGCCCCGCTCGCCCGTGTCGGCCGCGGCCCCGATGTCGGGATCGCCCGACGCCGCGGCCCGCCGCAACACCGCCCGCGCCCGTGGATCCCGTTGCCACCCGCTCGCGAGCCCCGCCAGCGCGCCGAGCAGCTCCGCCGAGTTGGGCGCCAGCTTCTCCCGTCCGAACAACGTGCGACCGCGCGAGGTCAGCCGCAGCAGTACCTCAAGCGCCGCCGGCGCCCGGGCGTCGGACGGCGAGCGTCCGCACGTCGGGCGGCAAGGCACGATCGAGGGCGCGGCCCGCCAGCGCGGGGACGGCGGCGTCGGGGCAGCTCTGCAGCGCCACCGCCAGTCCCAGCGCCAGGCGCAGGGTGCGGGGATCCGGGTCCTGCAGGCCCAGCGCCAGCGCCGCGTCCCGCTCGGCGGGAAGCTTGACCTGGACCTTCACTGCCTGCCAGCGCACGCGGGCGTCCGCGTGCCGCAGGTACGTGGCCGCCGAGAACCCCGCCGGGAGCGGCGACAGGTCCTCGAGTAAAGCGAGCATGTTCCGGGTGACGTACCAGCGCGGGTCCTGGAGCCGCGGGATGACCACGGGAGCGATCTCCGACCCCATCTTGGCGAGCTGGGCCAGCAGGCCGCGGCGCACCCCGCGCGCCTCGGCGGCCGCGAGCGCGTCCAGGAGCGGCGTGGCGGCCGGGAGACCCACCCGGGGCACCAACCGCTCCAGCGTCTTGAAATCCACCGGCTCCCGCGTGGCGAGCTGGCGCACGACGTCCGGCGTCGCGAGGCGGGCCCACACCTCGGGCGCCGCACCCTGTGACTCGGGGACTTCGGCCAGCGCATCGAGCAGCTGGCCGAGCCGCCCCTCGCGCACCACGCGATCCGCGGCCGCGAGCACCTGCGGGTTGACGGTGTCGATCTCGAGCGCCATCGCGACGATGCGATCCGGCTCGGTCGGGTGCTCGCCGTCGGCCGTCGCCCCGCGCTCGGGCGCCGCCCGCGCCATGCGCGCGAGCGCCGCCCCATACTGACCGGGATTCGGGTCCTGCAGTGTCCAGCCCTGTAGCAGTTGCCGTACCTGGTCGCGCAACGCCGCGTCCGCCTGCGGCCGCACGGTCGCGGCGCCGGCCTCGGCGTGCGCGGCCAGCTTGGACAGCATGCGGACCAGCGAGTGCGAGATCGTTTGGTGCGAAGAGTCGGCGGCGGCCTGAAGGATCTCGAGCACCGCGTCGACCGCCATTCCGTCGGTCGAGTCGTAGACGAACTGGCGCCGCTGCACGAAGTCGCCGCCCATTTCGACGAGCCGCCGCAGCGTGTCCGGCTTGAGGGCGCGGATCAGCCGGGAGGTGCGGCGCCGTAGCGCGACTGCCTCCGTGCTGCCCGCGGTCTTCAGCTCGTCCGCGATCTGCAGCAGGTAGCCCACGATCACCTGGTCGTACGCTGCGGCATCGGTCCGGGGGTGCTCGTCGATGGCGCGGGCGATCACGGCCGGCTCGGTCGCGGTCGGGTGGTCGTTCCCCGCCTGCGCGGTGAGGGCGGCCCTGGCCAGGCCCACCCAGAGCTGCGCGGCCCGCGCCCCCCGCTCGGACGCGGGCGCCCCGTCGTCCACGAGCTCGAGGCGCTCATACGTGAGCGGATGCAGCTGCACGCACGTCCAGGCGCGCAACCGCTCCGGCGGGCCGAGGCCGAGGGGCTGCCCGGTGCGCTCCGCCTCCACGGCCAGTGTCTTCAGGACGCTCGCCATCTCGCCGGGCTCGACCCCGCGGCGGAACGTCACGGCCCCGAGGTGGTGCCGGTGCAGCCGGGCGGCGAGCTCGGCCAATACCGGGTGTTTCGGATCGGTCGCGACGCCCTCGATCACCAGTTGTTGCCGCGCGACGCCGAGCGACAGCGTGGCACGGTCGAGGAGCAGGAGCCCGGCGCGCCGGGTCACCCCCGCCGCCGCGGGCGCGAGCGAGGGGTGGCCCTCCGGATACATGGCGTGCTTGTGCAGCGCGATGGAGAACTCAATCAGGAAATCCGCGAGGTCGCGGGAGAGGGCCGCGCGCTCACCGCCGGGTGCAGGCATAAGGGCAAAGATACAAGGACCGGCAAAAAACTAGACGCACAGACGCACAGGGGAGAACAGCACGGAGGGAGCAGAGAACCCCCTGCTCCCTCCAAGCCTGTTCACCGCTGTTGCGTCTGCGCGTCGGTTGCGTCTGTGCGTCTAGTAGAGATCCACCCAGCTCCGTTGCATTGCCTGCGTGGGGTAGGCCGACGCCGACAGCGCGGCCTGCAGGGCGCAGGAGGAGTACAAGAGCGACGTGTTCCCGGAGAGGGAGACGTCGTCGTCCACGGAGACGCTCGCCGCCAGCACGGCACCGACGATCTTGTTCCCGGTCCCGGACATCTTGAGTCCCCCACGCGCGATCACGGCTCCGTCGAACGTGAAGTTGCCCGCCACCGTAAAGTCGCCGTCGACCAGCAGGATGCCCTGACCGCGCCCCGTCGTGACCTTCAAGTCTCCCAGCACGTGGATGATCGGGAAGTAGGTGTCGCACGCCCCCGCCGGGCTCGTGTGGTTCGGCTCGCCCCAGTTCGCCGGAATCGCGTTGGCCTGACACACGCCCCCGACAATGAGCGGCTGGATGCCGTTGAGCAAGGTCCCGCCCGCATAGGTCAGGTTCGCCGACGCCGCGAGCGACTGGTAGTTCGAGTTGCCGTAGTTGAAGTACGTGTTCGTGTCGCTCGCCGCGGGAGTCGTGAGCACCGTCGGACTCCCGTTGAGGGTCACGCTCCCGTTGACGGTGGCCGTGGTCGTGGGAGATATCGCCGCCCCGGCGACGTTCTGGGTGCCACTGCAGCCGGACCACCCGGCGGGAGCCGCGTCATTCCCGCTTACCGTGACGTTCCCGTTCACGGTGGTATTCCCCTGGGTCGTGATCGCGCCCATGAAGTTCATATTCGGCATGTTGAGCCGGAACAGCACGCCGTAGCGGCGCCGCGCCGAGGCCTGGCTTCCCATGCCGCCCGCGTACCCTTCGGAGACCACCCAAAAGAACGGCCCGTCGAGACGCGTGACCACCACGGTGGCGGTGGCGCCGCGCGGCGCGGTGTAGGCCTTCTTGAGCGTGTCGCCGGTCTTGAGCCGGGCGTTATCGGCCAGGTTCCAGTCGACGGGGATGCGGTTCAACCCCAGTTCGGCGGCCGCGGCCGCGCGGGCGGTGCGCACCGTGTTGCTGCCGACGCGGTAGTCCTGGGTGGAGACGAACAGCACGCTCCCCATGAGCACCCCGATGACCACGATGGCCCCGAGGGCCATAATCATTGCGACGCCCTGCTGCGATTGTAGTATCCGACGCATACGTCCCTCGTTTCCTCTCACGGCGATTACCTGCGGTTGCGCAGACCGATTTCGATGCGCAGCGAATCGCGGAACACGGTGCCCCCGGCCCCACTCAGGTTCATGAGCGACCCCGCCTGGCCCCGCACGATAAGGCTGATGCGCGCGACCTGGAGCGGGTTGGCGGTCACCGCCCCGGTCGAGTCGTAGTAGGCGAACTGCACGCCGCTGGTCGTGCCCGCCGCGTACGGCTGGAACGGACCGGCGATCGACTGCGTGGGGTTGCAGGCCGGGACGCGCCCCGGCAGGCAGTCGTAGAATCCCAGATACCACTGGTTGTCGGTGTCTTTGTACATCCGGTAACGCACGCGGCGGAAGAAGCGAATCGCCGAGCCCACGAGCACCTTGCTGCTCGCCGCGGGCGAAAGGGTCAGCTGGTAGCTCGGGTTGTTGGCGGTCAGGTCGCCCGGCTGTGCCAGCCCGCTCACGGCGGGGCAGCCGTTGGCGACGTTCCCCGTCACCGCCGTTACGAGAGTGATCTGATGCTTTGTCCAGGCGTCGTCGGTCGCGGCGAAGCTCGAGGAGTCATTGTAGACGAGGAGTGAGTCGCCCACCGCAGGGAGCCGGCTCCAGCTGGTCATGGTCGAGCCCGTGGCCAGGATGCGCGGGACGGTCGAGAGCTTCCCGGCCGTGTTGGCGCACACCACCGAGCTGCCGAACACGGAGCGGAACTCCAACGCCGAGTCCGACATGACGGAGATATCCCCGCCCACGCTCGAGATCCCCCGGAGATCCGCGGGCAGCATCGCTGCCGCCTGACGGATCTGCTGCCGGGTGTTGATCAGGTCGTTGGTGCTGTTGTAGAACCGCTGCTGCCGCAACAGCACCTTCACGATGGCCGCCGACACCAGGCCCATGAGCACCATGCTGATGAGCAGCATGGCAGGAAACTCCGGAATGTCTCGGTGCGGGACTGATGGTTGCTCAGGAACGTGACGGAGACCGTCACGTCGTCCTCCGCACGCGGCAGGTGGCTGAGCGTCCACGTCTCGGCGATGCCGCGCGTCGTGGCCGAGCCGCTCGCGCGGCTCGCACACGTGGTCGTGCGGATGCGTTCGAAGCGCGATTCCGCCACGCCCGACGCGATGGTCCGGGACTGCGTGCTCGTCAGCGTCGTCATGATCACGGACGCCGTCCCCGCCAATGCGAGCAGGCCGATGCTGAAGATCACGACGGCCACCAAGAGCTCGGCGAGCGTGAAGCCTCGCTCCGAGCGGGGGGACACGGGTGCACACGCGAGTAGGGTCATCAGCAGCTCTTTCCGGTGATCTTCCCGAGGCCCGTCACACAGACCGTATCGGTACGGCCGGCGTATTGGACAATGATCCTGGGCGCCAGGGTGGGGTACGGGGCGAACCCACGGGGATCAAACGGGATGGTGTCCGTGGGGCTCGCGCCCAAGTGCGCGCCGTAGCGCTGCCAGAAGTCGAGCTGCGTGCCCAGCTGCACCCGCGTGCCCGACGAATCGACGAGAATCTTCAGCAGGTCGCCGCTGCGGACCACCCACGCCGCCCGACTCTGTTGGATCGCGATCGCGCGTCCCCGGAACAGGTAGGCGGTCACGTCGCGCGTGGCGGCGCGGCGCGAGGCCGCGTACCACGAACCCCGGACGGCCCTGACCATCATCGTCGTCATGATGCCCAGCACGACGAACACGATCATCATTTCGATGAACGTGAATCCGGCGACCCGACAGCGGCGCGAGAATGAAGGACTGAGCACGGACGCCTCCTCACTGCGTTTGGGAACGTGTGACGTGTTGTCCACGGGCAAGGCCCATGCCGAGCGGGCCTCCCTCAGGACGGGGACCCGTTCACGTCTTGCACAGCGTCAATATCCACTACATGTGGCAACATGCAATAACTCAACATGGTATAGCGTCAATGTACTATAGCATATAGATGCTATATCACCTCTCATTGTAACATCCGAAATTTCGGCTCGGTGTCGACTTTCGATGCATCCCGGCACGGCCCGGTGTCCTCCGTCACACACGCGGGGTGACACCAGGCCGGCTTGCGACCGACAAAAACGGGAACGCCCCGGGCATTCCTCCCCAGGGCGCCTGTGCGTCTGTGATCAGGGCCGGCGGTCGCCGCCTGGCGTCGGAGTGGACGTCGGCCACTCGACGAGGAACGTCCCCCCACATTTCGAGCAGCGGGCTTCGGCTCCGGGATGCAGGAACGGGGTACGGTGACAGCAGCTGGGGCACACGGCGTATGACGTCCCCCACACCGTCGCCAGCCCGGCCTCCTCGCCCGGGCGCTCGACGATCGTCCAGCGCTGGGGACGAACGCTGGTGAATTCGATGTGATCACACAGGACGGTCATGGGCCGGTGGTCGACGTCGAGAATCGCGTCGACGACCGTGCGCCGAAGCACCCGATACCACGCCCCGCGCCGCAGCCCGCAACGGAGATCGGCCTTGAGACGCGCCCAGAGAAGCTCGGTCATCACGACGGCCCTAGTCGGTTCATGACGTCACCTCGCGTAAGCCACCAACCAGCCATGCTATATCAACTGTAGTTGCTATAAGACACCAAGTGAGGGTTGGAAGTAACGGCGGCGACAGAGACGATGTCGTGCGGCCCATCACGGGCATAAACCACGACGCCCCGGGGACTTCCCCGGGGCGCCGATCTGACGATTCTTCTCGTTCTGCTGGTTCTACCTGTTTTAGTACATCCCTCCCATGCCGCCACCACCCGGCATCGGCGGCGCCTTCTCCTTCTCCTTCTTCTCCACCACGACGCACTCTGTCGTGAGCAGCAGCGCCGCGATGGACGCAGCGTTCTGTAGCGCGGTGCGAGTGACCTTGGTCGGGTCGATCACGCCCGCGGCCACGAGATCCTCGAACGCGTCGGTCTGGGCGTTGTAGCCGAAGTTCTTCTCCTTCGACTCCTTCACCTTGCCGACCACGATCGACGCCTCGGCGCCCGCGTTCTGGGCGATCATCCGCATGGGGTCTTCCAGCGCCCGGCGCACGATGTCGACGCCGATCTTCTCGTCTTCATCGCTGCCCTTGACCTTGTCGAGCGCGCGCTGGCAGTACAGCAGCGCCACGCCGCCCCCCGGGACGATGCCTTCCTCGACCGCGGCGCGCGTCGCGTGCAGCGCATCTTCCACGCGCGCCTTCTTCTCCTTCATTTCGGTCTCGGTGGCCGCGCCCACGTTGATCACCGCCACGCCGCCCGCGAGCTTGGCGAGCCGCTCCTGCAGCTTCTCCTTGTCGTAGTCGGACGTGGACTTCTCGATCGCGGCCTTGATCTCCTTGATGCGACCCTGGATCGCCTCGTGCTTCCCCTTGCCGCCCACGATGGTCGTGTTGTCCTTGTCGACGACGATGCGCTTGGCCGTTCCGAGATCGTTGAGCGTGGCGTTCTCGAGCTTCAAGCCCATCTCCTCCGAGATCACCTGCGGAGCGCCCGAGAGCACCGAAATGTCGATCAGCATCTCCTTGCGGCGGTCGCCGAAGCCTGGCGCCTTCACGGCGCACACCTTCAGCGTGCCACGGAGCTTGTTGACCACCAGCGTCGCCAACGCCTCACCCTCGACATCCTCGGCGATGATCAGCAACGGCCGGCCGGCCTGCGCCACCTTCTCGAGGATCGGGAGCAGATCCTTCATCGACGAGATCTTCTTGTCGTGAATCAGGATATACGCGTCCTCGAGGACCGCTTCCATCTTTTCGGGATCGGTGATGAAGTAGGGCGAGAGGTAGCCGCGGTCGAACTGCATGCCGTCCACCGTCTCGAGCGTCGTCTCGAGGCCCTTCGCCTCTTCCACCGTGATGACGCCGTCCTTGCCGACCTTCTCCATCGCCTCGGCGATCAGATTGCCGATCTCCTTGTCGTTGTTCGCCGAGATGGCGCCGACCTGGGCGATCTCCTTCCGCCCGGCCGTGGAAACCGACATCTTCTTCAGCTCCTCGACCACCGTCTCGACCGCCCGGTCAATGCCGCGCTTCAACGACATCGGGTTCGAGCCGGCCGTGACCGACTTGAGGCCCTCGCGGAAAATCGCCTGGGCCAGCACCGTCGCCGTGGTCGTCCCGTCGCCCGCCAGATCCGACGTCTTGGTCGCCACTTCCTTCACCATCTGGGCGCCCATGTTCTCGATCGGGTCTTCCAGCTCGATCTCCTTCGCGACCGTCACGCCGTCCTTGGTGACCGTCGGATTCCCGAACTTCTTGTCGATGACGACATTGCGCCCCTTCGGGCCGAGCGTGACCTTGACGGCCTCGGCCAGCTGGTCCACGCCCCGCTTCAAGCGGGCGCGGGCCTCGGTGTTGAATTCCAGTTGCTTTGCAGCCATGTCCGTTTCCTCCTAAGCGTCAGCCAAGCTTGGCGATGACGTCGGCTTCCTTGATGAGGATGATCTCCTCACCCTCGAGCTCGACCTGTGTGCCGCTGTACTTGCCGTACACCACCCGGTCCCCGACCTTCAGCTCCATCGGCACCACATCCCCCTTTTCCCGGCGCCCGGGACCCACCGCGATGACCTCACCCTGGATCGGCTTCTCCTTGGCCGTGTCGGGGATGTAGAGACCGCCCTTCATGGTCTCCGTCTCCTCCATCGGCCGGATGGCCACGCGATCCGCGAGCGGGTAGACCTTGAGTTTCGCCTTCGCTGCCGTTGCGGTTGCCATGTGCCAGTCCTCACCTTCGGATAGCAGTGGTTGTAAGTGCATATGGGACAATAGAATTAGCACTCTACCACCATGAGTGCTAAACCGACCGGGGAAAATCTCTCCCTGCGGCGCGGCTATGTCAAGTGGGCGAGAGGGCGCGTCGTAACGCCGGGTTCGCCGCCAGCGAGTCCACAATCGCGCGGGCTCGCTCTACGGCGCTCGCCCCCAGCGAGTCGAGCGGGGCCGACACCGCGGCGACGATCGCCCCGGTGCGGGTGTCGGCAAGCCGCACGTGCAACCAGGTGAGCGCCGGCGGGTCGGTTTCGCGGAAGATGAACGCGAGGAGGTAGGCGGTCGGACGGCTCCCGCCGCGGACGCGGGTCCGGACCCTGAAGCCGCGTCGCGCCAGCCCCTGCGCGATGCCCCGACCGAGCGAATCGTGGCTGGTGACCAGAATCTCATAGCCTCGGAGCGCGTCGGGCTGTTCGTAGCGTGTGGGGGGGGCGCATGATAGGACAAAGGCGATGCCGAGTG
>Ga0209161_10001539_pt1 | contig 19089 bp, 17 predicted proteins | sample GraSoiAngelo_155_FD_186169 | JGI IMG/M metagenome (GOLD analysis project Ga0209161, IMG submission 186169) | Grasslands soil microbial communities from the Angelo Coastal Reserve, California, USA - 14_1009_13_30cm (SPAdes) (version 2) | ecosystem: Environmental > Terrestrial > Soil > Grasslands... | reverse complement strand
GTCCGCGTCGTCTGCGATCTGGAGATCACGTCCTGTCGAGGCCTCGGGTAAATATATACCATTTATCTCATATATAATACGTGCTATAACCCACTCCTGATCCGGTGTGGCTCACGGGAGCTCCTCCGGCGCCAGGCCACGACTCCAGCGGCGGTCCGCGTTCTCTGGAGCGCGTATGAACTCACAGCGTGGAAGCAGCTGAAGGCAGCTAAAGGAGGCGCCCCATGGCGCAGAAACTTTTCATCGGCGGTCTCGCATTCACGACCTCGACCGAACGGCTTCGAGAGGTGTTCACGGCAGCCGGCCAGGTCGAATCGGCCGCCGTCGTGACCGATCGCGAAACCGGTCGCTCTCGGGGCTTCGGCTTCGTGGAGATGGCCACCATGGAGGAAGCCGACAAGGCGATCCTCCAGTTCAACGGCAAGGACGTCGACGGGCGTCAGGTCCGGGTGGAGAAGGCCTCGGCCGGCGGCGGCACGCGTAGTGGCGGCGGCGGCGGATACTCGCGGGGCTTTGGCGGATCCTCACGCGGCGGCGGCCGCTGGTAGCCTCGACCTCGGTGCGAACCCTTTCTCGAGCAGGATCAGGAGGTGCTTCATGGCAGTGCAAGTCTCTTGGATCAAACCGGCGGTCTGGGGAACGATCGGCGGCGCCGTCGCCACTGTGATCGTCGGCTTTTCGTGGATGGGCTGGGTCCTCGGCAGCACGGCCGAGCGGATCGCGGCGGAGCGTGTCGACTCGGCCGTCGTCGTCGCGCTCACCCCGGCCTGCGTCGCGGCCTACATGCAGCAACCCAACGTGACCGCGAAGCTCACCGAGTTCCGGAAGATCGAATCGTGGAAGCAACGCCAGCTCGTCGAAGAGGGCGGCTGGGCCACGCCACGCGGAGGCAAGTCGCCCAATTCAGGCCTGGCGAACGCGTGCGCCGAGGAGCTCGCGAAAGCCAAGACGTAGGCAGCGCGTCGCTCAGCTCAGCTCGGCATCCAGCTCCTCGATGGACGCCGCGACGACGTCCACGAGCGTATCGACCTCCTCGCGGGTGATGCAGAGCGGCGGCGCCAGCCGCACGACCTGGCCGCGCGCGTAGACGATCGCGCCGCGGTCCCACGCCTTGCGGTCGAGCCGGGCCACGCGCTCTTTGTCGAGTGGGCGGCCGGAGCCGTCGGGCTCGACGAGCTCGACGCACACCATGAGCCCACGGCCGCGCACCTCGCCCACGATCCGCCTCTTGCCCACCGCGTGCTGCAGGCCATCGAGGAGCCGGACGCCCATCGTGGCGGCGTTCGCGACGAGGTTGTCCTGCTCGATGATCTTGATGTTGGCGAGCGCGGCCGCGCACGCGACCGGGTGCGCCGCGTAGGTGCCGGGATGCACGTTCTCCTGCGTGGCATCGTCGGCAAACGCGTCGGCGAGCCGGCCCCGCGCGATGGCGGCCGAGAGCGGCACGTAGCCGGACGTGATGCCCTTGGCGACCGTCATGAGGTCGGGGACGACGCCGTCGTGCTCGACGGCGAACCAGCGGCCGGTCCGGCCGAAGCCGGTGATGACCTCGTCGGCAATCATCAGCACGTCGAGCTCGTCGCAGATCGCGCGGACCGCGCGCAGCCAGCCGATCGGCGGCATGATGAAGCCGCCCGACGAGATCACCGGCTCCATGATCACCGCCGAGACCGTGTCCGGTCCCTCGGCGCCGATGGCCGCCCGCAAGTCGCCCGCCCGGCGCCGGACCAGCTCCTCGTCGGTGCCGGTGCCGCGGTCGCGGTACGGGTACGGCGGCGTGATCTTGGTGAAGCCCGGAACGTGCAGCGCGGTGTACGGCTCCACCATGTGGGGCAGCCCGCAGACCGCGAAGGTGCCCGTCGTCCCGCCGTGGTAGCCGCCCTGGAGTGAGAGCACCTTGTGCTTGCCGGGCTTGCCCGAGGCGAGCCAGTAGTGGCGAGCGATCTGCATGGCGCGCTCGTTGGCCTCGGCGCCGCTGACCGCGAACATCGAGTAGTCGAGGTCGCCGGGTGCCAGCGCCGCGAGCTTGGCCGCCAGCTCGGCGGCCGGCCGGTTCGAGAATTGCCGCGTCGTCGGATAGTAGGCGAGGCGCACGGTCTGCTCGGCGATGGCCTCGGCGATCTCTCGCCGCCCGTGGCCGACGTTCACCACCGCGAGGCCGGCGAAGCCGTCGAGCAGCTTCTTGCCGCGCTCGGTCCACACCCACACTCCCTCGGCCCGCTCGATCACGAGCTCCTCGTCCGGGAGCCACGGATGATCCTGGGTCTTGTGGGTCCAGAGGTGCCGGATGGCCTCGCCGCTCGTGGTCATGGGTACGCCTCCCCTGTCGCCCCGATGCTATCATCCGCGCATGTTCATCGTCGGGATCGATGTCGGCGGCACCTTCACCGACCTCACCGCGGTGGACGAGGCGACGGGGCGCGTCCTCGTCACCGCGGATGCTCGCCCTCGCCGAAGGCGCGGACGCGGAAATCCGAGCCGTTCACTCCGGAATGCTGGGCGCTGAACCGAGGGAAGTCGCAAGGTAGCGGCGAACTGACGACAGGGCAACGGACGACAGGCCAACGGCTTGACTCGCCGCCATGGCTCGGCCTAGTCTCATAGGCCATGTTGACCTTCCGGAAGCTCCACCCGCTGTTCGTGGCCGAGATGGGCCCGGTGGAGCTTCGCGCCGTCCACGATGCGGAGACGCTCGCCGAGATCCGCGCCGGCATGGACGAGTACGCCGTGCTCGTCTTCCGCGATCAGCCGTTCGCCGACGGCCGCCTGCACCTCGACATCGAGCAGCCCGCGCTCGTCGCGAGCGGCTCCTAGCCCCGAGCTCCCGCCCTGGACACCAACGGCCGCACGCTGCTGGACGCCGCACGGAAGCTCGTCCCGCAGATCCGCTCCGCCGCCGACGAGATCGAGAAGCAGCGGGAGCTGCCGCGGCCGCTGTTCGAGGCGATGGCGGACGCTGGCCTGTTCCACATGGCGATCCCACGCGCGATCGGCGGCGGCGAGATCGACCTGCCCACATACGTCCAGGTGATCGAGGAGATCGGCAAGGCCGATGCGAGCACGGGCTGGTGCCTCAACCAGGGCGCGATCTTCGGAACCTACGCCGCGCGGATGCCGCGCGCGGTCGCGCGGAAGATCTGGATCGACGTGCCCCGCGCGGTCGTCGCGAATACACCCGCGCCCAGCGCCAAGGCCATCGTGGTTCCGGGCGGCTACCGCGTCACCGGCCGCCAGGGCTTCAGCACCGGCTGCCGCCACGCGTCGTGGGTCGCGGCCCACGCGCAGATCATCGAGAACGGCCAGGTGCGGCTCGAGGGCGAGCAGCCGGAGGCGCGCTATTTCTTCGTGCCGGTCGCCGAGGCGGAGCTGCTCGACACCTGGCACACGCGGGGCATGCGCGGCACCGGCACCCACCACTTCGCGGTGAACGACGTCTTCGTGCCGACCGAGCGCACCGTGCTCTCGCAGACCGCGCCGCTGCTCGAGAACGCGCCCTTATTTAGAATCCCGCGCACGCTGCTGTTCGCCTCGGGCGACGCCGCCGTCGCGTTCGGGATGGCGCGGACGTGCCTGGAGACGTTCGGCGAGCTCGCCGGCGCCAAGACCCCGCGGGCGATGCAAGGGCTGCTCCGCGACCAGGCGATGGTCCAGATGACCGTCGGCCAGGCGGAAGCCGCGCTACGCTCGGGGAGGGCGTTTCTCCTCGAAGCGGTGCGCGAGATCTGGGCGGCCAGCACGAGCGGCACGCTCGCCCTCGAGCAGCGCGCGAATCTTCGGCTGGCCGCGACGCATGGGATCCGGCTCGCGGCGCAGATCATCGACAGCATCTACAACGCCTCGGGCGCCACCGCCGCCTACGAGGATCATCTGCTCCAGCGCCATTTCCAGGACATCCACGTGATCACGCAGCACCTGCAGGGGCGTCTCGCCCACTACGAGCTGATCGGCCGGTACTGGCTCGGTCTCAAGATCGACGAAGCTCGGCTTTAATTACATGGGGGGCCTCGAAGGGCCCCCCAAGCCCCCCGCGCTCGGACGCGCCCCGGCGGTCGCCGTGGCGCGCCTCGACACGGCAGCGCGACCTCGGGGGCCTCGAAGGGCCCCCCATGCCCCCCGCGCTCGGACGCGCCCGGCGGTAGCCGTGGCGCGCCTCGACATGGCGGCGCGACCTCGGGGGCCTCGAACGGCCCCCCTAGCCCCCTCGAAGGGCCTGACGCCTAGTCTCTGCCGTTCGTGATCACGCTCCGGCCAGTGGCCCGCAGGAGGCGCCGGTCGGCTTCCGGGCTCGCCGCCGGCGGCACGCGCAGCACGAGGTCTTGCGCGAACGTGCGGATGATCTTGCCCGCAGGCCAGCGCGTCCCGTGGGGATCGCCGCCGCGCGCGACCGCGTGGATGCCGTCGCGGACGGTGCGACGGAGCATGATCACGCCGCGGTCGGTCGAGGCCAGGTGCTCGAGCGCGTGGACCGCGATGGTGCGCTGGCTCGATTGCGCGTCGAAGTCCGCCGGCTGGCGCTGCCGATCGGTGTACGACCGCTCGTCGGCCTGCCCGAAGCCGGGCCGGGCCATCTGCTCGTCGGTGAGTCCCCACGCCGGATCGACCTGCGCGAGCTCGAAGTTGGTCGTGCACGTGTCGTCGTTGGGCACGGCCCAGCGGATGACGACGGGCCGGCTCGCCGGCTTGGGCTCGCTCGCCTCCTCGATCTCGCGCGTGAACTGATGGATGTTCGGCGGCATGAAATCGCACACGCGGACCCACACCAGATCGCCGACGCGGCGCGTCGCCACGTACACCATGCCCGCCTCGGTCGTCAGCCAGTCGAGCTCGGGGACGACGCCGAACGCCTCGGTGAACTGATAGCCGCTGCTCAGCGCGTGCAGGAACGCGGTGTGGACCGGGTCCATGCTGTTGTCTTTCACCTGGAGCCAGTTGCACGGGAGCACGAACTGCGCGGCGGGCTTCAGCTGATAGCCCGGGAGCTCGTAGCTGTCGTAGCGCGGGAACGCGGGCCGACCGTCCGGCGGCCCGAGGTAGGCGAACACCAGCCCCGCGAACTCGTGAGTCGGATAGGCGCCCTGGCGAACGCGCTCCCGGAGCCGGCTACCGTGAGGCTCGCCGGGCGTCGCGAGACACCGCCCGTCGACGTCATACACCCAGCCGTGATAGCAGCAGCGGATCCCGCGCTCGACTGGGATCCCGAATTCGAGCGACGTCCCCCGGTGCGCGCAGTGCAGGTGCAGCACGCCGATTTGCCCGCCGCGATCACGGAACACCACCAGGTCCTCGCCCAGGATGCGCACGCGGCGGGGCGTGGCGGTGAGATCACGCGCGAACGCTATGGGTTGCCAGAAACGGCGGAGGTACTCGCCGCAGGGCGTCCCCGGGCCGACCTGCGTCAGCTCAGGATCCGGCGCGGGGACGTGCCGTCGATGGTAGCCGTCGAATGGACCGGCCTGGGGCTTCGCGGCGCGCGCGCGGGCTCGCTTCACGGCACTTATTGCTTTAGCGCCGAGAAGCGAGCCGAGTCAAGCCGCGCTCTATCCAGCTCTGCTACCAGCGGTGATGGTGGCCACCGCGCACCGGAACGGGCACGGGCACGAGAATACAGGCCGAGGTTCCGAGCGACACGAAGCATACGAGCAGAAACGTAGCGCCGAGACGGCGAAGCATTCTCGATCGTGACATGGTCTCGAACCTCCTTTCATCTCCTGCCGATTAGACGAGCACACCGCCCGCGCCATTTCGTCCCGGCCACTCCTTGACCTCGCGCGGTGGCGACGGTAGTGTCTAGGCGAAATGCCGGCGAGAGCCTAACCGTCATCAGGCTTGCACCCGACGCGATCATCAAAGTCCTCACCACGTTCATCGACGCCACCATCATGGCCCGCAGCCATCCGGTGCAGCCCGACGACGATCTCGAGCTGGCCGGCCTCGACTCGATGGCGCTCTTGAAGATCCTGCTCTTCATCGAGGCCGAGTACGGCTTCTGGATGCCCGACGAGGACCTCGTCGAGGAGAACATCCGGACGGTGCGCGCCCTGGCGACCTACATCTCCCGACGGCGGAGCGAGTCGTAGCGTCGTGAGCGCGCACGCTCGCCGGCTGCCCCTGCGCGGCGCCGATCTCGTTCTGGTCGCGATGCAGGCGCTCTGGCGCCGCGAGAAGATCAGCAACAACACGCTCATGGTCGTCGAGTGCGACGGCCCGCTCGACCCCGCGCGGATCCGCCGCGCGCTCGATGGCTTCCTGGAAATCTGCCCCTGGCCGGTCGCGCGTCTCAGGCGTCCGTTCCCGTGGGGCAAGCTGCACTGGGCCGCCGGCCGCCGCGCCGTGCCCGGCTCGCTTCCGCTGCTCCACCAGCGCGTCGATTCACCGAAGCTGCTGCACACGATGCTCGAGGCCGAGCTGAACGCGGCGATCGATCCGCGCCGGGAACCGCCGCTCCGGGTGTCGATTCTCTACTCGCCCGGCGGCCGCGACGCCGTGCGGACCTTTCTCGTGTTCACGTGGTTCCACCCGTTGATGGACCCGCGCGGCGCGCAGAATCTCCTGGCGCATCTGGCCCACATCGATCAGGCCGACGGCCGCGCGCCGTGGGCCGGGGCGCCGCCGGCGTTCGTGCCGGAGCCCGATCCCCGGCCGCTCAGCGTGCGCGGGCGGATGGGTCGGCGAAGCCGTGCGTACATGCGCGCGCTCGCGCCGACGCCGCCGGTGTCACCAGGGTCCGGCGTGACCACGCCGGGACGAGCTCGATTTCTTCAGGCGAGCTTCGTCTACCGCGATCCGGCCGGTGGACGCGCCAAGCGCGAGATCTGCTGGCGGCTGGCGCTGGTCGGCAAGGCCATGGCCGAGCTCTGGAGCCGTCGCGGGTTTCCCGACGAGCCGTTCCTGCTGCCGATCTCGGTCGACCTGCGCCCCAAGGGCGATCCGGGACCGACCTTCGGCAACATGCTGGCGTTCCACTTCGCCCGGTTCCGTCCCTCCGAGACGGCGGACCTCGCCGGGCTCACGCTCACGCTGCGCCGGCAGATGGTGGAGGCGCTCCGCGACGGCCAGATCGACGCGAACGCGGTCGCGATGGAGTTTCTGACCTACCGCCCGCTCTCGGTCATGTTGAACGACCTACCGGGCACCGCCGCCCGCGAGACCTTCTCGTTCAACTGCGCCGACCTCGGGGATTTCCCGGGGTCCCTCGAGCAGCTCTTCGGCGCGCGCGTCATCGACGCGTACCACGCGCCGTCCGTGCTGCCGCGGCCCGGGATCGGGGTATTCTTCAACCGGTGTGGGAAGGAGAACAACCTCGTCGTATCGTGGATCGACGGGGCGGTCTCCGAGAACGAAGTCACGCGCATCGTGGAGGTCATACGCGCCGAGATGGACTGGATCGAGGCCCACTGACGATGAATCTCGCGAATCTGCTCCACGCATCGGCCGATCGATGGCCCGAGCGACCCGTCGCCACCGACGTGCGCTCGGCCCGCTCGATGAGCTACGGACAGCTCGCGCGCGAGTCGCGCTCGGTCGCCGCGTTCTTGAAAGCCTGCGGCGTGGAGCCCGGCCAGCGCATCGGGCTCCTCGCGCCGAACGGCGTCGCGTACCTGCCGGCGGCGTTCGGCCTCCTCGAGGCGGGCGCGTGCCTGGTGCCGCTGGCCAGCAACCTGGCGCAAGCCGAGATCGCCGAGATCGTCCGGGACGTTCAGCTCAATGGCTGCCTCGCCTGGTCGGGGGCCGACGCGACCGCCGTGCCCGACGGCGCCGCGCGTCTGCAGGGCGGCGAATGCGACGGGTTCACGTTCGGCTGGATCGATCGCGCCGCCCGAGCCCCAGCGGAGTTCTATCGCCTGAACGCCGCGTTCATCAGATTCACGTCGGGGACGACCGCCCGCAGCAAGGGCGTCGTGCTCTCGCACGAGGCGACGGCCGCGCGCGTCGAGGCCGCCGACCGGGTGCTCGCTTTCACGGAAGAAGACCGCATCCTCTGGATGCTCCCGCTCGCCTATCACTTCGCGGTGACGATCGTCGCGTACGTGCGCGCCGGCTCGCACATCCTGTTGTCCCCCGACACGCTGCCCCGCGCGCTGGTCGACGCGACCCGACGGCGGCGCCCGAGCGTGCTGTACGCCTCGCCGCTCCACTTCGAGCGCATGGGCCACCTCGGGCCGAGCGAGCGGCTGGCAAGCCTTCGTCTCGTGCTCTCGACCAGCGCGCCGATCACGCAGGCGGTGATGGACCGCTTCGAATCCGTCTACGGCGTGCCGGTCGGTCAGGCTTACGGGATCATCGAGTGTGGGCTGCCGTGCATCAACCTACGAACCGACGGTGTCCTGGCCACCGCCGTGGGCCGGCCCGTGCCCGGCTACGAGATCGCCGTCCTCTCCGACGAGGGGGCGCCCCTCGCCACCGACGCGATCGGCGAGATCGCGGTGCGGGGCCGCGGGCTCTTCTCGGCGTACTACGCGCCATGGCAGCTGCGCGAACAGGTCGCGCGCGACGGCTGGTTCCTGACGGGCGACCTCGGTCGGCTCGATTCGGCCGGCGCGCTCCATCTCAAGGGCCGGAAGAAGGCGGTGATCTTCGTCGCGGGCCTGAAGTTCTTCCCCGAAGAAGTCGAGGACTGCATCAACCAGTTCCCGGGCATCAAGGAGTCGCGCGTGTACGGTCGGCCGCACGCTCGCATCGGCGAGGTGCCTTGCGCCGAGGTCGTCGTGGATCCGGCGGGGTGCGACCTCGACGGGCTGAAGACGCACTGCGCCCGCGTCCTGTCCTCCTACAAGGTGCCGCTCGAGTTCAAGATCGTCGACGCCGTGCCGCGGACGCCGGGCGGAAAAATCTCCCGGCGGCCGGCACGGGACGACGACGCGGCTCCGGTCTCGGTCGAGCGAGGATGACGGAGCCATGAGGGTCGCGATCATCGGGGCGGGCCCGGCGGGATCGGCGCTAGGCATCCTGCTCGCCCGCGAGGGCGCGCAGGTGACGCTCTTCGACGACGGGCGGCGTCCGGAGCTGCTGGTCGGCGAGTCGCTGATCCCCGCCGTCATCCCGATCTTCAAGCGCCTCGGCATCGAGGACACGATGGCGACCTGCGGAAGGCTGAAGCCCGGCGTCTCGTTCGTGTGGTCGGAGTCCGAGCGCTTCAGCTTCACGTTCGCGCGGTTCGCTCCGGCCGTGCCCCCCTATGCCTACAACATCGCGCGTCCGCAGTTCGACGAGGCGGTGCGGGCGCGAGCGCTCGCCGCCGGCGTCCAGCACGTGATCGCACGGGCGCGCCTCGTGCCAGCGGACACCGGATCGGCCGAGCTGGCGCTCGACGCCGAGACGCTCGCCGCGGCGCCGACGCTCGGAGGCGGTCGGCCCGATTTCATCGTCGACGCGACCGGGCGTGGCCGGCTCGCGGCCGGCGCGCTGAGGATTCCCGCGCGGGTCGGGCCGCGCAACGACGTGGCGCACTTCGCTCACTTCGAAGACTTCAAGTGGGACGACGTCCCGGGCCAGGTGCTCATCTCACGTCTCAAGGCAGGTTGGAGCTGGGGCATTCCGCTCAAGGAGCGGCTCTCGGTGGGCATCGTGCTGGGCCGCGACGACGCGGCTGGACTCGGCGCGACACCGCTGGAGCGCCTCGAGCGGGCGATCGCGATCGACCCCTGGCTCACCTCGATGGTCGGCGCCGCCAAGCGCGTGACGTCGGTGGCGACCTACTCGAACTACCAGCTGATCTCCGAGCGCGGTGCCGGCCCGGGCTGGGTGGCGATCGGCGACGCGTTCGGCTTCGTGGATCCAATGCTGTCGCCCGGCGTGTTCCTGGCGCTCCGCTCGGCGGAGGTCGTGGCCGACGCGGTTGCCCCGTTCTTGCGCCGTCGGGCGACGCCCTCACCCGACGAGCTCTACGCGGCGCTGCGCCCGTACGCGGCGATGCAACAGCGCATGCTGGCCGCGTGGCTGGACCTCGTCGCCCACTTCTACGACGGGCGCATGCTGGCGCTCATGCGGTCGGGGCGCAACTGGATCGACGAAGGCCCGAGCGCCTTCAAGAGCGCCGCGCAGAACCACATCGAGCGCCACATCGCCCTGCAGGCCTCCGGCGTCGGCACCACGTCTCGCTACAGCCGCGCTCTGCTCCGGATCCTCGCGCGCTACGGCATGCGCGGCGTCACGTCCGCGGAGATGGCCATACATTGATTAGATGGGGGGCCTCGAACGGGCCCCCCAAGCCCCCCGCACGTTCGGAGCGTCCCGGCGTAGCCGTGACGCTCCTCTGCCTCCCAGGGTGGCGATGGCATCCTCTACCTCCCTCGGTGGCGGTGCGGGCCCCGACATGGCCCCGGCGCGTCAGCCCGCGGGCTTCAGCGCGACGTACTCGTTGAGCACGCCGCCGCGGACGCGCCGCGCGACGCCGGTGAAGCCGCTCGCCCCCAGCACGTCGATGATCTGTTCCGACGGCACGCACTGGGCGATCGTGTCCCAGTAGTACTTCATGAGCAGCTCGGCCTGGGCGCTCCCGGTGCTGATCCGGGTGAGCAGCGGCAGCACGCGTTCGAAGTAGAGCCGGAAGACGCGCTGGCCGACGGCCGAGCTCGGCAGCGAGATCTCGAGGACTAGGAGCCGCCCCCCGGGCTTCAGCACCCGCCGGCACTCGCGGAAGGCCACGCCGAGATCGGTGACGTGGCGCAACGCGTAGCCCATACACAGGAAATCGAAACAGTCGGTCGTGAACGGGAGATCCTCCACGATCCCCTGCACCAGCGGGATCGCCAGCGTCTTGCGCGCCTCCCTGAGCATGCCGGCGCTCGGATCGAGCCCGACGACCGCCCGCGGCTCCCGCAGCAATCGCGTCGCCGCGCGGGCCACCTGACCGGTGCCGGTCGCGATGTCGAGGAACTTCATGCCGCCGCGGAGCCCGGACTGGGTCAGCACCCAGCTCCGATAGAACCGTCCCGACCCCAGGGAGCCCATCGCGCAGACCCAGTCGTAGTGCTGGGCCGCGTTGTCGAAGAGCGCGCTGACGAAGGGTCGCCGCCCGCTCTCGCTCTCGTAGTATTTCTTGAGTACCGGATGCGGCGCGGTCGCCGCCGTCCGGTCAGTCTTGTCGCTCATCTGTGTCACGTACCTCTTTCTATAGCCGCGCCTCGGCCGGCGGGGCCCCAGCCCCGCGACGGCCTGCGGTACGCGCGCTCGACAGACAATAAGCGAGCGGCAAAATCCTGGCAAATCCAGACGTCGGCGGGCCTGCCGTGGTACGCGGTTGCACACCGATCGACCCTCCAGCAGACTACGGGCGACGTCACAGGGAGGCTGAGCCATGCGAGTGACCGCGGCGGTGCTGTACGACACGAAGAAGCCGGTGGTGGTGGAGGATGTCGAGCTGCTCGAGCCCGGCCTCGGCGAAGTGCTGGTGCGGTGGAAGGCCAACGGCGTCTGCCACAGCGACCTGCACGTGATCACGGGTGACTATCCCCATCCCCTGCCGGTCGTGCTCGGCCACGAAGCAGCGGGGGTGATCGAGAAGGTCGGCCCGGGCGTCGTGACGGTGACGCCGGGCGACCACGTCTGCTCGAGCTACATCCCCTCGTGCGGGAAGTGCTGGTACTGCATCGACGGTCAGCCCACGATGTGCGCGCTCCGGGACAAGCCGCGCTGGTTCATGCTCGACGGCACCCCGCGCTTTCGCAAGGACGGTCGCGGTCTGCACCACTTCCTGCAGGTCTCGGGCTACGCGACGCACTCGGTACTGCCCGAAGAGAGCGTGATCCCGATCCGCAAGGACGCGCCGCTCGACGTCGTGTGCCTGGTGAGCTGCGGCGTCCTCGCCGGCGCCGGCCCGGTCTTCAACCGCGCGAAGGTCCCGCCGGGGGCGAGCGTGGCGGTGTGGGGCTGCGGCGGCGTGGGCCTCAACACGATCCAGGCCGCGCGCCTGGTGGGCGCGGGGAAGATCATCGCCGTCGACACCGTGAAACAGAAGCTCGCCTGGGCCGAAGAGTTCGGCGCGACCCACGTCGTCGACGCATCGGCCGAGGATCCGGTGGCCCGCGTTCAGGCACTGAGCGGCCGCGGCGGCGTCGACTTCGCCTTCGAGGTCGTCGGCACGCAGAAGACGATCGAGCAGGCGCTCAACGCCACCCATCGCGGCGGCACCTGCGTGGTCGTCGGCGTGTCACCGGCCGGCACGCGCGTGTCCGTCGATCCGGGAATGCTCCTGCAGCAGCGCGTGCTCACCGGGAGCTCGTTCGGGGCGGGCCACCAGCGGACCGACGTGCCGATGCTCATCGACCTCTACATGAGCGGGAAGTACAAGCTCGACGAGCTCATCAGCCGGCGCTTGCCCCTCACCGAGCTGAACCATGCCTTCGATCTCATGGTGCGCGGTGAGGTCAAGCGCAGCGTGATCGTCTACGAGTGAGCGGCCGGCGGCGGGCGATCAACCCGCCTTGGCCATGCTGGCCATGCGACGCTTCATCTCGTCTTCCGACACGTCCTCCTTGTGGGTGCCGACGTGCCAGGTGTGTCCCCACGGATCCTCGATCGTCCCCGTCCGATCGCCGTAGAACTTGTCCTCCACCTTCTGGACGAGTTTGGCGCCCTCGGCCACGGCATTCTTCACCGTCACGTCGACGTCGTCGACGTAGAGCATGATGCCGACGCCGGAGCCGCCGAACGCCCGCGGGCTCCGCGCCCCGATCTCGGGGTGCTCGTCGGCCAGCATGATGATCGAGTCGCCGATGGTGATCTCGGCGTGGCCCACCTTGCCGCCGGGCGACGGCATGCGCATCTTCTCGACGGCTCCGAAGATCCTCTTGTAGAAATCGAGGGCCTTGGCCGCGCCGTCGATGATCAAGTACGGCGTGGCGGTGCGATATCCCTGGGGAACCGGCTTCACTTTGTTCATGATGACCTCCATATGACGCGGACGTGACGAGCACTCACGGGGTTCATTTCCACCTTACACCCCGGCGGAACACGTCACGTGAACGTGAGCCGCGTCACCACGATCGTCGTGGTCACTCGTCGAACCCCCAGCGGCTCTCGACGATGATCTCGGCGGTGACTGCCAGATGCTCGCTGAGCGCCCGCACCGCCGCGTCCGCGTCGCGATCGAGCGCCGCCTGCGCGAGCCTGGCATGCTCCGCCTCGACAGCGCGCGGGCGTACGCCGTGCGCGAGAAATCGATACCGCTCCGCCTGTTCATAGAGCGTGTCGCGAAAACGCAGGAGCCACGGGGACGTACAGGCCGACACCAGGGTGAAGTGGAAACGCCGGTGGAGCGCGCGCCACGCCTCGAAGCGCGCGCCCGAGTCGCCGGGGCGCGGCAGCGGCGTGGCCTCGAGCTCGCGGTGCGCCGCGCCGACGGCCGCGAGCCACTCGGCGTCGCCGAGCTCGATCGACCGCCGGAGGACTACCGCCTCGATGTCGATCCGCGCGTTCGTGATGTCGCGCAGCCGGCCGATCGACACCGGGCTCACGCGGAAGCCCCGCTGGTCCTCGGCCTGCACCAGGTCCTCGGCCGCGAGACGTGACAGCGCTTCGCGGACGGCGCTGAGGCTCACCCTGAAGCGCTGCGCCAGCCCGGCGATCAGGAGCTTCTCGCCGGGCTTGAGACGACAGGACAGGATCTCGGCACGCAGCTGCGCGAAGACCGCACTGGTCAAGCTGCGGACCGGCTGGCCGTCACGGGTCAGCCCGATCGAGAGGCCCGGGCGTCGTGAGAGGCGGATCGCCATTGCGCGCGCGACTATAGCGCCGCGGCGCCGAGTATCACAAGCGGAAAATCGATTTTCGATGACAATACAGGATGGGCATGTTAAGGGGAGCCGGATGATCATCCACGTCAACTTCCTGCCGAAGCCCGGGGACACCGGAGCCAGCGAGGTGATCGCGTCGCTGGCCGGTCTGCTGGACCAGGGTCGGCTCGACGGCGACGTGCTCTCACGGCTGCGGCTGCATCTGGACTGGCTCCAGTACAAGGCGAACTTCCGCGAGCCGATTACCGTGCGTCACGCCAGCGGCGCCCGTGGCGAGCCGACCGCGCTCGCGGAGCTCGCGATCGACGTGCGCCGCGCGCGGCCCGAGCGGCTGGCCGACGAGCTCGCGCGCGCGATCGCGTCGGTCGGCGCCGCGAATCGCGAGGTCGCGGACCGCGCCGTTCTAGAAGATTGGGCGCCGCTCAGCCGGAGCGCGATCTGGCGGTTCAACCGACTCTTCTGGCAGCGTCTGGGCGACTGGGAGCATCAGTCGGGCCGCGGGTTCGAGGCGGCGCTGCCGAGCGGCCGATCGGACGCGAACCATCCGACGGCGGTGGCCGACGCGGTCGCCGACTTCTGGACGCTGCTGGTCGAGCTCGACAAGCGCGGCCAGCTGCCGCCAGAGATCTTCGCGCTCGAGATCGGCGTGGGCCCGGGCACGCGGGCCGGGCTCTGGCTCGATCGCTTCAAGGCCCTCGACGAAGCGCGCGCGACCGGCTACTACCCTCGCCTGCGCTTCCTGCTGGCGGATTACTCGATGCCGACGCTCGACCGTGCCCACCGTGCCGTCGAGGCGCACCGGGACGTCGTCAGCACGATCGCCACCGACGCGCTCAACCCGATGCGCGCGCTCTCGTTCCTCCGCTACAAGATCCTCTACGTCCACCTCACCAACGTCTACGACAACCTGCCGGTGGACGAGCTCGTCCGCCGCGACGGGCAGCTGTACCTGGTCGAGACCCGCGCGTACTTGCCCGAGCCCGCCGCGACCGCGATCGCGAGCACCTACGGCGTCGTCCCGTCCGAACAGCGCGCCGCAGTCGCTCGCCTGCTCGACACGGGCCCTGACCTCTTCGGCGACCGGGAGCGAGGCGTGGGCTTCTGGCGCGCGGTGTGGGCCGCTGTGTGCCTGGAGGAGCGCCTCCGCCGCCTCGAGGGTATCGCCGACGTGCCGCTGCCGCCGGGGCTCGACGCAAACGACTTGGAGGAGCTACTCGGGACCGCGCCGGCCGATGTCCGCTTTCACCTGTCGGGGGGCGCAGTGGAGAGCTTCGTCAACACCGTCCCGCTGCTGCACCCGCGCGGCTACCTCCAGGTGCAGGACATCTTCGTCGCCACGATGGACGAGTATCGCCAGGGATTCCGGGGACCGGGCAAGCTCGACGGCTCGGTCGTAAACTGGGTCAACGGCGCGCTCCTGCGCCTGGTCGGCGCGCGGGCCGGCTACGACGTGCACTTCGCGCCGTTCCGGTATCGCCCGGGCTCGCGCACGACCATCCTCTACACGACGCTCCGGGAGTGAGGAAGATCATGGCCGGTCAGCACCTGCCCACCGCCGTCGTCGGCAGCTACTCGATGCCGGGCTGGCTCGAGCGCGCCAAGAACGACTACCTGCGCCGGCGCATCACCGCGCACGATCTCGACGAGATGCACGATGCCGCCGTGAAGGCCGCCATCAAGGACCAGGAGGTCGCCGGCCTCGACACCGTCTCGGACGGCGAGCTCCGCCGCGACAACATGATCGACTATTTCGCCATGCGGCTGCCCGGCGTCGAGATCGACCGCACGTCCAAGACGTCGTACTACGACTTCTACGAATCCGTCGTGCGGGCGCGCATGCCGATGGCGCCGCTCGGCCTCGTCGAGCACTACCGGTTCCTGCGCCGCTTCACGGATCGCCGCACGAAGGTCTCGGTCACCGGCCCCCACTCGCTGGTCAAGCGCATCCGCAACGAGCACTACCCGAGCGAGGAAGCCTTCGCGATGGAGATCGCGCGCATCATGAACCTCGAGCTGCGCGAGCTGGTGCGCGCCGGCGCCGAGCAGATCCAGATCGACGAGCCCTACTATTCCGGGTTTCCGGAGGACCTGGCGTGGGGCGTGCGCGCGATCAACGCGCTCGTCGACGGTGTCGACGCGCGGCTGAGCCTGCACGTCTGCTACGGCAACCGCTACGGCAAGCCCTCGTGGGAGGGCAGCTATCGCTACCTCTTCCCCTCGATCCTCGAGGCGCGCATCGACCAGGTCACGCTCGAGTTCGCGCGGCGCGGGAGCGAGGACCTCCGGCTCTTCAAGGAGTTCGACGCGCCGTTCACGCTGGGCCTCGGCGTCGTCGACGTGAAGACCCACGGCGTCGAGACGCCCGCCGTCGTGGCTGAGCGCATCCGGGAGGCCCTCGCGATCCTCCCGGCCGAGCGGCTCTCCGTCAACCCGGACTGCGGCCTGCTGCACTTGCCGCGCGAGATCGCCTTCGGCAAGCTCTGCGCGATGGTGGAGGGCACGCAGCTCGTGCGTCGCGAGATGTCTGGATGACGAACCCGCTCCGCGCGGCGCTGGGGGCGGGGCGCTTCTGCTACGTCGTCGAGCTGGTCGCCTCCGCGCTCACTCGCGAGGCGCGGCTGCTGGAGACGGCGTCGGGGCTGGCGCGGTTGCCGCAAGTGGTCGCCGGCAGCGTCACGAGCTACGCGGGCGGCGCGATGGGTCACGATCCGCTGCGGGTCGCCGCCGCGGCGCGCGCCCGCGGGTTGACCCCCAACATCCACCTGACGTGCGTGAGCCAGGACCGTAACGATCTGGGCAAGACCCTCGCGGACATGCACGCGCTTTCGCTCGAGAACGTCTTCGCGCTCACCGGCGACTACCCGAGCGCCGGCGACCAGCCGCCCGTGTTCGATCTGGACTCGGTGCAGCTGGTGCATCTCATCGACGAGCTGCGCCGGGGCGGGATGGTGTTCCACACGATGGTGGCGGTCTCCCCGTTCAAGTACACCGAAGCGGACTGCGTGTACCAGTACGTCAAGCTCGAGAAGAAGATCGCGGCCGGCGCCGACGCCGCCGTCACCCAGGTGGGCTGGGACGCGCGGAAGTTCGAGGAGCTCAAGCGCTACCTCGACGAGCGCGGGCTCCGCACTCCGCTGCTCGGCAACGTCTACGTGCTCGGCCCGAAAACCGCCGAGCGGATGGCGACGGGCCGCCCGGCCGGATGCTGGGTCTCGCCCGAGCTGCTCGCGGCGGTGCGGGCCGAGAGTGAGGCGAAGGACGGTGGGCGCCTGGCCCGGCTCGAGCGGGCGGCCCGGACGGTGGCGGTGCTGCGCGGCCTGGGCTACGCCGGGGCGTACATCGGCGGCACCCACGACCCGGCGCAGATCGCCTGGATCATCCGGCGAGTGGGCGAGCTGGCGTCGAGCTGGGAACGGCTTGCCGCCGAGCTCCGCTACGGCGCCGCCAGCGGCTTCTATCTGGCGGCGGCGCGGCCGCGCGCCCGGCGCGGCCGACGAGATGCGTTGCCGCGCGCGCTGGACCGGCTCGGGCGCCTGCTGCCGGTCACGCGAGACACACCGCTCCGGCGCGCGCTCACGCGCCTGCTCGCCTGGATCGACCGCCGGCCTCCGGCGGCGGCGCTGCTCGAGCGCATCGAGCTCGCGATCAAGAAGCCGATGTTTGGATGCCAGGCCTGCGGCAACTGCGTGCTCGGCCACCTCGAGTACGTGTGCCCGCAGACGTGTCCCAAGCAGATGCGCAACGGCCCCTGCGGCGGCACCGACAACGGTCGGTGCGAGGTCGTTCCGGACAAGCCCTGCATCTGGGTCGCGGTCCACGATCGCGCGAAGGCCTCGGGCTCGCTCGAGGGCCTCAAGACGTACCTCCCGCCGCCGCACCGCCAGCTGCGAGACACGAGCTCGTGGATCAATTACTTCCTGGATCGCGACAGCCGTCCATGAGTCGATCTTCCCGGGCATCGTCCTGTGGCTCCCCAACACGATGAAGTAGTCGCGCGCGGCGCCCGGCCCCCGCGTCGGTGTGGAATCGCCGCCGCCTCGATACTGATCGGCGCCCTGCTGGTGGCTTCCAGCGCCGTCGCGCAGGCACCGCCGGCCCCGGCGCCGCCGCCTCGCACCGACGAGCAGACGCTGCCGCCGGTCACGGTGACGGCGCCGGCGCCCGTTTCCGCGTCGTCCGAGACGCTGGTGCCCGGCCGCGACTTCGAGCTGCGTCCCCAGGGCCGCCCGGCCGACGTCGTGCGCCTCATCCCCGGATTCGTCATCAGCCAGCATCAGGGCGGCGGCAAGGCCGAGCAATACTTCCTGCGCGGCTTCGACGCCGACCACGGCACCGACGTCGCGCTCTTCGTCGATGGGCTCCCCGTCAACCTCCGGAGCCACGCGCACGGCCAGGGATACGCCGACCTTCACTTCCTGATCCCCGAGACGGTCCAGCGGCTCGAGGGGTTCAAGGGGCCCTACTTCGTGGAGTACGGAGACTTCGCCACCGCGGGCGCGGTGAATTTCGTGCTCCGCGACGCGGTCGACGAGAACGTCGCGGAGGCGGCCGGTGGGATGTTCAACACGCAGCGGTACCTCACACTCTTCTCGCCGACGCGCGACGCCCTCAAGACCCTCGTCGCGCTCGAGTACTACCGCAACGACGGCGCGTTCGAGCATCCGAACGGCTACCAGCGATTCAACCTCCTGGCCAGGGCGCGCGCCACCGTGAGCGAGGGGATGAACCTCGCGGCGTGGTTCTCTCACTACCAGGCCGAGTGGCATGGCTCGGGCGAGATCCCCACGCGCGCCGTCCGCGCCGGGCTCATCGCACGCTTCGGCTCGATCGACCCCAACGAGGGTGGGTCCACGCAGCGCAGCAACGTCAACGTCGACTGGAGCTGGCGCCTCGACGAGCGACAGCTGTTGGCGGTGCGCGCGTACGGGAGCTACTACGCGCTCGACCTCTTCAACAACTTCACGTTCTTTTTAAACGACGAGCAGAACGGTGACGAGATCAACCAGCGCGACCGTCGCATCCTGGCCGGCCTCGACGCCCGGTACGAGCTTCAGAGCCAGCCGTTCGGGGCGACCCTCACCAGCACCGCTGGCTTCCAGTACCGCATCGACGCGCCGCGGGTCGTCCTCGCGCGCTCGATCCAACGCCACCAGCTCGAGCGGGTCCAGGACGTCGACGTCGTCGAGCAGTCGTACGCGCCCTACGTCAAGCTCGACGTCGTCCCGCTCGATTGGCTCCGTCTGGTCACCGGCGCGCGCGGCGACATCTTCAGCTACGACGTGCGCTCGCGCGTCAACGCAACCGGCCAGAATCTGGACGGCGACGCCACGAAGGCGCGCGCGAACGTGAAGGCCAA
>Ga0209161_10001538_pt1 | contig 19092 bp, 19 predicted proteins | sample GraSoiAngelo_155_FD_186169 | JGI IMG/M metagenome (GOLD analysis project Ga0209161, IMG submission 186169) | Grasslands soil microbial communities from the Angelo Coastal Reserve, California, USA - 14_1009_13_30cm (SPAdes) (version 2) | ecosystem: Environmental > Terrestrial > Soil > Grasslands... | reverse complement strand
CCTCAAGGTGGATCTCTCCAAGGTGACCGGCACCGGACTCGGCGGACGCGTCACCAAGAAGGACGTCGAGGACTACGCCGCCAAGGCCCAGGCCGCGCCAACCGCGAAGCCGGCGCCCGCTCCCGTCCAGCCCGGCGAGGGCGACCAGGTGGTCCAGCTCACGCGTGTGCGCCGGCTGATCGCGGAGAACATGACCCGTTCCAAGCAGACGATCCCCCACGCCTGGCAGACGCAGGAAGCCGACATGTCGGGCGTGGTCGCCAACCGCAACGCCAACAAAGCCGCGTTCCAGAAGCAGGAGGGTTTCTCGCTGACCTACCTGCCCTACGTGATGGCCGCGACGATCTCGGCCCTGCGCGAGCATCCGGAGGCCAACTCGACATTCAACGAGACCGAGCTGATCGTGCACCGCGCCATCAACCTGGGCGTCTCCGTCGGGCTCGAAGACACCCTCCTGGTCCCCGTTGTGCGCAGCGCGGACAGCCTGTCGATCGCGGGCCTGGCACGCGCGGTCAACGACCTCGCGACGCGGGCTCGCGGCAAGCAGCTCAAGGCGGACGAGCTCTCGGGTGGCACATTCACGGTGAACAACTCAGGCACCTTCGGCACCCTGTTCAGCTATTCGGTCATCAACCCAGGTCAGGCCGGGATCCTGACCATGGAGGCGATCGTGGAGCGGCCGGTCGCGATCCAGGGAATGATCGGCATCAAGCCGATGATGTATCTGTGCTTCTCATTCGATCATCGAGTGCTGGACGGCCTGCAGGCTGCGCGGTTCTTGACGTCGTGCCGGAAGTGGCTGGAAGCGGTGACGGTGGAGAGTCCAATCTACTGACCGGACCGGCGGCGAGTATCACCAGCCACACGACATCCCACAAGAGCTGCGGGATCGGCTGGCCGAGCGTGATGAGCTGCATGGTCAGAATCCCGCTCAGCAGCCAGACCCGATGCCATACCGGGGGCGATGTGCGCAGCACCAGCCACGCCGCGAGCACGAGCAGGCCGTAGTCCGGTTGGTGCAGATGGAACGCCGAAGCCACTGAGCCGATCAAGCCGGCGGCAAATACGACGTCGACATCTTTTCGCCGGCGATACGCGATGAAGAGGGCGAGCGCAGCCAGCAGAGCCTCCACCCCATAGGTCACGGGCCCCCGGCCGAACAGTCTCGCCATCGTGAAGAAGGAATGTCCCGCGTCGGACTGCACGTACTGGATTGCGCCCAACCACGACGCGACGCCGGAGGGGCCAAGCACGGCGAGCTCTGCCAACCCCACCACGGCGGACGCGACCGCAAACGCGGCAAACACGCGGAACCGGCCGCCGACCAGGAGCGCAAGCGGCAGGAGGATGACGATGTTCGGCTTGATCGCGACCGCCAGCGCGAGCGCAACGCCTGCGGCGACCGGACGATCACGCTGAGTCAGGAACCACCATGCGACCGCCACGAGCGCCAGGATCTCCAGCGACGGCTGGCCCCAGTACAGGGACTCCATCACCGGCCAGACGGTGAGCGCGAGAAGGAGCAACGAGAACTTGGCCAGGCCGCGATACGGAGCGACGAGGTGCCAGGCGAGGACCAACGCGCCGAGCGACACGAGTGTCCAGACCAGGTAGGCAACGGGCAGCGGCAGCGCCGTCAACGGCGCGATGACCCAGGCGAATACCGGCGGGTTGATGAAGGCCGATCGCGAGTCGACGAACCTCTCTGCGGCCGGAAAGCCGGTCGATAGCGAACGCAGGACGCCGACGTCATAGATGTTCGACCAGCCCCGCTGCAGCCCCGCCTGGGCCGCGACGTAGAAGATCCGGAAATCGAGATGGACCGGGTTGAGCGCGAAGAGGACGGTCCAGCGCCCCAGGTCGTAGACCGCGCCCCAGAACGCGGCCATGGCCAGCGCGGCGAGCCACAGCGGCGGCCGCCGGGACTCAGCGCTGGACGAGTAGCTGGTAGTCACCGAAGGTGCCATCGTCAGTGAAGTTCTGCTCGATGAAGTCGACCACCGGCTGGCGCGGCACGGGGCGGCCCTGAGCCCAGAAGTCGATGATGGCCTGGTTCTTCACGACGCACAGCCGAGATCGCGTGCTGAGCTGTCGCACGATCGCCTGCTGGTCGGCGGCGTCGGGAGTTAGCCACCACACGCCGTAGCGCAGGTCGGTCGGCGGCTTCTGCCCGGTCCAGACGTAGAGGCTGTTCAGACCCGGAAACGTGATGAAGCTGGAGCAGTCGCGGTCGATCGCGGCTACGAGTGCGCGCAGGTCCCCTGCCTGCCGCGGCTGCATGCGCACGGATTCGGCTCCGGGCAGGCCGGACGGTGTTCCGGCCGCGTACTGCGACGTGGCGAGGAAGCCTTGCAGCGCCAGAGCGACGGTGGCGAGGACCAGAGCCGCGGGTGCAAACCGCACGGTGCCGGGACTGCGGAGGCCGGTGATCCCGTCGTGGAGGACGATCGCGCCAACCGGGACCAACAGAAGAGCCGCAATCGAAAGCTGGGTTCCAGCCACCGGGTACGCCTGGAGGCTCTCCATCACCGCCAGCGCGGGAATGAGCAGCCGGTGGTAGGCAACCGGCTGGTCGCGCGGGCCCAGCGTCGCGATCCACGCGAGGGGCAGGCCGAGCAGGAACACCGAGCTGGGCAGCAGCAGAACGGACAGCAGGATGAACAGGCCCGCGGCGACACGGGCCACGTCGGGGAGCGGGCGACGGGCGTGAGCTCGAAGGAATATCAGGCTCGCGATGAGCAAGAGCACAGCCAGCACGTCGGCGACCGGGTTGATGTTGACCGGCCAGGTGAACAGCTGGGGAAACCGGACCGCGCTAACCACCAGTCCGTTCCAGATGTCGCCGGGATGCGTGCCCCCGGCCAGCGCCACGGCCAGCGAGGCCGCGACCGTAGCTCCGCCGCCAAGAATCAGCCAGCCGGCCGGCGGAGACTGCCTCAGGCGCGGCGTCGCCATGCCGACGATTCCGACGGCGGCCGCCGAGAGGCTCGTCAGCAACGCGAGCTCGAGCACCCATTCGCGACCCAGGAGGTCCCTCATGAGCTCGAACGGCGCAAGCGTTGCGACCCCCGCCATAGCCGGCGCCGCGAAGCGCCGCCACCGAGGAGGCAACCCGCAGCTCCACGCCAAAAGCACTGCCAGCACGGCGAAAGCGCCGACATTGATCTTGACCAGGCAGAGAGCGCCGACGAGCGCTCCGATGGCCGCGGTAGCGGCGCGGGGCCGCGTCCCCGTGAAGGTCGCCGCCAGCGCCAGCCCCAGGAGGAGCACGCTGATCAGGCCGTAGGTGGCCATCGGCTCCTGAGAGAGGGTGCTGAGCAGGCTGAACATCACGAGCTGGGCCGCCAGGCTGAGCCAGAGATTCCGGGTGAGTCGGTAAGCGACGATCGCTCCGAGCACGCTCGCGATCAGCCAGATGACGAGAGTCACGAAACGGCCGCTGTCGTTGGTCGGCGCGACGCCGAGCACCTTGAAGAGGCTGCCCATCACCTCGTAGTAGAAGGGACCGTAGTAAGCGTTGTTCGGCGTCAGCAGCGGCTGTCCGGAAAGGTAGTCGCGCAGCGTGACGAGGAACGAACCTTCATCGTCGTACGCGCGAAAGACGCCGAACATGGTGATGTAGCCGATGGGTGCGATGACGAGGGCGGCCACGGTGAACGCGAGCCCAGTTGGGAATCTCGTCGCGCCCGCGCGGGTCGGCAGCACTTGCTCAGCTGTGCGCGGCCGGGTCAGGAGAGCCACTTGACGATCCTCAGCGCGCCGAGACCGGAGACCCTTCGGTGTGGGGATCCCTTTTGCTCTTTCGAAAGCTGGTCGAGATGCTCGACATAGAACTGGTAGGCGCGCCACAGCATCTCTGTATTCCCGATGGTCGGCCGCCATCCGGTCGCATTCCGCAATCGGGTGGTGTCGAACTCGAAGCTCGAGGCGATCATCCGGTAGTGGTAGGGCCCGAGAGGGGATAGCCCCACCAAGCTGAGCAGCCTCAGGGCGGCGATGGCCGGTCTCCGCGGCAGCTGCGTAAGCCGCGCGTTCGTGCCAGCGCGCTGAACGACGCCGCCGAACATCTCGCGCACCGTCGGCACGTTGTCCGAACCGACATGAAAGATCCCGGTGGATGAGCTGCTCGCAAGCAAGAGGCATGCTGAACCCAGGTCCTCAGCGCTGACGAACTGGTACCGGTTGCCTCCATCGCCGACGAGCCATACCCTCCGGCCCTCGTGGATGAATTCGAACAGGATGCTCAACAGGCCCAGCCGGCCTGCCGCGACGATGGTGGGAGTTCTGATGATCTTCACCGGCAGCTGGGCTGACAGCGACCCGAGATGCTGCTCCGCGGCCAGCTTCGACCTGCCATAGACCTCAACCGGGGCGGGGACGTCGTCCTCGGTCACCGGCCTGTCCCAGCTCGTGCTCCACAGGCAATTGCTCGAGATGAAGACCAGCGCCTTCACGCCTCCACGGATCGCCGCTTGCGCCACGTTCGCTGTTCCATCGACGTTGGTGCTCCAGAGGTCCGAGCGATGCTGCCGGTCGTGGGCAAGCACGGCCGCGCAGTGAAAAATTGCGTCGGGCTGGAACTCGGCCACGGTCTGTTCGATGGAGGTCGCATCGCGGATGTCGACCATTTGGGGCGTGTAGCCGGGTTGTTCGATGTCTGGCAGGCGATCGACGCCGACCACCTCCCAACCGTCGCTCAGCAGGCGGTCCTTGAGCAGACCCCCGAAAAATCCAGCTGAGCCGGTGACAACTGCCCTCATCCCGATGATGAAATGGCTAGGTTGCCCTGCCGGCTTCTTCGTCCATACCCAGGATGCTCAGAAAGAAGCTCGCGAATATCGTCTGCACGCCCAATGTAAGGAGAACTGCGGCCGGGATGACCTCGCGCATCGTCAAGCGCGGATCTAGCGAACCGAAGCCTTCAGCGCCCCAGCTCGTCACGGCGATGACCGTGCCGGCAACGCCCAGCAGGACCATCAGGCCGCCGACCAAGAGCCCGGTTTCGAGCTTCACGTAGCGAAACATCAAGTCATAGCTCGGATTCGGCGGATGGAATCCTCGCTGCATGGCGAACACTTTCGTGAACACGGCAAACACGATCAGCTGGTAGCCGATCAGGCAGGCGAACCCCGCCAGAAGCAGGGTATGGATGTCGAAGGTCGCAGCACCTATCTGCTTGGGTCCCGTCTCGAGCAATGCACCGGTGACTGCGCCGGTGCCGAACAGCGCGAGCCCTGGATAGAGAAACAGCCACCGTGGGCTGAACAGGAGCATGAAGCGCAGGTGACGCCAACCGTCGCGCCACGTGCGGAGGTGCGGGGGACGCGAGCGTCCATCGGGACTCAGCGTGACCGGGACCTCGGCGATCTTCAGGCGCCGCATCGAGGCCTTGATCACCATCTCGCTCGCAAACTCCATGCCGATCGCGCGCAGCCGAAGCCTTTCGATCGAGTCTTTGCGAAAACCGCGCAGCCCGCAATGCATGTCGCCGACCGGGGTCTGAAAGAAAAGCCTGCTGATGTTGGTGAGCGCCGGGTTGCCGACCCACTGGTGCGACCACACCATCGCGCCGGCTGCGATGCCTCCGGCGAAACGATTCCCCATCACCAGGTCGTAGCCCTCGCGCAGCTTGTCGACGAGGGGACCGATCGCCCTGAAGTCGTAACTGTCGTCGGCGTCGCCCATGATCACAAGCTCGCCTCGCGCGGCGCTGATGCCGGCGATCAACGCGCTGCCGTACCCCTTGCGCTCGACGTCGACCACTCGCACGCCAAGCTCGTGCGCAAGCAGCTGCGAACCGTCGGTGCTTCCGTTGTCGGCCACGATGATCTCCGCGGCCAGGTCCTGTTTCTCGATCGCGGCCTGCGCTTTGCGGATGCAGATGGCAAGCGTTTCCGCCTCGTTGAGGCAGGGCATCACGATCGAAACCTCGACCGCGGCCTGCGATTTGTGCTGGGCGCGCCTTCGGGGACGCTGCGCGACGCTCATGGTTTGGTGCAGCGTAACGCGGGGGGCAGAGGTTCTTGCCCAGAAAAGGAATGACCCCGACGGATCGCCTCTCGCGGGCCGGTACATGGCCTTGCGGCCCTGTTCCTGCCCCCTTGAACGTGTCCCTCGGGGCCGGGGTGAAATGTAAGGTCGGCCGGCAAAGCGCGCAAGCCCGAAAGTCAGTTCGCCGCCAACCTATGACTAGTAGCTTGTTTCTCCTTCCCCACTCGCTGGGGAAGGTGACCCGGGTCCGCTGCGCGGACCCCGGTCGGATGGAGAGTGCTGTCCACACGCATGCGAAACTTCGAGCGATGCCACTACCCCTCAAGGAGGCCCAAGACGTGGTCTCTCGCGCGCACGAAAAAGCCACGGCCCTCGGCATCAATGTCACGGTCGCCGTGGTCGACGAGGGCGGCCTGCTGATAACCCTCGGCCGGATGGACGGAGCGCCGCCCCTGTCGCCTCAGGTCGCCGAGGCGAAGGCAGTCGGGGCGGCGATGCTCTACCGCGACGGCGCCGGCCTGGCCGAGCTGGCGAAGGACCGGCCCGGCTTTTTCAGCGTCGCCGACCGCCTTGTGCGTGTGCCGATCGTGCCCGGCCTCGGCTCGGTCCTGATCAGACGGGACGGCAAGGTGCTCGGAGCTGTGGGCGTCAGCGGCGGACGGCCCGAGCAGGACCTCGAGTGCGCGGCGGCCGGTCTCAGCTCAACCTGACGCTCTTCAGCGGCTCGTAGACGGAGCCGCCGCGGCCAAGCCGGCTGCGGTAAAGGACCAGCTCGTCCGCCCGCCACGCAGCCAGTTCCGGCGGCGAAGGAACCGCGGGAAGGATTGCGCCGTCACGCGGCCTGGCCCGCGCCAGGGTCAGGTGGGCGTGATACCGGCGAGCTTCGGCCTCGAAGCCGGCTCGGCCGCACTCGGCCTCGACCTGGGCGGCCAGGCCGGTGATGCCCTCCGAACCCGCGCGGAGGCCAAGCCAAACCACGCGGGCCATGCGGCCCTTCTTGAATGTCCCCACGTCGCCCAGGGCCAGCTCGAACGCGGACAAGCCGGCGGCCGCGAGGCGGTCAAGGACTCCCTCGGCCAGCCCGAGCTCGACATGGCCGAGGAACCGGATCGTCAGGTGCAGGTTGGCCGCCGGCGTCCAGCGAAAGTCCGGCGCGCGCCTCGCGCACTCGGTCAGGTAGCCGTCGAGGGCCTCGCGGTGCTCCTCGGGCAGCGGCAGCCCGAAGAACGTCCGGACCTTTAGCGGCCCGTTCTCGGTCTCTTCGCCCAGTTGACCGGCGCCCAGGAGCTGGGCGCGCTGGGGCGCCAGCCGAAGTGCGAGCTGACCGAATCGATGCCCGCCGCGAGGTTGTCCGACTGGATCATGTTGACCTCGTCACGCGTGATCGGCGGGTTCTTGGAGACAGCCTCCAGCGCAACGGCAGGGATCGCGAGCAGGGGCACCGGCAGTTTGAGCTTTGCCTTCTTGATCCCCCGAGCCTGGAGGAACCAGTCGAACATCGTCTCGTAAGTCACGACCTCAGGCCCCCCAAGCTCGACGATGTGGCCGAGGAGCTCGGGCTTCGCCACCGTTTCCACGATGCACCGGGCGGCGTCGTCGCGCAGGATCGGCTGCAGCTTCGCCTGGCCGCTGCCCGGGATGACCGCGAACGGACCGATGAGCGCTCGCTCGAAGTCGTTGAGGATTCCACCTTCCTCCGCCAGCACAAACGAGAAGCGGAGGATCGTGCCGGCCACTCCGGTTTTGGCGAGCTCCTGCTCCCCCATCCACCGCGACGTGAAGTACTTGTAGTGCGGGTCCAGCTTCGCTCCGATCGCGCTGACCAGGACCACCGACCGGACGCCCGCGGCCATCGCCGCCTGGCCCAGGATGCGGGGGCCGTCGACGTTGACGGCGAGATATGACTGCGGGCGGTTGCGGCGCACCGCGACCAGGCTGATGACGTGCTCCACTCCCTGCGCCGCCTGGGTGACCGAAGATGGGTTCAGCCCGTCGCCGACGACGACCTGGGCGCCCCGCACCTTGAAGGCGGCGGCTTTCATGGGGTCGCGGACCAGCACGCGGAGCTGATGCCCGCCGTCGAGGATCTTGTGAGCGACGCCCCGGCCGACGAAGCCGGTCGAACCGAGGAGGAGGATTCGTGCCACCGGGCAACATGCTAATTCAGGAGATACTGAAGGCCGGTGGTTGGGTACCTCGCCAGCCCGGCTCCCACTTCGGGTGGAACCTTTTCCAGCCCGCTTCTGCTGGGCGTCTTCGCGTTCCTGCTCGGAATCGGGGCGATCGGGGCTGCGCTGCGCAGGCGGCGCGCCCGAGAGCGCTACCCCGAGACCTATGCCGGGGCGGGCGGGATCGCCTACACGGCCGTCCAGATCGGCTGCGGCGGCGTACTGCTCCTGGGCGGCGCCGGTCTGGTCGTCCTGGCGCTGGTCTTCCGAAAATAGTCAGATGACGTTTCGCTCGTGCACCAGTGAACCTTCGGCGAACCGCGTAAACGCAAACGGAGTGATGTCGATCTCAGACTTGCGATCAAGCAGCAGCTGCGCCAGCAGCAGGGCCGCCGCCGGCGCCTGCATGAATCCATGGCCGCTGAAGCCTGCCGCGCACCAGAATCCCTCCAGCTCCGGCACGGGGCCGAGGATCGCCTGGTGGTCGGGGGTCGTCTCGTAAAGGCCCGCCCAGGCGGTCTTGATACCGGCGGAGGCAAGCGCCGGAGCCCGCCTCGCCGCCTGCTCGAACATCTTCTCCAGGAACTCCCAGCTCACGTCCGTCACGTAACCCGGCGGCTCGGTCCGATCGCTCATCCCGATGAGGACCCCATCACCCTCCGGGTGGAAGTAGAGCGACGACTGGAAGTCGACCGTCATCGGGCTGTTGCGGGGGACCGCGGGGAACGTAGCGGTCACCGCGATGTGGCGGCGGTACGGCAGGACGGGGATTTCCAACCCCGCCATGCGGCCGATCGAGGCTGCCCACGCGCCCGCGCAGTTGAAGACCAGACGCGTCGCGATGTCGCCAGCGGAAGTGCGCACGCCCTGGACGCGGCCACCGCTCACGTCGATGCCTACGACCTCGACGCCTTCCTTGAGGCGCGCTCCACGATGCCGTGCGGCGGAGGCGTAGCCCGCTGTCACGTCAGCTGGACTTGCGATGCCGTCGGTCGGACAGTACGTGCAGCCGAGCACATCGTCGACGTTCAGGACCGGAACCATCTTCGCCGCTTCAGCCGGGTCGACCCAGCGCGCACCGGTCAATCCGAGGCTGTGCCACATCTCCATGTTGTGGCGGAAGTCTTCGACGTGCTGCGGCAGCGTGAGCACGAACAGGTAACCGAGCTGTCGAAAGTCCGCAGGGTGCCCTGTCTCCGCTTCGAAGTTCTCGAACATGCCGACCGACAATCTCTGCAGCCTGACGTTGGCCGGCATCGAGAACTGCTGGCGCACTCCGCCCGCGCACTTGCCGGTCGACTGTGAGCCGAGGGTTTCGCGCTCGAGCAGGATGACGTCGACCTGGCGTTTGGCCAGTTGATAGGCCAGCGCGCACCCCATGATGCCGCCGCCGGCGATGACTACGTCAGCGCTTTCCACGCAGCTCAGGCAAAGATGCCTCGCGGGCAGACTTCACCATGCCCCACACCTCGAAGATCATCTTGAGGGCGGCAAGAGTCGTGATGTCTCCATGGTCGAATGGCGGCGAGACCTCAACAATGTCGAGACCAACGAGTCGGGACTGGTGGGTGGCGCTCTTCAAGAGCTCCAGCGCCTGGCGGCTGGACAGGCCTCCCGACGATGGGATCTCGGTGCCGGGCGCAAACGCCGGGTCGAGGACGTCGATGTCGAAGGAGATGTGGACCTTTTCGCCCGCCAGAGCGCCGGCAAGCTTCCGCGCCGCACCGGCGGGGTCGCGCGCTATCTCCACCGAGGGAACCAGCAGCATCCTGTTTGCGGCGATGAACTCGAGCTCCTCCGGGTCGTAGTCGCGGCCGCCGGCGATGGCGACGCGCGACGGCTCGATGCCCGAAGCCTCGAGTGCACGACGGAGCGCGCAGCCGCACGTCCAGTGGCCGCCCCTGGAGAAATCGCACAGGTCGGGGTGGGCGTCGACCCACAGCACGCGCAGCCCCGGATGTCTCCGCGCCTGAGCGGCCAGGGTCGCGATCACGGTGCAGTGGTCGCCGCCAAGGACCGTGAGGAACGCCTCCGGAGGAACCTGGGCCAAGCGCTGCATCGGCTCCATCCAGCCGGCCTCGATGTCGTCGCCGGCTTCGAGGTCGCCGATGTCCCGGACGCGCATGCCTGTCAGCAGGTGGCCCTCTTCGGTCACCGGCGGCATCACCGCGGATAGCTGCCGGATCCGCTGCGGCGCCATGGCAGCGCCCTTCCGGTAGACGGCGGAACCGTCGTAGGCGATGCCGGCCACCACGACGTCAGAGGGATCGCCCCCCACCAATCCTCCCCACGGACGAAGGCCGTCGAGGTTCACGCCTTCCTGTGCTCCGGCACCTTGAGGATGCTAAGCGACCCGATCACAAACCACACCACGAAGACCGCAAAGACCACGGGAAAACCGCCAGGAAGCCCGAGCAGCCGTGGCCCGGAGTTGAAGGTGTCGAGGATGGGCCCGCCGATGAAGACCGCAATGATGCCCGCGCCGGCCGTCGCGATGTTCGAAAAGCCCATATAGAGGCCGCCCTCGTTCGGCGGAATGATGTCCTGGATGAAAGCCCAGTCCACGGAGAAGAAAATGCCGAGCCCAACCCCGACGACCAGGCCGGTGAGCGTGGCCTGAGCCGCAAGGTCGGGGACTTTGAGGAAGTGGCCAAGGGGTGTCAGCAAACCTTCCGGGACCCACCTGTAGTGACTGAATACGAGGACCAACGTTCCGGCCGCCCCGAAGAGACCGGCCGCGAAGATGAGCGGCCGGCGCCCCGTGCGATCGGAAAGCCTCGACGCGGGCCACGTGATCAGCGCTGCGACGCCGATCGAAAGTCCGAGCAGCGTGGACGCCGCGATGGTGGTGGCTTTGCGGTCATGTTGAAAGAAGACGTTGTCGAAGTAGAAGAAGGCGAAGTTCTGCAGGCCGCCAAATCCCATGAAGATGAGAAGTCGCGAGGCCATGAGCCACAGGAAGTCCCGATTGCGAAACGGGACGCCAAACGTTTTCGACAGCAGCTCATTCGCGCTGCGAAATTGTCCTTCGACCGGCGCGACCCGGTCCGGGACGGCAAGCACAGTCACGAGCATCGTCGTGACCAGGACCACGATGATCGACGCTATCGCGGCGCTCCGCCCGAAATGGGCGAGCAGCAAACCCGCGCCGACCGTGCCGCTCGCGATGCCGACGAGGTTCGCGACCCCGTAGTAGCCGGATGCGGTGCCACGCTGCAGGACAGGCACCACGTCGGGAAGGAGACCTTGATACGGCGCCTGCGCGGTGTTCGAAGCCAGCTGCAGCAGGAAGTAGCAGGCGACAAGCCACCAGTAGTTGCCGGCGAGCGCGATTCCGATGAGGAAGAGCAGGTCGCCCGCCGTTCCGGCGGCGATGAACGGACGCCTGCGCCCCCATGGCGTGATCGTGCGGTCAGAGACGCCTCCGACGACCGGCTGCCAGAGAATCGCCACCAGCGTCCCGAGAGACTTGAGAACGCTCGCGGCCAGGCCCTCGTGTGCGCGGCCGACGAACTGGATGATCATGTCCGGCAGGATCAGGGCGGTGAGGCTGTTCCACAGGTACCCGATCGCGACCCAGTACAGCGACAGGATGATGAAATCGAGGTGGTTCAGCCGCCGTGGCGGCGCAACCACCGCTGCGACTTGCAGGGGCCCCCGAGAAATCAAGGCCCAGCCTCAGATTTCGTGGGGATTTCTCAATCGGGCTGGTAAGGCGGGAGCGACTTTTTGACCGGACGGTCTTCGCGATAGCCGAGCGCGTACTCACCCTGCAGGATGGTGTGCACCTCGCGTGTCCCTTCGTAGATGATCGGCGCGCGGGCGTTGCGCAGGAAGCGCTCGACCGGATATTCCGCCGAATAGCCGTACGCGCCATGCACCTCGATGGCGTCATGCGCGGCATTGAACGCGGCATCGGTCGCGTACTGCTTGGCCATCGAGACCTGCCGCGTGTGGCGCGCACCGGTGTTCTTCATCCATGCAACCTTGAAATAGAGCAGCCGGCAGATCTCGTAGTCGCGCGACATGCGGGCGATCATCTGCTGCACGAGCTGATAGCGGCCGATCTCCTGGCCGAACGTCTTTCGCTCGCGCGCGTACTTGACCGAGGCATCGACGCAGGCGCGGACAGTGCCGGTCGCGCCGGCCGCCACGGTGTAGCGGCCGTTGTCGAGGCAGCTCATCGCGATCTTGAAGCCATCGCCTTCGTCACCGATTCGGTTGGCTTCCGGAACCTCGACGTCGCTCATGAAGATCGAGCCCACGTCGCCGGCGCGTATGCCGAGGCGGTCCTCAATGGGCTCGGTGCGCAAGGCCTTGCCGCATGCTTCGCGGTCGAGCATGAAAGCGGACACGCCCTTGCCGCCGGCTTTCGAGTCGGTCTTCGCGAAGACCAGCAGAAAGTCGGCCGTGTCCGCGTCTGAAACCCATACCTTCTGGCCGTTGAGCACGTAGCCGTCGCCGCGGCGTCGCGCGGTCGACTGCATCGAAGCGACATCGGAGCCGGCGTTCGGCTCCGTCAAACCGTAGCAAGCGAGCTTCTTTCCAGACGCCATCGGCACGAGCCACTGCTGCTTCTGCTCTTCGGTGGCCCAGGTGTACAGACCCATTCCTACCAGCCCGACGTGGACCGAGAGCACCGTCCTGTACACCGTGTCGACGTACTCGAGCTCTTCGCACACAAGGCCGAGAGCCAGGTAGTCGAGGCCATGGCCGCCGTAGCGCTGCGGAAAGCAGACGCCCGGAAGGCCGAGCGAGGCCAGCTTGGCGAAGATCTCCGGGTCGTGGCGACCAGCGCGGTCATTGGCCGCGATGTGAGGCGCAAACTCGCGGGCGCAGAAATCCCGAACCGCGGCAACCAGCTGCTCCTGATCGGAGCTCAACGCGAGATCGAGCACGGGACTAAGTTACTTCGTCGGCGAAGGAGTCGCGCAGACGACAGGCGAAGGAGATGCCTTCGGCGTCGGGGTGGCCTTCGGCGTCGGCGACGGGCAGGCGGGCGTGGGAGTCGCTGACGGCAGGGGTTTCAGGTCGTTGGGCCCGACGTGGCCGATCAGGGGCAGGTGCTGGCCGAAACGAAGAACGAACGGCACCGTCCTCGAGCTGTGCAGCTGCGGCTGGATGAAGTCGCTGTAGATCTGCTGAAGCTGGTGGATGCCGGCGACCGAGTCGATGCGGGCACCGCCGCTCTTGGAAGCCTGCGTCTTGAGCGTGGCGAGGTCGGACTTGGAGACCATCGCGGCGGTGATCGGGTTGGAGAGAATCTCGTTCTGGAGCTGGTTGACCTGGTTCAAGGTCAGGCTGGCGCTCTTCAGGGCGGGTTGGAACGCGTTGTCCAGGGTGACCAACGCCGACGCGGCCAGGTAGACCACCACAAGGGTCACGACCAGGTGGACGAAGACCCCGAGCAGCCCGTCGACCCCACGGATCGCCTCCATGCGGTGAAACGCGCCGCCGATCGCTCCTCCGATCGCTCCCAGCACCACGGCGATGATCAGGGCCACGAACACGCTCAGCACCGGGGTCAGATGGAGCAGCTTCTGCATCTCGGTCGTGTACTGGTCGTGGAATCGGAAGATGGCCAGCAAAGTGCCAAAGAAAAAGATCTCGGCCATGAGGGGTTGGATCACGCCGCGCTGGAAACCGGTGATGAGCGCGATCACCAGGACCAGGACGACGAAGATGTCGATGATCACGGGCGCGGGCAATTCTAGATGACGGACCCTTGACTTCCGCCCCACAAGGCAGAGCCTTCAGTCAAATGTGCTGGGTTCGGTTAGACTCGGAGCGCTCTTGGCCCGAACGATCGCCGTCGCGATGCAGAAGGGCGGGGTTGGCAAGACCACCACCGCCGTCAACCTGGGCGCCGCGCTCGCCGAGCAAGGCCAGCGGGTGCTGCTCATCGATCTCGACGCGCAGGGCCACCTGACGCTCTACATGAAGCCGTCCGGCGAGCTCGAGAAGACGATCTACCACCTTCTTGTCGATCCCGAGACGACCGTCACCGATGTGGTGCAGGAGGCGCCCCAGATGGGCGTCCACTACATTCCGGCGGACATCGAGCTGGCCGGCGCAGAAAACCAGCTGATCAACGAGATCGGCCGCGAGAGCATCTTGCGCGACAAGCTGGAGCCGGCCCAGAAGCGCTACGACTTCATCATCATCGACTGCCCGCCGTCACTCGACCTGATCGTGATCAACGCGCTCGTCGCGGCCGACGAGGTGCTCGTCCCTCTGCAGGCTGAGTTTCTCGCCCTCAAAGGTATGCAGGAGCTGCTCGTGACAATGGAGCGGGTGAAGCGAAGGCTCAACCCGCGCCTGGAGCTGATCGGCATCCTGCCCACGCTCTACAAGCACCGCGCCCTTCACTCCCAGGAAGTCCTCGCGGCGGTCCGCGAGAAATACGGCAGCAAGGTGTACGACTTCTGGGTCACCGACTCGATTCGCTTCGCGGAGACTCCGCTGGCGGGGCAATCGATCCTGACGTACGCAAAGGAGTCGGACGGGGCCAAGGCGTATCGATTGCTGGCGACGGCCGTGATTCAAAACCACCGGGTCCAGGATTAGAGGAACAAAGAAAGCGATGCCAAATTTCAAGCGAGTCGCACTGGTCGGATCTGAGGAGCTCTTCCGCCCTACCCGCCCACAGGTCATCACCGACACCGACGACGTGATCAGGGATGCCGTCGACCGACCCGGGCACGTTAAGGAGGAGCTCGTCCTGAAGACGCTCAACTTCACTCCCGAAGAGATCGAGCTGCTCCTCGACGCAGTGCAGATCGCGAAGTATCCGGACCGCCCGAGAGCCAAGCCGGCCCTGGACCGCTTCGACTACCTAGACGCACTCCGACTGAAGATCCAGACGGTGGCAGACCAGTAAAAAAAGTCTCCTCCCCATTCATGGGGAGGTGGCGCGAAGCGCCGGAGGGGCTGACCCGAGCCCCCTAATAGCGTTTCTTAGATCGCCGCCTGAAGTAGCCGTAGATCCAGAAGCCGCAGACCAACAAAAGCCCGATCGAAAACCCAATTACCGCCGAGTGCTCCACTACTGTAAATACTGACTTGTGAGCAAGCTCTCCATCGTCAAGGTCAAGCTCGACCGCGAGGTGAACTGCTACATCGTCTCGTGCGCCACGACCAAAGAAGCGGTCGTGATCGATCCCGGGCAACCGGCCGAGAAGATCATCGAGGTGGCAGCGGGGTTGACGGTCAGGCACATCCTGGCGACCCACGGCCACCCCGGCCACGTCGGCGGCAAAGACGACGTCAAAGAGGTCACCGGCGGCCAGACCGGCATCCACTCCGCCGACGCCAAGCAGTTCCTGAGGTCCGCCGACCACTACCTGCTCGACGGCGATGAGCTGGACTTCGGCGAGTTCAAGCTCCAGGTCCTGCACACCCCGGGCCACACGCCGGGCAGCGTCTGCTTCGTCGTCGCCAACCACGCGTTCGTCGGCGACACCATCCTGGCGGGAGGGATCGGCCGGCAGACACCGGAGACCGACCTGCGCCGGCAGATGATGAGCATCGGCACCAAGCTGCTGCGCCTGCCGCCGACCACCGCCCTCTACCCGGGCCACGGGCCGGCGACAAGCCTCGAGCGCGAGCTGGCGCAGAACCCGATCTTTCGCGGCGCGGGGGCTCGGGCCTAAAACTCCTAGCTCTGCGTCGTCAGGCTGAGAAGGATCTTGGTCAGGCTCCCGTCGGTGTTGATCGCCAGCGTGCCGGAGTCATGAGAGTTGCTCTTCCGCGCTATGGTCGCCGCAAAGGATCCCGCCGTGCTGTTGGTGGGGTTCAGGGTCCAATCGCCCTGCGCGAACTGCTTCACGTAAAACGCCTGCACCTTGGCAGCCGCATCCAGGGTCTCCCATTCCATTCCCCAGGCTTCCTGGCCGGTCGAGGTGAATGCCGCCCCCGCGGTCAGGCGTGAGTTGGCGTAAATCGGAACGTCAGAGGGAAACCCTGCAGGCATCGGCACCTGGGCATCCAACGCTCCCGAGGCTCGGGCCAGCGGCGACCCGGTCGGGCTGGCGCCGGCGGTCGGTGAGGCGGCGCTGCTGCCCATCCCGGGAAGATGCGAGCAAGCCGTCCCAAGCAGCACAACAGCAATCGCTGCAACCCACAAGCGCGACACATTTCGTAGGGCCATCCTCAGGTCAACGCGCGACCAGCGCCGGGCGGACCATCCGGCCGCGTGGCTTGCCGCCCCGGGTCACCGGCTCACCGCGGAGGTACACCTCGTCGATCGCGAAGTCGAATTCATGGTCGTTCAGGGCCCCATGGCGCTGGCGTGAGCGCATGTCCTCCGGCCGAACGCGAGTACGCGCCCTGGGATCCACGATCACCAGGTCGGCGTCGAATCCAGGCCCGATGGACCCCTTGCTCTCCTCGAGGCCCGCGAACTCGGCCGGGGCCTGGCTGACCCAGCGGGGCGCCATCCAGACGTCGCCCAGGTTTTTGGCCAGCTGCAGGCAGCTCAGGTAAAGCGTCTGCACGCCGGGGCTGCCCGCGGGGACCTCCTCGAACGACAGGGACTTCTCGTCGTCGGTATGCGGCGCATGGTCGGTGCTGACCATGCCGATCACGCCTCGCTTGAGGCCGTCGACGAGCGCTGCACGATCCGCGGCGCTCCGGACAGGTGGGAGCATCTTCATCGCGGTCCCGACCCGGTCGAAGTCGTCTGCGGTCAGGAGCAGGAACTGAGGGCAGGTTTCCACGGTCAGCGCTGTCCCGGCCCGGATCGCATCTTCTGCGGCTTTCAGTCCCAACGCGCTCGAAAGATGCGCCACATGCAGGTTGGCGCCTGCGTCCCTCGCGACCGCCGCGGCCGCCGAGATCGCGACAGCCTCCGCGTCAGGCGGCCGTGAGTCGAGCAAGTCGGCATAGGTCTGCACCGGTCGGCGAAACGCGCTCAGGATGGTCGGGTCTTCGGCATGGATCGCCAGGGGAAGTCCGAGGCGCGCCACCATCGGCGCGAGGCGGGATAGGGTTCCATAGTCCGCGGGAGGCTCCAGGTCCGGGTCGTCGTCGCCCGGCGAGTACAGGACCTGCTTGCGGCTCAGGCTGAACGAGTAGGCCAGGTAGGCCTTGAAACCGATCGCGCCGGCGTCGGCCATGCTCTCGAGCTGCTCCGGCGTGGTGCTCGAGCGGATCAGGCCCCAGAGCCCGAAGTCGACGTGCGCCTTGCTGCGGGCCAGGGCGGACTTGGACTCCAGGGCTCCGGCGCTGTCGACCGCCGGGACGGTATTCGGCATGTCGAGCACCACGGTCACTCCACCGGCGGCAGCGGCCGCGGTGAGCGTGCCGAAGTCCTCCTTCTCCGGGAAGCCGGGGTCGCGGCTGTGGACGTGCACATCGACCGCTCCGGGCAAGATGTACTTGCCGCGCGCGTCCACCTCGGTCCCTTCCGCGGTCAGCGCGAGACCGGGCTCAACCTTGGTGACCACGCCGTCGCTGACCAGCACGTCCGCCTCGCGTGGGCCTGTCGGCGTGTACACCGTCCCGTTGCGGATCAGGAGCTCAGTCAAGTTCTAGGTCTTGAATCCGGAATAGCGGCGAATACGGGATGCCCGCGGCCTGGATGTTTTCCTCCCCGCCCTCGCCTCTGTCGAGCACGACAACAAGGTGGATGACGTCGAGGCCTGCGTCGCGCAGCACCTGGATCGAGCGGAGAGAGTCGCCGCCGGTGGTCACGACATCCTCGATCACGGTGATGCGTTCGCCCGCTGCGAAACGTCCTTCGATCTGCTTGCTCGTCCCGTAACCCTTCGGCTCCTTGCGCACCAGCAGCAGCGGAAGACCGGACTCCATCGAGACCGCGCCACCGAGAAGCACAGCGCCCAGCTCGGGCGCGGCAAGACGCTGTGTCGCTTTGGGCACCAGCGCCGCGAGGCGGCCACCGAGGCGCCTGAGCAGCTCTGGTTCCGTCTCAAAAAGAAATTTGTCGAAGTAGCGATTCGAGCGCTTGCCTGAACGCAACACGAAATCGCCTTTGAGGTATGAAACCCTGACCAGATCGCGCGCGAGATCCTTTAGGTCGGCGATCACGCCCTAAATCTAAAAGATCCAGCACTGTCTGCGCGGCCGGGTTCATCCCGGCCGCAACTTTGTCCTCTTCGTCGCCAGGCCAGGCGAGCCACCAGAGGGAGGGTTTTCACAAGGGAACCGTAGGTTCCCTTGTGTTTTTCAATCTAATGGATAGAAGCAAGCCGCCCTGTGTTCGTCCCCAAACGATTCCAACGGCGGCACCTCCTCGGCGCAGTGCTCTCGGGCGCGTGGGCATCGTGTGCGAAAGCGGCAGCCGGACGGTGGGTTGATGGGCGACGCCACGTCGCCCTGCAGGATCGTCCGCTCGCGCCTCATCTCGATGACCGGGTCGGGGATGGGAATCGCGGACAGCAGTGAGGCCGTATAGGGATGCCGCGGCCGCCTGTACAGCTGGCTCCCGCCCGCAATCTCCATGATCTTGCCGAGATACATGACCGCGATGCGGTTGGAGATGTGCTTGACGACCGACAGGTCGTGCGCGATGAACAGATAGGTCAGGTTGAACTTCGATTGCAGGCGCTCCAACAGGTTGATGATCTGAGCCTGAATCGAGACGTCAAGCGCTGAGATGGGCTCGTCGCACACGATGAAGCTGGGCTCGACCGCCAGGGCGCGCGCGATTCCGATTCGCTGCCGCTGGCCGCCGGAAAACTCATGCGGATAGCGATCGACGAAGCGCGGGTTCAAGCCCACCACGCGAAGCAGCTCCTGGATCCGGTCCTGTCGCTCCTTCCCCTTCGCGAGGTGATGGACGTCGATGGGCTCGCCGACGATGTCGCCCACGGTCTGGCGCGGATCGAGCGACGCGTAAGGGTCTTGAAAGATCATCGCCATCTCTCGGCGCAGGCCGCGGAGGCGCTCGCCGCGCAGGTGCGTGATGTCGTAG
>Ga0209161_10001536_pt1 | contig 19103 bp, 12 predicted proteins | sample GraSoiAngelo_155_FD_186169 | JGI IMG/M metagenome (GOLD analysis project Ga0209161, IMG submission 186169) | Grasslands soil microbial communities from the Angelo Coastal Reserve, California, USA - 14_1009_13_30cm (SPAdes) (version 2) | ecosystem: Environmental > Terrestrial > Soil > Grasslands... | reverse complement strand
TCGCGGCGGAAGCGTGGTTCAGCGGCGATGTCGGAAACGTCGTGAGAGCGGTCAACTTCTTCGGTGGCATGAAGATCGTCGCGGAACTGGCGTCGTTCCATCGAGCCTAGACGCTCCCGCCGACGTCGTCCTCCATGCGGCGGTCGCCGCGGGGAGGGAAATCTTATTCCACGCGCGTCCGTTGCGCCGCTCGATGCCCATCAAGATCGCACCCTCGATCCTGTCCGCGCGGTTCGACCGCCTGGGGGACCAAGTGCGCGAAGCCGCCGAGGCCGGGGCGGACATGCTCCACATCGACGTCATGGATGGCCACTTCGTCCCCAACCTGACGATGGGCCCTGCGATCGTCAAGTCGATCCGGGCACTGACCAAGGTCCCCTTCGACGCGCATCTGATGGTCACGCATCCGCAAGACTTCGTGCAGGCCTTTGCCGACGCCGGTGTCGACGATCTCACGGTCCACGTCGAGAGCGACCATGATGTCCGCGCGACCCTCCGAAAGATCCGCGATGCGGGAATCAGCCCGGGGGTCGTCCTGAATCCCGCCACGCCATTCGAAAAAGCGCGTCCGTTCCTGAGGGACGTCGATCTGCTCCTCATCATGACAGTCCACCCCGGATTCTCGGGGCAGGCGTTTCGTGCGGATGTCGTGCCGAAAATCCACGAGGCCCGTCTGTATGTCGACAAGGAAGGTCTCGCGACGGAAATTCAGGTGGATGGCGGGATCAAAGTCGACACGGCGGCAATCGCCGCAGAGGCCGGGGCGGACATCCTCGTATCGGGCAGCGGCATCTTCCCCGACCGGATTCGTGAGAACCTGATGGCCATCCGGCAGGCGGCGGAGAAAGGGCGCGCCCGTTCGAAGCGCGTCTAGGACAGGATTCGGGCCGACGCAAGTCGGGGCTCACAAACCTTTAGGAGCATGAGGGCATCGAGGCGCCTGCGATGGTCCGCCTCGGATTCGTGATCGGGACACTACTGCCCGTGGCCCTGATCGCAGTGAACCTGGTCACAGGCTACGGCGGGATCCTCGTCACGATCGGGCTCCTCGTGTGGCTCGGGACCGGGATCCTGATGACGCCGGCGTCCGAGGACGAGGCCTAGCCTTTTTCGTAGAGGGAGTCGCCGGCCACCGAGAGCTCGACCCACTCATCGATCGCCCGGACGTCCTCGAGGAGGACGTTGACCATTTCTCCCGACTCGTCCTCCACGATGAACGAATCCAGCACATCGTCCGCTTCGTTCGTGTCCCGGACGATGCCGACGAACTCACCGTCCGAATCGATGACGTTCAGTCCGACGAAAATCTCCGACGCCGGTCCGCGGAGGGTGACGCGGTCGACGACCGCGCTCACGAACCGTCGGCCGAGCCGCATGCGGCCCCCGGAGCCTTCCCCGAGGACGAGGGCGTTCGCCTCTTCCCCGGAGACGTAGCCGACCTCCACGCCGTCGCGGTCAACGACCGCCATCCCGACGAGCGAACGACCCCGCCGCGCCGCCAATCGAGACACCTCCGGGTTTGCCCTCGCGGGATGGCCCAGACCGCCGCGCGAACGGCGCGCGGCTACTGAAGCTTTTCGGGAACGGGCCCGGAACCGGTCCGAGCCATACGGTTATCACGTGAGATATCGAGGACGCTTCTTTTATAGCGGCTTAGCCGACATCCAACGGTGTCATTCCCTCCCGCTGCGGAGGGCGACCCCTCGGTTGGAGCCACATGGCCCGCTGCCCCCTCTGCGAGTCGGATGTACCGGACGGGCGATCCGCCTGCGATGTCTGCGGGCAGCCGTTCGACCGCCGCCTGACCACGAGGACGACGCCGGAAATCGCAAAAAGGGCCCTCGCGGCCGCCCGGAAAGACCTGGTCGCCTCGAGCCGTGACCCGGACCCTTCGTTCGCCCGGAGCCTATTGGAACGGGCGGAGCAGACGGAGGCCGCCGGCGACCTGGCACGGGCGCTGGATCTCGCCCGTGCCGTTCGGCGGGTCCTCGAGATCGCGCGGCGGAAGGCTCGCGTCGCCGATGCGCTCGCGTACGCGGACGCGGTCCTCGACGGGGCGAAGAAGGCCGGCATTGAAACGTTGGCATTTCAGCGGAATATCGACCAGGCTCGGGCCCTCGTGGCCGGCGGGGACTTCATCGCGGCGGAGCGCCTGCTTCGGCGCGTCTCCATCCGGACGCTCGACCAGCGACGCGAGCGGGTCCTCCAAGGAATCGTCGAAAAAGCGGAAGCCCGTGTGCGATATGCGAGCGAGCGCGGCGGGAATGTCGAGCAAGCCGAGGACCATCTCGCCGAAGCCCGGAACGCGCTCGCCCTGCGGGAGTACCATCGAATCCGGCCGCTCGCCTCGAAGGCAATCGAGCACGCGGACGCGCAGCGCAAGTACGCGCGCGCGGAGACGATCTTGGACCGCGCCGCGGCGGACGTCGACGCGGCTCGCCGGGACGGCGTGAACATCGCCGAGGCCCGCAAGGTCCTGACCCAGGCGAGGGACGCGCTCCGACGGGGCGTCTACGCGGACATTCCCCTCCTAGCCCAGAGGGCCCGGAGCGGTTTGCAGGAGGCGCGGCGGTACGCGGTCGTCGACGCGGGTCTGCGGGAGTCCGCCCGCGAAGCGTCTCGAGAGCGTCGCAAAGGAGTCGACGTGAGCCGCGCCGAAGCGATCCTCGACGACGCCCGGACGGCCCTCGAGGCGAAAGAGTACGGCAAGGTCGGAGCCCTCGCGAAGGACGCCCACGACGCGGTCCGGGAAGCCTCCCTCCTCCAGACGGTCCGGGACGCGTTCGCGAGCCTCCAAGTCGACGGCGAGGACTTGCGGAATCTCGGCGCCGACGCCGCCGATTTCGAGCAGACCCTCGTCGATCTTGCGAAGGCGGTCGAGGCGAAAGACCTCGCGGCCGCGCGGCGCCTGGTGGCCCGGGCGCGTCACGCCGCCGAAAGTGCCCGGGACTCGCACTTCCGCACGATCATGGAGCAGTCCCTCCAGATCATCCTGATGAACGCGGCCCGCGGCCTCGACCCCGCCGTCGCCCGTCAGCTGCTGAAAGAGGTCGACGATGCGGTCTCGCTCGGCAAGAAGCTCGACATGCAGGCCTTGATCGACAAACGCATGGCCGATGCCGACGCCGAGACGGAGTCGAAGCTGAACGTGCGCGTGATCGAGGCGCGGGACGACATCGTCGCGCTTCGACAGGGCGGACAGAACGACACGGTCGGCCTGGAGGGGAAGCTCGCGGACGCCGCGATCGGGATCCAGGAACGCCGGTTCTTCCACGCGGACGCCCTCCTGGACAGCGTCGAACACGACATCTTCGCGACGCGCGAGCTCATGCGAAGCTCCGCGGCGGAGGTCCTCGGCCAGGCTCGCGGCGAGGTCGCTCGGGCGAAGGCCGACGGCATCCAAGTCGACACCGCGGCCCAAATGTTGCAAGATGCGGAGACCTCGTACTCCGAGGCTCGCTACGGCGACACGATCTATGCGGGCAAGGCGTGCATCTCCGAGGTCGAAGAGCTCGCCCACGCGGCGGCGGACACGAAACGAAAATCGGATGCGGACGTCGCGCGGTCGAAACAAGAGCGCACGGAGGAGATCCACCGGCGGATGGAGTCTGTGCGGGCCGAGATCCAAGACCTCCTTCCGCAAAACGTGGATCTCGCGCACGCGCTCGAGACGCTCGGGGCCGCCGAGCAGGCGATCGACCGAGGGTCCCTCGAGGAGGCGGAACACCTGGTCGCCTCTGCGGATGGGATCGTGAAAGGCGTCAAGGTCACCTTGAACCACCAGGCGAAGGGGGCTCTGGAACGGGCGCGGAAGGAAGTCGAGCAGGCGACCCGCGATGGCATCGAGGCGCCGGAGTTCACGGCCCTTCTGGAGCGCGCACAAGCCGCCGTCCAAGCGGGCCAACCTGCCGAGGTGCTTCAGGCGAACGGCGAAATCGATCGACTCCTGTCGGACCGACGGCACGTCCGACATCAGGAGGAACAGCGGAGGACGTTGGAGAAAGCGCGCAGTGCCGCGACGAAATTCATCATGGTCAAGAAGCTCATCATGGACTTGCGGAAGGCGGACATCGACATCACGGGTGCCGAAGAAAGTCTGCGAGCGGCGGAACACGCCATCGAGGACCGGAACTTCGACGACGTCGATGTGATCCTGACGGACCTCGACGCGACCGCGAAGGAGCTGATGAACGAGCTCGTCGCCGCGTCGAGGAACCTGATCGGCCGCGCGGAACGCAAGATCCACGAAGGGAGAGATGCTGGACTCGAAGTCGAGAAGGCGGTCGCCCATCTCGACACCGCGGAAGCGGCGTTCCAGCGAGGGGAGTATGCGGACGCGGTCGAGCATGCGCGGGCCGCCGAGAAGGAGGTCGCGGAGGGGCTCCGGGAGCTCAAGAGTCGAGAGGCGGAGGCCCGCCGGAGAGCCCAAGAGGCCGCCCGATCGGAGCTCGCGGCGATCCGCAAGACGATTTCCGATCTCGCACGCGCGGACATCTCGATCTACGGTGCGGACGCGGCGCTCGGCCGGGCCGAAACCGCCTTCGAAGAAGGGCGGTTCGATGACATCTCGCAGGAGCTCACGGAAACGAAGGAGATGGCCGCCCGCCTGAACGACGGACTCGAGGCGGCCGCGAAAGACCTCGTCTCCTACGTCGAACGCGAGGTCGCCGAAGTGCGATCCACCGGACTCGACCCGGGCCGGGCGGAGGTCGTCTTGCTGAATGCGCGCGAGGCGATCGATGACGGACGTTTCGTCGAGGCGATCGAGTACAAGAAGGTCATCGAAGACATCCTCGACGAGGCCCGGCGCGACAGGGAGACGCGGGTCGCACGGGACAGCCTGTCGGAGCTCCGGGCCAAAGTCGAGGCCCACGCGAAATTCGGGGCGGACGTCCGGACGGCGGCGGAAATCCTCGCGCGGGCCGAGGCGATGATCGACGCCGGCGAGCTGCACGAGGTCGGCGGATATGCCAAGCGCATCTCCGAAGAAGTCGACTTGGCGCGCAAGGCGCATCTCGGTTCGGTCGTCGGCTCGTTCTTGCCCATGATTGAGGAAGGCGTGTCCCTCGGCCTCCACGAGGAGGAACTCGAAGAGTATCGTGCGCACGCCGAGGACGCCGCCGCCGCGGACGACCTCGAGGCGGTCTACCGGCTGCGAGGGGACTTGCAAGAGCGCTTGCTGGACGCGAAGCGGCATCAAATTGTCAAGAGGTCGATGGACGAGATCCAGAGCCTCGAGGAGCTCGTCACCCAGTCCGAACGGCTCGGGGTCCCTTCCGTGGCCGCGCGCGGACATCTGCAAGGGGCGCGAAAGGCCATCGAGGAGGGCAACGTCGACGGGTTCGAGCGGGGACTCGCGGACGCGCGCGCGTCCCTCGAGGAGTCCCGCAAGTCCCACTTCCTCGAGAGGTACGAGGCCCGCGTCCACGCGGTCTCGACGATGATGGCGAACGCGAAGCGCCTCGGGGCCGAGCTCGGAGATGCGGAGGGTTCGCTCGAGCAAGCGGAGGCCGCCCTCCACGCGAGCGACATCGCGATGGCGGACATCCTGATCAAACAGGCCGAAGTCTCGGTCGGAATCCAGATCCAGAATTTCATCAAGAACAAATATCCGAACCTGGCGCTCCGCCTTCCGGCGGCGGGCCTGCAGGCGGGGGAGTGGAACCAGTACGTCGTCGAGATCGAGAACCGCGGGAAGTTGCCGGCGCGGAACGTCCAGATCGAGTTCTCCGGCGACCTCGAGGCGAAAGGCGTCGCACCGATCGCGGAGATCGGCGTGGGCGAGGTCGTCCCGGTGCGAGTCGGCGTGAGGCCGAAGGGCACGGGCCCGCTCCCGGTCGCGGTGGGGATCACGTACAAGCGGCTCTTCGACGAAAACCGCTACGAGGTCCGCGACACCAAGGAGATCAAGGTCGAACCGGCGTCGACGTACCTCGTCGAGGACGTCTTCCTGATCCACTCCGACGGTCGGCTCATCGCGCACCACAGCCGCAAGTTCCGGGAGGAGATCGACGAGGACATCTTCTCCGGCATGCTCACGGTCGTGCAGGACTTCGTGAAGGACTCATTCAGGACCCGCACGCGGATCGGGATGAAGCGCCTCGATTTCGGCGACTCGAAGATCCTGATCGAACGTTCGCCGCACACGTTCCTCGCGGCGGTGATCGTCGGGCAGGAGCCGAAGCTCCTCCCGCTGTACATGCTCCAGGTCCTGAAGGAGGTCGAGGACCGGTACGGGAACGTCCTCGAGAAGTGGACCGGGCTCCTCCACCAGCTGGACGGCATCGACGAGATGATCAAGAAGCTCGTGTTCGTCGCGAAGAACCCGACCGCGGACATGGGCGCGTTGTCGGAGAGCCCCGTCACCCTGACCGCGATGGCGATCGACGCGCTCGGCACGGCCCAGGCGACCGAAGCGAACGAACTCCTGGCGAAAGCCCAGTCGACCCTGGAGACGGACATCCAGCTCGCATGGCAGTTCATCGAACAGGCGAGGACGCAGGCCGACCTCGTCAAGAGCCAGCTGCGGGAACGGATGGGCGACATCTTGACCGCGGCCCGCGACACGGTCGGCGAGATGAAGGGGATCGGCGCGGACACGAGCCAGGCGGAGCTCCTCCTGCGGGAGGCAGAAGAGGCCTACCACGAAGGCAAGTACGAGCGGGTCCGGGAGATTCAGCAAGGCCTCCACGAGTCCCTCGAGCGGCAGAAGGGCGAGATCGCCTCGAAGAAGGTCGAGGTCGAGCTCGCTTCGTTGATCAACGACATCTCGATCGCGAAGAGCCAGAACCTGGACGTCCGCGAGGCGGAATCGTACCTGACGAAGATCGAGGGGGCGATCCAGAAGAAGAACGCGCGGCAGATGGACGAATACCTGCGGCGGGCGAAAGAATCGCTCACGCGCCAACGCCGGCGGACGGTGCTCGACAAGGCACGGGCCGACATGGAACGGATCCGGACCACGGTCGCGCAGGCGCAGGCGGTCCACGGGGACCTCTCGGACGTCGAAGCGCTCCTTCAGAAGGCGGAGGACGCGATGCGCCTCGAGGACCTCAAAGGGGCCGAATCCCTGATCGACCGGGCCGAGGTGACCGCGAAAGCGAAGGTCGAGGGACTCCTGAAGGATCGGTACCCGCGTCTGTTCCTCGAGACGACGAACGCCGGGTTACAGGCGAACCGCTGGAACCGGTTCGAGATGAACATCACGAACAAGGGGAACTGGCCCGCCGAGCACGTCACCCCGATCGTGAGCGGGCCCGTCGAAGTCCTGGGACTCCGGACGATCGAGAAGATCGAGCCGAACCAGAAGGTGTCGCTCGAATTCGGGCTCAAGCCGAAGGAAGCCGGCACGATGGACTTCGACTTCGAGGTCCACTACACGCGACCGCTCGACGACGGAAAGCATCAGACGACCGACACCGCGGTCGTCCGCGTCGAATCGGAGACCGGCTACCTGATCGACGACGGCCTCCTGTTCCATTCGACGGGCGCCCTGGTGTGCCACGAGTCCCGGACGTTCCTGCCGCCGGAGGAGGCGTCCCGCGCCGCGAACCTCGAGGCGAAGGTGAAGGAGTTCGTGAACCGGGCGTTCCCCAACGGCGGGAAGAGCATCCAGACCGCGACGTTCGGCGGGACGACGGTCCTCGCGGCCCGCGGTCCCCAGGCGTTCCTCGCCGTGACGATGCGCGGGAAAGAACCGCCGATCCTCCCCCTGTACGTCGTCCAGGTCCTCAAGGACATCCACGACGCGTACGGGCCACGGCTCGAAGAATGGTCCGGGGACCCCGCGGAGCTCCCGGGCATCCGGGACGCGGTGCGGAAGGTCCTCTTCGCGACCGACGTCACGGGCGTCTCGCTCGGCCCGCTCGAAGACTGCCCGGTCAGCAAGATCCCGATGCTGATGGAGCGCGGGCTCCTCGCGGCGGGCGATGGGCAATCGGACTTCCTCACGTGGGCGCGGAAGTCCATCGAGCGCGAAGGCTTCGGGCAAGCCGTGGCGGTCCTCCGCCAGGTCTCGGACGCGACCGTCGGCCCGACGGAGGAAATCTCCCGTCAGATCCGCCAGACGATCATCGCGTCGAAGGAAGCGGGCACCCTTCAGATTTCGGACGAGCAGGTGAACGCGTACGTCGACTTCCTGCGGCTCACCCTCGAGGCCGCGTTCCAGGCGAAACATCGCGGGGGGATCGAGCGATACTGGCCCGTCGCGCGGATCGCCATCAAGACCGTGGACCAGCTCGGCTACGACGCCGTGAGTGCGTTCCGCAAGGTCATCGTGGGACAGAGCGGGGCGAAAGAGCTCGACCTCGTCTCCCCGAACGACATGTGGCGCGGCATGAAGATCGACGTGCAGGTCCACATGGACTCCGTCAGCGCCGCGTACAAGCTCTGGGCGAGGAAGATCGAAATCCTGCTGCGGTCCCAAGACGCCTGGAAGATCAAAGCGGGACTGGACCGAGGCGAGTACTCCGTCGGGATCGAGGGCCAGAAGGTCCGCATCGACCCGTCGATGGTGTCGTTCATCGAGTCGATCCCGGAATACGTCGTCGAAGAGCCGTTCGAGGGCGGGGTCGTCTATCTCGATACGCGCATGTCGAGGGAACTGATCGCCGAAGGGTGGGCGAAGGAAATCGTGAACATCGTTCGCGAGGCCCGGAAGGACATGCGCTTGGCCGATGACCGGATCGTCGAAATCGAATTGGTCGCCGACAAGTCGTTCCGCGCGATGCTTCAACCCTGGAAAGACATGATCCTGCGGGATTCGAACGCCCTCGAGATGCAGTTCGTCACGCAGCCGGACGCGAAATCGTACGTCGTGGAGGCGGGCCTGGGACAAGAGACCTTCCTCCTCGGAGTGCGGGCCGCGGAGATGTAGAGACCGGAGCGCTCGATGGAACGGAAGAGCTGCGAAAACACGCGGGACGTCCGGGGGCACCTCGGGGAGCGGATCCCGACCGTTGCCCCCGGTGCTAGTTTCTAGAAGATTCGGTTCGACATTCACCTCCTGTTCGGATTCTTCCGCGGTCGGAAGCTCCGGCGAACGTGATAGAAGGCGAACGTCGCCCCGGCGAGCCCCGCGGACGCGATGTAGAACGCCATGCCGGACATCGGCGTGGCTGGCGTCGCGCCGAACGCGTACAGGTAGTGGCCGCCGACCACCTGACCGGCCCCGTTGATGTCGGACCCTGCGCCGTCGCCATTGCCCGGGGTCGGCAACTTCGTCATCACGCCGTCCCGCCACAGGAATCCGTCGATCGGACCGTCCGCGGGGATGGAGATCCCCACGACCTGGCCGGCGTCGTTGATGCCGTACGCGATCGTGGCGCGACCGCCCAGATTCCCGAGGTCCCGGACAACGCCGGCCTCCCAGAGGACGGCGTGCGTGATGCCGTCGGCGCCGATGCTACTGCCCACGACCTGGCCCGCGGCGTTGATGTCCCACGCGGCGCTGAACTGGTATCCCGGCAGACCTCCGAGGTCGGTCATGGTGCCGGCTTGCCAGAGGAATGCGTGCATGAAGCCGTCCGTCGAGAGACTGCTGCCCACGACCTGGCCGGCGTCGTTGATGCCGTACGCCGAGCCGGAACGACCGCCGAGGGTCCCGAGGTCCGTCACCTGGCCGCTCTGCCAGAGGACGGCATGACAGGGGGGCGCCGAAGACGTGGGGAATCCACAGCCGGCCGCCTGTCCCTGATCGTTGACCGCGAAGGCGACGCCGAGACCGAGGTCCTTCATGTTTCCGTTCTCCCAGAGGAACGCATGCATCTCATGGGAGGCGACCTCGCTCTCGCCGGCGATGAAACCGGTGTCGCTGATCCCATGTGCGATGCCGCGGCTGCCGCCGAGCGTCCCGAGGTTCGTCATGACGCCGTCGTTCCACAGGAACGGACGAGACTGGGATCCGCCGTCGCCGCTCGTCCCGACAATCCGTCCCGCTTCGTTGATCCCCTGGGCCTCGGTCGTCGTGTAACCCGGCAGGACTCCGAGGTCTCGCACCGAGACCGTGGACGAGGCATGAGACGCCGTTACCAACGATAGCGCGAAGAGGACCAGCAGTCCAATCACGAGTGTTCTTCCCATCCGTAACATGACGCCCGGACTGAAATGGGTCCCTGATAAGCTGACGCTTCGGTTGTGTTTGGTCGCAAACAGTTCGAGGTCCAACGGGCACCGAGGACGGGAAGCCTAGTCCACTTTTTGTCGTGGGTGCTCGGTTCCGTGCACCGGCTAGTTCCCGAAGGCATCGAGTTTCGATCGCGCCGCGGGAATCGTCCCTCCGGTCCCCCCACCGATTGGGTGCGGGCTTGCCGAAGCCGATCCCGGTTCACACGCTAGGTTCCCGGGGGACTGCGGGCCGTCAGGGCCCGGGACGGTCCAGAGGACGGCGTTCGTGAAACCTGCCGCCGTCGCGCTCCCGCCCACCACTTGGCGGGCATCGTTGATCCCCCGCGCTTCGCCGCAACAGCCTCCCAACGTGCCGAGGTCGACCATCGTGCCGCCGGACCAGAGGAATGCATGCGTGACGCCGGACGAATCCTCGCTGGTCCCGACGACTTGCCCGGCGTCGTTGATGCCATAGGCGTAACCTGCGTATCCGCCCGGAAGCGTGCCCAGGTCGGTCATCGTGCCGTTCTGCCAGAGGAACGCGTGCGTTGTGCCGCTAGCATTGAGGCTCCATCCGACCACTTGGCCCGCGTCGTTAATGGCCCGGGCTTCGCTTGCGGAGCCCCCGAGGGTCCCGAGGTCTTGCATCCCACCGCCGGACCAGAGGAATGCGTGCTCTGCGCCGTAGTCGGGGCTGCTCCCGCCGACGGCTTGCCCGGCGTCGTTGATCGCCCACGCGACGGTGTAGTAGGCTACACCCAGATTCCCGAGGTCGGTCATGGTGCCGGCTTGCCACAGGAATGCGTGGTATGTCCGGCTCGAATCAAAGCTGTAGCCGACGACCTGGCCGGCATCGCTGATGCCGTACGCTTCGCTGTAGTAATCCCCGGGGAGCGTCCCGAGGTCCGTCATCGTGCCGTTGTCCCAGACGAACGCATGGGATTCTCCGGACGCATTGTTGCTAATGCCGACGATCTGGCCCGCCTCGTTGATCCCCGACGCGCTCGAGGAGGCGCCACCCAGGGTCCCGAGGTCCATCATGACGCCATTCTGCCAGAGGAAGGCCCCGGATCCGCCCTCGCTGGTGCCGACGACCTGGCCGGCATCGTTGATGGCGTAGGCGAAACTGACTCGGCCGCCGGGGAGCGTCCCGAGGTTCCGCGGGGGCGGCGGAGGCGGGCTCTCGAAGTCCGAGGCCCGGTACGGCCCGGTCGTGTAGTTGTTGAACCCGATCTGCCAGTCCCTCATGTAGAGCGTGAAGTCGACGACATACGGGCCGTCGATCCCCTTCTCGTGGATTGCAGTCCCATCGAAGAGGAGTCGGACCGAGTAGGAGCCCGGCGCGTACGACTGCCATGGGGTCGACGCGGATACATCGAGGCCGCGGAGGTTTCCGGACAGACCGTAGTACTCCGTTTGCTCGACCGTCAAATTGACGTCGACGGCGAGGTCGTCGAATCGGCCGTTCCCATTTGTGTCGACTCCGACGTCGGCAAACGGCGGAACGAGGTACGCCGGGGGAGACTCGAACTCGAGGTGGCTGTACGCCGCGGTGGTGTGGACGCCCGAGTCGCTGAGGCCGTATGTGCGTTCATAGAGGGAGAGCTCGACGCTGTACGGTCCGTCCACGCCGGACACGTTAATCCGCCACCCGTCCAAGGCGACGGGGACCGAATTCGGTCCCGGGTCGAGATGGGCTTGTGTGGAATTCCCCGTGGACAATCGGTATGACGCGTCGTGAAGATACGCGCTGATCAGATAATCCCCCGTCTGCGCGATCGACATGTTGACTTCGACGACGAGAGCGTTGAACAGCCCGTCTGAGTCCGTGTCGACTCCGTAATCGGAGTGCGGGGGCTGGAACACGCCTGGCGGCGCGGCCGACGCCTTGGGGATGGCGATCAACGCGGCCAGGATCAGGACCACGCCCACGAAGAATGGGATCACCAGGCGGACCGCCCGAGGTCTCGACGTCACGACGGACGCTTCGAGTTCAAGGATCAAGTCACGTCCCTCCGTCCGCGAGGCGAACTCTGGAAGGTCGGTAAGATGGCGTCGGGTCAGCTGTGTTCAGGGAGAACACTGGCCCGCCGGTCTCCCTCGCGTGACATCGTTTCCCGCGCGCACAAACGCTTTAGAATGCCTCACCTTCTGCCGTCCGAATGGGCATTAACCTCGCGGACATCGTCACCTCCGAGCCGCGGACGCTCGAGGATTTCGCCGGGAAAATTCTCGCGATCGACGCCTTCAACACGTTGTATCAGTTCCTCGCGATCATCCGCCAACCGGACGGAACCCCGCTGATGGACCACGAAGGCCGTGTGACGTCGCACCTGTCCGGGATCATCTACCGCGTCTCGAACTTCGTCGCGGCGAGCATCAAGCCTGCGTTCGTCTTCGATGGGGAGCCGCCTCGGCTGAAGGCCCGCACCCTCGTGGCCCGAGGCGAGATCAAGCGGCGAGCGGAGCGGGAGTGGCGGGAGGCCGTCGAGATCGGAGACCTCGCGACCGCTCGCACGAAGGCGATGCAGACCTCGCGGCTCACGGATGAGATGGTCGACCAGTCGAAGCGACTCTTGGAGTTGCTCGGAATCCCGTGGGTCCAGGCGCCCGCGGAAGGGGAGGCGCAGGCGAGCGCGATGGCCCAGAGCGGCGTGGCATACGCGGCGGCGTCGCAGGACTTCGATTCCCTGTTGTTCGGATCGCCGCGGCTCGTGAAGAACCTCGCGATCAGCGGTCGCCGGAAGTTGCCTCGGAAGGATGTCTACGTGGACGTCCAACCGGAGGAGATCTCCCTCGAGTCCACGTTGGCGAACCTGGGCATCACGCGCGAGCAGCTCGTCGACATGGGCTTGCTGATCGGCACGGATTTCAATGAGGGCGTGAAAGGAATCGGGCCGAAGAAGGCGCTCGCGCTGATCAAGAAACACGGAACGCTCGGGCCGGCCCTCGTAGAACTCGGCGTCGACATAGAATCAAAGGACGAGGTCCGCGAAATCTTCCTGAAGCCGAACGTCCTGCCGGACGTCGAACTCCGATTCCGCGATCCGGATGCCGATGGCGTCCGGCACATGCTGTGCGACGAACACGACTTCTCGCCCGACCGGATCAATGCGGCGCTCGAGAAGTTCGGGAGCACACGAGCGGAACAAAAACAACGGTCCCTGGACTCCTGGTTCGGATAGCGGCAGGACATCCTTGCGGCTCGACGTGCAGGGTTCCTACATCTTTATATCGAATCCCGCAAATCGTCATGGTACCGGTGCAGACGTGGAGGGCCGCACGGAGGCTTGGCTTGTCCTTCTCATTCTCGGCCCGATTCTCCTCGCCGGGGTACCGGCTAGAGGGGCAACCGTAGCCCCCGCCACACTGCGACAGAACGGGAACCAACAGTTCCTCGTCGACACGCATCTTCCTCTTCTCTTCTTTGCGAACGTGTATTCCGACGATCTCCTCTTCATCAACACCACGAGCGGCGAAACCATCGCCGACCTACACGTGGGAGCCGCGCCAATGTCGCTCGACCTGAGCGCGGATGATTCGACCCTATACGCGGCGCTCTCTGGCGATACCAAGATCGCTGTCATCGACATCGCAAGCCGGTCCGTCACTCGAACGATCGAGCTTGGATTCGCTCCCTGGAGTGTTCGTCACTCGCGACCCGACCGACTGGTTGTGAGCGGTGCCTCTGACGGGCTCGTCCATTTCATCAACGAAACTACCGGCGCCACGTTGGCAACGGTTCGACCGTATCTCTCTTTGGCCATTGTCGAGGCAGCACCGAACGGCACCGCTTTCCTTGTAATTGACGTCGGAACCGATCCCGTGAAAATCCAACGATTCGCCTCGATCAATGACACGCCAACTTTTGAGGCCATCGATGATCATGACCTCGGAATCAACTTCCAGATGGAAGCCGTCAATTGGGAGCAAGGCGTGATTTACCTTGCGTTGGGAGGGCCCTATGGCTATGGCTACGGAGTCGAGATGGCCTCGGCCGTTTCGCTCAATCGACTTGGACTCCTTGGGACGGCGCCGTACCCAGCCTTGACGGCGCTCTCCCCGGACCGCCAGACGGTCTACCTCGAAACATTCGGGGCGGGTACCGCGGACACCGTGTGGGCGTTCAACACCTCTACCGGCGCCCGCTTGGGGACTGTTTCGCTCGATTCGCCAATCCAATTTATGGGGGCGGCGGCGGATGGGGAGAGTCTCGTTGTCGCGGATCCGGTCCGTCGGGTCTCGCTGCGTCCATTCCTCAGTGCGGCGTATCCGGCACCCGACGCGGTCCTCGGATTCTCGCCCGCGTTCATCGAAGCCCAGCTCCATCGCGGAACGCAGTTGTCGGGCTTGTCTCAGGTTGCAATCGACCTCAATGGCCGAAGCTTGAACACGCGAATTCTGACAGGGGATGTGTTGCGGGCTGACCTCGACACGGCCGTGACCGACGGCGCGCAAACGGTCGCGGTCACGTTGGTCGCGGCCTCCGGGACGATCTCGACTCAATGGAATTTCACCGTTGACAGCACGCTGCCCGTGCCCGGCGTGGAATTCGCGACCTTTCAGCATCCGTCCGGTTTCCGAATTCCTGTCCCCACGACTTGGAAAAGAGCTACCAACGTCAATCTGAACGGCTCCATCTTCGAACTTGAACTCACGGGTCCGTCAGGGAACGTTGTGACCACAATCTTCGTCGATACCGACCGCGACCCGACGGTCCGTGAGGACCCTTCCTACTTCCAGTCCGCGGCTCAGAACATCTCGACCATCATCACCTCAACCGACCCAGGCGCGCAACGGTTTGAGGGGCCCACCTCGCGGCGGATCTCGAATCACAGTGCGCTCACGATGGCGTTCCTCGGGTCAGACGCAGTCATATTCAAGATCGCCCTCGTCGTCGATGAGTCGGAGGCACGGTACTGGCTCATCCTCCTCACGGTCGACGCGGCCATGTATGATTCAGTCAATCCCATCTTCGAGCACATGCTTTCAGGATTCCAGACTTTCCCGACGGAGTCTTCTCTGACAGCCGGGCTCACGGTTCCAGTTCTTGCAATCCTCATCACCGGACTAACCGCCGACGCAATTCTGATATTCTGGGCAATCCGAAAGTCGAACGCTTCATCCAGCGCTCGACCGGTTCTCCCCGCACCGCTCGATCCCACAATCGCAGTCGAGCCATGTCCGAACTGTAAGACGCCGCTCGGGCCCGAGGATTCATATTGCCGACACTGCGGTCGGCCTCGATCGCCGTAGCTGCCTCGCAATCCCTTGGAACGCTGACCGGGCCGGCATGAGCCGCCTTCTTGTTCGACTTCGATGCCAAATTCCTCACCCAGAAGGAAGGATTTTAACGGGACCCCACTTTGCCCGCGCCAATGCCGCTGGATTTCGTGCCCTTGGTCTTCGTCAGCACCCTACTGACCGGGGCCTTGAGCGCCCTCGCGTACCGGCGCAATGTCCTCACGTGGGACGGCAGCCTCGCGGCGTTCGTCGTCGGTATGGTCATCGGGATCTTCGGCGACGTGACGTGGCTGTTCCTCCTCCTGTTCTTCCTGCTCTCGAGCTTCCTCGCGACGCGGTACCGATTCGCCCTCAAGGAGGCACTCGGCGTCCAAGAGGGCCTCCGAGGCGAGCGGAAGTCGACGAACGTGCTCGCGAACGGATTCGCCCCGATGGCCGTCGCCGTGATCGCCCTCACGATGCCGACGGCGTTCCCGAAAGTCATCAGTGGCATCATCTTCCTCTCCGCGCTGTCCGTCGCCGGTGCGGACACACTCGCAAGTGAGATTGGGGTGCTCTCCAAGAAGACGGTCCTCATCACGACCCGTGAGACCGTCCCACCCGGGACCGACGGAGGGGTTTCGCGGCTCGGCCAGCTGTGTGCGTTCGGAGCCGCGGCCTACACATCGGTCGCAGGCTGGGTCGTCCTGTCGTATGTTTCTCGGCTATGGAACCTCACGGTCATTCCGACGATGCCAGAGGCGTCTTGGTATCTGCTGATCCCGATGGCCATTGGATTCCTCGGCTGTCAGTTCGACAGCGTGCTCGGCGCCACGTTGGAACGCCGCGGCCTCATGGACAAGAAGACCGTGAACCTGGTCTCGACGACCTCCGGCGCTGTGTTGGCGTACATCATCCTCATCGCAGCCGGGCCTCTACCGACGGGCTAGCGCCTTCTTGATGAGATCCACGCCTTCCGCGGCAAGTGCCTCCGCTCGTTCCGGCGTCCGACCTTCGGCGTACACCCGGAAGATCGGTTCCGTCCCGGAGGGACGCACGAGGACCGCGCCATCCGCCTCGACGATCTTCACGCCATCTGTCGTGTCGACCTTCCGGCCCTTCGTGAGTTCGACGAGGGACGTGAGGACGGCATCGCGTCTCTCGACCGGCACGGAGACGTTCGCCTTCTTGAGATGGTATTGCGGGAGGGAGGCCGCGAGGGACGAAAGCCTCTTGCCTTCGCGCGCGAGGAGCTCGAGCATCTTGGCCGCGGACATCGCGCCGTCCCGACAGAACTGGTGGTCGGGGAAGATGACGCCGCCGTTCTCTTCGCCGCCAAACGCGGCGCCGGTCTCGAACATCGTCCGCGCGACGATCGGCGAACCGACGCGGGTCCGGACGACGCGTCCTCCCGCGGCGCGCACGACGTCGTCGATGAGGCTCGACGTGCTCACGGGTGTGACGACGGTCCCGCCGCGGCCCTGAATTGCCGCCTTCGCGAGGAGCGCCAGACTCTTGTCGCCGTAGACGAACGAACCTTTGTCGTCCACGAAGATCGCGCGGTCCGCGTCTCCGTCGTGGGCGATCCCCAGATCCGCGTGGACCTCCGAGACGACGTGCATCAGGTCGCCGAGGTGATCCGGGATTGGCTCCGGCATCCGCCCGGGGAAGGCTCCGTCCGGCTGACCGTTCAACGAGATCACCCGACATCCGAGCGATCGCAACAGGTACGGCGTCACGACGCAGCCCGCGCCGTTCCCCGGGTCCACGACGACGGTGAAGGCGCTCTTTCGGATCGCGGCCACATCCACCTTCGCGAGGATCGCCTCGAGGTATCGTGGGTTCGCGGTGTCGTCGGATCGGATCGATCCGACCTCGGACCACGCGGCGACGCGGAAGCGACCGTCGAAGTAGATCGACTCGATCGCCTCCTCTTCCTCGCGGCTCGCCTCCATGCCGCGGGCGTCGAGGGCCTTGAGCCCGTTGAACTCGCGCGGGTTGTGGGACGCCGTCACGACGACTCCCCCTTTCAGGTGACCCGACTTTGCCAGGAAGTACTGGGCGCACGGCGTCGGCACGATGCCCAAGTCGATCACGTCGCAGCCCGCCGACATGAGGCCGGACGCGGCGGCGCGGGCGAGCATCGGACCGCTGAGCCGCGTGTCGCGCGCGAGCGCGACGGCGCCTCCTCCGAAGGACGTGCCGATCGCCCGGCCCACCTTCAGCGCAAGGTCCGCGTTCATGTCGGGGCCCACCACGCCTCGGATTCCGTTCGTCCCGAAGAGACGCGTCATGCGCTCACCCGGTCATCGACGATCGTGGCGAACGCGGGAATCTGCACGCCGTCGCCCACGATGCTGTCGCGGATGTGCGCTCCCTCGCCGACCGAGGCGCCCGCCCCAATGATCGACGAGGAGATTTCGGTCTTGTCGTCCACGCTGACGGCTTCCAGGAGGGCGGCATTCGTCAGGGAGGCGCGGCCGATCTTGCACGACTTGCCGAGGACGACGTGCGGTCCGAGGCGGCCTTCGACGTAGGACCCGGCGCCGACGTAGACCGGGGGCCGGAGCGAGCCGGACGTGACGTCCGCATTGGGGGAGATTTTTCCCCGCCCCGCGTCGAGGAGCACCCGCTGCGCGTGCAGGTAGCTGGGGAGCGTCCCCGCCTCGGACCAGTAGCCATCGTACCGGTACGGGGTCAGGCCTCGTTCAATGAGGCGCGGGAACACCTCCCGCTCGAGCGAGACCGCGCGGCCGTCCTCGATGAAATCGAACACCATCGGCTCGAACACGTAACGCCCCGCGTTGATGAGGTTGCTCGGCGCCTCCGCCCTCGTGGGCTTCTCCACGAACCGAGTGATCCGGTCCTTCTCGATGGCGACGACCCCGAACGCGGTCGGATCGTCGACCGGCCACAGCGCGATCGTGCCGATTCCGCGGCCCTTCTGGTGCGCCTCGACGAGGCGGTCCAAGTCGATCGTGTCGACCACGTCTCCGTTGTAGACCGCGAACGTCCCGTGGATGTGCCGCCGGACGTTCTTGATCGCGCCGGCCGTGCCGAGGGGCTTCGGCTCCTCGACGACGCGGACCTCGACGCCGAAGTCGTGGGTCTGAAAGAACTCGCGCATCTGGTCGAAGCCATAATTGACGGCGACGAGGACTTCGTCACACACGGCCGGCAGCGAATCCAACGTGTAGACGATCTGGGGGCGGTCCACGAGCGGGACGAGCGCCTTCGGGCGGTTCAGCGTGAGCGGACGGAGTCGCGTGCCGAGGCCGCCCGCGATGATCACGAGCTGCATCCGCGCTACGAAGCGGAGGCCCGGTTATCTATTTTCTGGCCTCGCCGCTCATTTGGGGACAATCGTGACGACGTTGTTGCCCCGGAGGACCACGGTCCCGACGCGCCGGACGTTGTCCTCTTTCGTCTCTTCCGTGTCTTCGAGGACCATGTTCATGTAGTCGTCGTATCCGACGAGCTTCCCCTCGAGGATTCGGTTATCTTTGAGCAGGAGCTGGACCCGCTTGTTGATGGATTTTTCTAGAACGTTAAGAGGCATCACCATCGAAGGATCTGTCCCCCCTTCCGACGCGCCATAATTCGTGAATGCACTTAAGACTTTCTTGTGACGTCTCTCGGGAGACGCGGTCGCAATGGAGTCGCCAACGTATTTATCGCCGCGGACCCATGCATCCGCGATGCCGCTCGAACGGAAGAAAGTTGGCGAAGTCTTCCACTTCTACGGGAAGATCGGCGTCGCGGCCATCCGGCTCACG
>Ga0209161_10001532_pt1 | contig 19115 bp, 19 predicted proteins | sample GraSoiAngelo_155_FD_186169 | JGI IMG/M metagenome (GOLD analysis project Ga0209161, IMG submission 186169) | Grasslands soil microbial communities from the Angelo Coastal Reserve, California, USA - 14_1009_13_30cm (SPAdes) (version 2) | ecosystem: Environmental > Terrestrial > Soil > Grasslands... | reverse complement strand
TACAGAAGGAAACTAAAAAGGAAAGAGGCCGCCATTGGGCGAGTTCAGATGCTCTTTGCTTCTGAGAGCCGATGATGGTTCAGGGCTTGAGCTGAAAGTAGTTGGATATGAGACTCCACACGCAGTAGACGCTAGAGATGACTGGCTCGTTATCAATGTGAAAATGAAAGTAGGCTCGGAATCTTGGGAGGCGGAGGACCCTGCACTTGTTTGGGAAGAAGCACGAGATCTTTCTAAATGGTTGGAGGGAATTGCAAGAGATGATCCGCGCGCCGGTTGGAGCATAGACTTTCTCGAACCTGTTCTATTGTTCGAGGCTCTGCGACGAACTCAAGACAGCATTTTGCTTCGCGTCTACTGCCAGAAGTTTCCAAAGCCCGCTCCGAAGGAGCATTTTTCGAAGGTGCTCTGGTTCAGCCGCGAGCAGATAAAGAGGGGAGCAGAGGAACTACGTTCTGAACTACAACAATTCCCAAGCTGTTTTCCTCTGGACGAATCAGATGATGATGGCGATGCTGATTCAACATAGGGCTATGATCGTGAGTTGAAATCCATGAGAACAAAGCAAAGGCGACTTTAGACTCATGAACCTAACTAACTAGAATCGAGATCCTCTTATTGGACTAAAGGTCCAAGTGGGCATTGATGAACCTAAAGATGCCACTCCATTTGGTTGGCTGACCGGAACCATACAAAGAAACTAGGCATTGTAAGGGAGAAATGATTTCTTCAGGCACCGGAGTTCCTTTGCAGTCAAGGACCTGGGTTATATCACAGGGAAAGACCGGTTGATAAGAATAAATACGAACCGACTCGTTGGCTGGAACAGAGGGTTCGGATTTGCCGGATAAGCCTGCTGTGTTCTTGCTTGACAAGCCTCATTTTCAGGTTAGGCTTCAATCTGACTTGCTTAAGGTCGACTTGAAGGACGGTGCGCGTGCTGAGATTGAGAAATTAGCAGAGGCCAGGCCGGCCCTGAGGGATACTATTGGCTGGATGTTTCAGACTATCATTCCGTTGGATGTGCACTTGTGGGAGATCGAGAAAGTAACTGTCGAATCTTCCGGAAAGGTGAACATCAGAATTCCACATCGTAGGGATATTCACATTCCGCTCGAACATGTGGAGGCAGAGCGGTTGGTAGAAAAGATGAACGAGCTCATTCCGATCGAGAAGGAGCGAAGAATCGAGAGGCAGTTGGCGGAACAGGTTGCCGAGAAGGATCGGGAACGACAGAAGGCTGACACTCTAAAGTACCGTCCCATTCGCTGACTTCCGCTCCTCCTCATCTCTCACTGGCGACCAACCCGCTTAGTGGCAAGTCGTCGCGTCATATGCTGTCCTTGGAACTTCGAAAGATCTTGTCCCTAAGTGTCTCGCGGAAGGCGGAGAAGGCCATAATCTTCTTTCGCTGTATGATCACTTCTGCTGCGGCAAGGATCAGGAAGACGATTCCAACCGCCAATCTAACCTCGACGATCGCCGTTGAAACCGCCCACAGACCAAAGAGAACGGTTGCGTTTGACACATTGTATTCGAGGTCGAGAAGTGCCGCGCAAGCGTAGAGCGATTGAGCCATCGTCAAGAAAATTTCGACGTCATGCTGGCCGACCGGAATTGTCCCCGTTACGCTACCTGAGCTGATCACGAACACTATCGGTATCAGCGCCACAAGAGCAGTCAATTCGTTTACGGATGAAGACATGAAGTTGAGTAGTGCTGTCGGCGCTAACCGTATTGTCCTGGCCCAATTGAATGCCGAGACCTTCTCGGGGAATTCTGAAAGGACGGGTGCTATCCACTGGATTGAGAAGAACACGGCTCCAGAGCCAAGAAAGGGGATGAGGAAGGAAACTGCGATGGTTCTGATGGATTCGACGAAGGCATCGGTGACGAAGACAAAGGTTAGGGCTGCAAAGACGAATAGTCCGACGATCAGGGCGAGTCTTCGTGCAACAGACTTTACTTCCATCAGCGCCCGGGGCGGCCCTTCAAGAACCTCTCCCGGTCCTTCCTTTTCCGTTGGCAATCGGAAGAGTAGCCACATGTATCCCACAAAGGTAACTCCGAGGATTAGTGAATCCAGAATCGACAATTCGCCTCGCAATAATACAAATAGATAGTAAAGCGAGGATCCTAGCATGAAAACAAGCTCGACGCTTTGCTCCTTCCGGAGAGCTATATTGGTAGGACCTTTCAGGCCAGTCCTTCTTTTCTGAATCACGACTGTGAACATTATCAATGGCCACCCGAGTCCTGTCAGCAGTCTGTTTGCTCCTGTGAAGTTGGCGATCACGTTTGGGATCCAGCAATCGATCGCGCAGTTCAACGGGTCTTTGCCCGCTTTCCATGCTATGGTTCCCTCCACGAAATATTCTGGGATAGTCTGAACAATCGCGACAATGGCGAGTGCTAGTCCCTTGCTGATTGAGAACTCCGAGGCTTCTGCTGCCCAGGCAATCAAGAGAGCTGCTGCTACTACCGCTCCAAAAGTGAGGAAGGCGACTGTGTAGTTGGATTGGTGAAGGGTCAAGACTACTACGATCGAGATTATGGCCCAAGCGATGAGGAGAGAGTATTCAGCTAGAATCTTGGGGCGCATTGGTCAATTCCCCCTAATGATGTACTGTCGCCCTCGTCCATCGAGCCCTTCAGGACTCGAAGATCGGGTCTTGGTAGAATACTCTTCCGCTACGCTTCGATTCGGCTCTCAGACTATACTAGAATGGGCTGAGGCCGGAGTGATGGTCCTCTTTCTTTTCGGTGTGATCCATGGATATGGCGTAGGAAAGGACTAGATAGGGGTCGAATGATGGATTCTGAATCTCGACGCAGTACGAGTCGCGCACACTGACCCATTTCTTGTGAATCTGCGCTAACTGTGTTCCATCCGGCGCCTGGACCTTGTAGTCATGTTCCAGGAGGTTTCCATGGACTTTCGCGATCTCCTGTCCCGAGGAGTTTTCCATCCACCACTGGGAACCGATCAGTTGGAGGATTTTCTTCTTTATGACAGCTTGCAATTGGTTCTGGGCGTTGTATATCTCGAACGTGGGTCTGATGGTGAGAACTTTCCCATGAATTTCGCCTAGGCGTGTGCCGTCCGTTCCCTCGTACCAGAACTTTGGCCCGAAGCTTACAAGCTGTTGTTTCACGTAGGCTAGCATGTTTCCGCTTGGATCCTTGATCCCGAACGTGTCGCGTATGGCGAGTATTTTCTGGTCAACGATGTACTGTGTTCCTCTGAATGGAGTATTCCAATTGGCCATTTGGCCTTTAGGCTGAGTGGTCATAGGTTGGAAGCTTATTGGGGCCCCGCATCGGCCACAGAAGCGGCTGCCCGGGATGAGTGGCTGGCCGCAGGACGCGCAGACCGGACTAGTCATCAAGTGGGTTCGATTTCGGTTGGTTCTCCTGGTCTAAAAGCCAGTTGTACCCTCTAAAACGTCGGTTGGGAGAGGCACTGTTGCGTCCCGAGATGCTCTGCTCTTATTCCCACCTCTTTTTTCAAGAGAGAATTTCCTGTCTGGCTGGGATAATGGGCGATGGCGATTCAGGGCACAGTCAGGGCTCAAATGTGATGGCGAAATGAGTGGAAATCTAGAGCGGTTCGTGAATGATTCTAGGGCAAATTTGGGCTCCCCGGTCCCCAGATTCTAGATCAGGGCGGATAATAGGCGATTTCTGGCTAAGCTAGCTTGTTCAGTGTCTTCTCGACTTCTGTCTCGGCATTGTCGGCTCTGATGAAGATGGGTACGTTCTCCATTCCTGTGGCGATGAAACTGGAAAGCAGCCATTCACCAGGTGCAAACTCTAGAGTCTTCTCCAGGATTTGCTTGTCGATGGTGAAGGTGTCGCTGACAACAGTTCGATCATATGGACGTGGCAGCGTTCCCACGAAGTACGTGTGTAATTGTTGCAGAGCGTTCGTGTTGAGATAGGCGATCCTTTGGGTTGCGAGGCATCCTCCGAGGCCATATTTTCTGCCCTGCCGTAGCAGTGTTTCAACAGTTCTAGAGCAGTCTTTGTCGATTCCTCCGGACCCGGATAAGTCTGGGACGAATTCCTGTGCTTCGTCGAAGACGAAGAGGACGTACGGTTTTACTTTGAAGGATCTTTTTCGGCGCTGCAGGAACTCGCGGGCGAGATGAATAACGAGTTCTTTGATGGCGACAGGATCCGATATGGATATGCAGGTCAGGCGCGATTCCTTCTCCACAAGCTCCCGAATGCCCTCAATGTCGAGCCCGCCCGCACCTTTCCGTTCCTTCTCGGCCCGCTTGATGTTCTCGGTGAGCGCAAGCCGAGAAGTGGCCCATGAGTACACTCCGCTGCGATCGGATATACTGAACTCCTTGACAGCGCTCTGTCCAGCTTGGTCGAGGCCGGTTAGAAATTCTTCGTTGACAAAGGTTGAGTCGGTCTTTTCGTTCTCGTGCTTGTAATCGCTGACAAACTGTCGTATGCGGTCTAGCGCGTTAATGTAGTGCGGTTTTTCTAGGTTGTCTCCCCGCATCTTGGTGAGCTCATCGAGAATGTCCCCGTAAGTCGGGATCTTGGATTCGGGTTTGAGGTAGTAGCTGATCTTCTTCTGGCTGAAAATCCTCGCGAAGACCTTCCGGACCCTATCATCATTCTCATAGTCTCGAGGCTTGACAACACTGACATAGAATTGCTCTGCAGACGCGACAGGATTCTCTAGGATAATCTTCGAGGGGATCTTCTCATCAGCAAACAGGTCCATCAATAGGAATGGATATTCGCTCGATATGTCAAACACGACGACTTTGATCTCGGGGGCATGGAGGAGAATTCTCCTTAGAGTGTTTGCCAGGAGGTTTGACTTTCCGGCACCGGTGAAGGCGAAGATTCCGAAGTGGTACCGGACCATAGATTCGAAATCGAGATAGATAGGAATTTTTTCTTCCATGGACTCGAACATCTGGATTGTTCCGATGCGTGGGTCCTTGTACGCGTCACTTGTCGTCGTTTTTGCTTTGTAGCCGATCTTGTCGAGGATTCGCTTGTTGTACATGTGGCTGATCATTTCGCGGTTCAGAATGTTTGCTTCAGCAGCGATAACTGGGTAAGAGAATCCTTTCTCGTACTTCGGTTCGCCATCACCGTCTATGAGCAGGTCATAGTTGATCGGTAGAGCGCTGATCTGTACCATCATCGTTGACTTGTCGCTAGTGTCCCAGTCTCGGACGGATTGTTGGATGATCTCGAATTGCATCGGATAGTAGCTGGATTCAGAGAGCCCTTTGAGGCCATAGTGTTCAGGCCAGACGCGGCTTATGACCATCAGGGAAAATCTCTGTTGTTTCTGGGTTGACTTGAAATTGCGTACCGCGACGAGCATTCCTTCCTCGATGAGGCTCATGATGTCTTTGTTGTATTCGACCTTGATCCGGCACTCGTAGCGTGATGAGGTACCTGTCAGCTCGTGGGTGGCCACGGGCATGAACGCGGGTGTTACCTGGCTGAGGCGGGCTTTGAAGCGCCCGTCGAAATCCGTGAAATATCTAGAAGCTGTCTCTTCGACTACCTTCAATCTCGCTTCTCCTCTCCCTGAAAGTGCTCATGTAGAATACAAAGTGTCGGAGGCTGGGATTATTCATAAGCCATTTGCCGGTTGTGTCAATTATCCGCCTCATCTCCTCATTATGCCACTTGGCAACCTTGTCCGCTATGAAGAGGGGCTTGTTGTGGCCGAAAAGCTCGGGAATACTATTGCTAGTCATCGAGCAAAGAGTTTGCATGACTAGCTCTTGAATGGGGTTCGGTACGGTCTTGTCCGTGAATACTATTGGTCTAACCGTTTCTTCGGCGTTGCCATATGTGTGTTTGAACGTGAGGGTTGAATCTGGACGATAGTCAAAGTTAGCGTATGATAGCCTGTCGAGAAGCAGAACATTGCTGCGAAGCTGGGGATCGATGTCGGTCTGGGAGAGTTGGATGTAAGATTTCAAGAATAGCCTCTCTGGTGTTATCTTATTCCTGATAGCGCCGCTTACGAAACCCAACTGTTTCTTGAAATCAGGTACGATCATGAGGAAGGCGGAGTCGTATTCTGTGAGCGACCACGGCACTTTCATAGATTCGTGGCTGAACACGCTGAGTGTTTGGAGCATCATCCTGTCGGTGTTCGGTATCCGACTCAACTCTTGTTGAGTGATATCTCCAGACCAGATTTTGTTAGAGGAGAGAACTGGAAGAACGTGATTCTTCAGGTCTCTGGCGGCTGTATCTTTCGTAAGACCTACTAGGAGAATTTGTTTGCGCCAGCATTCTTCGACCAAGAGGTTGAGAGTGAAGAGGGTGAGGAACGCGAGATCCTGTGTAGTGAGCCAGTGCCATTCGTTGTTCTTCCAGACCCTCATGGGGTTCTGTTTGGGCTTCTCTTCGAACATTCGATGTCCAATCGTGTCGATAAGAGTCTTGATCCGAACCCATGTACCTAAGTATCGATCCTTCAGCCCGTAGGTCCCGAGGAGTTCTTCCAGGAAGCCTTCGAGTTTTGACTTGCGAAGGATTCGTTCTAATCGCCGCCGCCTGTCCGGTTCACTGATTCTCAGAAGTGAGCATAGTGAATCGAGAGATTGTGGACCGTGGCGTTCAAGTGTTAGCCAGCATCTGTAGCGCAAATAGTCGCCGCGTGGAGCGGGGAGGTCAAGTGTTGGATTGTCGATGTGGTGGCGTCCGTATGCTAGATCGTTGACATCTAATGGAACGCCGTCGACATCGAATCCATAGAGGGCACCGTTGGTCTTCCAGAGCTTTCGTTTTGACGTGTCGTAGATGAGGCTGGCGAGACTTGTAGCTAGGCTCCTATCTAGGAATATGATTCTTGGCCCATCGGGCTCTACTGCAAGTTTGTAGGCGAGGTAATATTCGGAGAATGTCATAATCCACATTGGGATCGTGGAGTTGTTCGCGATCGCCTCATCCGTAAGCGGCGTCGCAAGCGACATCTCTGTGCTCTCCCCAGGGTGAAGGAAGCTCTGGTCTATCTCCGGGACCTCGTTAACGTAGACAGGGACGCAGCTCGAAACCGATCGACCAGTCCTGAGGAATTGTTCCTCATAGTCAACTGCAGGAGCGATGCTCGGAGAGAATCTGATTTTTCCACGCGAGGCATAGGACCCTCCTAGGAATACTACAAGGTCGAAGAGGGGGCGCGAGTATTCGGTGCCATCTACTGCTGCGAAGGATACTGTGTCTGTTCCGAAGAATTTCTTTGCGGTTTCGTAGGCGGACGCAAGATTGAATTCTGATCGGATGATGTTCTGGAAGAGCCGTTCATATAATCCCTCCACGGCTTCGAACCTGGTTCGGTAGCCTTCTATCTGATCCATCGCTCCATTCTGCAGAAGCGTCCCGGCTCTCTCTATCTGAGAGCTCAGCGATGAGTTTTCAACAGGTTCTTTCTCGACATTCGACAAGTTGCAGTTGGCAGGAGATAGTAGGGTATAAAGATGGGATACCCAGGCGTAAGTTATTTTTCCCTTGTTCGAAAGCGGTTCAGGGATGGGAGATGTATTTGGAAAGAAACAAGAGAACGCAAAAGATTGACTCGGCCGTTCTATTGGCATTTGCGCAGTTCGTTGTCATTTCCCTACTGCTGTCCGTCATTTCTGCGGAGTATCAATCCAACCGCTACATGCAGGAATGGATTGAAAAAAATGCCTGGCCGATTGGTTACCTCTTGAACGGATATCTCGCCGCCACACTCATCGGTTTTGCGATCGGCGGGGCATTCCTTGTCCTTCAGAGATGGAGAAGTTCCGGCGAAACCCGGATAGATCGAGATCGGCTTTAGCGGGACGATAACGCGATTCTCTCTATTTCGTCTCGCTTCCGTACAGAAGCGCTCTTGGGGTCTCTTGCTGCGGCTAGTATCAGCTCGTCAGCGAGGCATTCGTCAACGCTTCTAGGATTGTTGTGCGAGGCTGCTCTGGCACCCTGGGTGATATGTCTCAGCGCAATGTCGACTCTTCGTTGAGGTGCTATGTCTATCGATATCGGGTAGACGATACCACCGTAGGCGATTCTCGTCACGTCTTCTGCAGGTGCCGCGTTTTGTATCGCGCGGACGAGGATCTCGATCGGATTCTTGTGAGTCTTGATACTGATCAGTTCGAAAGCGTTCTGCACGATGCTAATCGCGCGAGCCTTGCGACCTCCAGCAATTCCGGGCCGCATCATATCGTCGATCAGCCTTTCCACGACATTGATTGTGGATTTTCGAAAACGTTGGTGTTCGTGTCGACCGCTGGTGTGAGGAAGGAGAATAGGGCGGGCGGAGATGTAGCGCTTTAGTCCAGGGTCCTCTGCTTCGATGCCTGCGGTAGGCCACATGCCGAAGACCTTGACCTCTGGAATTTTCTTGAGTTCTTTGCTCATACCTATCCTTCAGTTACCAGCGAGGTGTGGGCACCACAACGGGATTTTAAACGTTCCCGGGTCAATTGAGGACAACGTGTCCATGTCAACAAGCATTCTCGAAAAGATTGATAGACTAGGTTCCCCTTCGACTTGGCGACCTGGATTTTGACAGTTACCGAAACTCTTGTTCGACCTTATGTGAAGCCGCATTTTCCGATTGAGTCGCTGCTTTCCGCTCGTTTGCTCCTTGCTCCAAAGATTGTAGGGAGCAAAGTGTTCTTCCTCTCCGATTTTAGCGGCGTTCTCAGCCTCTATTCTATGGACAAGAAGGGTAGCATTCCTCAACCACTTCTTCCCGGAGGGCAGGCATTGGTGAATCCGCACCTGATGGATGGACACAATTTCTACGTTCTTCCGGAACTCGGTAAGGCTTTGGTTATGATGGATAAACTGGGAAACGAGAATTACCAGCCGATGCTCATCCCGCTTGAAGGAGGTATCCCCGAAAAAGAACTAGGCGACAGATATCAAGACGAGAAGCTGGCTTGCGTCGAGTGCGATCTTGAAAAGAATATCGCATATTTCGACAGAGATGACAGGAAGAATCCTGAGACAGAATGTCTGAGAGTCAACCTGGCAACAGGTGATGTGACTTCTCTAGGGAGAAGCCTCTACGGCAACAGGTGCAACGGCGTCAACTCTGACCATTCCAAGATCATCCTCGCGGACGGGTACACTGCGGGTGACGTTGTTCTATTCTACAGAGAGCCCGGAATGAAGGAGAGAAAATTACTCTACGGGACTCCTTTGGAAGAGAGGGGCGGCAGGAAGATTCCACCCTCTGGAATCGACTGGTGCAACTTCACAAATGGCGACAGGGGACTGCTTTTCGTTTCGAGCATCTTTCACGATGATGGAGGCTTGACATATCTCGGATTCGACAATCCTTCTGAACCCGTCGATGTACAGGTTCCCGGGCTCAAGCATTCGGGCGTTGGAGAGCTTGTAGGGTCCAAGAAGGTCGAGGGCAACCTATTCGTTCTTACCTACAACATTGACGGTGCTTCATGGGTCTACGAGGGCACATTCAATGCTGGAAATTCCCCATCCTTCACGATTGGGAGAACGCTTTGTGGTCTCGGCGAGCTCTCGGATGGAGTAATTCAGGGAATAGACTGGCAGGTGAACAAGGGTCCGCCGATGACGGTCGAGTACGTTTTGTCGTTCACAAAGGCGAACATGCCTTCTCAGCTCTATCTCTACCCAGCTGGCGGGAAAGCACCGGTGACTCGTCTCTCAGACGAGAGAGTGTTGGGTATTCCCTCGGATTATCTTTCAGCAGGGGAAGATGCGAGTTATACTACCTGGGACGGACTGAGGGTCTCGGCTCGACTCTATCTTCCATCGCCTAAGCTTGGATACAAGGGTCCACGTCCACTTGTGGAGTATGTTCATGGCGGGCCGCAGGGCCAAGAGAGACCTGATTTCACCTGGTTCTCAATGCCACTGATCCAGTACTTGACGCTGAACGGATTCGCGGTGTTCGTCCCTAACGTTCGCGGAAGCACCGGTTATGGTATGCGATACATGAAGCTCGTTGATCGGGATTGGGGTGGGAACGACGTCAAGGACCATCTGGAAGGCTTGAAACATTTAGAGAAGGACGCTAGAATCGACTCTAGGAGGAGAGCTGTAGTCGGACGATCCTATGGTGGCTTCATGACTCTGACTTTGGCTTCGCGGTTTCCGAATATGTGGAAGGCTGCTGTCGACATGTTTGGACCCTATGACTTGCCAAAGTGGGCTTTGCGAACCCCGCCTTCCTGGATGCCTTACATTCGACTGGCGGTTGGAGACCCGGAGAAGGATCGTGAGATGCTACTGGAGCATTCGCCCAAGACCTACCTGGGAAATCTTGCGTCTCCGCTGATGATCATTCAGGGAAAGAACGATCCAAGGGTCCCGGAGCCAGAGTCAGCTGAGGTGGTGGCAGATCTTAGAAAGCGTGGTCTTCAAGTGGACTATCTTGTCTTCGAGGACGAAGGCCATGATGTGCTACGTTTCAAGAACAGAGTAACCTGCTACTCGAAGATAACGGAGTTCTTTCTCAAACACCTAGGCTCTTGAGTGATAATAGTCCAAGACACTCGCGGGTTGTAAAGCCCGGGGGCCCGTTCTGACATTGACTCGCGGGATCCAGTAATAACTGTTGTAGAAAAAACCGAAAAGAGGGGGACTTGGCCTCCCGATTGACACTAGTGTCACCGGAGATTCGAGAAATCGATTACTGGGCATCGCACTAGAGTTGATGTGATCTCCAGAGTTCCCAGACCCGCGTTCACAGCCGCAGTAATATCGTCGTCCTTGTTAAGGAGGGTTGGTGTAACTCCGCTCTTCCAGTGGAATACTTGCAGATTCCAGGCTCCGCCGTTGTATTGATTGGTGCTTCCAGAGTCTGTCGGGATTCTGTTGAGAACGTTGCAGCTTGTGGCGTCTTGAGGAAGCGTAGCCAGCAATGGAGCGCATTGAACTGCGGGAGTGTTGCTGCTAGCATCGACGATGTGGTATACGATGTTTCCTTGGGCTATCAGGTTGGCTTCCTGCGGCGATGATGTGGACACCGTGGTCGCCTTGTACTGTATGATCTGATGGTCGTACCATCCCGAGTTTGTGACGGCGGTGGAAGTGTCTCCTTTAGCACCAGGTATTGTTAGAACGAGAAGGGCTAAGACGGCGAGAAAGACTGGGAGTTGTAGCTTCTTCATTTTGACAATTTCACCTCCAGCTATTACGTTGCGCCGTTGTAGGCTTGAATTCTATATGAGGGATTGGCGAGATGTGGCCGTTGTCTGGTCTAGATCTGGCCTATTTTCAGCGAAGGGTCGTTCTAAACAGGACTAGGACTCCGAGAACCTCGGCCAAGTTAATCCCTAGGAGATATGGCAGGAACGGTTCTCCGACGGAGGGCGCCATTGTTGCGAACGAGTAGACAGACAGAACGTTCTGTGCGAAGAGTATCAGAGAAAAGACCATGAGACCCAGACTGAACTGAGCGTGCGTGTCACGGTATACTCGCGCGTAGACGATGATGAGCCCGAGAAGGAGAATCGCGTTGAGCCCAGCCGTATACATGCTTGCATCCATCAATGAAACCATTACTCTTTCACCTCTCTAGCTCGGGGTTGGATCTGAGTCCAGATCTCGTCGAATATGTGAATGTGGGCTTCCATCTCTTGGGAGAGAAAATAGAGCTTCCCATAGCGTTCCCCCGATGGAGAGATGAGATTGTTCTTCTCCAATGCCCGGACGTGATGCTCTGCGACCCGATAGTGAACGTCAAGCGCTTCAGCGAGCTGGTTGACATTGTGAGGTTCTTTACGGAGGAGATTGATGATCTTGCCACGATTGGTCCCGCCGCGGGACCCGGCAAGAACGTACCATAGGAGACGCTTCCATGATGTATCGGATGGAGAATGGACTCTCGCCAGTTCCGAGACACCTGAAGCATCTTGCAATCAACCTCGACCATGCATTAAGACTTGCAAGGATAAGGGGGACGATCCATCTAATATTGGCTGTTCAGGATTAGGTCAGGATGTGACCAAGATTCAAGTCACTCTTCGGCCTAGCGTGGCGACTTGAAATGCCTGGCGTGTTCGAAGCGAATTCTGTGTCTTGCTCCATGGGGCATAGCGACCGCAGTTGCCGTGATTCCCGCGACAGCAAGCTGGATTCCTAGTAGCGCCACAAATGCTGTGTCACCTAGCAGATACGCTCTGAAAGCGGCTTGCAGAGTCCCCGCGGGAGTGAAGGTCAAAGCGTCTCCCGCCATGGCAACGACCTGAGTCATTGAAACAACAAGGGCTCCGACATACCCGAGCTTTGGGACCGTCATGACCACAAGTGCAAGGACGACGTCCAGAGCCGCAAATGCGAGGAGACCGTATGCGTGGCTAGGGGCGACAGCTCGGAGCCATCCATCATTGGCCACTATCCAGGTGCCAACTAGGCCGGATGCGAGGAGAGTTGAAGCCAGGACGGTTTGTATAATTCTGCCCGGATGTCCGAGGGACCAGTTTTCTATGGTTCTCAACTCTTACTCAGCTCTTTCTCATCATTAGCGGCTATGATGCTGGACTAACTGGTTTGGACCCTAGAAAACAGAACCTAGAATTGAATAGACCAATCCTGTAATTCTACCGTGAAACGCTTTACAACCCTAGACGTTTCAAGCCCTCCATGCTCCAGCCATCACTATCCAGGCAAAGTATTCGGCTTTGTTGATGAGATTATAGCCGGGGGCGTAAGGATAGAGGGTATGTTGACCGAATCTCTCACGGGAAAATCGGCACCAGAGTTCTCAGGGCTTCGGGGATGGCTTAACACTCCGCCACTGACAGTAGCCCGTTTGAGGGGAAAGGTCGTACTCCTCGACTTCTGGACCTACAGCTGCGTAAATTGCGTTCGATCGCTCCCTCACATGAAAATGCTCCACAAGGAATACGCAGGAGGCCCATTCGTTTTGATCGGGGTCCACACTCCCGAGTTTGAGTTCGAAAAACTGCCGGAGAACGTTGCCAGTGCAGTGAAACGGTTTGGAATAGGGTACCCAGTCGCAATCGACAGCGAGAACACTACGTGGAAACTTTACGGAAATCAGTACTGGCCACGACAGACCCTAATCGATTCCAGTGGAATGGTTCGCTGGGAGCATGCGGGCGAAGGGGATTACGACAAGATGGGGGACAGGATTCGAGATTTGCTGAAAGAAACTGGGAGGCAAGAAGAAAGCAAAGACAATGCTAGATCCAACATCCTCGAGAATTTTAGGTTCATGCCAAATACCACTCCTGAAATTTACGCAGGGACATTGAGGTCGCAAGGTTTCGGAAACGGACAAGTTTACGAGCCCGGAAGCCGCACGCGCTTCATTGACCCTGGAAAACATTCACGAGATATGCCGTACTTAGGCGGAGATTGGACGCAGTTTCCCGAATACGTAGTGCACGCAACAACCGAGTCCGGCTACATTCTATTGAAGTATGGTGCTCGGAACGCAAACGCCGTTCTAGGAGCGTCAGACACAAAACCGGTGAGAGTTGACGTTGAACTCGATGGAAAGCCGATAGAAAAAGGGAAGGCGGGGGCGGATATTCAGTGGGATTCAATGGGTAGTTTCCTCCTCGTTGCTGAGAACAGGCTTTACGACATCGTTCGCACTAAGGACTTCGAGACTCATGAGCTTAAGCTAATTACGAAGGCCGACGACTTGCGTCTTTACACGTACACTTTCGGCTAGAGCGCAACACGAAGAGTCCCCGTACCATATGACTTCTGCCGCTACCAAAAACTGGATCATGAATGCCCGAGAATCCGGTGGATCTGATACGGTTCCTCCAGCTTTGCCATTTCAACATCCGAGAGCTGAATATCAACTGACCCAACCGCCTCATCAATATGCTCAACCTTAGTAGCGCCGATAATAGGCGCGTTCACGCCCTTGTGAAGTAGCCATGCAAGCGCTATCTGGGCTGCTGTCACTCCTTTCTCCTTTGCAATCTCCTCGGCGCGCTCCACAACATCGAAGTCTTCCGGGCGGAAGAATCTCTCTGCGAAATACTTGTCAGTCTTGTATCTGGACGTACTAGGTGCCCTTCCCCGTTTGTATCTTCCCGTCAAGAATCCTCTTGCCAGCGGGCTCCAGGGGATCAGACCTATTCCCTGATCCTTGCATAATGGAATCATTTCGCGTTCTTCCTCTCGATAGCATAGGTTGTAGTGGTTCTGCATCGAGACGAATCGCACGATCCCGAGATCGTCGCTGGTGAACAGCGCCTTGGCAAACTGCCAGGCCCACATGCTGGAAGCTCCGATATACCCGACGGTTCCTTGTCTGACCAGATCATTCAAGGCGAGAAGTGTTTCCTCGATCGGTGTCGAGTAGTCCCACCGATGAATTTGGTATAGGTCGATTCTGTCAGTCTGTAATCGCTTTAGCGATTTTCTCACTTGTTGCAGAATATGATATCGGGAGAGGCCCTCTTTGTTCGGTCCCTCCCCGACCTTAAACCTCACCTTAGTAGCAATAACAACATCATCCCGATGACCTTTCAGCAGTTCGCCGACGATCTCCTCGGAGCGTCCGTTGGAATACAGATTTGCGGTGTCAAAGAAATTCACTCCGAGATCGACAGCTCGTTTTACTATCGGTCTCGCTTTGTCAATCTCGACCATCCATTCTTCAGAGTTACCGAACGACATAGTGCCCAGACATATCCGAGAGACCTGCAGCCCAGTCGATCCAAGTCGGGTGTATTGCATTGGAGCCAGATAGAATGCCTCTTCTCCAACGTGCGTTTAAGCGTTCGACAACTAATGCAGTATTGGCTGGCTCAACGACCGTCACCGTCGTGAGTTCCATTCTAAGGCGCGAACGGAGCTTAACGGGCAATACCTGAAACAAGGCCTCAAAGGCGGTGATGGCGTCCTCTGGTGATGGGCATCTCTTCCAGGCACGGTGTCCTAGCTGTTTTCTCCACCCTGGGATCCCACCTGCGTCGAACGTCGACCTTACGACTGCTCCCTTCCGGGCCTCGCCGGATTCGATCGTGAGCAGGTAGCAACCCTCCCTTCAGAGAGCGCTCCCACGCCGCCGACCTGGTGGGGCAGGATGTCACAGTAGACAACTGGGTCTTCTGCATGGTCGAGGTTGCCGCTCGCCAATGTTAACGGGCTCCCGCATAGGTCGATTTCGGGTTACAGGAAACGACCGGCTTCCCAGCCCCCCACCACCGCCCAAAAGGTCAGCCGTGAACACTCGATATAAGAATGGTGCCTCAGCGATTCAAATCAACGAAGGACGATTGCAATAGGAATCTCAGGCTTGGTCGACGGTCCCCGCGAGATTGGTCGGAGATGATCGTCCATTGACACCGTGATATTACGTGGTTAGAGGAGGCGGCTTGTCGCTCCGTGTCTCCTCGGGAAGATTGGCCCACTCCAGAAATTCTTTGCTTGGCTTGTCTTGCTCGTAGAGGCTTTGTCTCCTACACTCCAAGGGATCTGGTTCTTTCTCCAAAAGCTCAGACGCAGCCAAGAGTTTGTGATTGGCCTTCTCAGCTGATTTTCTGACCGGTTCGAGAAACTTGTACCATCCTTCATCCCGTAGTACATGATGATCTATTACCACCATTGGAATAGTGCCAAGAATCTTCTCCATGTTCCGAATGGCCGTGCGAAAGAACTCGTCACCAATCCGATATCCTTGCAGATATGTTGGTGGGCCTCCCATTACAAGCAATTGAGGTTTCTCTCTCAAGATCAGATTAACGGTTTCATCCACAACGGGGCCTTGAACATCCGGCGCGAAGAACGCTTTCTCTTTCGCCTTCTCGACGATGCAAGGTAGGACCCAACCTAGCTCGGATTCACTTTCCCCGTGAGGGACTGCTGCTGGAAACCTCAACTTGGTTCTGCCAAACTCAAAGGTCCTTTCGTCCGCTGCCTCGAATTTTTCAGCCAACTTTTCCGCAGCCTGGCGAAACATCCAACCGCGCCTTCTCTGTGCCGTGTTGATCTTTCGACGACTATCTTTGGCAAGTACGATTTTTCCCTTGTAGATTCGCTCGAAGGATTCTTGGCTGCTACCCAGCCAAACGTAATCCACGAAATTAGGAGTATGATGATCATGATGATAGTGTGAGACGGTGACTACCTTAGCGCGGGCGGCAGCTTCCTCGATTCTCATCCTGCCCTCGTCCCGTGCGCGGAACTCTCTTGGATGTGGCATCAACCGGAATCTAGGCCCCAGTGCGATACCAGCATCCAGCAAGACCGTGACGTCCTTGGTCTCAATTAGAGTGCACATTGATCGGACTCCGAAGCTCTCGAAGGCAAGAGGAGTGACTTTGATTCCGGTCAACACTTAGGGGACACTTGTCGACTGTGGGATGGTAAGGCTTTATTCGTTCGCGTCTCCCTGAACTGTTCCGGGTCCGATGACTGCTCTGGCCCAACGGACATGTCCCTTGGGACTAGATGAAGTGGATCTTGAGACCTGGCGCTAAGCGCTGGGCGAGAATGAGAGAGGACCCATCCGCCTCCCTAACCAAATGCTGACTCTCAAATAACCCAGAGATGGAGCTTTCGAGACGGAATACTGATCAACTTGGAGAAAAGATGGCTCGTCCTCTCCTCAGTTCTGACGTCTCGAGTCATTTACACCATCAACTGGTTCAACATATCCCCAGCGCTCTTCCTGATCGGAGTGGAATTTGGTGTCGACCTTCCATCGCTCGGCATTCTAACAGCTTCGTTCCTAGCGGGCGCTGGAATATTCCAGATCCCCGCCGGGATCGCTTCTGCTCGCTGGGGTCCAAAGAACACCTCCCAGCTCGGAATGCTTCTTCTCTCACTTTCAGGAATAGGAGAGGGGTTATCACCCAACTTTCCCGTCTTGATCGTATTCCGATTCCTACTGGGGGTCGGAGCCGCACTCTTTTTTGCACCTGCTATCGGCATTCTAACACCCCTCTTCAAAACCGAGGAAGAGGGTCTGGTGCTCGGCCTTTACAACAGCTGTTTCAACATTGGAGGTGGTTTAGGTCTGTTCGTCTGGGTGATCGTTATCTACGCTCTCAACTGGCACGTAGGGCTGATAATCGGCGGAGTGCTCGGCTTAATTTCGGTCCTCATCGGCCAAATCGTGATCCCGCGCGACAACACCGAGAGAAAGGAGCGTAGGTCAATGCGGAGAGCTTTCCGGAGCCGTAATATTTGGATTATTGCGTTTGGCGTTCTTGGACTCTGGGGCGGGATTTTCACCTCATCCCAGTTCCTCGAAGGATACCTCAACAAGACACTGTCTTTTCCAGCTGAGATCGCTGGATTGCTTGCGTCTCTAATCATGTTCGCGAGCATATTCGGGGGTCCGGTTGGCGGCTATCTGTCAGACCGGTTTAAGCAACGAAAAATCTTCATCCTCGTTCCAGGCCTTCTTGCCTCGATAGGAATTGCCCTGTTCGGAGCCTCACCAGCAAACGGACTATGGTTTGTGATTCCTGCGGTCGGCTTCCTCGACGCAATGGTCTTTTCAACGATGTATGCTAGTGCATCTCAGTATCCCGAGGTGGGCCACGAGTATGCGCCTCTTGGAATCAGCATTATCAATTCTGTGCAGATTCTGGGAAGCTTCTTTGTTCCGATAGGCTTCACCTTTTTCGCCAGTATGTACAACAGCTTCTCGGCGGGCTGGTTCTTCATGGGAGGGTTCGCAGTCGCAATGATGCTCCTGATTTTTCTTCTTCAAGAGCCATTCAAGGCGAGTTCCACATCCTCAGGCTAGCTTGTACAACTCGTCTTGGGAGACGGGTTTCAGGGCCTCTCTCTTCCCCCTTCTTACTATAACTCTGCCCTTGCTACGGGCGGTCAGCTTCCCAACCTCCGTCATTTTACGAGGACTCTTCATCAGAGCCTTCTGAACACTCCAGCGTTTGGACCGTTCGACTGCTACAAGGAGTGTCCCGGAGCTCATCAGCTTCAACGGGTCCAACCCAAGAGTCAGACAAATGACTTGTGTTGCTGGAGCTACCGGAATCTTCTCCGCCCAAATCTCTATGCCAAGATCTGAGGCTTCGGCCATCTCCCACAAACCGTTCAAGACCCCTCCTTCGGTAGGATCATGCAAGGCATGTACCCCTCTTAGCTTGGAGGCGAGAAGTGCTTCTTCGACAACGCTGATCTGTTGCTGGTAACTTCTAGCGAGTTTCAGCAGTCCTTCTGGGACACCCTTCTTCTTCAGGATTGTTGCTTGATCTCGGGCGAGAATCGCGGTTCCCTCTAGCCCGGCCGTCTTGGTTAGAAGGATCCTATCTCCTGGTCTCCCATTTTCCGCGCTCAGGACTCTGCCCCGTGTCTCTCCAACCATAAACCCCGAAATTATCGGCCTGTCTAATCCTGAAGTTGCTTCCGTGTGTCCTCCAACCACGGTTATCCCAAGTCTCTTCGCCGTTTCGTGAATCTCTCTCGTGATCTCTCTCAGAGAATCCTCTCTAGTTCCTACTGGAAGCAGAATCGTGCATAAGTACCACTTTGGTCGGGCCCCAGCCGTCGCGATGTCGTTCGCGTTAATTTCCACTGAATGTTGTCCGATATGGCTGGGTGTACCAGTAATCGGATCTGCAGTGAAAACTAGAATTGCACCGTTTTGTTTGACTACGGCCGAGTCTCGACCGATTCCTGGACCAATAAGAACTCTCCTGTCTCCTTTCCCCAAATTATTGTAGACCGCGCGCACCAGAGTTTCTGCTGGAATTTTTCCCGCTGCAAATCTCGTTCGCCTTCCCGATGCCATTTTTCCAGATAAATCCTGCCGAAGATTTCTAGATCGAATAGGTCAATGCCTTGCTAAATCTCTTGGTCCAATCATGGACAGAGAGTTCCCAAGAGCGATATCGGGCCACACCCTGTCGTGGCGTCCGCTCGGTCTACAAGAATCTCGGAGCGGCACTGTAAAATTCAATCGAGGCGACAGGCTCTCGACTCAAGGCGGCTGCTATTTTGCCTGCGGATTTCTGTGGGGCTTTGTCGAACTCTATCTTGCGATGGGTGGAACAGACATAGAACTTTTTTTTCTGTCGTAAGTTGAGCTAAGATTTGGTAGTACGGCTATGCGCCGGTTGGCGGCTGGCTGTTGCAATCCCGTTGATGTCAACGCTGTTCCATCCGGT
>Ga0209161_10001530_pt1 | contig 19117 bp, 24 predicted proteins | sample GraSoiAngelo_155_FD_186169 | JGI IMG/M metagenome (GOLD analysis project Ga0209161, IMG submission 186169) | Grasslands soil microbial communities from the Angelo Coastal Reserve, California, USA - 14_1009_13_30cm (SPAdes) (version 2) | ecosystem: Environmental > Terrestrial > Soil > Grasslands... | reverse complement strand
TCGAGCAGCGTCTCGAGGAACGGATCGTACTGCAGATGATCGGGACGCGAGATGACCCAGAACCGATTGCTCTCGTCGAAGCCGGCCGAGGCGAAGACCAGCTTCTGGGTTTTCGAGTCCTGCGCCGGTGCGGTCTCGAGCGTGATGGCCAGGGCCAGCAGCAGCCCGATGGCGATCAGCATGAGGGAGCGTCGCATCGCAACCTCCTCTTAGACGTGTCGGAGCTTGGGATCCAGGTGATCGCGGAGCCAATCACCCAACAGGTTCAAGGAAAGCACGGTCAGCATGATCGCCAGGCCGGGGAACATCGAGACCCACCAGGCCGTGACGATCAGCTCGCGCCCGTCGGCGATCATGAGACCCCAGGCGGGCGTGGGGCGCGGCAGGCCGGCGCCCAGGAAGCTCAGGGCCGATTCGAGCAGGATCACGTAGCCCACCTGCAGGGTGGCCAGCACGAGCAGCGAGTTGACGACGTTGGGGAAGATGTAACGGGTCATGATCCGCACGTGGGAAGCGCCAGCGACCCGCGCCCGGGCGATGAAGTCACGCTCCTTGATGGCCAGGGTCTCGCCCCGGACGAGCCGGGCGTAGCGGGCCCACAGCAGTACCACTAGGACGATGATCACCGTGCTGAAGCTCGGGCCCACCGCCGCCACCAGGACCAGCGCCAACAGGATCGTCGGTAAGGACAGCGAGATGTCGACGAGCCGCATCAGCAGCGAATCCACCCGACCGCCGAAGTAGCCCGACGTCAACCCGAGCGCGGTGCCGAGGGTACCGCCGACGAAGATCGCGACCATCGAGACCATCAGGGACACGCGCGCGCCGTGGATCATCCGGCTGAGGATGTCGCGGCCGAGCTTGTCGGTGCCGAGCGGATGCTCGATCGACCCGCCCTGCTGCCACGCCGGCGGCCTGAGCCGCTTGGCGAGCGAGCCCTTCAGCGGATCGTAGGGCGCGACGTACTGCGCGAACACCGCCGGGATCACCAGGACGAACGTGAGGATCGACAGCGACACCACCGGATAGCGTTTGACCCGTCGCCACGCGTGCGCCACGCGGGGCGGCGCGTACCAGGGAAGCGTTCTCGCGGTCACGGTCGCCATTGACCGACTCCTTGTATGCCCCCGCGCCTACTGATAGCGAATGCGGGGGTCGAGATAGGCGTAAAGAATGTCGACCAGCAGGTTCGTGAGTATGAAGATTCCCGCGAACACGATCACGACGGCCTGCACCACCTGAAAGTCTCGGGCCCGTACCGCGTCGACGACGAGCAGGCCGGTCCCGGGCCAGGAGAACACGCTCTCGGTCACCACCGAGCCCGTCATCAGAACACCCGCGATGATCGCGAAGAAGGTCAGGGGCGCGATGGCGGCATTGCGCAGACAGTGCTTCCAGACCACCTTCCACTCCGACAGCCCCTTGATGCGGCTCAGCTTCACGAACTCGCTGTCCAGCACTTCCAGCATCGACGAGCGCACCAGCCGCATGATCGCGGCGACCTGGAACCAGCCGAGGGTGATGGCGGGCAGGATCATGTACTGGATCCCGCCCCGGCCCGAGGTCGGGAACCAGCCGAGATTCACCGCGAAGATCCACATCAGGACGATGCCCAGCCAGAACGCGGGCAGCGACTGGCCGAGCAGCGCGATCACTTTCGCCACGGTGTCCCAAACGGTGCCCTTCATGACCGCCGACAGCACGCCGACTGGCAGCGCAATGACGACGCTGACCAGCAGGGCGAAGCCCGCCAGCTGAAGCGTCGCCGGCAGGCGCTGCCAGACGAGGCCCATGGCCGAGTGACCGTGCCACTTCCAAGAGTTTCCGAAGTCGCCCTGCACGGCCTTGCCGAGGAAGATCGCGTACTGGACGTAGACGGGCTGGTCGAGGCCCCAGTGCTTCGAGACGCGGGCGTAGTCTTCCGGGCCGGCCTCGAGCGGCAGCATCACGTCGAGCGGGTTACCGGTGACGCGCACGAGGGTGAACACGATGAGGCTCATGACCCAGATGGCCAGCAGGCTCTGCAGTGCTCGCTTCGCGATAAACCGCTGCATGAGCTCCTCCGCAGCAGTGGACTTTCGAGCTTCTGGAGTACGTCCGGCCTTCCGCCCTCGAACCGGCCTCGGGCAGGTCCGGCGGGCGTCGCGCGTGACGGTACCTTAGGGTGCGGGCATTGGCAAGTGGCGCGCCCGGTCGGGTGCGCCCGGTCGGGCCGGCGGGACCGGCCGGGCCCCGCCGGCCGAGGCGCGCTTGAAATAAGTGATCTACAATGCACGACGATGGCGCCGGGTTTGATTCTCTCGTCCGACTCCCACGTGTTCGAGCCGCCGGATCTGTGGACGACGCGGATCGACGCCGCGTTTCGCGATCGGGCGCCCCGGATGGAGCGCCGCGACGGCGCCGATCGGCTCGTGGTCGAGGCCGACCAGGTGCTCTCCGGCATCGGATTGATCTCGAACGCCGGCGCCCGGTTCGAAGCGCCCGAGACCATTTCGGGGCAGGGGCGCTTCGAGGACGTGCCTCGCGGAGGCTACGACCCCGAGCAGCACATCAAGGACATGCAGCTCGACGGCGTGGCGGGCGAGGTGCTCTACCCGTCGCAGGGCCTCTTCTACTTCCGGGTGGCGGACGGCGCGCTGATGTCGGCGATCTTCCGCGCCTACAACGACTGGCTCGCCGAGTTCTGCCGCACCGATCCCTCGCGGCTCAAGGGCATCGCGATGGTCAATCTCGACGACGTGCCCGACGGTCTCCGCGAGCTGGAGCGGGCCGCCCGCCTGGGCCTCGCCGGCGCCATGATCACGGAATACCCGCTCGAGCACCGGCGCTACGACCAGCCCGAGTACGAGCCGTTCTGGGCCGCCGCCGAGGCGCTCGGCATGCCGCTGAGCCTGCACACCGCCACGCGCCGCCAGGGCAAGATCCGCGGCGCCGGTGACCAGACGCTGCGCGACGCCAGCAGCCGCGCCACGAAGGCGTTCTACCCGGCGCTGTCGATGTGCGACATGATCTTCTCGGGCGTCTTCGAGCGCCATCCGCGCCTCACGCTGGCGATCGTGGAGTTCGAGCTGTCGTGGGCGCCCCACGTGCTCACCACGATGGACTACACGTATCGCGAGCGCCACGGCGAGGCGATCTACCGGTTCAAGGACGGCATGCGCCCGAGCGACTTCTTCCATCGCAACGTCGTGCTGAGCTTCCAGGAAGACGCGGTCGGCATCCGCCTGCGGGACCTCATCGGCGTGGACAACATGATGTGGGGCTCCGACTATCCGCACAGCGAGTCCACGTTCCCGCAGTCGCGACGGATCCTCGCCGAGATCCTGGCCGGCGTGCCGGAAGCCGAGCAGGCGAAGATCGTCGGCGGCAACACCGCGCGCGTGTACCACTTCGACGTGCCGAGGCCGGCCGGCCATGCTTGAGGAGCCGACCTCCCTCCGGATCGACGATCCCGGCGTGCGCACGCTGTTCACCGAGGCCGCGCGCTTCCAGTCCTGGCTCGACGTCGAAGCCGCGCTCGCCGAGGCGCAGGCGGAGCTCGGGATCATCCCCGAGCGCGCGGCCCGCGAGATCGTCAGCAAGGCCCACCTGAAATATCTGGACCTCGCGGCCGTGCGGGCCGGTCTGGCGAAGACCGGACATCCGCTGGTGCCGTTGGTGTGGGCGCTGGACCGCGCGTGCGAGGGCGACGCCGGCGGCTACGTGCACTGGGGCGCGACGACCCAGAACGTCACGCAGACGGGGCTGCTCCTCCAGGTGCGCCGGGCCCACGAGATCTTCCTGCGTCAGCTCGCCGCGATCCTGACCACGCTCGCCGATCTGGCGGAGCAGACCAAGGACGTCCTGCTCCCGGGGCGTACGCACGGCCAGCACGCGGTGCCGGCCACCTTCGGCTTCAAGGTGGCGGTGTGGATCGACGAGCTCGGCCGGCACGTGGAGCGACTGCGCGGCTGCGAGGGGCGCGTGTTCGTGGCGATGCTCGGCGGCGGCGCCGGAACGCTCGCGTCGCTGGGGGAAGGCGGGCTGGCGACGCAGGAGAAGATGGCGGCCCGCCTCGGGATGCGCCCGATGACGGTGCCCGCGCGTACCATCGGCGATCACGAGGCCGAGTACGTGATGCTGCTCGGCATGCTGGCCGCCACCGGCAGCAAGATCGGCCACGAGATCTTCACGCTGATGAAGCAGGAGTTCGGCGAGCTCGAGGAGCCGGTCCCGCCCGGTACCGTGGGCAGCAGCACCATGCCCCAGAAGCGCAATCCCAAGCTCTCGCAGGACATCATCGCCGCCGCCGCCCAGATCCGCGCGCTGGTGCCGCTGGCACTGGAGGCGATGCAGACCGAGCACGAGGCCGACCGCACCACCAGCATCATGATGAGCCGGGCGCTGACGCAGGCGTGCGAGCTGACCGGCGATCTGCTACAGCGGATGATGGTGCTGCTGGACGGCTTGCAGGTGTTCCCCGAGCGCATGCGCGAGAACCTCGACCTGTCGGGCGGCCTCATCATGGCCGAGGCGCTCATGCTCGAGCTCGGCCGGCAAATCGGACGGCAGCGCGCCCACGACGCGGTCTACGACGCGGCGCAGGCGTCGGTGACCCGGTCGCGGCCGTTCCGCGAGACCCTGGCCGAGGAGCCCCACGTGAGCGCCGGGCTCACGCCGGCGCAGGTCGACGCGCTGCTCGACCCGGCACGCTACACCGGACTCTGTCGCCAGTTCGCCGAGCGCGGCGCGAAGATCGCGCGCGAGCTCGCCGCCGCCATCAAGGCCGCGCCGCCTCGAGGACCTCGCGCACCTTCGGCGTGAGGCTCTGGCGCGACTACACGGCGGTATATCCTCCGTCGATCAGCAGATCGCTGCCCGTCATGAACGCCGAGGCATCGCTGGCCAGGTAGACGGCGGCGCGCGCGATCTCCTCGGGCAGCCCGAGACGGCCGAGCAGGTGCTTGGGCCCCATCATCCGGCGCGCTTCGTCCATGTCCTTCCAGCGCCGGAGCATGCGCCGCGTCTCGATCGCGCCCGGCGAGATCGTGTTGGCGCGCACGCCCTGCGCCGCGTGGTCGGCGGCCAGCACCTTGGCGAGCTGGATCAGCGCCCCCTTGGTCGCGCAGTAGGCGGGGCGTCCGGGCGAGGCGACCCGGCCGAGCTGGGAGGCGATGAGGATCACGCTGCCGCCGCCGCGCGCGATCATCGCCGGGATCGTGGCCTTGACCATCAGGAACGCGCCGGTGAGGTTGATCCGGATCACGCGGTCCCAGGCCGCCTCGTCCATCTCCAGCACGGTGGCGGTCTGGTCGCTGTCGGCGGCGCCGTAGAGCAGGACGTCCACCCCGCCGAACCGCGCGACGGTGGCCGCGACGGCGGCGCGGCAGCTCTCGCCGTCGGTGACGTCGAGACGGACGGGCAGCGCCTGACTGCCGCCCTGCTCGATGTCGGTCGCGGTGGTCTTGGCGCCCGGCTCCTCGACGTCGGCGCACGCCACGCGAGCGCCCGCCGCCGCGAAGGCGAGCGCGGTGGCGCGCCCGATCCCGTTCGCCGCGCCGACGACGAGGGCGATCTTCTTCTCGAGGCTGAACGTCGGATCGATCATCGCGACCTCCCGTCGGGCCGTTGGAAGTGGGGGAGACCGGTGTGGGCGGTGAGGCCGCCGTCGGCCACCACGGCGGCGCCGGTGATGAACGAGGCCTCGTCGGACGCCAGGAAGAGCACCGTGCTGGCGATCTCGCCCGCCTCCCCGACGCGGCCGATCGGGTGGGCCGCGGCGTAGTGTCGTCGCAGCTCATCGGCGCGGTCTTCGCCGAGGATCTGGGTTGCCCGGGTGCGATGAAGCCCGGGCACACGCAGTTGATCCGGATGTTGAGCGGGGCGTTCTCGATCGCGGCCGCGCGGGTCAGGTTGATCACGCCGGCCTTCGCGGCGTTGTAGGACGAGAGCCCGTAGTCGCCGCCGATCCCCGAGATCGACGCGGTGTTGACGATCGCGCCCCTGCGCAGGGCGCGCATGATCGGCAGACAGTGCTTCATGCCGAGGAAAACGCTAGTGAGGGTGACCGCGATCACGCGGTTCCAGCTCTCGAGCGAGATTTCGTGGAGCGGCGCCGGCTCCGCCAGGCCCGCGTTGTTGATCATGACGTCGATGCGGCCGAACGTGTCGAGGGCCAGGCGCAGCGTGCGCTGCACGGCGTCCTCGTTGGCCGCGTCCATCTTGATGGCGGCGGCGCGCCCACCGCCCGTCTTGATTTCGGAGGCGACGGCCTCCGCGCGCGTGCCGCTCAGATCGGCGACGACGACCGCGGCGCCCTCGCCGGCGAAGCGCCGGGCGGTGGCCGCGCCGATTCCGGAGCCCCCCGCGGTGACGATCGCGACCTGGCCCGCGAATCGGCCGGGCATGCCGTGGCCAGGCTCAGGCCGAGCGCATCCGCTCGCCGACGATGTACCGCTTGTTGAACGTGTAGGGCCGCACCTCCGGCTTCCAGCGCCCGATGTCCGAGGTGTCGTTCCAGAGCTTCGACATCGGCAAGTCGGTGTTCTCGACCTCGTAGGCGCAGAGGTAGCGCGGCTCGCCGGCGGCGGTCGTGCGGTAGCGCACGGCGTTGACCGCCCCGGGGAGCTTGAGCAAGAGCGGCAGGTGCTCGTTGTCGTAGAGGTCGTTGAAGAGGGCTTCGCGGTGGGACTCGACGTCCATCATCACCCAGAAGACGTACGGAGTTTTCCCGGTGAGGGCGGCCTTGCCGCCGACCCACTCGTACCGGGTCAGGTGGCGGTTCATGGTGTGCGGGCGCACGCCCGACGGCCACCGCCCCGCCTCGCCGGCGGTCTTCCACGCCGCGCTCTCGAGCACGTCCAACCCGTCGAGCTCGTAGGCGGCGAGGTAGCGTGGCTCGGTCGGCGAGGACTGACGGTAGCGGCTGGCCCGGCGCACCCCGGGCACGGCCTTGAGGTTGGGGACGTGCTCGCGGTCGTAGACATCGTTGAAGGTCGACTCGTGATCGTGCGCCACGTCCATCCGGACCAGGAACAGCGCGTGATTGCCCATGTCAATCCTCCCTCCAGCGCGTTAGCATAGCCCACCCATGCCGAGCGGCAAGCGGTTCGTCATCGTGTTCGTGGTCGACGGGCTCCGGCCCGACGCCGTCACCGCCGAGAACACGCCCACGCTCTTTCGCCTGAAGACCGAGGGCGTGAATTTCACGAACGGCCACGCCGTGTTTCCGACGGTGACCCGGGTGAACGCCGCCGCCCTCGGCACGGGCACGCAGCCCGGCACCAACGGCATCCTGGGCAATCAGATGTACGTCCCCGCGGTCGAGCCGCGCCGCGCCTTCGACACCGGCGACTACCGGAACTTGCTCGCGCTCGATCGCGCCACCGGCGGCCGCGTCGTGCTGACGCCGACGCTCGGTGAGCGTCTCGCCGCGCGGGGGCTGCGGCTCGCGGCCGTCAGCTCGGGCTCGACGGGCAGCGCCTTGCTCACCAACCCGCGCGCGGTCGCCGGCGTCGGCGTGCTGATCAACGGCTACTTCGATCCCGGGCGAACCGTGGCGTGGCCGGCCAGCGTGAGCGAGGCGGTGCTCGCCAAGTTCGGGCCGGCGCCGGCGAAGACGGGGGGCGATCGGTACGACGCGTCGGTCACGTGGACCCAGCGCGTCCTGCGCGAGTACGTCCTGCCCGAGCTCCAGCCCGCGGTCGTGATCAACTGGCTCACCGAGCCCGATCACAGCCAGCATCACCTGGGGGTCGGCGCGCCGTCGACGCGCGAGGCGCTCCGGAACGACGACGGCGAGATCGAGCGCGTGCTGGCCACCCTCGACGAGCTCGGGCTGCTGGGATCGACCGACGTCTTCGTCGTGTCCGACCACGGGTTCACCACCAACACGGCCGGCGTCGACGTCGCCCGCGCGTTGATCGACGCCGGGCTCAAGACGGCCTCCGACTCCGCCGACGTCGTGCTGGCCAGCAGCGGGCAGGCGGTCGCGCTCCACGTCGGGGGCCACGACGCCGACCGGATCGCCCGCATCGCAAGGTTCATCCAGTCACGGGACTGGGGCGGAGTTCTCTTCGCGGCTGGCCGCGCGCCGGGAGATCCGCGCGGGGTCGTCGAGGGCACCTTCTCGCTCGAGCTCATTCACCTCGCCAACGACGAGCGCGGGCCCGACCTGGTGGTGACGTTTCCGTGGAGCTCGACGCCGAACGCGTTCGGCGTCCCGGGCAGCGATCTGGCCAACGTCAGCCGCGGCGGCGCGCCGCTGGCGAGCGACCACGGCAGCCTGAGCCCGTGGAACGTGCGCAACACGTTCCTGGCGTGGGGCGTCGACTTCAAGACGCACACCGTGATCGACGCGCCGGCGGGCAACGTGGACGTGACGCCGACCATCCTCGCCCTGCTCGGGATCGCGGAGCGTGACGGCCTCGACGGTCGCGTGCTCACCGAGGCGCTCGCGAGCGGAGGGGACGCGGCACAGGTGGCCGTCGAGACTCGCGTGCACACGGTGGACGCCGGCGCCTACGCCGCCGCCCTCCAGGTCTCGGTCGTGGACGGACATCGTTACGTGGACAAGAGCTGGCGATTAGCGAGATAGAGGCGCGCCACGGCTTCGCCGGGGCGTGCCGAACGTGTGGGGGTATGGGGGCCATGTCGGGGCCCCCATGAAAATAGCGATTAGCGAGATAGAGGCGCGCCACGGCTTCGCCGGGGCGTGCCGAACGTGTGGGGGTATGGGGGCCATGTCGGGGCCCCCATGAAAATAGGAGGACACATGGACTTCGGCGCGGCGATCTTCTTCACGGACTACTCGATGGGCCCGGCCGAGCTCGGCCGCGCGCTGGAAGAGCGCGGGTTCGGCTCGCTCTGGGCGCCGGAGCACTCGCACATCCCGCTGTCGCGCCGCTCGCCGTTTCCGCAGGGCGGTGGCTTGCCGAAGAAGTACTACGACGTCATGGATCCGTTCGTGACGCTCGCCGCAGCCGCGGCGGCCACCACACGCCTGCAGGTCGCCACCGGCGTGTGCCTGGTCGTGCAGCGCGACCCGATCCAGACCGCCAAGCAGGTCGCGAGCCTCGATCAGGTCTCGGGCGGACGGTTCCTGTTCGGCATCGGCGCCGGCTGGAACGCCGAGGAGATGGCCGATCACGGCACCGACTTCAAGTCGCGCTTCAAGGTGATGCGGGAGCGCGTGGAGGCGATGCGGGCGATCTGGACGAAGTCGAAGCCGGAGTACACCGGCGAGTTCGTCAAGTTTCCGCCGATGATGACCTGGCCCAAGCCCGTGCAGAAACCGCACCCGCCGGTGATCGTGGGCGGCGCGTTCCCCTACGGGGCGCGCCGGGCGATCGCCTTCGGCGACGGCTGGATGCCGCACGCGCGGCGGCCGGAGTACGGCGACGTGCTCGGGCTGCTGCCCGACTTCCGGAAACTGGTGGTCGAGGCCGGGCGGGACCCCGCGACGTTGCCGATCACGGTCTTCGGCGTGGCCGAGGACGGCGACCTCATCAAGCGCTACCGTGATGCCGGCGTCGCGCGGCTCGTCTTCAACTTGCCCCCGGCGAAGGCGGACGAGGTGCTGCCGCTCCTCGACCGCTGCGCGGTGCTCATGCGCCCCTAAGTGCCCGGCCCGGCATCGCTTGTCGGGCGCGCGCCGTTCGTATATCGTAGCGGCCATTCGCGTGGCAGAGTCGAATCGATTCGACGAGGCGACGATGCTCCAATCGCGCGCGACGTCTTGGAACCCTTCCGTGAAACGTTCGGGACACCGGTCCCGCTCACCATTCGTCTGCTCAGTGAAAGGGGAGAGGCCGATGTCACGGTCCACACCGATCGTCGTGTGCCTTGTGCTCCTGACCGCGTTCGCGGTCTGGGGTCTCGTCGAGACCCCGGTCGCGGAGGCGCAGAGGAAGATCGTCAACATCGCCGCCAAGGAGCCGGATACGCTCGATCCCCACTCCAGCACCCTGGGGCAGAGCCAGGCGATCTCGCGCTTCATGTTCCGCGGGCTCACGCGCTTCGCCATCAAGGACGGCAAGGTCACCACCGCCGAGGTCGAGCCGGACCTGGCCGAGAGCTGGACGCTCTCGCCCGAGGGCACGATCTGGACGTTCAAGCTCCGGAAAGGCGTGCAGTTCCACAAGGGATTCGGTGAGCTGACCGCCGAGGACGTCAAATTCAGCTTCGAGCGGCAGATCAACAAGGCGCCGGGGACGCGCTACGGCGTCAACCTCGACGTGATCAAGTCCATCGAGGTCGTCAACCCCCACACGGTGCAGATCGCCCTCAAGTCGTTCGACCCGATCTTCCTGCTGCGCATGGTCGGCTATCAGAACGGTTACATCATCTCGAAGAAGGCGGTCGAGAAGCTCGGCGACCAGTTCAAGTGGAGCCCCGTCGGCACCGGGCCGTTCTACTTCGAGCGCCACACCCCGCGCGAGAAGATCGTCCTGAAGGCCTTCGACAAGTTCTACGCCGGCCGCCCCCAGATCGACGAGGTCCACTGGTACGACGTGCCCGAGGACGCGACCAAGCTGATCGGCCTCGAGAAGGGGACGTTCGACCTGCTCTATCCGGAGGCGGTCACCGCGGACTTCGCCGACCAGGTGAAGAAGATGGGCGCCGTGATCGACCGCCGCGGCCCCGGCGGCCAGGAGCGCTTCTACATCAACATGACCAAGGCGCCCTTCGACGACATCCGGGTCCGGAAGGCGTTCATGCACGCGATCGACCGCAAGGCTATCAAGGAGACCATGTACCCCGGCGGCCTGGCGAGACTCGCGACGAGCTGTCTCCCGCCCGGCTACTTCGGCCACATCCCGATGGAGTTTCCGGAGTACAACCCCGAGCTCGCGAAGAAGCTCCTGGCCGAGGCGGGCCACCCGAACGGGTTCACGATCAAGAACTACTTCATCAGCCGGTCGTTCTTCTACCCGAAGGTGCTCACCCTGGCCCAGGAGCAGCTCCGGAAGGTCGGTATCATCGTGGAGCTCCAGCTCGTCGACCACGCGACCTTCCACGAGAACATCCGGAAGAACCTCGACCCCTTCGTGCTCTACGGCGGCACCCGGATCACCGACGCCGATCCGTGGCTCTCGCTGTTCTTCGACTCGAAGGAGATCCCGGATCCGGCGACCGGCAACAACGGCACCAACTTCGCCCACTACCGTGCGATGGACGACCTGCTGACCGCGGGCCGGGTCGAGCGGGACGTGAAGAAGCGCGCGGCGATCTATCACGAGGCCCAGAAGCGCCTCCAGAAAGACCTGGTGTGCCTGCCCATCAGCGACGTGCCCGGGCAGTGGGCGCGCAACCCCAAGCGCGTGAGCACCCCGTTCGATCCCGAGTACGGCGAGTTCTCGCTGCACTACAGCTACAACTATCCCGAGCTGCTCAAGGTCATGAAGTAGCGCCATGGTGCAGTACGTGTTGCGCCGCCTCCTGGTCGCCGTCCCCATGCTGCTGGGGGCCATGAGCATCGTCTTCTTCGCGATGCGCGTCCTGCCGGGCGATCCGTGCGTGGCCATGATGGGGGACCAGGCGACGACCTCCGCGCTGGCCGACTGCACCAGGAACCTCGGGCTGAACCGACCGCTGGCGGTCCAGTACACGGACTACCTGTGGCGGTCGGTGCGCTTCGACTTCGGCAACTCGTTCCGGCAGGGCTATCCGGTCAGCGAGTACATCGCCCGCATGTTCCCGCACACGCTCGTGCTGGTGATGGCCAGCGCGATCGTGGCGGCGCTGGTGGGGATCCCGATCGGGATCGTCTCGGCGCTCAAGCGCCGCAACCCGCTGATCGACTATCCGCTCCGCATCATCGCCCTGCTGGGACTCTCGATGCCCGTCTTCTGGCTGGGCATCCTGCTGCTCATCGCGTTCTCGCTCCGCTGGAACGTGTTCCCGCTGATCGGCGGCGGCGACCTGGACGGCGTCACGGCCATGATCCGCTCGGGCGAAGTCTTCCTCTATCCCCGGGACTTCCTGACCGCGGTGGCCGACGTCCTCCACCACCTGACCCTGCCGGCGCTGGCGCTTGGCTTCACGCTGGCCGCCACCGTGAGCCGGCTCTCGCGCTCGGCCATGCTGGAGGTCATCAGCCAGGACTACATCCGCACCGCCCGCGCGAAGGGCCAGCGCGAGCGTCTGGTCGTCTACAAGCACGCGCTGCGCAACATGATGGTGCCGCTGCTCACCATCATCGGGATCTTCGTCGCGATCGCCCTCACCGGCACCGTCCTCACCGAAACGGTCTTCACGCGGCCGGGGCTCGGCAAGATGCTGATCGATGCCATCAATGCCCGCGACTATCCGCTGGCCCAGGGCGCCATCACGGTCTTCACCATGACCATCATCGTGGTCAACCTGGTTGTCGACATGCTCTACGCCGTCGTCGACCCCCGGATCACCTACCGGTAGGAAAGGGCGAGATGGCCGTCGTTCGTCGAGCCGAGCCGGTCGATCTTTCCCTCGCGGGGGCCGCGAAAGAGTCGCGCGGCGCGACGCGCGGCCGCCTGCGCCGCTGGCTGCCCGTCGGCATCGGCCTCGCGATCGCGGCGCTCATGGTCGTGGTCGCCGCCGCCGCGCCCCTGATCGCGCCACTGAGCCCGTCGGCGCAGTTCTCCGACGCGGTGCTCAAGGGGCCGGGGGTGGTCGATCGGCACCTGCTGGGGACGGACGACTACGGGCGCGACATCTTGAGCCGCGTGATCTGGGGCGCGCGCGTCTCGCTCGAGGTCGGCCTCGCCTCGGTGATTTTTGGATTTGTGCTGGGCGTGCCGCTGGGCATCCTCGCCGGCGTCAGCGGCGGCCGGGTCGAGACGCTCATCATGCGGTGCGCGGACATGCTGATGGCCTTCCCCACGCTGCTGCTGGCGCTGATCATCGTGGCGGCGCTGGGCGGCTCGCTCGCGAACGAGATGCTGGCCATCGGCGTGGCGCTGACGCCGAACTTCGTGCGGCTCGCGCGGAGCCTGGCCCTGACCATCCGCGAGCAGGACTACATCCTGGCGGCGCGCGCGCTGGGCAGCGGCCAGCTCCGCGTGATGGCGCGGCACGTGTTCCCGAACACGCTCTACGCGCTGGTGGTGGTGGCCTCGCTCTACATCGCGACGGCGATCCGCACCGAGGCGAGCCTGTCGTTCCTCGGGCTCGGCGTCCCGCCGCCGACGCCGAGCTGGGGCAACATCCTCAGCGAGGGGCGTCAGTACATCAAGTGCTGCCCCTGGATCACGACGTTCTCGGGGCTCGCGATCATGGTCGCGGTGCTGGCGTTCAACCTGGTGGGCGACGCGCTGCGCGACCTGCTCGATCCCCGTCTCAAGGGCGAATAGTCAGCCGTTCGTGCAGCGCGCTGAGGATCTCCGCGATCCCGGCGTGCGCCCACAGGTCGAAGAAGGGCGACTCGAGCAAGGTCGCGATGTCGCGGCCGCCGCGCGTCTTCGCCTGCTCGTCCGTCTCGCCGGGGCGCACTGCGCGCAGGTGGCCGATCACGCGGTCCTTGCGATAGATGGCCGGGTACTCGACGTAGCGGTACAGCTCCACGAAGTCCTTCGTGAAGAAGGCAGCGACGGGGACCGTGGCGAACTTCTGCCCCTTCTTCTCGTTCGCGTACTCGAGCACCAGATCGGTGTTGCCGCCGGCGGCGGGATCGGGCAGGCCCTTCATCAGCATCGCGTCGCCGTCGCGGGTGAAGATCCGCAGCTCGAGGCCGCCGGCCTCGGCCAGCCGCGCCAGGTACGGCACGTCGCGGCGGCAGTCGGACGACCAGTCCTCCGAGATGACCAGCACCTTCGCGGGCCCGCCCGGCTGCGCGGCCAGCCACTTGATGGCCGCGGTCTGGTCGGCGGTGAGTCGCGCCCGCGCGTGGCGCTCGCGCAGGAAGCCGCTCCAGTCGACGCGCGGCCGGACCAGGCTGAACCGCCGGATGTCGAACCCCTCGCGGCCGAGATTCTCGGGCGAGCCGGTGAACTTCACGTAGTCGTCGAAGGTCATGCCTCTCGCGAAGCGCTCCGGCGTCATGACTCGAGCCTCAGCAGCGCCTCGAGATTGCGCCAGAGGATCTTCTCTTTCTCGTCCTCGGTCACCGTCTTCATGCCCTGGAGCCACGTGACGGGCGAGGGGTGCCACGGCACGAAGGGCCAGTCGCTGCCGAGTACCACGCGGTCGGCGCCGACCTCGTCGAGCAGGTAACGGAGCGCCTTCTCGCTGCCGACCACGGTGTCGTAGTAGAGGCGCCGCTGGTAGGTGCTGGGCGCCTGTTTGATGACGCGGTTGGCCTCGGGCGTGCCCTGCCAGCCCCGGTCGAGGCGTCCCATCGCGTAGCACGCCGGACCGCCGCCGTGGGCGATGCACACCTTGAGATTCGGGCAGGCGTCGAAGACGCCGCCGAAGATCAGGACCGAGACGACGATGGCGTCCTCGACGATGACGCCGAGGCTGTTGAAGAGCCCGTAGCGCGTCGTGCGCTGCATCATGAAGTTGTGCTGCGGCTGCGGATGGAAGAACAGCACCGCGCCCATCGCCTCGGCCGCCTTGAAGAACGGCCGGAACTTCGGCTCGTCCCAGTTCTCGCCGTTCACCACGGTGTCGAGCTCGACGCCCTTGAGGCCGAGCACGTTCACCGCGCGCTCCAGCTCGTCGATCGACGCCGTGACGTCCTGCATCGGGAGCGTCGCGAGGCCCGCGAAGCGCGTCGGCCAGTGCCGGGCCATCCCCGCGATCTCGTCGTTGACCTCGCGCGCCAGCGCCAGGCCCTGCGCGGCGTCGAGGTGATAGCCGAAGAACGGCGTGTGGATCGAGACCACCTGAACGTCCACGCCCTGCGCGTCCATGTCCTTGAGCCGCTCCTCCGGCGTGAAGCGCACCTTCGGCGAGTTGAACTGCGTGCGCTTGCCGTTGCCCAGGACGGTGCCGAGCCCGTCGCCGGGCTCGTGACGGAAGCCGTGCCACTCGCGGCGGGCCTCCGCGGCCTGCCACAGCGAGCGCGGCACGAGGTGCGCGTGGATGTCGATGGTCTTCATGAGCACGTCCTCCTTAGAGGTCGAGAATCCGGCGGGCCATCGCCTCGATCCACTTCTGCTTGGGGTCCTCGTCGAACACGAGTCGCTCGTCGGCGGGGGCGACGCCCCAGGCGCCGGTCTTCATCTCGGCGTCGAGCTGGCCCGGCGCCCATCCGGCGTAGCCCAGCATGAACAGCGCCCGTCGCGGACCGGCGCCGTTCGCCATCGCCTGCAGCACCTTGGGATCCTCGGTGAGCGCGAAGTGATCGTCGACCACCGTCGTGCCCTCGCCCTTCCAGTCGGGCGTGTGCAGGACGAAGCCGCGTCGCTCCTCGACCGGCCCGCCGTAGTGGACCCGGACGTCGCCGCCCTCGGCCGGCACCTCGAGCCCGAACGGCCGCAGCGCACGCGCGTACGGCACGTCGGTCAGCGGCCAGTTGACGACGACCCCGAACGCCCCGTCGGCGTTGTGCCGGACGACGTAGATCACCGTCCGGGCGAACCGCGGGTCGCGCAGCACGTCGGTCGCCACGAGCAAGCGCCCGGCGAGCGACCGTCGAGTCGGGGGCTCTTGGCCGTGGGCCGTCGTCCCCAGGGCGAGGATGACGGCGAGGAGGAGTGCCGGCACCGCCCGACTACTTCTTGAACAGGTTGTCGAACCCGCGGCGGATGTCGCTGGGGCGCGTCGAGTCGGGCGAGGCGTCGCGCTCGACCGTGACCCGGAGCGAGAACGAGGCGCAGCCGTTGCGAGCGCTCTTGTCCGCGATCCGCTCGGCGATGCGCTCTTCGCACTCGAAGCGCCGGCTCGTGTCGAAGTGGGTGCACTGGCGGCAGGCGCGGATGGCGGCCCGGCAGCTCGGACACTGCTCGAGCGTCGAGTTCGCGATCGGCAGCACCGCGCCGCAGGCCGCGCACCGGGACACGGTGTGCTGCGCGAGCATTCCGCCGCTCCGCGGCGCGTCGCTCGGCGGCGGCTCTCGCCGGCGCTCCCCGGGATCGGGTGGACGGTACCCCTGCTGGCGATACTTGCGGTCGCGCTCGGGCATGTGCTCTCCAGACCTTACTGTAGCCGATGGTAGTATCGCCTGCATATAGGGTGGCCGTGACGATACCGTTCGTGAGCGTCCTCGTCCTGGTCCTGGGGCTCCTCGTGTCGGCCGGGCATGCCGGCGCGTCGAACATTCTCGACTACGTCACGTTCGACGGCGTCGACTACATCCGCTGGCCGTGGGAGCCCGGCCGCTCGCTCACGCGGACCGATCTCGGCATCGAGTTCGCCACGATCGAGTGCTCGCTGGGCGAGGATCTGCGAGGCTGCCCGTACGGGGTCGACGCGTCCGCCGCGTTCATGCCGGCCGGTACCAAGATGTACGCCGTCCGCGGCTACGCGACCGAGTTCCGCCTGGCCGCGGTGTGGAAGGATCATGTCTTTCTGTACCAGGCCTGGCGCAATCCTCGCGCGAAGGTCGGCGGCGACCTCTACGACATCAAGAACCGGGTCCGCGCGATCGAGGTCCGGCGCGGCGAGCCACCCTCGGTGCCGGCGGCGAGCCCGGTCGAGATCACCGCGCCCGGCGACGTCCGTGCGCTCGTCGACATGGTCGTCCGCGGCGCGATGCGCCGGCCACTGGCGCACCCGGTCGACGAGCCGCGCTACTGGCTCACGTTCTGGCTGGCCGACGGCACGACCCTCGGCCGCCCGTACTTCGTCGACACGAGCGAGCTGCTCGGCGGCGTGGCCCTATCTCGCGAGTTCCGCGCGCTCCTCGAGCGCTATCTGTCTGCTGACTAGCTGCCGTCACACCTCCTCGAACTCGGCGGTGTACTCGACGTTGATGCCCCGGCGGACGGACTGGCTGGCCGGGCAGCCCTTCTCGTGCACGCCCAGCGCGCGCTCCGCCTCGGCCCGCTTGCCCTTGGGGATCTTGCATGTGTAGCGGACGCGGATCGTGGTGATCAAAGGAACGCCGTCGACGTCCTCGATGATCCCCTCGACGTGGGCGACCAGGTTGTCCGGAGCGCTCTTGATCCCGCGCGCATCCAGCGCGCTTCCCATATTCCCCGTGAGTCAGCCAGCCACGGCCATCACGAGATGGTCCAGCGTCGCGGGCCGTTCGATCTCTGGCTCCGTCTTGTAGAACTTCTTGATGCCCCCGTGGATGCCGTAGGGAACGGGGGTGTCGGGGAACGCGTCCAGGTACGCCGTCTTCATACCGCGCCCCGGTTCCTTGACGACGCGCGCCTTCGTCACGTGGATGATCTCACCCATGGAACACCTCCTCACTCGGAGCGCATGATATACCGAGGGCGACTTCGAATGCCGCCCTTGGAGGTCCTCATGACACTTCGTGAAAGGCTCGACACGATCCGGGAGGCGTCCAAGGCGCGCATCCCGGCCGAGGCGCGCGCCGTCATGGAGCGCAGCGTCGACGACCTGCGCGCCTCCGGGATCATGACCGGGATCGCCGCCGTCGGCCAAAAGGCGCCCGACTTCGCGCTGCCCGACGCGGCCGGCCGCACCGTCAGCCTCGCCGAGCTGCGGGCCCGTGGGCCCGTCGTGCTCTCGTTCTACCGCGGCCGCTGGTGACCGTACTGCAACGCAGAGCTGGAGGCTCTGCAGCAGGCCCTGCCCGAAATCACCGCGGCCGGCGGGGCGCTGGCCGTGATCTCGCCCCAGGTGGTCCGCACGCCGCGTGAGACCGAGGAGCCCAAGCCCATGGAGTTCGCGCTGCTCCACGACTTCGGCAACCGCGTGGCCGAAGCGTACGGCCTGGTCTTCACCCTATCCGACGACCTGCGCGCGATCTATCTCAAGTTCGGCATCGACCTGGCGCGTGGCAACGGCGACGGCACCTGGCGGCTGCCGGTGCCGGCCCGCTTCGTGATCGACCGCGGGGGCGTGATCCGCGCGGTCGACGCCGACTCCGACTACACGAGACGACCGGAGCCGGCCGATACCGTCAAGATTCTGAAGGGGCTCCGCGACGGAGGCGCGTCGTGAGCGCCGCGCCCGAGGGGCTCAACCCGAAAATCGAGACGCGGGAGATCGTGTTCGACGCCAGCGTCGACCTGGTCACGCCGTTCCTCAAGCTCGCGACCGTCAGCCGCGGCGGCGCCGGGCACATGACGTTCGCCTCCGACGAGGGACCGAGCCTCGGCGGGCTCGGCTCGGCGCCCACGCCGCTCATGTACTTCAGCGCCGCGCTCGCGTTTTGACTGATGACCCAGGTGTCCCGGTACGGGCACATGCTGAAGGTCACGGTCAACGGGATGCGGATGAAGGTGAGGGCGCGCTACCGGGTCGACGGCTCGGTGCTCAACGACACGATCCAGGGCCGGATGGTCGGCGCCGAGACCACGCTGGAGATCGACTCGCCGGATCCGCCGGAGCGCGTCGCGAAGGTCGTGCGCAACGCCGAGCGCGGCTGCTTCGTCCTGCAGGCGTTGCAGAACCCGGTGCCGGTGACGGGCCGCACACTGCTCAACGGCACACCGCTCGACGGGTGACAGCCGCGCGGCTGATCGTCGGGTGACGTACTGTATACGTCGAAGTCCCATATAAAGGAGGACCCGATGGCCCAGCCGACCCTGCCCCCGTGGATTCAGGCGCTGCAGCAGCGTGACCCGAAGTTCGTCGAGACCTACATGACGCAGCGTGAGCACGTGCTGCGCGACGGCGCCATCCCGGCGAAGTACAAGCACCTCATGACGATGATCGTGGACGCGCTTCAGTCGCACCCGGACGGCGTGACGAACATCGCCAACCGCGCGCGCGGCGCCGGCGCCTCGGAGGCGGAGATCCAGGAAGCCGTCGAAGTCGCCTACCTGTTCGGTGGCACGCCGGCCCTGGTGACCGCGATGAACGCCTTCAGAAGTTCGTAGCGCGCGACGGGATCTCGGGGAGCGGCCCGGCTACGCCGGGCCACCTCGCGCATCGGTCAGAAGGGCGAAGGATCCGGAGAAGCGGTCATGAGCATTGATGTCCTAGCTCTCGTACGGCTCACTCCTGAACGCGTCGCCGGACTGACCGCAGCCGGTTATACCGTTCGCGATGGGACGAGGTACGCAAGCCGGATAGACGCCCTTCGCGACGGAGGCGCTACCGTCAGGGCCGTTCTGACCAACGGCCGTGGAGGTCT
>Ga0209161_10001528_pt1 | contig 19129 bp, 18 predicted proteins | sample GraSoiAngelo_155_FD_186169 | JGI IMG/M metagenome (GOLD analysis project Ga0209161, IMG submission 186169) | Grasslands soil microbial communities from the Angelo Coastal Reserve, California, USA - 14_1009_13_30cm (SPAdes) (version 2) | ecosystem: Environmental > Terrestrial > Soil > Grasslands... | reverse complement strand
TGGCTCTCGCCCTCGGTGAGGTTCCGGCTGACGAAGCCAAGGTCTATGGTGTTTGACACCACGAGCTTGATCGCGGAGTTTGACCCGGTCTCGGTCACCAGCCAGTTGATCGAGGGGTGGAGCTCCTTGAATCGCGCCGTGAGCGCCTGCACCGCCGGAAGGGCGCCACCACCGCCGCTCGCCGTGTATTGGCCGCTGATCGGCTCGGTTGTCGGAGATTGGGGCGCCGTGACCCCGCACGCCGCGACGAGGCACGCGGCGACGAGAGCGCCCAGAACGCTCGTCGCGGTCGATCGACGGTGTGCGCCTTCGATTAGCACGCAGGGCTCCGGTAAAGCAGGCTGAGACGGTGCCGGAGTCGGCACAATCGGCAAACTGGACTAGGTCTCGACTACATCGTTTGGAGGAGGGGACCCCATGGCTGAAGCGCGGATCGGCCCGATCGCGCTCCCAGCGGCCGGCGCGCGTGCGGCTGGTCGCTTCACGTTCGCGCGCGACGCGGGACTCGAGAAGTACGACTGGCCCTACCTCGCTATCTCAGGGGTATCAAGTGGGCCGGTCGTACTCGTGACCGCCGGCATCCACGCGGCGGAATATACGGGCATCGAGGCGGCGATTCGCCTCGGCCGGTCGCTCGACCCGGGCAAAGTGCGCGGGACGCTCGTCGTCATCCCGCTACTCAATCGCCCGGGCTTCTACGAGCGGAGCGTCTACGTGAATCCCGAGGACGGCGATAACCTCAATCGCCTCTTTCCTGGTGATCCGAAGGGAAAATGGGGCGAGCGTTTCGCGCATCGGCTCCTCACTGAGATCGTGACCAAGTGCGACCACGCGATCGACCTGCACGCCGGCGATCTCGTGGAGGACCTCGTGCCATTCGTGATCTATCGCGAGACGGGTGACGCCGCGCTCGACGCGCGGATCAAGCGGATGGCGGATGCGTACGGCGCGCGGTGGGCGGTGAAGAGCGCACCAACCGGCGAGCGGCCCGGCTCGCTCTTCGCGGTGGCCTCGCAGAGCGGTGTCGCCGCGATGCTCGCCGAGTCAGGCGGGCGTGGCCTCCTGATCGAGGAGGACGTGGTGCGTCACGTGCGCGGCGTGACGAACATCCTGCGCACGATTGGAACGCTCGAGGGCGAGCCGGAAGCAGTCGCGCCGCCCCGCGTCGTGAAGACGTTCGATTGGCTTCGCTCGCCGGTCGAAGGGATCTTCCATTGCCGCGTGCGCGTCGATCAGCTGGTGAGGCAGGGCGACGTCGTTCGATTGGCTTCGCTCGCCGGTCGAAGGGATCTTCCATTGCCGCGTGCGCGTCGATCAGCTGGTGAGGCAGAGCGACGTGGTCGGCGAGCTCGTCGATCTGGTCGGCGAGCCACTCGCGACGATCACCGCTCCGGTCGGCGGCGTCGTGCTCTTTCTCGTCACGAGCCCTGCGATCAAGAAAGGCGGGCTTCTGCTGGGCGTCGGCTCGCTCTAATCAATCTCTGGCCTGCGGCAGAGACGCGCCCTAAGTCTTCGCCGCCTTCGTCTTCTCTCGCTCGGCGAGCTCGCGCCGGAGGATCTTTCCGGACGCGGTGCGCGGCACTTTCTCGACGAACTCGACCTCACGCACGCGCTTGTAGTCGGCGATCCGTTCCTTCACGAATGCGATGAGCTCGTCGGCGGTGGCCTGCGCGTTCGGGCGAAGCTGCACGAAGGCCTTCGGGATCTCGCCGGCTTCGTCGTCGCGCTTGCCGATCACGCCGGCGTCGGCGACCGCGGGGTGTTCGCAGAGGACGGCCTCCACCTCGGCCGGCCCGACGCCGAATCCCTTGTACTTGATGAACTCCTTCTTGCGATCGACGATGAAGACGTACCCCTTCTCGTCCTTCTTGCCGACGTCGCCCGTATAGAACCAGCCGTCGCGGATCACGTCCGCCGTGTCCTGGGGCTTGTTCCAATAGCCGCGCATCACCTGAGGGCCCTGCACGCAGATCTCGCCGACCTCATCCGTCGCGAGCGTTCGCGTCCCGCCGTCCAGATCGACGATCTTGTCGCCCGTCCCGGGAACCGCCGGCCCGATCGACTCGAGGACCGCAGCTTCGACCGGATTCGAATGCGTCACCGGCGACGTCTCCGTAAGGCCATAACCCTGGATGATCGGCTTGCCGATGCGCTCGATCATCCGTCTCGCCGGATCGGGCGCGAGCGGCGCCGCACCGCTGAAGAAGAACCGCACCGACGAGAAGTCGTGCTTGTCGACCTCGGGGCTCATCGCCAGTCCAAGCACGATGGGCGGCACGATGAAACAGACCGTCGCCCGATGACGCTCGATCAGCGTGCAGTACTCGGCCATGTCGAACCGGGGCATCACGACCTGCGTCGCGCCGAGACTGATCGAGCCGGACATGAGGAGGTTGAGTGCGTAGATATGGAAGTAGGGGAGGACGTTCAGGAAGACGTCGCTTCGGCGGACCGGCACCGCGGCGAAGAACTGCTGCTGGTTCGCGGTGAGATTCGAATGAGTGAGCATCACGCCCTTGGGGAATCCAGTCGTCCCGCTGGTGTAGGGCAGTGCGGCCAGATCGGAGAGGCTCGTGCCTACGGAAACGGAACCTGCCTCCGCGACGAGGTCGTCGAAGCGTTCCACGCCGCTCGGCGCCGACTGTCCGGTGACCGCGAAGGCGCGCACGTTCGCCAGGTCGCTCCGCACCGCGTCGATCACCGGCGCGAGGGTCTCGTGATAGAGGACCGCGCTCGCGCCGGCATCGTCGATCTGGAAGCGCACCTCGCGATCCTTTGACTGCGCGTTGACCGGGTTGACGACGCCGCCCGCCTTCAAGGTCCCGTAGAACGCGAACACGAACTCGACGGAGTTCGGCATGAAGAGCGTGACCCGGTCGCCCTTCTTCACCCCGCGCCTGGCGAGCGCCGCGGCGAGCCGGTCGGTGGCCGCATCGAGCTCCGCGTACGTGACGACGCGATCGCCGAAGATGAGCGCGGGTTTGATGCCGACTTCGCGCGCGACCTCGCGCAGGCGATCTTGAAGACTGATCTCGCGGTACGTGAACGTCGTGGACAGTGGCGTCGCGGCGATCGTCATGACGATCCCTCCCCGGCCGTCGGCCAGAAACGCGATTCTAGGAGCGGTCTCAAAGCGCCGATCTGACCTATCGTGGCGCGGTGATCCCTCGCGCGCCCTTCGGGACGACTGGGCACCAGAGCCGCGTGACCCTGTTCGGAGGGGCCGCGCTTGGCCAGGTCACCGACGCCGAGGCCGACCGCGCGCTCGACCTCGTCCTGCGATACGACCTCGACCACCTCGACACGGCCGCGAGTTACGGTGACTCCGAGCTCCATATCGCGAACTGGCTCACGCGCGAAGGACGCGACCGCTTCTTCCTCGCCACGAAGACTGGGAAACGCACCTACGGCGACGCGCGCGACCAGATCCGCGCATCGCTGCGGCGACTCGGCGTGGATCACGTCGATCTCATCCAGCTGCACAACCTTGTGGACCAGGGGGAGTGGGACGTCGCGTTCGGCAAGGACGGAGCCCTACGCGCCGCGGTCGAGGCCCGCGATGCGGGGCTCGTTCGGTTTATCGGCGTGACCGGGCATGGCCTGCAGGCGCCACGTCGTCACCACGAGAGCCTCGAGCGATTCCCGTTCGACAGCGTGCTCTTTCCTTACAACGCGACACAGCTGCGCGACGAGGCGTACGCGAGAGACGTCGAGGCGCTGATCGCAGTGTGCGAGTCCCGCGGTGTCGCGATGCAGACGATCAAGAGCATCACCCTGGGCCCTTGGCCGGGCGAGCGACCGCCGCGGCCGACCACCTGGTACGAGCCGCTCACCGATCAGGGCGACATCGACCTCGCGGTGCGGTGGGTCCTGGGCCGGCCGGGTCTGTTCCTGAACGCCGCGAGCGACATCGATCTGCTCGCGAAGGTCCTCGACGCAGCCGATCGCGGTGGTCCGCGCCCGAGCGATGAGGAGATGGCGGAGCTCGTGCGGCGCCGCGAGATGGCGCCGCTCTTCGTCTAGCACACTTCGAGCGCTTTTCTCACAAATAACCATTTCAAGATGACAATTCGTTCCGAGGCCGTGCTGGACCAGGAGGCGCTCGAGCGCGGGCTCGTCGCGCTCGCGGATATGGACGCGGACCTGCGTGAGGCAATCGCGCGACACGGTGCGCCTCCGCTCTGGGAGCGCGAACCGGGATTTTCGACCCTGCTTCGGATCATCCTGGAACAGCAGGTGTCTCTCGCGTCGGCACGGGCCACTTACGAACGCTTGCTCACGGTCGTCTCGCCGCTCACCCCCGCGACGCTGCTGGCCCTTGACGACGCGGCGCTCAGGACCGCCGGCTTCAGCAGACAGAAGGCGAGCTATGCACGCGACCTCGCGCGCTCGCTCGCGGACGGAAGCTTCGACCTCGTCGGCCTTGAGAAGAAAGACGACGACGAGGCTCGCGCGGAGCTCACGCGTCTGCGAGGTGTCGGGATCTGGAGCGCGGACATCTATCTGCTCATGGCACTCCGGCGAAGCGACGTCTGGCCGCGGAGCGACCTGGCGCTCGCGACCGCGGCAGCCGAGGTCAAGCAGCTCGAGCGCCGACCGTCGCCGGACGAGCTCGAAGGCCTCGCCTCAGCCTGGCGACCGTGGCGTGCGGTTGCCGCGCGGATCCTCTGGCACCACTACCTGTCCACGCGCCACCGGCACGATTGATCGGTTGGCGCGCAGACAGCACTTGGATCAGCCTCGGATCGACTTTGCCGATCTCGTTGCGCCGGACCAGCGCAGCGGCTACGCAAGGCCGTGGTGCAGGGGCTACACGTCCGGATCATTGGCTGCGCGCTGCTCGTCGCGGCCGCGATCCCCTTCGATCGGGCTCCCGAGCGTGTAGCAGAGGCCCCGGCCGACGATCCTGTCGCCCGCGCGGCCCCGTACGCACGCAGCGATCCGGCGCGCCGCGACACCGCGCCGAGCACGGATGCGGCGAATCTGCCGGCAGAGACCATCGCGGTCCCCGACGGGCCCGAGCTTCCGGCGTCCCCCGGGGAGACTCGATCCGTCGAGGTCCTCGTCCGCAACGACGGGAGCGCCACGTGGCCGGCGGCCGGGTCGAGCGCGGTGAAGCTCTCGTACCACCTCTATGACGCGGTGGGGAAGCTGCTCGCCTGGGATGGCCTGCGGACGACGCTCCCGTACGACATCGCGCCTGGCTACAACGGCGCCCTTTCGCTGCGCGTCGCCCTGCCCGCGAAGACGGGGGTGTACTCGATCAAACCCGACCTGCTGCGCGACGGCCAGGCGTGGTTCTCCGCGGCCGGCGCGGTCGCGAGCGCGATCCCGTTGCGCGTGACGGCCGATCTCGATGCGGGCTACGGAGCTACGACCGCACCGGCGTCGATCGTCCCCGGGGGCGAAGTGAACATCGACGTCACCGTCACCAACACCGGGCTCAGGGCATGGTCCGCTGGCGGCGACCATCCGGTGAGGCTCGGGTACCACTGGTTCGACATGAACTCGCAGGCCGTGGTGTGGGACGGCGCGCGGACGCTCCTACCACGCGACGTCGGCCCAGGCGATTCGGTGAAGCTGACGGTGGACATGCGCGCGCCTCGGGCTGAAGGCGCCTTCGCCCTCGCCTGGGACATGGTCCAAGAAGGTACGAGCTGGTTCTCGGGCGCCGCGGTACCGATGAAGGAGGACCTCGTCGTCGTGCAGGAACGTGGCGTGACCTTCTATGGCAAGGGCTGGGGGCACGGTATCGGGCTCTCGCAGTGGGGCGCGCAAGGCTGGGCCGAGGGAGCCGCCGGCATGCGTCTTACCGGGGAGCAGATCGTCGCGAAGTATTTCCCGGGTGCGGCGATCGCGACGCAGCCGAGCTCAAAGCCGTTCCGTGTGCTGCTGTCCGCGCCGTCGACCGCCTGCATCGGCCGGACGATCTGGGACGTGGCGCGCATGCAGTCCGCGGGCGGGATGCGGCTCGTGAACGACGCCGATCCGAGCCAGGTCTACTTCGACGCTGCGGTGAACCAGCCGCTGCGCTTCACGACGTCCGGTTCCACATCTGCGCATCGTGAACTTCGCCTCGTCCGACGACTACATGCGTGGCACGCTTCCCGGCGAGATGCCGGGCGACTGGGAGATGGAAGCGCTGCGCGCGCAGGCGATCACCGCGCGCACCTACGCGGCCTGGCGGCAGGCGACGGCCGGCGATCGGACGTGGGACGTGCGCGACGACACCGCGGATCAGTGCTATGGAGGAAGGTCCTTCGAGAGCCCGCGTACGTCGGCCGCGGTCGAATCGACCGCCGCGCGGATCCTCACCTACGCCGGTCAGCCCATCCGCGCGCTCTTCTCGTCCGCGCACGGCGGCATCAGCGAGAACGTGGGCTGCCTGCTCGACGCGGAGAAGGTCGGCACCACCTGGAAGTGCGCGGACGGCTGGCCGTACCTCGCCGTCGTCGACGATCCCGCGGAGCTCGCCGCCTACGACGCGCGCGGAGACAACCCCTACGGCCTCTGGTCGCGCTTCGTCCCGGGCGATGTTATCCGTGAACAGATCGTCGAGGACTACGGGGTCGACATCGGCGATTTCGTCTCGATGGAGTTCAACGTAAGTCCGGGCGGCCGGCCGATTTCGGTGCTCGTCCGCGGCACCGCGGACTGGGTCGATCTCAAGGGAGACCGGTTCCTGCGCACCACGCTCGGCCTACGGAGCACGCTCGTCCGCATGATCCCGTTCTAGAGGACGAGACCCCGCTCACACCTACTCGCCGGATTCGGCAAGGACGGGCGAGTAGCCGTCCCGCGCCGTGGACCTCATCTCAGGCGACGCGTCGTCCGTAGCCGGTGCTTGCATCGGCGCTTCGCGAAGGAACGCGACCAGAACGACCGCGACCAGAGCCGCGCCGATCCCGAATACGAACGTGCTCGCCGTGGCCAGCGAGAACGCACGGTGGATCGCGGCGACGATCTCGGGGATGAATGGCTCGAGCTCTGCCCGCGCTCCGATCGGCGCGTTCGCGAGGATCGTCTGGCCGAGATCGCCGACACCAGTGAGCCGGCTCAGGATGCCGCCCGAGGCAGGGAAGCTATCGATGATCGGACGCGGAAGCGTCGAGGCCGCAAGCTGCCGCGGCAGCTCCTCGAGCAACCGCGAGCCGAAAATGGTGCCCGCGGCCGCGAGCCCAACGCTGCCGCCGATCTGCTGGAACAGGGTGAGGCTGCTCGTCGCGGTCCCGATCTGGCGGGGAGACACCGCACCCTGCACTACGAGCGTGAATATCGCGAAGATCGGACCGACCCCGATGCCGGTGATGAACATCCAGAGCCAAAGAAGCGGGAGCGGCGTGTCATCCCGAAGATTGGAGAGCAGGAAGAGGCCGACCGCGAGGACGATTGGTGAGGCCAGCGCAAGCGGCTTGTACCGGCCGGTACGCGCGACGAGCTGACCCGAGAGGATCGCGCTGATGATCAGGCCGCCGAGCAGCGCGAGGATCTGGTAGCCCGACTGCGTGGCGCTCGCCCCGCCCACCACCTGGAACCAGCGCGGCAAGAACACGACCGGAGCGAAGAAGGCCATGGACGCCATGAACATCGCGATGACGGAGATCGTGAAAGACCGGTTGCGGAAGAGCTCCAGCGGCACGATGGGCTCGACCGCACGCGACTCGACCCAGACGAAGAGCCCGGTGATCGCGAGCCCGGCGAGGATCAGCCCGCCGATCGCCGGATCGGCCCAGTTGCCGCTCTGCTTGTTGGTCAGCCCGACGAGGATCGGGACGAGCGCTGCGACGAGGACCGTCGCGCCCAGGTAATCGATGCGCGGCCGCGCCGCGCTCGGGCGGACTCTGGGCAGCGTGCGCCAAATGACCGCGAAGACCACCGCGCCCACCGGGAGGTTGACGAAGAAGACCCACTGCCAACCGATGGTGTCGGTGATGACGCCACCAATCGCCGGACCGATGAGCGAGCTGAGCCCGAACACGGCGCCGACGAGGCCCTGGTATTTGCCGCGTTCCGCGGCATCGAACAGGTCGCCGATGACCGCGAGGGCGACCGGAAAGAGCGCTCCGGCGCCGAGGCCCTGTACCGCGCGGAAGCCGACGAGCTGCCACATCTCTCGAGAGAAGCCCGCGAAGATCGAGCCGACGAGGAACACCGCGACCGCGAACAGCAGCACGGGTCGCCGCCCGAAGAGGTCGGACAGCTTGCCGTAGATCGGCCCGCTGATCGTCGCCGTCAGCAGATAGGCGGTGAACGCCCAGGTGTAGATGTCATTGCCGTGCAGGTCCGTGACGATGCGGGGGAGTGCGGTGCCGACGACGGTCTGGTCGAGAGCGGCGAGGAAGAGACCGAGCATCACGGCGACCACGATCTGGGTGCGCGTGCGCGGGTCGATCAGAACGGGCGCCGAGTTGGGGGAAGTCAGTGTCATAGGGGAGCCGTCCTCCTGTTAATGGGTCTGCATAGTGAACATCCCCGAGGCCGCCGCGATTCGTCGTATGGATTGCACTCGCGGTCGTTCGTTAGATGTATTGCATTCCCGCTAGGGCGCTGACCGTGCGGTGACGAGTGTGGCTCAGCTATGCCGTCCGCTTCTGTAAGAAGTCGAGGATCTTGTTCTGACCCTCCAGGATCTCGATCTGCTGCTTCGACATCTCGTGCAGCGCCGTGAGCGTCTCGTGGTCGGCCTCGGCGCGAGCATCCTGCGCGGCCGAGATCACATTCTGCCCGACGATGATGATCGGAAGAAGCACGAGCTGGAGGAAGTTCGACGAGAGCCAGTTCACCAGTACCGTCGGAGAACCCTGCTCGATCGCGGCCGGCAGGGCAACCAGCGCCACCAGCGTGAAGACGTAAGCGCAGTACATCGTCCCGACGATCTTCGTGATCCGGACCGCCATGGCGGCATTGAAGCGCCCGATCGCGCTCGTCCCATGGACCTGGGCCAGGACGTGCGTGCTGGAAACATGCCTGGGGACGTGCGCCCGCGGATTCTTAGTCGCTCTGGCCATGGCTGCTTCGTGCGGTGTGGCGTGGGTGCCGGCGTCGGCGGTCATCGGGTCTCCTCCAATTTGGGCGGGATCAGTCGTACCGGGTCCCGGTCCGTTCGATCCACCCATCCTCGTGCGTGTGCGCGGGATCGTGGTGAGTGAAGTGAACGAGCCCGCCCTGCTCATTCCAGACGTACTCCCCGTGCACGATCACGGCGTCACCGGGCGCGACGGGGACGCGCCGGCCGATACTCACGTTGTTATCGACCAGCAGAGTCTGGGTCGAGCTCCCCAGTCGCACGATGAAGCGCTGGTGTGTCCCCGAGGGGCCGGTCTCATCGGCCAGGACCCGCGCGACGGTGCCTTCCGCGGTGACCTCGAGCTGCGAGCGGTGTTCCGCGAAGGCGCGCTCGACCGCCGCATTGTCCGGTGCCGACGGCGCACACGCGGGCGCGACGAGAAGTGCGAGCAGTAGAAAGCACCTCGCGGTGACCGTTCGGCGCTCGAGACGAGTCTCTAGAGTCTTACCCCTTCACGGCGCCCGCGGTGAGGCCGCCGACGTACTTGTCTACGAAGAAGGAGTAGATCAAAGCGACCGGCACCGAGCCGAGGAGCGCGCCCGCCATGAGCGACCCCCAGAAGTAGACGTCACCCTTCACGAGCTCGGTGACGACGCCGACCGGGATCGTCTTGATGTCGGTCGAGTTGGTGAAGACGAGCGCGTAAATGAACTCGTTCCAAGAGAGCGTGAAGGCAAATATCGCGGCGGAGAGGATGCCGGGGAGCGCGAGCGGCAGGACGATCTGCGTCATCGCGCGCACGCGGCTGGCGCCGTCGATGAGCGCGCTCTCCTCGAGCTCGCGCGGGATGCTGCGGAAGTAACCCATGAGCAGCCACGTGCTGAACGGGATGAGGATCGTCGGGTATGTGAGGATCATCGACCACAGCGTGTTCGAGAGGCCGAGCTGCCGCACGACCTCGAGGAGGGGCAGGAAGAGCAGCGTCTGCGGGACGAGGTACGTGACGAAGATCGCGCCCGCGATCGCCGCCGCTCCGCGGAAGCGCAGCCGCGCGAGCGCATAGCCGGCGAGGATGCTGCACACCAGAGAGATGGCGGTCGCGACCACTGAGATCGTCAGGGTGTTGAGCGCCCAGCGCAGGAAGCCCGTCTCGGCGAAGAGCACCCGGTAGTGCTCCAGCGTTGGCTCGAAGACCCAGAAGGGCAGCCCGTTAAGGTCGATGAGCTCGCGATCCGTCTTTATCGATGTGATGAACATCCAGTAGAAGGGGAACAGGAGGACGATCGCCGCGAGCGAGAGCGGCAGGTACAGCGTCAGGAGCCGGCGGGGAACGGTCGCGGTCATACCGACGACCGCCTCATGTACACCAGCAAAGCGACGACGCACACGATCAGCACGGGGAACATGTAGAGGGAGATCGCGGCGCCCTGGGAGAGCTGCCCGGCCCGCACCGCGACGTCGTAGGCGAGCGTTCCGAGCAGATGGGTGCTGTTCGCCGGACCACCCCGGGTCAGCACGTAGACGAGCTGGAAGTCCGAGATCGTCTGGACCGTGGAGAAGAGCAGGACGATGAGCACCACCGGTCTGATCAGTGGGATCGTGATCCGCCAGAACCTCTGCCACGGAGACGCGCCGTCGACCGCGGCAGCGTCGAGGAGCTCGCGGTCGACGGTCTGCAGGCCGGCGAGGATGCTGATGGCGAAGAACGGAGTCCCCCGCCAGATATTCGCGATGATGATCGAGGTCATGGCCCAGACTCCCTCGCCGAGCCAGTTGATCCCCCGATCCGCGATGCCGCTCCGCACGATCGCCCAGTTGAACACGCTGAAGGTGGCGTCGAAGAGCCAAAGCCAGGCGATCGCCGACAGCGCGGTGGGCACGATCCAGGGCAGCAGGAGCGCCGCACGGGCGAGGTTCTTCAGGCGGAAGGACTGGTTCATGAGGACCGCGAGGCCGAGCCCGAACCCGAGCTTGAAGACGACGGTCACACCCGTGTAGACGAAGGTGTTCCGCACGGTCTGGAGGAAGATCTGGCTCTTGAGCGCGCCCGTGAAATTCTCGAGGCCGACAAAGCGCGCGACGCTCGTCGAGACGGACTGGTCCGTGACCGAGAGCCAGAGCGAGGTGATGAACGGCCAGCCGATGAACGCGGCGAGGATCAGCAGGCCCGGAAGAAGCAGGATGTATGCGAGCACGCCCTGACGGTCGAGCACCTCCCCGATCGTCGGGAGCTGCCCCGCGGTGACGGGCCGCTCGCGCGTTTCCGCCCGCACGGATGCGAGCCTACCTGAGGACTAGAGCTTGTAGATCGTCTTCAGCTCGCCCTCCGCCCAGCTCATCGCCGACTCCGGCGTCTCGCCCTGCGCGACCTTCGCGAACATGTCGACGACGATGTACTTGGATCCTGACTCCGCGGCGGCCGGGCTCGGCGGGGCCGGATAGCCGTACCACTTGGTCAGCGTGCCGATCTTCTTGAAGGGGTCGAACTTCGGATCCGACGACGGCCAGAGCTCACCCTCGCCCTTCTTGTACGGAGCGAGCGTGTAGCCCTTCCCGCCCGTCTTCATGAACCCGCCGTAGGTCTTCGGCGACATGATGTAGGACACGAGCTCGCGCACGGGACCCGGGTCTTTCACGTACTTCGGGATCGCGTACTGGAACGGCGTGCCGAGGCTGAACTGCCCCTTCGGACCGGCCGGTAGGAGCACCAGCTGGGTGTCCTTGGCCAGGTCGGGGTCGGCCGTCAGCGCTGTCAGGTAGATCGACGCACCGTTGAGAGTGGCCCAGATCTGCTTGGCCGCGTACGCGCGGTTGTTGCTCGAGTCGTCCCACGAGAGGCACTGGGGGTCGGAGGCCTTGTCGAAGAGGTCCTTGAACGCGACGAGCGCGTCCTTCGTCGCCGCGCTGTTGATCGCGAGCTTCTTTCCGGTCTCGTCGGTCTCGGATCCGCCGTACGACCAAAGGAATGGGTTCAGGAACGTCGGCGGGTCACCGAACGAGTGGCCCGTCGCCTGGCCGTAGAAGAGCTTCGTCTTCGCCTTCACGTCGGCGCCGATCTTCGCGAGGTCGGACCAGGTCGCCGGGAACTTGTCCCCGCCGGCTTGCTTCAGAAGGCTCTCCCGGTAGTGCACCGCGTTCCCGGTGATGCCAAAGGGCACGGCCCGCCAGACCCCTTGCACCTGAGCGTTCTGCTTCGCCGCGTCGTAGAAGCCGCCGCCATCGCTCCCGACCTTCTCCGCGACGGTCCCCACGTCGCTCAGCTTGTCGGCGTAGAGGTGCGCCCACGTCCACTGCAAAAGCATCGCGTCTGGGCCGCCGCCGGCCTGGAGGGCGGCGACGATCTTCGGCTGCGCCTCGTTCGCTGCCACGAGCTCGATCGTGAGATCGACACCGTTCGGTTTGGCCCAGTCGTTGACAAGAGTCTCCTTGAACCACTTGTCCTCATCCGGCACGAAGCTCGTCCAGTGGAGGAGATTGACCTTCGTGCCCTTCAGCTGGACCGGGCCGGAGGGCGATGCGGCCGGCGACCCGGTCGCCGGCGTCGCGGCCGGACCGCACGCGACCGCCGCGGCGAGTGCCGCGCTGTAGTAGATGAAGCGACGTCGTGAGAAGAGCCGGTCCGTCGGCGTCGTGATCTCCCGCCTGATCATGAGGGACCTCCCCACCGCGGATGTCGCCGCGAGTATGTTCCCGGCCCACCATGCGTCAACTGACTTAGCCTGCTGCCGTGCGCGCCTTGGTGTGGCGTGGTCCGCGGCAGATGGCGGTCGAGACCGTCGACGAGCCGCGGTTGCGCGACGATGAGGTCATCGTGCAGCCGGAGGCTGCGGGCATCTGCGGCTCCGAGATCGAGGGCTACCTCGGACGGATGTCCAACCGAACTCCGCCGCTCGTCATGGGGCATGAGTTCGCCGGGACGGTCGCCGCCGCCGGAGGCAGGGCGGGTCGCGAATGGTCCGGGCGTCGCGTCGCGGTGAACCCGCTCCTTTCCTGTCGCTCCTGCGCCCGCTGCGTGGCTGGCGAGCGGAACCTCTGCGCACAGCGGCGCCTCATCGGCGTGCACGTCGCAGGGGGCTTCGCGGAGCGCGTGGCTGTCCCCGCCGCCAACCTGGTCGCGCTGCCCGACCGCGTCGATGCGCGCACCGGGGCCCTCGTCGAGCCGCTCGCGAACGCGGTCCACGCCGTCGGCCTCGCACGCCGGCTCGTTGCGACCGAGGTCGCGGTCGTGCTCGGCGCCGGGACGATCGGCCTCTTCGCGCTCCACTCCGCGCGCGCCGCGGGCATCGCGGACGTTCGCGCGGTCGAGCCGCATGAAGCGCGTCGCGCGGCAGCGCTCGCGGCCGGCGCACGCGCGGCCCACGCCGATGCCGCCGAGGTCGTGCGGGAGAGACGCGCCGATCTCGTGATCGACGCCGTCGGCGCGACGGCGACGCGGCGCTCGGCGCTCGACCTCGTGCGCCCCGGAGGCGCGGTCCTGCTCCTTGGGCTGCACGAGGACGAGAGCGCGCTGCCGTTCCACCGCGTCGTGCGCGATCAGGTCGCGCTGCAGGGCTCGTTCGCGTACACGGACGCGGACTTCGCCGCGGCGCTCGAGCTCCTCACGAGCGGCACAGTCTCGCTGGGCGAGCTCACGGGAACGCTTCCGCTCGACGCGGGGCCGGAGGCGTTCGCAGCCCTCGCGGCCGGACCGACCGCGCAGCTCAAGACGTTCCTCTCCCCGATGCGCTCATGAGGCTCGAAGGTCGCGTGGCGGTCGTTGTCGGCGCCTCGAGCGGCGTCGGGCGCGCCGTCGCGGGCGCTCTCGCGGCGGAGGGCGCTCGCGTACACGCGCTCGCGCGACGCGCCGAGCTCATCGAGCGCACCGATCGCGTCGTTCCGCGACGACTTGACGCGACGGACGAGCGCGCGGTCGCGTCGTTCTTCGCCGAGCTCGGCGACGTGGACATCGTCGTGTATGCCGCGGGAACGAACGTGAAGAACCGCCGCCTCGCGGCGCTCGACGATCCGGCGTGGCGGACGATGCTCGAGACGAATCTGTCCGGCGCGATGCACGTCATGCGCGCCGCATTGCCGGCCCTGCGTCGTCGGCGGGGCCAAGCGGTGCTCATCGCGAGTGTCTCGGGCCGCTGGCCTGACGGGTCAGGTCCCGGCTATCAGGCGACCAAGGCGGGGGTACGCGCGCTCGCTCACGGTCTCGCTTTCGAGGAGCACACCAACGGCGTGCGCGTCTGCGCCATCCTTCCCGGCGCGATCGACACGCCGCTCATCGACAGTCGGCCGGTCCCACCGGCCCCAGAGGTGCGGGCCAAGATGCTGCGCCCCGAGGACATCGCGGCGGCGTGCCTCTTCGTGGTCACGCTGCGGCCGGAGGCGTACGTCCCCGAGCTCGTCATCCTTCCGACGGAGCTACAGGCGATCGGCCGCGACCTCACGCGCTGAGCCGGAGGATCTACTCCTGGGCGCGGCGTGACTGCCCGAAGTACCAGGCGAGCGTGCGTGACTCGAAAACCACGAAGAGGCGGTTCAACAAGTAGCCGACGACCATGAGAGTGAAGATCCCGGCATACATCTCGGGGATCCGAAACGCGCGCTCCATATCGAGGATCATGAAGCCGATCCCGTCGTTGCTTGCGACCAGCTCGGAGATCACGGTGAGGATCAGCGCGATCGCCAGTGCGATGCGCATACCGGCGACGATGTTGGGCGACGCCGACGGAAGCACGATCTTCCAGATGATCTCGCGCGTCGTCAGGCCGAACGTTCGCGCAGTGTCGAGCAGGACGCGGTCGACGCCTGCGATGCCCTGGATGGTATTCACGACGATCGGGAAGAAGCACGCGAACGCGATGACGAATATCTTCATCGGGTTCTCGATGCCGAGGAACAGGATGGCGATCGGGATGATCGCCGGTGGCGGCAGCGGCCGGAGAAGCTCGATCAATGGCTCGAGGAGCAAGTAGCCGGCGCGGAAGTACCCCATTACCAGACCGATGCCGAGCCCGACCGCGACGGCGAGCCCGTATCCGAGGCCAAACCGGACAGCGCTCGCTCCGAGATGGCGTGCCAGCTCGCCGTTCAGGAGGAGTCGCCAGAGCTCCCCTCCGATCCGCGACACCGGCGGCACGTAGACCTGATTGACGAGAGCCGCGCGCGAGGCGACCTCCCACAGGACAAGCAGCAGCCCGAGCACGGCGAAGCCGCCGAGGCGGAGCCGTGTGGTCCTACCCACCGGTCGCCGTTCCGATCAGCTCGTGCACATGCCGGCGGTAGCGGAGGAAGCGCGGGTCTTCGCGCGTCGCGAGCTGGTCGCGCGGATACGGCAGCTCGTTGGCGAACCGCTCGACGGCGTGGCTCGGACGCCCTCGGAGCAGGACGATCGACGACGAGAGATAGACCGCCTCCTCGATGTCGTGGGTCACGAACACGATGGTCTTGCCGAACTCGCGCCACAGCCCAAGGAGCAGATCCTGAAGGCCCTGCCGCGTCATGGCGTCGACGCTCGAGAACGGTTCGTCCATGAGCATGATTTGCGGCTCGCGCGCGAGCGCGCGCGCGATGGCCACGCGCTGCTGCATCCCGCCTGACAGTTGATAAGGGTGGTAGCGCTCGAAACCGGCGAGGCCCACCGTGTCGAGATTGCTCCGCACCCGATTCACACGCTCCGCGGCGTCCAGCGGGAGGTTCTCGAGCGCGAAGTGCACGTTCCCCTCGACGGTCCGCCAAGGGAGGAGCGACTTCGTGTACTGCTGGAAGACGACGACCATCTGCCGCTGTGGCCCGGTGATCGCCTCGCCCCCCACGACGACCCGGCCGTCGGTTGGCGGGAGCAGGCCGCCGATGATCTGCAGCAGGGTCGTCTTGCCGCAGCCCGACGGCCCGACGACGCACACGAACTCGCCCTCACCGACGCCGAATGAGATCGCATCGAGCACGCGCAGGGACGACCCATCCGGGGTCGGGAACGCCTTCCCGACTCCCTGGACGTCGAGGAGCACGCTCACCGAGGCGCTAGAACTTCACGAAGAGGTCTTCCGCCTTCAGCGTCGAACCCTTGTCGAGGAGCCCCCACTTCTTGGTCATGTCCACCCAGAACTGGACCGCGTCGACCAGCGGTGTGCTCCGGAGAGCCGCGAGATTGATCTTAGTGGCGATGGCGGGATCGAGGTTCGCGTACTTCGCGGCGTACTCGCGGGCGGTCTTGTCGTTCTTCGCGACCCAATCCATGCCCTTGGTGTTCGCGCGATGGAACGCCTGCGCGGCGTCGCGGTTCTTGGTGATCCAATCGTCGGTCGAGATGAACCCGGAGATGGCGCAGGGATCGCGGAGATCGGTGAGGTAGTACGACAGGACGCTGGCGTCCTGCGACGTCGAGACGGTCACGAACGGCTCGGTCGGAGCTGCCGCGTCGACCGACCCGCTTGTAATGGCGGGCGGCATCTGCGGGAATGGAAGCTCGACGTACGGCACGGTGCTTGGGTCGCCGCCATTGCGCTCGATCCACTCCATCACCCCGACGTGGACGATGCCGTTGCGCGTGTTCACCGCCACCTTCTTCCCATTGAGGTCCTTGGCGGTCTTGATCGAGCTGCCTTTCTTAACGATGATCGCGAACGGCGGGCTCGCCTTGGTGCCGTAGGCGCTGTCGCTGAAGGCCTTGATCTTGATGCCCTGTCCGTTCGCGACGATGACCGACACGTAGTTCGAGATCCCGAAGTCGAGCGATCCGCCGACGATCGCGGGGATGATCGTGGCGCCGCCGGCCATAGCCTGCAGCTCGAGCTTCAGTCCTTCGTCTGCCATATAGCCCTGCTCGATCGCGGCGTACATGCCGAGGAAGTCCGTGAGTGGGAGGTAGCCGACCTTGAGCGTGCGGATCGGCTTCGGCGTCGGCGACGCGGTCGCCGTGGGCGCGCTGCTCGGCGACGGGCTCGGCGCGGTGGCCGCCGGAGCGCAGGCCGCGAGAAGCGGGCCTCCCGTCGCCAAACCACCGAGGACGGCCGCCTTCTTGATCAGCTCTCGACGCTTCATGCGTTCCCTCCCCACACGCGGATGGGCGCGAGTCTAGACCGGCAGCGAACGCGGTGAGCCCATAATGCGGGCCGAAAACGAGGGGACGCGATGACCGTACGAACCGCTCCGCCGTTCCGCGCCGATCACGTGGGAAGCTTGCTCCGACCACCCGAGCTCCTGCGGGCACGTGAGGACCGCACGCAAGGTCGAATCAGCGCGGCCGACCTGCGCCGGGTCGAGGACCAGGCGATCCGCAAGATCGTGAAGATGCAGGAGGGCGTCGGGCTTCGCTCCGCGACGGATGGCGAGTTCCGCCGCGCGTCGTGGCACATGGACTTCATCTACCAGATCGGTGGCATCGAGAAGACAGCCGGCAACATCGCAGTCCGGTTCCGCAACGAGCAGGGCGTGATCGAGTTCACGCCGGCGGCGCTGCACGTCGCCGAGAAGCTCCGACTGGACCGGACCATTTTCGGCGAGGACTTCGCCTTTCTGAAGTCGGTCACGACGAACACGCCGAAGCTCACGATCCCGAGTCCGAGCATGGTGCACTATCGAGGCGGACGCGCCGCGATCGACGAGAAGATCTACCCCGATCTCGACTCCTTCTATCGCGATCTTGCCGCCGTCTATGCGCGTGAGATCGCGGAGCTGGCGAAGCTCGGGTGCACGTACCTTCAGCTCGACGACACGAGCCTTGCCTATCTCAACGATCCGTCCCAGCGCGAGTACATCGCATCGCAAGGTGGCGACGCCGAGCATCAGCACGAGATCTACATCCGACTCATCAACGAGGCCATCGCGAACAAGCCCGCCGGCATGACGATCTGTACGCACTCGTGCCGCGGGAACTTCCGGTCCTCGTGGGCCGCGTCGGGCGGCTACGACTACGTCGCCGAGGCGGTCTTCGGCCGTCTGGGGGTCGACGGCTTCTTCCTGGAGTACGACGACGCGCGGTCCGGTACGTTCGAGCCGCTGCGCTTCGTGCCGAAGGGAAAGGTCGTCGTTCTCGGCCTAGTGACCACCAAGCGCGGAGCGCTCGACGCGCGGTCCGGTACGTTCGAGCCGCTGCGCTTCGTGCCGAAGGGAAAGGTCGTCGTTCTCGGCCTCGTGACCACCAAGCGCGGAGCGCTGGAAAAGAAGGACGACCTCAAGCGGAGGATCGAGCAGGCCACCAGGTACGTCCCGTTGGAGCAGCTCTGTCTCAGCGGGCAATGCGGCTTCTCGTCGACGGTGGAGGGCAACGCGATCACCGCCGACGAGCAGAAGGCGAAGCTCGAGCTCATCGTCGAGACGGCGCGCGAGGTGTGGGGCTGAGTCGCGCCGAGCCCTTCCTTACCGATAGAGAAGTACGTCAGCACGCCGTCGCTCGAAGTCTGCGACGTCCGCCGCGGACGCGGCTGCCAGGTCGCTCGCGCTCAAGCCCTCCTCCATCGATCGGCGCAGCCGGTCAGTCCCATAGAGGAGGTCGATGACATATCGGCCGTCACTGTTCTGCCGCCACGAGAACGAGCGAGGGTCCTGAGACCGGAGGGCGACGAGAAGATGAAGCCCGAGGGCGACAGGCCGCAGCGCCAGCCGGTCGACGACATGCACTTGCACCCCGCCGCAAGAGACGCCCGCGTGTTTGGAGAACGTCGGGGTGAAGTAGACAGGACGAAACCGAACGCCGGGAATCCTCCGCGCACCGAGGTCCTCGGCGAGCGCGAATGGATCGATCCACGGCGCCCCGACCAGCTCGAAGGGACGAGTGGTCCCGCGACCCTCCGAAACGCTCGTGCCTTCGACAAGGCACGTTCCCGGATAGAGCGTGACCGCGTCGAGGGTCGGTAGATTCGGTGACGGCTGCACCCAGGGCAGCCCGGTCTCGTCGAACCACAGCTCTCTTTTCCAACCCTCCATCGCCACGATCGTCGGGCGAGGCAAGCCGCGCTCCACCGCGAAGAGTCGCGCGAGCTCGCCCATCGTCAGACCGTGGCGTATCGGCGCGGCATACATGCCGACGAAGGATGCGAAGCCTTCGGCCAAGGAGCCGCCCTCCACATCCACGCCGTTCAGCGGGTTCGGTCGATCCAGCACAACGGCCAGGGTCCCTACATCGGCAGCCGCCTC